>Ga0126379_10000687_pt1 | contig 19083 bp, 18 predicted proteins | sample PanSoiMetPlot_24_FD_92640 | JGI IMG/M metagenome (GOLD analysis project Ga0126379, IMG submission 92640) | Tropical forest soil microbial communities from Panama - MetaG Plot_24 | ecosystem: Environmental > Terrestrial > Soil > Tropical forest > Bulk soil | place: Panama | collected 2016-02-17
GATGCGCGCTGCCGATGACAGCTACGACGACGGCGATGGCGAGCAGCCCCATGTCGGCGGCGAGCCGTTCGCCCCGCGTGAGCCGCAGCCATACTATCCGCGCGAGCAACATCACAACCAGCAGCAGAACTATCAGCCGCAACAACATCAGCCGCAACAACATCAGCCGCAATTTCAACCGCGGCCGCAGCAGCATTCGGATTCGGAAAACCAAGCCGACGTCGACCGCCTGCCGTCGTTCATCACCGGCGCTCAGCCGCAGCAGCAACCTCAGCACGGCAACAGCGGGCCGCATGGGCAAAACGGCCCGAACGGTTATGACGGGCCGCAAGATCGCTTTCCGCTGCACCGGCGGCGCCGGCGGCATCGCGGCGGCGGACCGCGCGACCACTCCATGGATCATTCCACCCGCGGCGACGATGACGGAACGTCGTCCGGCTCGCATTCCGACGAATAGACACGGCGAGCTAAAATGTAAAAGAAACCGGCCGGGCACTCGCCCGGCCGCGTTGTTTTGATCCGCGCCTTACAGCCCGCGCGGCGCCTTGGCGAGCCGCGCCAAAAACCAGATCGGCAAAACGATCACCGCGCCCAACAGGAAATAGCGCCACAGCCAGCGCACCGCATCGAATCCCATGTTCCAGATATGCTCGAGAAGCCTCTCTACGGATTCGATGATATTCCAGGGATCAAGCCCAATGGCCGCGAGAATAACCCCGACCAGGATCGACAGCAGGATAAGCCGGCCGACTACCGCCAGCGGCGGACCGCCAAAAAAGCGATAAATGAAGGCTTGGGACGTTCGCGAGTCCAAGGATTGAGTCATCGAAACCCTCCCGTGGCTGAAGTAGGCCTTCGTTGAGGCTATCGCAAGCGGTGCGGGCGGGGCCTGGCGCCGGGCCTGCCGATGCATTGCCTGACCTTGACCACTGGCGCTAAGTTGCGGCCGCCCCCTCGCTAATGGGCATCTCGAGGACCTTTCATGGCCAAAGTCGAAGACCGCGCGCTCGCGCCGAATGCGAGCCTCAATGACGATATCGGCGAGGAACGGCGGCTGCGCATGTACCGCATGCAGGTTGAAATTCGCGAGGCCGAGCAGCGCGCGTTCGATCTGTTTTTGCAGAACCTGGTGAAGGGCACGAGTCATCTCTCGCTGGGGCAGGAAGCGGTCGCGGCCGGCTGCGCGGCGGCGATGCAGCCCGGCGACCTGTCGTTCTGCACTTATCGCGGTCACGCCCATACGCTGGCCCGCGGCGTCCCGATCGAGAAAGTGCTGGGCGAGCTGATGCAGCGCGACAACGGGTTGATGCGGGGTAAAGGCGGCTCGATGCATCTGACCTCGGTCGAGCACGGCGTGATGGGCTCTTACGCGATCATCGGCGCGCATTTGCCGATCGCCTGCGGCGCGGCGTGGCGCGCACAGTACAAGGGACAGAAGGACGTCTCGGTCTGCTTCTTCGGCGACGGCACGACCAATATCGGCGCCTTTCACGAAGCGCTGAATTTCGCCGTGGTCTGGAAATTGCCCGTGATCTTCGTCTGCGAGAACAATCTGTACATGGAATATACGCCGATCGGCGACGTCACCGCGGTACCGAATCCGGCGGCCGACCGGGCTGCCGCCTATGGCCTGCCGCGCATCGTGATCGACGGCAACGACGCCGATATCGTCTACCGCACCGCGGCGGCGGCCTATGAAAAGGCGCGCGCGGGCGGCGGCCCGTCGCTGGTCGAGTGCCTCACCTATCGGCACAGCGGGCATTCGCGCGCGGACCCGGCCAAATACCGTCCTGAAGGCGAGCTCGAGAAATGGAAAGAGCGCGACCCGATCAAGATCTATCGTGACCGCCTAAAGCAATTCGGAGTCAGCGAGGACATCGTTGCCAGCATCGAGCTCCATGCCAAACGGCGGGTCGATGAAGCCGCCGAGAAATGCAAGGCGGCGCCGCCGCCGGCACTCGACATTCTCACCACCGACGTCTACGCCGACGGAGGCTTCACATGGCGGAATTGACTTACCGCGAGGCGGTGGCCCGCGGCATCGCCCAGGAGATGGCGCGCGATCCCGACGTGGTGTTTCTCGGCGAGGATATCGGCAAGGCCGGCGGCGTGTTCAAGGCGACGGTCGGCCTCTACGAGCAGTTTGGACCGCTGCGCGTGCGCGATACGCCGATTTCCGAGCAGGCGATCCTCGGCGCCGCGATGGGCGCGGCGATGACCGGATTAAAGCCGATTGCCGAGATCATGTTTTCGGACTTTTTCGCGGTCTGCTTCGATTACATCGCCAACGAATTTGCCAAGAGCCGCTACATGTCCAACGGACAGGTCAAATGTCCGCTGGTGGTGCGGACCGGCAATGGCGGCGGCGCGCGGTTTGGCGCGCAGCATTCGCAGAGCGTCGAAAACTGGTGCATGATGATTCCCGGGCTCAAAGTGGTGGCGCCGTCGTCACCGCGCGATGTGATCGGGCTTCTCGCCGCGGCGGTGCGCGATCCGGATCCCGTGATTTTCCTCGAACACAAATCGCTTTATCCGGTCAAAGGCGACGTGCCGGATGGCGAGATCGTCGATCACCTCGGCACGGCAAGTATCGTGCTGCCGGGCAAGGACGCCACTATCCTGGCACTGGCGCTCATGGTGCCCCGCGCCATTGCCGCGGCTGCCCAACTCAAATCCGAACACGGCATCGACTGCGAAGTCATCGATGTGCGCTCGCTGGTGCCGCTGGACACGCGCACTATTCTCGGTTCGGTGGCGCGCACGCATCGCCTGTTCACGGTCGAGGAGAATCCGCGGCTGTGCGGCTGGGGCGCCGAGATTGTTTCGATCGTAGCCGATGAAGCCTTTTACGACCTTGACGGCCCTCCGGTGCGGATCACCACGCCACATATTCCGCTGCCGGCCGCCGATATTCTGGAAGACCTTGCGCTGCCGAGCGTTGAGCGGATCGTTGACCGGGTGAAGCGCGCGATGGGGAGCTGAATTTACGTGTCCCGGATGCGGTGCAGCGTGTAACGGTGCACCGCTGATGCGGGACCTTGGAAATTTGAAACGATCCCGGGTCTGCAGCGCACCGCTTCGCGCTGCGCCGCGCCTGGGAAAAACGGAAAGACAGAGCCATGGCCATGTACGACAATCTGCTCGCCAATGTCCCGACCGATCTGTGGATCGGCGGCAAATGGCGCAAATCTTCCGACGGCGGCCGCTTCGACGTGATCGATCCAGCGACCGAGAACAAAGTCGCATCGGTGGCCAGCGCCACGGTCGAGGATGCAATGGCCGCGCTCGACGCGGCGAGCGGCGCTTTCGCCGTCTGGGCCGGCAAGAAGCCGCGCCAACGTGCCGAGGTTTTGCGCAAGTCCTACGAATTGATCATGCGCGATGCCGAACGGCTGGCGAAGCTCATCACCATCGAGAACGGCAAGGCGCTGTCGGATTCGCGCGGCGAAGTCGCTTACGCCGCCGAATTCTTCCGCTGGTATGCCGAGGAGGCGGTGCGCAATATCGGCCAGAATTCAGTGGCGCCGTCTTCCGGCGCTCGCATATTCGTCCATCACAAGCCGGCCGGCGTCGCCGTGCTGGTCACGCCTTGGAACTTCCCCGCCGCCATGGCCACGCGCAAGATCGGACCGGCGCTTGCCGCCGGCTGCACCGTGGTGCTCAAGCCGGCCTCCGACACGCCGCTGACCATGCTGGCGCTGATGCCCATCCTGGAAGAAGCCGGCGTACCGGCCGGCGTCGTCAACGTCATTCCGTCGCGCTCGTCCGGCAAAGTGGTCAGCGCCATGCTGCACGATCCGCGGGTCCGGGTGGTCTCGTTCACCGGCTCGACGGAGGTCGGCCGCAAGCTCCTGCACGAAGCCGCCGACGCCATCGTCACGCCGGCAATGGAGCTCGGTGGCAATGCGCCGTTTATCGTTTTCGATGACGCCGACATCGATGCTGCGATCGACGGCGCTATGGTCGCGAAGATGCGGAACATGGGCGAGGCCTGCACCGCCGCCAATCGCTTCTACGTGCATGAGAAGGTGCATGACGAATTCGCCCGCAAGCTGACCGCGAAAATGGGCGGCTTGAAAATGGGCAATGGGCTTGACGACGGTGTTTCGCTCGGACCGCTGGTCAACAAGGACGGTCGCGACAAGGTGATCGAGCTCGTCCATGACGCGGTGAAGAAGGGCGCCAAAGTGCTGACCGGCGGCGAGGCGCCGAGCGGTCCCGGTTATTTCTACCCGGCAACCGTGCTCGCCAACGTTTCCGATGACGCCAAAATGCTCAATGAGGAAATCTTCGGGCCGGTGGCATCGATTCAGTCGTTCAAATCGGAGGACGAAGTCATCACCCGCGCCAACAACACCGAATATGGCCTTGTCGCCTATCTCTATACCAAGGACTTAAGCCGCGGCATGCGGGTGTCGGAGAAACTCGACTTCGGCATGATCGGGCTCAATCGCGGATTGGTGTCGGATCCGGCGGCGCCGTTCGGCGGCGTCAAACAATCCGGACTCGGCCGCGAAGGCGCGCATGAGGGCCTCATGGAGTTCACCGAGACCCAGTACATTTCGGTGACATGGTGATCGGCAATTCACTGAGCCGGCGGGTGCGGCATGACTGACGGCGAACTGGCCAACGAGCTGCTCGGCGCCTGGCGCTATGTCGGCACGCGCATCAACGGCAGCAATTGGGATCGCGGCCTCAATCCGACGGGCATGATCTATTACGGCCCGCATGGCGAGATGGCGGTGCAGATCGCGCCCGACGTCAACCGCTCGCGCGCCGGCGCGCTGATGACGCCGCAAGAAGCCTTCACCGCGATCAAGGACTACATCGCCTATTTCGGCACCTATACGGTGGACGAAGCGGCCGGCACCGTTACGCATCATCGGCACGACAGTCTGCAGCCGGGCGATAAAGGCGATCTGGTTCGGCGCTACGAATTGAATGGCGATCGTCTGGTGCTGCGCGCACCGAATTCGACGCTGGAAGTCACTTGGGAACGGATCAAGTGATGGACGTCCTGATGCCGCAGCTCGGCGAAACCGTCGCCGAGGGCAAGATCACCAAGTGGTTCAAGTCAGCCGGCGAAGCGGTCAAGCCGGGCGACAATCTGTTCGAAATCGAAACCGACAAAGTGTCAATGGAGGTGCCGTCGACCACGACGGGGGTGCTCGCTGAAATTCGTGTGCCGGCTGGTGCGGTGGCGCCGGTCGGGGCGGTGGTCGGGGTGATCGCCGATGGCACCGGTGCAACGACAAGCCCTGCGTCGACAGCGATAGAAAGCAAGCCGCTGCCTCAATCCGCCGGCCGCAGCGCGCGGCGCGATACGCCCGCCGTGGCGGCTGACGCGCACGAGCGGCCGCGCGTGGCACTCGATCCGTTTTTTGAGGTGCGCACACCGCAGCGCAATTATGGGCCGGCACGGCTACCCGGCGGCGCGACTGTGACGCCGCTGGCCCGACGCTTGGCGGGCGAAGCCGGGATTGATCTCTCCGAATTGCGCGGCTCCGGGCCGCATGGCCGCATCGTCGCGCGCGACATACCCGCTGCTTCGCCTGCGGCTCCGTTGCTGGCCGGGTCTCTCCCCGGACCGAGCGCCGCCGAGATCAAGGCGCTGTTTGAACCCGGAAGCTATCAGGAAGTCCCGCTCGACGGCATGCGCCGAACCATCGCCGCCCGATTGACGCAAGCCACGCAAACGATTCCACACTTCTATCTAACGGCGGATGCCGATATCGGCCGGCTCATCGCACTGCGTGAGGAAGCCAACAATGGCGCGCCCAAGGATCGTGACGGCAATGCTGCGTTCAAGCTCTCCGTCAACGATTTCATCATCCGCGCGCTCGCCCTTGGCTTGCAGAAGGTGCCCGCGGCCAACGCGGTTTGGGCCGGCGATCGCCTCCTGCGCTTTGCCCGTTCCGACATTGGCGTAGCCGTCGCACTCGAGGGCGGGTTGATCACGCCGGTGATCCGCCATACCGAAACAAAATCGTTGAGCACGATCTCGGCCGAAATGAGGGATTTGGTGACGCGTGCCCGCGCCAAGAAGCTAAAACCGGCCGAATACCAGGGCGGCGCGGCGGCGATTTCGAATCTCGGCATGCATGGCGTACGCGAATTTTCCGCAATCATTAATCCACCCCACGCGACGATCCTGGCGGTCGGAGCAGCGCGGCGAGAGGCGATCGAGACTGGCAATGGCGGGATCGCCTTCGCCAGCGTGCTGAGCTTGACACTGTCATGCGATCATCGCGTGGTGGATGGCGCGCTCGGCGCCGAACTTTTGGCGACGATCAAGCGATTGATCGAATCGCCGGTCACGATGCTGGTGTGAGGATCAATAATGAAACCCATTAATCGCGATGTTATTTTGCTAGGGCCGTTAAAGCCGCTGATCGTCAAGGGGCTCGAAGCGATCGGCACGCTGCACAAGAGCGCGGCAGCCAAGGATCTCCACTCGTTCTATGCCTCACATGCCGATATACGCGCCATTGCTTGCGCCGCAACGAGCGAGTACCTGGGCGACGCCTTCATACGGCGTTTTCCCAAATTGCAGATCATTTCAAGCTTCGGCGTCGGCTATGACCATATCGACGCCAAAGCGGCGGCGGCACACGGCGTCATTGTCACCAACACCCCGGAAGTTCTGACCGAGGAAGTAGCCGACACCGCGCTCGGCTTGCTGCTCTGCACAGTGCGTGAATTTCCGCAGGCCGAGCGCTATCTGCGCGCCGGCAAATGGCTACAGAAGCCCTATCCGCTGACCAGGGGGACCCTGCGCAATCGCACCGTCGGAATGGTCGGCATGGGCGCGATCGGGCAGGCCATTGCCCGCCGTCTCGACGCGTTCGGAGTGCCGGTGGTCTATCATACGCGGCAGCCGCGACCGCACTTGCCCTATCGTCACTATTCAAAGCTCCTCGACATGGCGCGCGACGTCGACACGCTCATGGTGATCGTGCCGGGCGGCGCCGCGACCGCGAATATGATCAGTGCCGATGCGCTCAACGCGCTTGGTCCCAACGGCATTCTCATCAATATGGCCCGTGGCTCGGTGGTTGATGAGCCGGCGCTGATCAAAGCGCTGGCGGAAAAGCGCATCATGGCGGCGGGGCTCGATGTTTTTGCCATGGAGCCGCAGGTGCCGCAGGATTTGATCGCCATGGACAACGTGGTGCTGTTCCCGCATGTCGGCTCCGCTTCGGTTCATACCCGCGATCGAATGGATCAGCTTGTCGTCGACAACATTGCCGCCTGGGCGGCGGGAAAGCCGCCGCTCACGCCGGTTGCGGAAACACCGTTCAAATCCTGGAACACTTAAGTTTGGCAGATAGGATTGCGGCGGCGCTGACGCGATCTCGAGCGCGTGCTAGCCTAAAGCGTATGCGGGCCGAAAAATTTGCAATTGTTGCGGCCATTACCGTCATGCTTGGCGGCGGCGCGGCTTTCGCGCAAGGCGTGCGGCAAAACACGCAGCAAGACGCGAAGCCGGATCAGTCGCAGAAGCTACCGGGGTCAGAGGAGCAAAATCCGCAAGCACAAACTCCACAAGCACAAAATCCGCAAGCACAAAATCCGCAAGAGCGACCGGAAGACCCGGTGAATGCGATGCTCGGGACCTGGGAATTCTCCGATGCCGACCACAACCGGCTCTGCCACTTCACCTTCCGTAGCGAGGCCGCATCGGGCGGCCGCCGCCTCGACGTCGACAAGAGCTGCGTGAGCTTGTTTCCGTCGACCAAGAACATTTCCGGCTGGGCGCTCAACAATTACGGCGATTTAAGCTTGCTCGATTCTCATGGCGCAGCGGTCATTGAGCTCACGCAAGTCGAAAGCGGCATGTATGACGGATTTTCGCCGGGTGAAGGCCGCTACGTTCTGCAGACCGCGGCCTCTGCGCCGGTCCATTTGGCCGAAGATATGATCGGCGATTGGGCCATCACGCGCGGCGCCGGAAAGCCAATTTGCATGCTGACGCTGGCCAACAGTCCGGTGAATAGTCCCAGCGGCGCGCTTACGCTTCGGCTGAAGACTGGCTGCGATCCGCTGGTCACGCGCTTTAATCCCAACGCCTGGCGCATCGACCAGGGCGAGCTCGTGCTGCTGTCGCCGCGGGGACAATCCTGGCAATTCGTGGAAACCGATCCTGGCACTTGGCAGCGTGTGCCGGAATCGGCCGATACGATCTTGCTCGTGCGGCAGTAATGGCACCGTCACTGCGAGGAGCGAAGCGACGAAGCAATCAATTCTCATGCACTGCGCCGGATTGCTTCGCTTCGCTCGTAATGACAGAGCCTGAATAATAATGAAAAAGCGAAATCAGGTCGTCATTGTCGGCGGCGGGCCGGTGGGCGTAGCACTTGCCGTCGAGCTCGGCCGGCGCGGCCTTTCCTGCGTGTTGGCCGAGCGGCGGCGCGAGCCGCAGCGTATTCCCAAGGGACAAAATCTCACGCAGCGTTCGGTCGAGCACTTCTATTTTTGGGGTGTGTTGGATGCGCTGCGCGCCGCGCGCATCCTGCCGCCGGATTATCCGATGAGCGGTATCGTCGCCTACCGCGATTTGAACAACGAATATTGGGCGGCGCCGCCGCTGCGCGAGATCGTCAATCCCTATTATTTCCAGAACAATGAGCGGCTGCCGCAATATCAGGCCGAATGTGTTTTGCGCACGCGGCTTAAGCAACTCGACAATGTGGAAGCCCGGTTCGGCTGGGTCGCCGAAGCGATCGATCAGAATGCCGACGGCGTCGAGGTCACGATTGCGGAGGATGGCTCGGCTGGACGCGAGACAATACAATCCGACTACGCGGTCGGCTGCGACGGCGCGCATTCTTTGGTGCGCGAGCAAGCGGGCATCGCGCGCGGCGGCGCCGACTTCGAGCAATTGATGGTGCTGGCGTTATTTCGCTCGCGCGGGCTTCACGAGGGGCTCAAGCGTTTTCCGCCGCGTTCCACCTATCGGGTCATTCATCCCGCGTTGAACGGCTACTGGCAATTTTTCGGCCGCGTCGACGTCGGCGAAGGCTGGTTCTTCCACTCGCCGGTGCCGGCGAACACCACGCGCGACAATTTCGACTTTCATGCTTTGTTGCAGAAAGCGGCCGGCTTTCCGTTCGCCTGCGATTTTGATTACGTCGGTTTCTGGGACTTGAAGATCGCCGTAGCCGAGACTTACCGTGCCGGCCGCATCTTCATAGCGGGCGACGCTGCGCATTCCCATCCGCCTTACGGCGCCTATGGCCTCAACAACGGGCTCGACGATGTCGTCAATCTCGGCTGGAAGCTTGCGGCGAAGCTCAACGGCTGGGGCAGCGATGCGCTGCTCGACAGCTATAGCGAAGAGCGGCGACCGATCTTCAAGGAGACCGCGGAAGATTTCATCGAAGCCGGCATTCGCCGCGATCGCGAATTCCTGCGCCGCTACAGCCCGGAACGGGATCGGGCCGAATTTGAACGCGCCTGGCGGAAACACATCAATTTCAGCGCGCCGAATGTTTTGACCTACGAGCCGCACTATGAGGGTTCATCGATCGTGTTCGGGCCACCGGATGCGGCGAGTAGCGCCCGCGGCGCGCACACGTTCAAAGCCCGCGCCGGCCATCACCTGCCGCCGCAGCTTTTATCGTCAGGCCGGAACGTGTTTGAAGAACTGGGCAACGACTTCACGCTTTTGGCTTTCGATATCACTGACACGGCGGAGATGGCCTTCGCGCTCGCGGCCAAGGCCCTACAGATGCCGCTGAAGATTGTGCGCGACAGCTACGACCAGGGTCGGTGCGCCTTTGAAGCAAAATTCCTTCTCGTCCGCCCGGATCGTTACGTCGCCTGGACTGCCAATGATATGCCCAGCGATCCGATCGCGATCCTCGCGAAGGCCATCGCGCGGCCGTCATTCTAGCCCGCGCTGATCGCTGCTAGTGCGTCGACTAATGTTCTGACCGCCGCTGCGAAGAATAAAACAGCCCTCAACAATCGTGGTCTGACATGCGATGCTGACCGGCGGCAGCGAATCAGGGGCAGGCCATGAAATCGCTTGAGATATTCCCCAGTGATCGTACCCACCTTTACGGCGCTATGATCAAAAAGCAGGCGGAGATCCGCCGCAGCGGACGCGGCACCTTCTCGCGCGCCCGGTCGGGTAAGCGCAACGCCGCACGATGGACACATGTCCGCTACAAGGGCTCGATCAATTTGGAGCCCGGTCCATCGCAGGCCGTAGAGGCGGTGATCAGGTCGCCCGATCGCGGCGACGAAGCGCGATTATTGTCATCCTTTCTCGGGTGGCTCGATCGTCATTTCGGCGAGCATCTGTCGGCGGTGAACATCAGGTACCGCCAAGCCGGCCGCGGCTGAGCGTCGGAGCACCTTAATTGGAGTTGACGCACACCGCATACACGGAGGCGTTGCCGCTGCCGCCGTTGCTTTTGAAACTTACCTTCCAGGCGTTGTTGCCCTCGGGATTAGAGAAATCCGTCGTGTCTGCTGGCGTCGGCGTTGAAAAGCCGCCGCTGATCGCGCGTTTGCCGGACGGGCACGTGGCAACCACGACAACTCTGCCATTGCGCGGCAAGACTCCGCGATTATGGACCACCTCATAGCCGTTGACCGACGCAGGCTCCGCCGGCTTGTCGGCGTGGTAGTGGTTGTACGACACGCCGGCGATCAGCGGTCCGACCCACCACGGCTTCTTGAAAAAACCGATCAACGCATCCTCGATATTGTCAGCGAGCGAGCCTATCCCCGAAAAAGACCGCGCCGGGCATTGCCCGGCAGCATTCCCAGTGGCGCGATGATGCGAACGGCCCACCCGATCGTTTCCCAGTATGGGCGGCAGAAAGTTAGAAAACGGTTATGGATGGGAGCCCGCCGTCAAAGCGGGGCCGTCGATGAGGCGTTCATGGTCAGGGTGACGGCACCAGTGCGGCGATGCCGCGCGAGATGAAAGTATTGTGAACCTTAGCCGCGCCGGCGCGACACCGGCGGTTTTGCCGAGCGTTGCAATTTATCCTTCGCGCGCTCGACCTGGCCGAGCATATGATGATTGCTCGGATCGATCCCCTCCTCGCTGCCCGCCATACCTTCGTTGCTGGCGGTGAGCATTTGACGCGCGTCTTGTTCCCAGATCTTGAGAGCATCGCGTTTTTCCTCGAACGAGAGCGCACGATCCTCAATCAATTCGTCGGGCGTCGCGTAATGAGATTGCGGATGTTCAATTTTGTCGATTTTTGACGATGCAGCACGAGGCATGGCAGCCTCCTTGAGACATTACTCCTGCAAGCAAGATCGAAACGACGGACACCAGGATCGGGTTCCGATCTGCGGTGCACCGGATGCGACATGGTAGGGCATCGACTCGCTTCTGCCGGCTGGTATCCTGCCACGGCTTCTGGGAAGGCAAACACGGGAGGAATCCATGGCGACGTGGCAACCTGATCCGAGCTTTTATCCGTCCCCGCGTTTGGCGGCGAAAGCGCCTCCCGAGAAACTCGCCTATGTGGCAGCGTTCGACCCGGACCGAAAATCGCCTGACAGCATTGCCGTGGTCGATGTCGATCCGGACTCCGCTTCGTATTCACACATTGTCGGCAAGGTTGCCGTGACCAATGTCGGCGACGAATTCCATCATTTCGGCTGGAACGCCTGCTCCTCGTGTCTGTGCCCGAATGCCCCGCATCCGCATGTCGAACGGCGCTATCTGGTCGTTCCCGGCTTGCGCTCCTCGCGCATCTACATTCTCGATACCAAGCCCGACCCGCGCAAACCGCAGATCGTGAAAGTCATCGAGCCGCAGGAGATCGCCGAAAAGACCGGCTACACGCGGCCCCACACCGTGCACTGCGGCCCGGGCGGCATCTATGTGGCCGCGCTCGGCAACAAGGACGGCAAGGCGCCCGGCGGCGTCTTCGTGATGGATCACGAGACCTTCGAGCCGCTCGGCCGCTGGGAAGTCGATCGCGGCCCGCAGCAGCTTGGTTACGACGCATGGTGGCACCTCGGCTTCGATACCATGGTCACCAGCGAGTGGGGCACGCCCGATACATTCGAAAATGGATTGGTGCCGGAAATTCTGCTTGGCAGCAAATATGGCCGGCGCTTGCATTTCTGGGATTTCACCAAGCGCAAGCACTTACAAGAGATCGATTTCGGCGAAGAGCACCAGCTGGTTTTCGAATTACGCCCGGCGCACGATCCGACCAAGCCGTACGGCTTCGTCAACTGCGTCATCAGTCTCAAAGATCTATCCTCATCGATCTGGACCTGGTACCGCGACGGCGACAAGTGGGCAGTGAAGAAAATCATCTCGATTCCCGCGGAACCTGCCGATCCCGACCTCCTACCGCCCGTGCTCAAAGGTTTCAAAGCGGTGCCGCCGCTTGTCACCGACCTCGACCTTTCGATGGATGATCGCTTCCTTTACGTCGCCTGCTGGGGCACCGGCGATCTGCAGCAATACGATGTGTCCGATCCGTTCAATCCCAAGCTCACCGGCAAGGTGCGCATCGGCGGCATCGTTGCGCGCGCAAGCCATCCCGGCGCGCAGAACGGCAAACTCAGCGGCGGTCCGCAAATGGTCGAGGTGAGCCGCGACGGTCGGCGGGTCTATTTCACCAACTCGCTTTACGGCGCTATCGATCCCCAATTCTATCCCGAGGGGATCGACGGCTGGATGGTCAAGCTCGACGCCAAGCCAGGCGGCGGCATCGCTTTCGATCCAAAATTCTTCATCGATTGGCCGAAGGGACAACGCCCACATCAGGTCCGCCTGCAGGGCGGCGACTGCTCCTCGGATTCCTACTGCTATCCATGACGGCCTAGGACGCGTGTCGCTGCCACCGCTTCCCGACACAGTTTGGCTGTGGCTCGCGATCGCGGGACTGGGGCTGTTTCACGGCATCAATCCCGCGATGGGGTGGCTGTTCGCGGTGGCGCTCGGGCTTAACCGGCGCAACGAGCGGGTGGTCTGGCTGGCGCTTTTGCCAATCGGGCTTGGCCACGCGCTCGCCGTCGCCATGATCTTGTTCCTCGTGCTGGCGTTCGGGCTCGTCCACGAACCGGGTTTGCTAAGGCCGCTCGCCGCCGCGGTGCTGTTCGCTTGGGCGGGCTGGCACGTGCTCTACGGCCGGCGCCACACGGTGCGCTTCGGCATGCAGGTCGGCCTCGGCGGTTTGTTTGTGTGGTCGTTTCTGATGGCAAACGCGCACGGTGCGGGTCTGATGCTGATCCCGGCGGTGATCCCGCTCTGCCTTGCCGCTTCGCCGACGCATGCGCTCACCGTGGGCAGCTCCCTTTCCGTCGGACTGGCGGCGCTGTCGCTGCACACCGCGGCGATGCTGGCGACCATCGGGATTGTATCGATCGCCGTATACAAATGGATCGGCGTCGGGTTCCTGCGGCGCGGCTGGATCAACCTCGATCTGATGTGGACGATCGCATTGGCCATGTGCGGCATCATCGTGCTTGTGGTCTGATCATTCCGTCACGGCGTCGGCGAGCGCAAAAATCTTCGTCGCTTCATCTTCCCCTCAAATCGCCGCCCCGGCGATCGCATATCGCACCGAAGGTCTGATGCGGCATACGATTCAGCGAACGAACTTATAGCTAAATCGATTGCCGTCCGCCTCAACGCGCCCGGTGGTCGGATGCGGAAAATGGATCGGCAGCACAAAGCTGCCCGTTCCCGCGACCTTGCCGAGAAAGCCCCGGCGCGACCGTGCCGCTTCGTCGGCGTCCCAGTCGAAGATCGTTGACCAGCCCGGCTCACGACACTGCAGTGCGTGGTGCATGAGGTCGCCGATGACGACCGCGTGCTGTCCGCGCGAGCGGATGTTGACACAGCAATGGCACGGCGAGTGGCCGGGCGTCGGTGTCAGCCAGAATGTGTCGTCAAGCGCAAAATCGTCATCGACAAGCAGCGCCTGACCGGCCGCGACCACCGGCTCGCAATTGAACCGCCACACATTGCCGCCGCCGCCGGCGCGGGTTTCGCCGCGCTTGGTCGATTCCTCCCACGCGGCATATTCGCGTTTGTGGAAGATGTATTTGGCTTTGGGAAAGGTCGGGACCCAGCGGCCATTGCGCAACACGGTATTCCAGCCGGAATGATCGATATGCAGATGCGTACAAAACACGTAATCGATGTCTTCGAAGCGCAAGCGTTCAGCGGCGAAGCCGTCGAGCCAGGGCTTCTTCGGAAAATCCATCGGCGGCGGATAGCCTTTGTCCTCGCCGGTGCAGGTATCGATCAGGACTGTGTGCTTGGGAGTGCGCACCACATAGGTCTGATACGTGACCACCATCTTGCCCGAAGCCGGATCGAACACTTCACGATCGAGCTCGGCGAGATGGCGGCGGCCGATCTCGGGATCGTATTTCGGAAACATTTCCTCCGGCGTGCGCCACGGCCCGTCGCGTTCGATGATGCTGGTGATCGTGACGTCGCCAATCGCGAGTTTGTTCATTTCGACCCTCCCCAACGTTTGTCCGGCTCGATCCCCGTCCTTGCCGCGAATCGCATAGCCGTGCAAGCCATTACGGCGGTACACGGCGAAGCTGGCAAACAAAGGGGCGTCATGACGGATTTATTGACTTATCGCGGCACGGTTTATCCGTGGCAGTGCGATCACATCGGCCATAGGAAGTGATTTGGTATGTCGGCAAGCTTGACGAGACCACCTGGCATCTGTTCGCCCAAAATGTCGAGAGCGGGGAGTCGGCAGCAAGTTGCGAGTTGATCGGAGTGCATCCCGATCGTGCCGCCCGCAGGTCGATTGCGTTCGAAGAAGAAGGTGCGCGGCCGGGCGCAAAAGTTGGCTGGCTAAGGCCAACCGCGCCGTTCGTTCGAGAATGGTCTGGGACTGGCACTCACGCTAGGCAATAGGCACAGGCGGCGTTCCTGATGCATAAAGCGCCATCGGGTGCCAAGCGAAAATCAGGTACTGTTCGACATCTTCCTCCGATGGCGGAACGCTGATTGGAATCAGCGGGGTGGCGTGGACATAATCCTCGATCCACGTGGTAAAGGGGACATCTGTAACCAAATCGTGCGCCCGACCATTGCCATTACAAAAAGATCGAGCTCTGACCTCGGCAATAATACTGGCGGATTGAGGAAATCCGGATCGCGGTTCGCCGAAGCACAGGCGCCGAACCGGAGGATGATCGGCCAGCACCATTAGACCGGTAAACAAGGACGCGCGTGCTGCGCCAAGGCTGTGACCGGCAACGACACAGGGCTTGTTGGCTAGCGTATTTTTAAGCCGGTCCCAAAGTTCGGGTAAGCCTGCAAAGAAGCCGGGATGGACAGGACCAAGTCCATCATGTTCAAGAGGATCGGCGATAGCTTCGCTGTCGTGAATAAAGTCCGGCAGCGTCGTTGATCCTCGGAAAATCAGAGCGATCACTGCGCCGAGATCTTTAACCCCGAAAGCAATACCGTCATCCGGCAGTTCAAGTTGGTCCCACACGCCACTACCGGAATAGATAGCTAGGCACAACTGCGCGATGTCTGTATCCGTTGTCATTGTTGAAAACTCCCCTCTGTTGCGGCGCCTGCGCGCGACGACCGAATGTTGCCTTAGACAATCAAGCCTCCCTGAGGCGCGGCGGATCGCGCGCTGGTGCAGAAGTTGACGGATTAGGCCGCAAGCGCGGCATTGCGACGTCCTAAAACATAGCAGCCGCACCTCTTCATGCTGCCACGTACTTTGGTACTCGTTCAAAAGGACGTTTGGATGATTACGCGATGTATCTGAACGTGGCGTATTATCGGTGTGCACTGATGAGAGAGAGCATCATATCCATGCGTCATACGCATCGAAAGTGCTGCTGCTGAGCTGCCTTTTCGCCACCCTGTTATTGGTTGCCCAGGCGATTGCGGAATCGACTGGTCCTTAGGTGGACATCGACAGCCGTGGAAAGGCTGCCGTGCCCGCAACAACAGGAACTGAAACGGTACGCTCGGGCTGTAGATTGCAAGGATCGATCTTAAAGAAACCGCTCGATTGGTGGCGGTCCGCTGAGATCGTGTGAGCCGCGTGCGACGAACCTCTGGGATTTTCCGGCAAGGCCAATGGACTAGATCGGCAAAATTAAGATGCGCTCGCAGAGGTTCGTAAACAAAATGACGATGCCATTGAACTAATATGGCCCATTTGTGGAAAAATTATCTTGGAGTACTCGGCGTAACCGCATATGCGGCTATTTGCTGTCTTGCCGAGTCCGCCGCGGCCGATGACCTGAGAACGTGCAGTACTGACCAGGGCGCGGTTGCGATGGCCGCGTGCGCGGCCGCAATCACGTCTGGAACGTTGCACGGCCATGATCTCGCGGTCGCATATCTAAACCGCGGGCTGCTACAAGAAAGACAAGGCCAGCATAGCGATGCCGTCAGCGACTTGAGTGAAGCCATCCGACTTGATCCAAATTTTGCCGCAGCTTTCCTTGATCGCGGTGTTGCATACCAAAACATGGGCCAATACGAACTTGCTATTCAGGATTACAACCGAACGATTGCACTCGATCCAAACTCAGCTACCGGGTATTTTAATAGTGGCCTCGTGTATAGCTTCATACGACACTACGATGCGGCGATTTTGGCTTATGATCAAGCGATCCGACTTGATCCAAGAAATGCGGTCGCCTTTAACAATCGATGTTACGTTTTTACGATGCAGAGTGCGTTCGACAATGCTATTCGCGACTGCGATCAAGCCATTGGACTCAATCCGAGATACGTAAATGGTTTTGTAGGGCGAGGTAATGCCTATTGGCACAAGGGCGAATACGATCGCGCGATCCAAGATTACAATCAGGCGATCGCGCTGGATCCTACCCGCGCATCTACCTTCTTCGCTCGGGGTTCTCCAAATACCCAAAAGGGAGACTACGACAGCGCCATTCAAGACTACAGCCAGGCGCTTCTGCTTAATAGAAACCTAGCCGCAGCGTGGAACGGTCGCTGTTGGGCTCGCGCGATTAGAGGCCAATTCAACGACGCGCTGGCGGATTGCAATCAAGCATTGCGTTTGGAGCCGAACAACCCGTCTTTTCTCGACAGTCTGGCCTTTACTTACCTAAAAATGGGTAATTTCGATCAAGCGATCACCGGCTACAGCGCGGCGCTGCTACTTGACCCAGGACATGCGACTTCGCTGTATGGACGCGGCATCGCGAAGCAGAAGAAGGGTGATAATGCCGGAGGTAACGCGGACATCGAAATGGCAAAAAAATAAAGTTGAAAATCGCAGATGAATTCTCGGGGTACGGTGTGGAGTGAATAAGCATTGAGATTAATGATCCGCAGAGTCAGGTCAGAATCCTAGTGAACCCCATCTGAGAAGGCCGTATTCAAACTAAATGAAGAGGATCAGCGATGGAAAACTGGGAGTTTTTTGCGGCAACGGCATGCATCCTTATGCTTTGGGTTCTACTGCCGCTCATTCCCGCGGTACTGATTTACCGGCTCTTTCCTGACACACCTATCGGTATCAGCGGTATTTTGCAGGGGCTCAAAATAAATGCCGGCGGCGCATTTGCTGGCTATTTGATTGTATTGCTTGTGATCAAATCTTGGGTAGCCGAGGCTTACATCGATGTAGGCGGGTTGTTACATCCAGCATGGACAATTACGGGATCTCTCCGTCTCATTGACAAGCACGGAGCCGTAGCGCATCCCGGCGACGCTTTTTTCCAGAAGATAGGCATCAGAACGCAGCCGGAAATGAATTCGTTCGCAGACCCAACTTTTACCATGACTATTCCGGAGGGTCCCAGAGGCATTCCGAAAATCTTTCTCATCGTTCCTGACTATGGCGTCACGGTGCCGCTAAAACTGGGCAGAATCGATACGATGCACAAAACCGCAGAGATAGACGGCGATGCGATCGAAATCCAAGAGCCGCGCCAAAATGATTCGGATGATCGCCGACCTCTAGTAGATTCCGTTCGGAGATAGGGACACAGCAAAAGACCTCGCTATCGCATGTCCGGTGCGGAAGCGGTCGTCTTCAACGCTGCCTCGGTCTCAGCGCACGACTAATCACTCAAATCAACCTCAGTCCCTTTAGACTCGCGTGCCCGTCCTTGCCGACGATGAGGTGATCGTGGACCGCAATGCCGAGCGGCCCGGCCACCGCGATGATCGCTTTCGTCATCTGAATGTCGGCGGCCGACGGCGTCGGATCGCCCGACGGATGATTGTGCACTAGGATGATCGCGCTCGCCGATAATTCCAGGGAGCGCTTGACCACTTCGCGCGGATAGACCGGGGTGTGATCGACCGTGCCGATCTGCTGTACTTCATCGGCGATAAGCAGATTGCGCTTGTCGAGGAACAACACCCGAAACTGCTCGCGATCGGCGAAGCCCTGCGCGGTGCGGCAGTAGTCGAGCACGCTCGACCACGATGATAGCACCGGCCGTTTTTTGATGGCGCCACGGAGAAGCCGGCTCGCCGCCGCCTGCACGACCTTCAGTTCGATGATGCCAGCGCCGCCGAGCCCTTTCACTTCGGCGAGCCGCGCCTCCGGCGCCGCGATCATTTCGGCAAACGAGCCGAATTTCGCGAGCAGCGTCTTGGCGAGCGGCTTGACGTCGCGGCGCGGCAACGCGCGAAACAACAACAACTCCGACAGCTCATAGTCCGACAAAGCCTCGGCTCCGGCATCGCGGAAACGGCCGCGCAGGCGAGCGCGATGCCCGTGAAAATGCGGCGCGGCGTCGGGTAACCCGCCATCGCTCTCGCGTTTCTTTTCCAGGATGAAAACTCCGGACCCCAACCTGACCGGCCAGCGCACCGCCCCGGCCCCATCAAGCATGACTGGACTTACGATTTTTGCAATCGGGTTTGCGAAGGCTACATCGCCGGTCATTCACTGCCGATACGGCGGCTTGTCCAGTCCCTTCGGCGACAACGTGAAAATCTCGACGCCGGTTTCGGTCACGCCAACCGAATGCTCGAACTGCGCGGAGAGCGAGCGATCGCGCGTCACCGCCGTCCAGCCGTCGGACAAGACCTTCACATGCGGCCGGCCGAGATTGATCATCGGCTCGACGGTGAAGAACATGCCGGGCTTGAGCACGATGCCC
>Ga0126379_10000688_pt1 | contig 19055 bp, 34 predicted proteins | sample PanSoiMetPlot_24_FD_92640 | JGI IMG/M metagenome (GOLD analysis project Ga0126379, IMG submission 92640) | Tropical forest soil microbial communities from Panama - MetaG Plot_24 | ecosystem: Environmental > Terrestrial > Soil > Tropical forest > Bulk soil | place: Panama | collected 2016-02-17
CCACTAAACAAGGCCAGGTAACCAGGCATCTTTGGCAGTATCTATATGCCCCTCTTTTTCTCATTATTACTTTTGATTTATGCGCTAATCTATTGACTAATATTGGTTCTTTGCTCGTCTCTTCCAGTTGAAAGACCGTTCGCATTAGTATCTCGTTCTAATTGATTTCTGAGCATTGTCTGCAAAACTCGGACCTGAACAGTAAGCTCACCAATAATGGCAAATAAAGCCTCTGTACTAACGGGGGTAGCATCAGGCGGTAGGGATTCGGGCATTAAGCTCTCTAACTGCGCCCCAAAGAAGGGCGACTAATTCTTGTGGAACGTATCCAGTAGGAATATCTTTATCATCGCGGATAACATAGTTTGGTAAGACTTGCGCTACATCTTCGACAACAAACCCCAAGCTCTCTCTACTATCACCAGGCCAATTGTAGCTCTTAACTCCCATTCTAGGATCTAGCACTTGTGCAAGACAATTACTATCGCTAATATCGACAATATTTTCTTTTAAATTTTCCTGTGAACCTTGAACGTAACCAGCGTTACCACTAATGTAGCTACCATTCGGCCAAACTATCTGATTACCAGTAGTATTAAAAATGATGCTATGGGTATGCCTAAGATATGTCCCATCCCATTGAATAGCAATGGCATTATCACTTCGGAAGTAGACATAGCCGCTATTCGTTCCAAGATCGGCAGTAGCTCTTAAATAACCATTAGCGGTAATGTTTTTCGCTTGTAAATTACCATAGCCGCCACTAGTAGTTTCAAATGAATGAACGGCATCTGACGCCGACATATATCTAATAGCCGCGCCAGCATTTTGTATATATGGTGGAGCACCATTACCACCTAAATAAATGGTTGGAGTCCACATGTAACTACTAGCACCAAAATAAGGCCCAGTACAAGCTTGCCCATAACTACCTCCGCCACTAACATTCAAACTACCCGTCATAGTGACAGTTCCGCCACTATCAAACATGTAGTTTGTGCTAGCAGAGCGGAAATACAATGTGCCAGCATCGGCAACAACTAACCCATTAGAACCGTCGTTACTGTGAAGCCAGCCATTAGCGTAAATACCAGCTCCACCACCAGCACCTATATAAAGATTTCCACTTCCGCGAAGATCTGCACCTTGTAATAAAAAGTAACTTCCAGTGTAGTAGAGATACTGATTTCCATTTCCAAAGTACACAACTCCAGTATTGTTTCCTCTGGATACTCCAATATCTCCACTTTGACTTACTGCTGCTTGAGAATTAGTTTTGATAGTTCCTGTTGTCAATACCAGATTGCCAGAATTATCTATGGTCCACAATCTTACGGAATTATTGTAATTAACAAGAGTTAGCCCCCCAGTACCAACAAACCACGCATTAAAGTTGTCGCCAGTCGGCTGATAAGCATTCATAAGCGTTCCAGTATTGTCTCTACCATAGAGCATACTTCCATTTTGAACGCCTATATGTGCTGCGGAAATTGTTCCAAATAAGTCCGCACCTAATGGCGAAGTAGTATCTACATATGTTTCATCGTGTCCTGTTGAATCAAGTACGTGTAATTGTCCCGTTCCATCTATCCACAATCTAACAGTACCAGCAGGAGGATTAGCTGGTTGACTTCCACTACTAATATCCACTGTAGTACCTGCCGATTGTACTGCTCTTCCAATGGCAACAAAACTTGGTACAGCAATCTGACTATCTAATTCGTAAACATTTACTTCAGCAGTGCGTCCACTACCTGATTGATCTAGATAGAAAACGCCAAGACTTTCCCACGGTCCAGGCAGTTGGCAATAACTTTGACTAGGTACTTTGTAATCCCAAGCTGCAACAGTATTGCTAGCGGGGCTATTCATTTTGACGTAGCAAATACCATCATTCGGATTCAGCAAAGATAACGACGCTTTCTGTTCTCTAGAAAGCGTCGTTACCAGTTGAGCCGTTCCGTTAGGTATGGTCAGAATTTGACCACGCGCCATAACTTAACTCCCAAAACCTAGCGGTTTAAACTCACTTCCAAAAATGGCTTTCCAGAATGCCGCGCCTCTATTTGTTGCTCCAATCCATACAAGAAGAATTCCAAGCAACAAAACAATACCACCGATCATTTTCCAGGAATTCTCCTATCAAGAGTGTTTCGCAAATAAATATCCAGCAGCACTACTGATTACTACTAATGCGGCCTTGGTTACTTCATCGGTAACGTTGGGGCTAAGCACTACCCATATCATTCCCGCTAAAAGTACCAATGCAAGAATGGCTTGAATAACAAGACGAACTATCGTCTCGTTCATTACACGACTGCTGCAACTTCCGCGACTTCTGGCGCGGCAGCAACCTTGCTAGCAGCACCACTAGCTACTGGCACATTAGGCGGCTGCATTCCTGCAGAATTAGCCAAAGCCAATCCGCCGATTATTATTAGAATAATCCCTAAAATAACGAATGTCCAAGCTGGAACATGCTCAGTTTGCCATTGAGAAAACCAGTTAGTAAGAGAGTAAGTAGCGTTCTTTATAGCAAAAGCGACAATACATGCTGGATTGGGAATCTCAATCTTAGCGGGACCGATATTGCCAAATGTTATCTTCGGACAATCTTCGGTAGGTGGGCCACTAGTAATGTCGCCAACGCCTGGGGTACCAACAGTTCCACCAATTGTCGGTATGCTAAAGCCCCCAGTCGCTATCGAAGGGTTTGCGGTTTGAATAGCCTTAGCTCTGCCAGTAACATCACCAACATACAATGGTCCGCCTCCGCCCGAATAAGCATTCAAGGCACAAGTAATATTCCCATTGCACGCTGTAAGTTTGTCTTTAAGTCGCTTTAAACCTTCGTCTATATTCGTTGCAGGATCATATCCGTTAGTAATGCAGGGATACAATTGCATGATTCCGCACGCGCCACTTCTCGGGTTAGTTGCGTTTGGATCATAGCCACTTTCTACGCTTGCAATTCCCAAAGCTAGAAATGGATCTATTCCCGCCGCAATTGCTTTTTCCACAATCATCTTGATAATGTTTTCATGTGCACTATCAAAACCAGGAACACTAGGCACAAACTGAATTTGCGGGGGATTAGGTTTTGCGTCGGGACTACCTAAGGCGGGATTGTTTGCTCTAGGGTCTTTAACCAAAGCCCGCAACATAGAGACGGCATCAAAATTATTACCAAGCCCGCCCGCGCTTGGGTCCGCACTTGTTCTAACTCCCGTACTAATCCCATAACCAATTCCAATATGTAAATGGGACGGTCCACCTTTCGCATTACCTGTTGTATCTACCTGACCAAGTGATTGCCCAGCTACAACAGAATCGCCTACTTTAAGGGGAATTGCACTTAGTAAGTGAGCGTAGTAATAATCTTTACCGTCGGCTCCGTGTATCTGGATTGCGTTACCGCCACTACTAGGCGCGGAATTTTGTGTGGAGATAAAGGTAACTTTCCCACTAACCATACTGACAACAGGACTCCCTGTCGGAGCCATAATATCGGACCCACCATTGTAAGCTCCATGCGAACTAATGGCTCCGTTATATCCAGGTATGGGAAAGACAACGCTAGGCGTTTGTTGGGAGGTATCTACCACGGTAATTCCCGCTAGGATTGTAGCCTTTCAGCATATTACTAACCGTTTGGGCATGGCTAAACCAAAGATCCGAAGCACCAGCCGCACTATGGTTTTGTGCTGCCATAGTCATTTCGGCAACATTTGCGGGATTGGGCTTCGGTAACTGGTTACTCAAACCAATCTGATTAGCAAAGTAGTATTTGAAATGATCACCATTTTGTGGCGACATTCCATATCCAGCACTAGGCCAGTTATCAATTGGCGCAAAAGGCGCGGGAACATTGGTCGGACTACCAACACTTCCCGCAACCTTTCTCTCACTAACATTGGTGCCAGGTTGGCCTTGAAGATAAAGTGAAGGAATGTCGTTAAGGACTGGATTAAAGTATGCGTATGAGGTTCCGCTACTAGCTTTGCCAAATGCTAGTGACGGTTGCTGCGACATTTCTTTTTCAATCGGTTGCCTAAGATCGGATGTTGACCCACCTATCCAGGCAAACGATTGTGGATTATCATTCGAGACATTGTGTGCGGTAAGTGCGGCACTTCTTCTACTGTTAGTTAATCCTCTAATCATGCCGCCAATAATAGATTGGAAGTTATTGGGATTATTTACCATCAAACACTCCCAATTACGCTTTGACCAACATTACCCTGTTGTGCCGATTGACCAGGGATATAAGCGGCATAGCGATTCGGAATCTGATAGAACTGCCACCCAAGGAATCTACCAATTGCCTCGACTTCAGATGCACTAGCATTCTGACCATTTTGTAGAGCTTGAATGCCAGCCATAACGTTAATCAAATCCGCTTGATTAACCTGAATCTGACCACTTACTCCCGTAAGTTGCTGACCAAGACTACCAAGGCCAGCGGTAATTCCTTGGTTCATTCCGACAACATAGTTTTGCGTATTCTGCATTCCAGTATCTATGTTTTGCAGACCGTGCAAAACTTGCGTCAAACTATCTGCCAAACTGGCATTTTGAGTACCGAGCCCAGCAATAGCGGTAGATAGCGCCATTTCGCTACCCTGAATAGCTTGGAAGTTGCCAGCTAGATAGGTATTAAGATCGGCAAAACTCTGCTGAATTTGCCCACCTTGTACGTCTATCTGAGTGCCTAATGTTTCTCCAACACCCGTCAATTGAGAGGACAAATCAGCATCGCCCATGCTAACTTGTCCCTGCAAATTGAGTATTCCCTGTTGCAAACTTCCAAGCATAATAGCGGTATTTGGAAGGAGAGTATTCTTATCTGCACCCGTACCTGTGTTTGATCCAGATTTACGAGATAGGAATACAACAAGTCCAATTCCGCCACCAACTAAAGCAAGCAAAATAGGGGTTGGAATTCCCGTACCAAACCCCTCTTTGCTGCCCCCAGAACTAGCCTGATTAGGGGAATTAATATCAACGCTAGGCATTAAGTTACATTCCCCGCAGTACCCGCTGCTAGTTGCCAACGAGCAATAACATCAGGACTAACACCACGTCTAATTGTTAGCTGAATAGATGGAATATCCTGAGTCATATACTGAATTTGTCTATGCGTTGGAGTTTCAATATATCCAGCGTTGACAATATAACTGCAAGCTAGACCAGGATAATAGAATCTATTTGTGTTGATACTACTGGGTACTGTTGGGAATGGAGTAGGTCCAGTATCAACTGGGGTTCCATAAACGTTAAGTAGCCAATTAGGATCAACAGGACTAACAATGGGAATTCCAGCCGCAGCATTACCGATAATTGTTGAATTAACGGAACCCGCAAGTTGCATAGCAATTTTTCCTGGAATTCTTAGTTAAACTATCTACCTTGTAGTGCTTTAACGGCGTCGGTATAAACTGCACCTACCGCTTGTGCAGCCGTAGAGAATTTATCCGCATTAGCAATAACAAGGTAAGCGAGTACAAGAGTAATCGTACCCTCGATAATCTTTCCGCCCATACCTTCACCCATGATTAACCTTTGAATTTCAGCTGAAACATGGCGATACCGAGCAATGTAACTAGAGCGAATGCCGCTGCATATTTAGGCTCCCAAACTGCAACGGCACTATATGCTGCTAACAGAACGATTAATCCGAAGAGGTATCCACCAAAATTATTTTTGAAGAATTCCTCCATCTAATTTCCAATCTAATCTGGCGCGTTTGTTTTGATTACGTTCACAATCGCGCCGAGTTTACCGCTTGAGAAAAGCCAGATAATGAGAGCGCCAAACAACAAGAGAAATGCTGCGTTTGCCACTACTTCACCATCCGATAAAACTTTGGGGAAACCACGTAGATTACTGCACTAGCGGCGAGAATAAACATGGCAAACACAAGAAATCCCATTGGACTGAGTTTCGGAGTTAATGCGTTACCTACTCCCCAACCAACAAGGGTTTGGAAAATAGATTCCACAAAGAACTACCTTTCTCCGCCCATTTCCAATGCGACTCTCAATACCACTAGTGCGAGAACAAATCCCATCCAAGTAAATGCGGCACCACTTCCCGCAGGTTGTGGAGTACTACCTACCTGTCCACTTCCAGTAACTGCCGATGCATTTGGTCCAGTAACTTGAGTGACAGGATTAAAAATTGTACCAGCCGCCGACGCACTACCATAAACATCTGATACATTGAGCGTCGCCACTATCTCACCATCGCAATCAAGAATAGAATGATGTTGATTACTACTCCTAATCCGAATAGGAATAGTCCGTACTTAGAAATCACGCCTAGTGTGGGCATATCAAAACAGGCTAAGTATCTTCGGAACAATAAAGACAATAAAGAACACCACAATAATCGCGGCAGTAATTGCGATTCCTACGGCATCTAATCTTGTCTCGAATTGATCTTTGATAATCGCCCTCTTTCTGGTTAGCTCAATTCCCACGGAAATTTTCAGTTCTACCCGCGAATCCCTGTTCTCGGGTAGATCTTCCGCCACATCTAAATTTCCAGGAATTTACTGAAGAACAACTAGCTGACGGCGAACGTTATAAGCCGTGTAAGCTGCACCAGTAGTAATTACGCTTGCTAGATCTGTGACCAATGAGCTATTAAATACGTCCCTAGTAAGACCATAATTACCAAGGCCAGAAGTGCCGAGAAGATCAAAGAAAATCGCGCCTGCTGGTCTTGCCCTTCCGCGAATTCTGCGGAATTCCAAATCCAGATAAGGAATGTCTGTACTTTGCAGGTAATCTGACTGATTAACTCTGATTTGCGCCTTACTAAATCCATCAGCACCCGCAGCACCAATGCCTACACCATGCAAAACTTGCAGATATGTATTACCGCGCGGCCAGTTATATACCCAATCTTGCGCGCCAGAAATAGCCTGTTGATCTTCAAGAATTTGATGAATGATGTTGATTGGTGGGAAGTCTTGTGGATCTACGGGAACCGTAAACAACTCAATGTAAGGAATCGCGGTAGCAGTTACGGTAGCACCCGTAGCAACGGTTGTGTCAGTAGTCCAGTCAATATTCAAGGTAAGCAACGTTTGCTCATTCTGCAAGAGAATAAGCCCCAATGGATCGCGCATATTAATGGCTACTGGAATAAACATATCCAGATTAAATGCCGCCGCAGTTACTGCCGAACGAGCATTATTCTGACCACTAATATCTACATACTCCGATTCAATTACCTCTCGAAGTAGGTAGTTGTAACCAGCACCACTAACGTTGAAGATATCAATGCCGCTATTAAGTGTAAGTCTGACGCGGTTGATAATAGAAGCAAATCCAAGAGCATTCGGTACTGTTAGTGTGCCCGCAATCGAGCCGCGAATTGCCAGGAAAATTCCTGCAAGCAAACCCGTTTTAGGAAGGTTAATACTAGTCGTTCCGCCACCAGTTGGCCTAGTTTGTGTTGGGAGCTGAACTACCTTCCGCCGAGTATTAGCTACAAATCCACCAGCCATTAGGACTTATTCTCCCGCAGAATAATATCGTCTAATTTATTTTGTTCTCTTTGGTATATAAACCAGCGGCCAATTCCCAATGCAAATACTATTGCTAGAACTAGCCACAAAACTACCAATTTAAATAGAGGCGAAGAGTTGAGCAAGAGATCCCAGAAATGGAACATCTGCGCCCCACATGGAAAACACAAACTTCCAGAACGAGATGAAAGTTACCGCCATAAGTCCGACTACTGCCCAGTTAAGCAAACTAGGCTTTACGTCTGCAAAGTCGAGAGTCATTCCGCCCTTCCCAATGTTTCATCTATTGCGCGATGAATGGACTCCGTAATTTCGGGTGCACTATCGCTAATCATTTCCGCTAGTCTGCCAAGTAATACCGCAGCTTGTTCGGGAGTAACTAGGACTAACTCCAACGCTCTTGCCAGATTATTTACTGGTTGATCCTGCGGAATCACCGTCTCAATTCCACCTTTTCTATCTGCTGACTGGTCACAACTTTGGGGTCTTTTTTCTCACCATTAATCATTAGTTGATCCACATAAATAGGATTCTCCCAATTAACGTTATACATCCAGAATCCATGTGGATCACTAACGGGAATGGGATTTAAAACCTCTTCACCCATCATTTCCGCTAGTCTTTTTCTATCGTCTTGCAATTGCGTTCTAAAAGCAAAGAACCAATCGCATTCCGACAACGTGAACAAGGGCACCCAGGTAGGTCTTTGAGTAGCGCCCCAAACGCCAACTTTTCGCTCTCTTCCTTGGGTATAAAGTTGTGATAAGATGCGAGGCGGAGCAATTCTTCCGAATTCAACAAGAGCGTACAATTCGTCGATATAAACTACGGTATTTGTAGCTTCCCATGCAGCCTGTAAATACCCGTTCCATTCCGCAGTGTCATAGGCTCTAACTAATAAGCGCGCATCCTTTCCTTTTTGAAGATCGCGTAATCCGCCAGTAGATACCCAATCCAAATGCCATTCTGCGGGATTGATCATAGCCTTTGGATCTAGGACAATTAAACGCCGTAGGCCGCGAGTAAGATATTTCATAAGAAATGTCTTACCCGAACCTGTTTTCCCTACGGCAATTAATCGCTCAGACGAATCAATATCAATGCGCACTAACGGAATTTCCTGGAATTTTACTTATTCATCTGATTCAATTGCTTCTGAATCAGTGGGTTTTGGGAATGCTGAAAAGACCGCCAAGCTTGTGTCTGAATTTGTGGGCCAAATGTGGAGCTACTTTTAATAGCTCTATCAATTGATCCTCTTGCCTGAATTGCTACACTAGGTGCAATCTTGGCGCGAAGCGTTTGATAATACTGACCAATATTCGGCATTACTTTTGACTTTCCATCGCCTTTCTACGATCCGCTTCGTCATCCTGTACTTTCACGTCTTTCAAAACGTGTTCACTACCTCTAAGCGCGTCAGGTTCAAGCGCGTTATCGTCTGCGCTAGCTTTGATATATTGCTTCGGTTGTGGCGCATTAGCAGGCGCACTAGTTGGAGTAGGAGTAGGCGTTGGATTTGTTGATTCAGCCATTAAATAGCTCCATTCATATTAGCGGTAATTGCGCTAGGAATCGGTACTGCTAATCCGTCAATATCACCAGGTTTGACGGTATCTACAATCGAGTCTGGTCTAGCTCCAATTGGTGCCGCAGTATCTTCTTGTGTCTCTACCTTTGGCTTCTTATTAGTTGCCCAATCAGGCATCTTCAGACCACGCGTAACCCGAGTGAGGTACACGCCAAAACCAACGGTTAGGAAACCGATATCTATAAACAAACCTCCCTTCTCTACTACTCCAATAGGAGTACGAGCAATAATGCGTTGCAACGGAGCTTGCAATATACCTCTTTCCCAATCCGTCATTTCTCCCGTCGGACCAGTAGCGGTAACTGCTGCAATTTCAACTGCACTAAGTAAGAATCTAGCAGTATTGGTGCTATCTTCAATGGTAGGGAATTTTCGCCTAGCGGGCGCTCTACCTCTACCCTTAGGTGTAGCCTCTTCTTCTTCGGGTAATCTAGGCTCTTTTCCTTTTACCTTCTTAGCATTTTCGGGCCGCGAATCGTCAATCGTGAGCGTGGTCGATTGTTCTGGCTTTGGTTGCCTTGATCTACGTGGCCTTCCGATTGTGTTACCTGAATCTCTGAAGGCTTCGTTTGTTGTTCCGTTTTCGGCTCTTCGGAATCTGATTTTGTTTCGCTTGGCTTCAAGAGAGCTAGACTCTCTACTATCTTCGAGAATCCCTGTTCCAGACCCTCTATCTTCCCCTTCAGCCATTCACTATCTACCTCGTATCTCTCTTCAGTTTTTTCAGAGTTGCCACTATTACTATTATTAGAATTATCGCTAGTAGTTTGGCTTTCCGTCATGCTAGATTACCTCCGTCAACTTCAACGTGTTTATAGCCTCTAACTGCCAGTACAGTTACGGGGCAAGCTGCACTAGTAGCTTCGCCAATAACAGTCAAATATTCAGAAATTCCAGGCAATCTGGCATAACCTCCACCACTTAATCTAATCGGAATCCCACTATTATTCGCATTGAGAAACAAACTAACTTTCACGGCAGCAATTGGACGTACCGTAATTACCCAATAATCAGGGATTCCACTTTCACAAAAACAAGTGAAAGAACTACCCGCAACAGTGGCAACATCAAATGGAATAAGTACAGGTTGATCATTGTCCTTAGTTTTCGGGTTACTACCCAAACTACCAAGGTTCTGAAGTGGTCCAGTAATTAATGGCGTACTACCAGTGAGCGAAGCTTGCTCCAAGGTAGCGCCAAACTCACCCGCAGGACGCATTAACTACCTCACTAACAAGAATAGCTGGAAAAAGAAAATACCATCCTAGCTTACCCCTTAACTAGCCTATCAAGATACCCTATTGACAGGACTAGCCAGGGCTGGTAAGCTGGATGGTTAGTGGAGAGCGCCAACTCTCCCACAAACACTAGCTTATCAGGATGCCCAATGCCTGTCAAGATACCCTTCAAATCCGTTGCTAGCGAATCAACTAAAGGGTTCGCTTTTCGTTCGTCTAATAATAGATTGAACAAAACGCATCATGCTAGGGGAATAGATCTACCAATAGTTGCCATTGATTCTGAGGGTTATACTGGGCAAGATGGTAAACATAGATTAGATCTATTAGCAGCAGCGGGAGAAACTTGGACCGACCACGTAGCTAATCCTGACCGTCTTTCAATCGAAGAAATGTTTGAATTCTTATTGAGCCTTCCCGAGAAATACGGAAAGGCTCTTTATTTTATCTATGGCGGTAGTTATGACGCTACGATGTGGCTTAAACAATTGAAAGAAGGCCACGAATGGGCATTAAGAAAGTGGCGAAGAAAAGGCGTCTTTCGTTGGAGCTATTATCTTGTCAGATATATTCAGCGAAGAGAATTCATTATTTCTGACATAAGAAGTCACAAAAGAAAACAGAATAAAAAAGGCGAATGGTATCACTGGTATGAGCGCAAAATTCACGTTTATGACGTGATAGGATTCTTCCAAATGTCATTCGTTAAGGCTCTTACTGACTGGAAAATTACCGATCAAGAAACCATTGATCGTATCGCTAATATGAAGGGGCAGCGGGGCAATTTCTCCGAAGTCGAGAAGGCTAAGATTCTCGAATATTGTTTGGAAGAATGCCAGTTGCTAGTAAAGCTTGGTAATGAATTTCGCAAAGCATGTATTGAAGGAAACATCAAACCGCATCACTGGTATGGTGCGGGAGCTTTGGCATCTACACTTATGCGTCAATATGGAGTTAAGACGTACATTTGCGAACCGCAAGATCCGCGAATAAAACAGGCAATAAAACGGGCTTACTTTGGTGGACGAACTGAAATTAGCTATCAAGGCCGATTCAAAGGAGGCTACCAATACGATATTAATTCCGCATATCCTACCGCAATGTTGGAGTTACTTCCATGTCTAACATGCGGTTCCTGGAATTTTTGGAATGATGCAACAAAAGAATATGGCAAACATGATTACGAACTATGGTATGTAGAGTGGAATTGTCACGGTAAGTTATGGGGACCATTTCCTTGGCGAACTGAAGATGGAAATATCTTTTATCCTGATACTAGCCAATCAACTAATAATAATGTTGGAGGAGGCTTCTATCATAAAGCCGAAATAGATGCTGCATTAGCTCTCTATCCAGATTGCTATTTCAATATTCAACACGGTATTACATACGATCTAGCCTGTGATCATAAACCGTTTAAATTCATTGCGGAAAGAGCGGCTTATAGATTGCAGCTAAAAGCCGAAGGGAATCCCGCTAACAAACCTCTCAAATTGGGACTTAATTCCCTGTATGGCAAGACCGCTCAAACTATTGGAGAGCATCCGCCTTATCAAAGCTTCTTTTGGGCGGGGCTTACTACTGCTGCAACTCGCGCGAAACTCCTTGACGCAATTAGATATTGCAATGGTACTGTTTATTCTGTTGCTACTGATGGGCTTATTAGTAGCGTTGAAATTGACGAACTCACTGTAGGAACAAGCTTAGGTACATGGGAAAAGACAAGAATAATAGAAGGGATACTCATTAGGCCAGGAGTCTACAAATGGCTTGACGATTACGACAAATATCACTACGGAACACGCGGGTTTCAGGCAGACGAATTACTTTGGCCACAAATCGAAGAGCATTGGGACAAAGGTTGGACTGATGTACCGATCAAATACAATGCGACTAGATTTATTGGAATAACACAAGCTTTGGCTAGGGGAGTAAATTGGAAAGAATCGTTAGGGGAATGGATTGAACAAGAACGCCAGATAACATTGATGCCTAGAGTCGGAACGAGAATATGGGATGCTCCCGATTCTAAATGGCTAAATGGCTTCCCGCAGTTAAATGGTGGCTTTGTTCGGCTCAAACTCCAATGCAATTGTGATGGCAAATTTTGTAGTGGAGTTAGTGCTATGTACCGCCGTTTAAATCAAGAAGAAACAGAAGAGGGTAGAAGGCTACTAATTGATGAAGATCAACCGTAGCTTTCAATGGCAGAATTTCGTCGCATTGAATGGCAATATACCTCTCAAGAAGATTTTATCTTTGAATCTAACGATTGGTATAGATCACGATGGGGGAGAGATTTAAATGACGATCAAATAGAGTGGCTTCAAATAATTTACGATGAATACTCGGATGATAATGGCGAGATAGATTGGACACATAGTATGGACAATGAGCCGTGGTACTACTATATGTCTGAAGTGTTAGGACTAGATGACGAAACAATTGACAGATACTCGGAGGATTAAATGACAGTCAGATTTCATAAGCCTACTCCCGAAGAGATAGAAGCATCATTCTATAATCCAAGATGTTCCGCTCCATATACGGGTAATGATCGCTATAACCCAAATCCTAGAGGAAAGATTACATATATGCCTACGTTGCGTATTAATAACTTGCCTGAAAATGTGCGAGTATTCGGATTCCCTTGTGGGGAAAATGAATGCATGACTCTCGCTACTAAAGTCCTTGTTATTCAGACGTTAGATGCTCAGTACGAAATGCCGCTTTGTGCAAATCATGCAGATAGGCTAGCTAAAGATGCGCATATTGATAGCTTGTGAATTCAGTGGAATTGTCCGCGAAGCATTCGCTAGCAAAGGTCACTATGTAATGTCTTGTGATTTGTTACCAACTGAAATTCCTGGAAATCACTATCAAGGCGATGTAAGAGATGTGCTTAATGATGGGTGGGATCTAATGGTTGCACATCCACCTTGTACGGATTTGGCTAACTCAGGCGCCAAACATTGGCGCCAACGAGACGAAGAAAGTGCGTTAGATTTCGTCGCATTATTGCTCGAAAGCCCAATAGAAAAGATAGCTCTAGAAAATCCAGTAGGTATTATCTCTACCTATATACGGAAACCAGACCAGATAGTTCATCCTTACTACTTTGGTGATCCGTACAAAAAGCGCACTTGTCTTTGGCTCAAAAATCTACCTCTTCTAACGGAAACTAACAGGCTTGAGAACTATTGGCACTCCGCTATCCATAGAGGATTGGCGCGCAAAGAATCAAAAGGTACTTTCAGAAGTAGATTCTTCCCTGGATTTGCTAAGGCAATGGCTGAACAATGGGGGCAAACTTCCAGCTAATATGACTAGTGAATTCGACCGTACTATTGCTAACTTCTATTTTGCAACTATTGCAAAGAATAAAAGGCACATAGAATTCCAGGAAAATGAGGCAGAAAGATTCTTGTTTAATCGAGGGTTCTATCTAGGCGCTCAATGGTCCGCAAGAACAACGTCGGATCTTTCACCACATATTGCCAAATTCATAGAGTTTATGGTTTGGCTTACTGCCGATGAATTACCCGAAGATGCGGCCTAACTCACACAATAATACCAATTTCAGGAAATCGTGAAAGACTTTGTGACACACCTACTAGATGTTGTATGTTCTCACTAGAGAGTACCACTAGATATAGTAGGTGGACTTGACAGGCTCCTGTATACTTGGTGCAAGCACCGTCGCTAGACGGGGCGGCACCTTCACAAACAGACGAACGGACGAACTAGGGACAGGCCGATGCCCTAGTTACGTGACTAAGCTCACAGTAGATAGACGGTTCCTGACGGACTGTATGCGCGGAGATATGCGACTAGATCCCCGCGAAGGTATCGACCTACTTAGGCCGACAATTCCCAATGATTCTAAATGCGGGAGTTTAGGCGGAGAGTTTGCAGACGAATACTCACCCTTCCGAAGCGCGTTGCTCAGGGAACCCATAAACGACAAGTTAGAAAGGACATTTGCCATGTCCATAGACCAGAAGATTAGATACTTTTGGATGCCAGCAGAAAGAGGAAATTTCGTGGCAGTTAAATTCACTACACCTTCCGCCGAGAAGGTAGAGGCTACTTTCGCTACTCCTTCGACTACTGATAATGTCGATACTGAGCTACTGAATTACCTGAAAGGTATGTCAGTTGGTGATGCTATCGAGATTAATCTGAAGGATAGCGGCTTGAAAACTGAGCGTAGTTTGAAGGTTCGCATTGGTAAGCACGCTAAGCTTGCCAATCGTGAGCTTGAAAATCGCGCAGTTGACGGCGGGTTTATCTTCCGAGTTACCGCAATCGTTGAGCCACAAGCTACAACGGCTAACGGTACGAATGGCACACAAGCCACAACGGAAGCGACTCCCGAAGAAGCTTCTACGGCTCGAAATCGACGGTAATTAGTGAGTGTTGTTTAGGGGAAAGTTTACGCTTTCCCCTAGCAATAAAGAAAGGCAGAAAATAGCGTGGTTATGTTTCCAGTGTACGAACAGCATCTAACGGTCTTTTTCGATGATGCTAGCTGCGGTTTGAAAAACCTTGATAAACGAATGCTTACCTACAATCTGCGCGAGGTTACTTGCATGGATTGTTTGGCAGTGGCTCGTAAAGAGGCTATCGAAACGCAAAAGGCACTTGATACACTTCCCCATTGCCCGCATTGTGGCGAACGAGTAGAAAACGTAACGCTCACATTCAATGTCACCAAAGTCTTTCGATTTGGAATTGAGACTGAAAGAGACTTTGAAACGCGGACGGTAAAACCAATGATTTATGGTAGCGAGCATGATGTATTAGATACAGAGCTTGTCTACGATAAAGAATGGCAGGTTAGTTGCGAAAATGGTCACGAATGGTTTACGAAACGAATTGAGCCTATCGAAAATGGCTCTCAATGGTTCGTAAAAGAAGGTGTGAAAGATGATAACGAAGTCACATACCTTTGCCCCATTTGTGGTTGTGATCCTAGCGAACACAATTGGGAAGCTCACACAGCAGAAATGAGAGCATCTAGTGACTACTGAGTTAGGCACGCGAACGCTTTCGAAGTTGTGGATCTTGTTTGACGAGTATGTGGCGGAAGTTAACGCTTCCGCTCTCACTCAAACTAGCAAGAAAGATTACATCATGTTTGCCGATTTCTTTGTACGGTGGCTAGATGGGGATTTCGCCCCAGGTAGTCACGTCAAAGATTAGTAGTAAGAATTCCAGGATTTTTTAAGATGCCAATAGAAGTGACGGAAGTTACCACCAACGAAAAGGGAATGATTCCCTTCACGCCTACCGAACCCATTAGCTATGATTACGAGGGTTTGGTTAAGGTGACGAAAGATGCCAAACGAGAGCTTAACGAACGAATCATGCTTAGCCAGCTTACTGAAGTAATGGCTAAGACGATTAACCCGCCCCGTATAAAAGCGGGATGGTCAATCGAGATTGTTAAGCCTTCCGAATACGGACGCATTTACAGTCGAGAGTACAACTATGGTGATAGAGACAAACCGTTGTACTCTTACTACGTAACTTTCAAGGTGACTTGTCACCCTGATAAGGAACGTCCAAATGCAGAAACTGAATTCTTGTCGATAATTAAAGCACTAGAGACAAAGATAAAGTTTCCTGCACAATGGGAAATTGCCGAAGTTAACGGGGAAGATTGGCAGGCCAAGAAAGCCGCAGTAGCCAAGACGAAAGAAGATAACGACAACGTTGACATTGGGTATCTACATCTAGATATCCCTGAAGATTTTGAAGTTAACTTTGATCACTTGTACGGTTTGGAAGCCCATATCTCGCGTGTCAAACGAGCAATCGAAGGCACAATAGAAACGGGATGGAAGAAGCGACTTCACTGCGCGCTTATTGGCCCGCCAGGTTGCGGTAAAAGCGATATTTGTTCTTCGCTGAAAGCCGCACTTGGTCCCGAGAATGTTCTGGAATTCGATGCTACTTCTACCACTATGGCGGGCGCTCAGAAAGAGCTTGCAGATAGAGTAGATAGTGGACAGGATTTACCGCGTGTTCTCTTGGTAGAAGAAATCGAGAAAGCAGACGAAAAGTCTCTAGCTTGGTTGCTTTCTTTGATGGATCTTCGCGGAGAAATCCGTAAGACTACCGCACGCGGGAAGATTAATACAGATACCAAAATGATTTGTATTGCTACTGTCAACGATGTTCCGACATTCAAGAAGATCGCGTTTGGCGCGTTGTATTCGCGCTTCTCTAACAAGGTTTACTTCCGTAGACCAGATAGAGATTTGCTCGCGAAGATTCTCGAACGAGAGGTAGAAGCGATTGACGGTAATAAAGAGTGGATTAATCCTACTCTAGATCTTGCCGATGAAATCAAAACTACCGATCCGCGCGAGGTAATTTCGCTTTTGTTGTGCGGGCGAGATGCATTGCTAGATGGTACTTTCCAAAAAGAGTACCTTTACACTGCATTACCGCCCGAATACGAATAGAAAGGAGTGAAAACAGTAGTTAAGCGCAATCCTCATAGCCATACATATGAGGTTAGTATCCCTCAGTTAATCAAAAGGTTAGCTGCGGGATACCATAGCCAACATTGGTATTACGCATTCACAAAAGCGATTGTATGGGAAGATTTTGCTCGTATGTCTGCCGATTCGTTTCGGCAGAAATACGAACCATTCATAGAAGGAACATTTGTTAATGGCTGATATGTCCAAAGAGATGCGCGATTTGCTCGCGCAGACCGAACGTGAATACGTCGGTTGGGACCCCGATACTTTGCCAACATTTGTTGGTACGGTAGCGGATATCATTCCAGGTTGCGATTGTGGCGGTTATGGTGAGCATTACATCATTTCCGTTGATCTTCCCGATGGTAACGGTTTGGCTATGCATTGTTTCCATACTACTTTGCGTAGTCAAATCGAGCCGAAGATCAAATCTTCCCGTTTGGGGGTTGGCGATTTGATCGCAGTTAGCCATAAAGGTACGAAAGACTCGGCGGTTAAAGGCCACAACGCTATGAATATGTATAGCGTAGCAATTAAGGCAAAACCGCCCGCCACTCGTTACACCGTAGACGGCGAGGAAGTTTAGTAAGAAAGAGCTACCCTTCGGGGTAGCTCTTTTTTTATCTATTTCTAGTGGTATTTTTTGCGAGGAAGATAGAAATAATGCTTAAACCCGAAGATATGGAAAAAGCCAGGAATATTCAGCTTGGGCTTAGTCAATTTGAAAGCTTGCATCTCCCTATCAGGGAACCTGACCAAACTGACGGAGAAGGGACGCTAGTTTGCCGTACTTGTGATGTAGATTTTCCGTGCGAAAGAATGCTTTTGTTTATGCTCATGCAGAGTATTGCAGCATTTTCAGCGATGATGCCTACGGGCAATATGGGCAATGTTCTTGCTCGTTTTGGTGGGAAGAAATGACCGATACAAGTCCCGAGATTACACAACTTCAGCAGCAGCAAATGCTTTTTACCCAAGCTCTTAAAGCTATGCTTGAGGGTAGATGGGTTGGTGAAAATTCCGTAGAAGCGTATCTCTACGCTCTAGATCCTCAGTTCATAGATACACTTGATTACGATATTCCCGTAACAGAAAGCTCAGAAGAGGGCGAATCGGGAAAATAGTTTGGGATGCCAATTACCCTATGGCTCCACAACAACAAAACTGGACTTGTTCCATTTGTTCGTTTGATTGGGTTTGTGGAGCTATTGGTATCCCGATGGATAGGGAAAGAGCTACCGATATCATTGGTTACCCGAATTGTGTAAATCCTACATACGGTCTAATGAGCGCTGATTGCATGGTAAATGCTTTCGGTGAAGTTGGATTTGTTGCTAAGCAAGCATGGGTAACTTTTGAACAAGCGTATAGTCTTTGCCAGCATTATACTGGTGTTATTAATCCTGTCGGCATGTATCATTTTATGGGAATTAGAGGGGTTGAAGGAGGCACTATCTGGGTAGCGAATTCAGCTCAAGGTTATCGCGGCATTTGGGACAACATAGATGCGGGACAGTTTAATTCACTTGGTCCCGTCCAGGTAATCTACCTTGAAAGTCGTTAGTAATAGACCGAGAATTGGCGCGCGAGTGCGCGCCAAAATCGGTAAGCATAAAGGTTTGGAAGCGCGAGTAGTTAAGTGTGGCGCTACGATGGTCACTCTGGAGAAAACTAGAGGCAGAATTAACGGTAGTAGTAATCGAGGTGGTTATATGAAGTTGCCTATTGATGCTTTTTGGCGACGATATGAAGCGTTTTGATCCACGTTCACGCGAGGGGCAACGAAAAAGGCAGCTAGAAAAGGCACGTTTGATTGCAAGCGAGAAAGAGGCCGTATGTGACCGATGCGGAAAAACGTTTGTTTATCACGAAGATCTTATCTATGGTCGCCCTGACTTTTGTAGCGTTACTTGCCGACAGCTTAGTAAAGATAAAGCGTGAAATGGACGCAAACGAAGTTGTTAGGGATGTTGAGGCGTTTATTAGAGTACAAAGATTGCAAGATCTAATATCGCCAGAAGAAACAACAATAATTAAGTGGCTTGAAAACGCTTGGAGTAACGCTAGTTATAGACGCGGCCGTAGTGGAGCATTAGAGGGCTTTACTCCCATAAGGTTAGAGGAATGGCTAAAGCAAACGTTGACCGATACTTTAAGCCCATGAAAAGAGAAAGAGCTAGCAGTTTTGTTAGCCC
>Ga0126379_10000691_pt1 | contig 19021 bp, 17 predicted proteins | sample PanSoiMetPlot_24_FD_92640 | JGI IMG/M metagenome (GOLD analysis project Ga0126379, IMG submission 92640) | Tropical forest soil microbial communities from Panama - MetaG Plot_24 | ecosystem: Environmental > Terrestrial > Soil > Tropical forest > Bulk soil | place: Panama | collected 2016-02-17
GCGCCATCTACCGCAGACTGGACATCGAGTTCGAGCACTACGAAGGCGAGAGCCGCTATCAGGATCGCATGGATGCGGTGATCGACCGGATCGCGAGAACGGTGGGGGTCAGGGAATCAGAGGGGGCGCTGGTGGTGGACATGCCGTACGCCGAAGGCGAACCTCCGGTGCTGCTACGCAAGCAAGACGGCTCGACCTTGTACGCGACCCGGGACCTCGCCGCGGCGATTGACCGCTACGACCGATTTCGCTTCGACCTCGCCCTCTACGTCGTGGCCCTGGATCAGTCGTTCTACTTCCGCCAGCTCTTCGCGGTGCTGGAGCGGATGGGGATGCCGTGGGCGAAGGCCTGCGTTCACGTTGGCTTCGGCCGCGTTCACGGGATGAGCACGCGAAGGGGGCAAATTGTCCTGCTCGAGGACGTGCTGAACGAAGCCAAAGCCCGAGCGTTGGAGAAGGTCTCCGAGAACCAAAAGGCCGGGCGCATCCAGACCGATGACCCAGAAGGGCTCGCTGAACAGGTGGGACTCGGGGCAATCGTCTTCGGCGACCTCAAGAATCGGCGGACGACCGACTACACCTTCGACTGGGAGGAATTGCTCAGCTTCGAAGGACACACTGGGCCATATCTACAGTACGCCCACGCGCGCGCCTGCAGCATTCTTCGAAAGGCCGGTGAGGCTCCGGGAGACGCCGATGCGGCGCGGCTCACCGAGGCGGAGGAGCAAACCGTGTTGCGCGCCGTGGCGCGCTTCCCCTCCGCCGTCGCCAGCGCGGTGCAGGACAACGAGCCCTCGACGGTCGCCCGACACCTGCTGGATCTCGCCGCCGAATTCAGCAAGTGGTACACGCTGGGCAACCAAGATCGCGACAGGCGTGTGCTGGTGGACGATGCGCCCACCCGAGCGGCCCGTTTGGCGCTGACCGACGCTGTACGCCTAACGCTCGCCTCAGGACTCTCACTTCTCGGCATCCCCGCACCAGAGAACATGTGAGTCCTAGGCCGGTCGCTCCGTTCAGTCCGCGAGAGCCTAGCAGCTTGCCCCGCACAGAAGCGGAAACCAGACCGTGAAAAAGATCTTCGCCTGCGCTTGAATGCGTTGCCGAGGTTACCCGTGGAAGGCGCGCCGGCGCGAGATTCCAAGTCTTATTCGCTGGCTCTTCGCGACGAGATCGGCCCAGTGGGGCGTACCCTCGCCTCGCACTTCTTCGAGGGCATTCGCTTTTCTCGCGAAGCGGAAAGCGAGCTCGAGCGGCTCAGCAAGGATGGCTTCGTGGTGCACGTGATGCGCACCACCGCCTGGGTGAATTACCTCTACCTGGCCTGGGCGTTGGTGCGCCGTGGCTTGCCGCCGATTCGCGCGGTGGTCAACCTCCGGCGTTGGTTTACCCGGCCTTGGCGCCGCGCCGCCCAGCGCGGTGAGCTAGAGGTTCGACTCACCTACGCGCGCCGCAAGAGCGGTTCGGCCCTGGTGTTTTTGAAGCGATCGGCGCTGGGAACGGCACGTGGACGCTCGACCAAGGAAGATCCATTTCCGGCGCTGGTGGCCTTCGCGCGCAAATCGGATCGCCCTGTCTATCTGGTGCCGGAGCTGTTCGTTTGGGAAAAGTCGCGCGAGCGCCTCAAGCCTGCTGTGCTCGACTACATCTTCGGCAGTCCCGAAGCACCGGGGTTTCTGCACAGCCTGGTCGCCTTTTTTCGCAACTACCGCCGAGCGCAGTTCCGGATGGGCGAGCCGCTGGACTTGCGCACCTTCGTGCAGGAGAGACCGGGAGTGCCGGACGGCCAGATTGCCCGAAAAGCTCGCGGGGCGCTCTACCATCACCTGGCGCGGCAGACGCGGGCGGTGTTCGGCCCTCCTCCCAAATCGGCGGATCGCCTGATTGAGCAGGCACTTCGAGATCGCACTTTGAACCGAGCTCTCAACGAGTACGCGGTGAAGAGCCATCGCCGGATGGAAGCCGTCGTCAGCGAAGCGAGGCGCGCGCTTCGCTCGATCGCCGCGCGCCCGAGCGCCACGGTGGTCGGCCTGGCCATGCCGCTGCTGCACTGGGTCTTCAATCGCATCTACGACGGAATCGAGGTGGACGAAGCAGGGCTCGAGCGGGCGATGAAAAGCGCCGCCAGCGCGCCGATTGTCCTCTGCCCGAGCCACAAGAGCCATGTGGACTACTTGGTGATGAGCTTCGTTCTGTGGAACCGCGGCTATTCGGTGCCCCTGGTCGCCGCCGGCTCGAATCTCTCCTTCTTCCCCCTTGGCCCGCTCTTCCGGCGCGGCGGAGCCTTCTTCCTCCGCCGCTCGTTTCGCGGGGAAGCGGTCTACACCGCCGCCTTCCGGGCCTACGTCAAGCGGCTCGTCCACGAGGGCGTGCACCAGGAATTCTTCCTCGAAGGCGGTCGCTCGCGGACCGGCAAGCTCCTCACCCCCAAGCTGGGCTTGCTGACCTGGGAGGTCGACGCGGTCCTCGAGGGCGCAAGCAACGACATCCATTTCGTGCCGGTCGCGATCGACTACGAGCGGGTGGTCGAGTCGAGCAGCTACTCGGAGGAGCTCGCCGGGGCGGAAAAGAAGCCGGAAAACATCCGGGCCCTACTGGCTACCCCGAAAGTGCTGCGGTCGAACTACGGCCGGATCCACCTGCACTTCGATGAGCCTGTTTCGCTGGTCGACTTCATGGAAAGCCGCGGCCTGTCACCAGCCGACACCAGCGAGGACGGAAAACGGGGGTTGGTTCGGGCGCTGGGCAATCGAATCATTTATGGGATCAGCCGCGTTTCCACCGTCACGCCGCACGCGCTGGTCAGCGCCGCACTCCTGGCGCACCGCGGCCGCGGAGTGTCCGACGCCGAGCTTTCCCATCGTATCGGGGCGCTGCTTCGCATCGCCGAAGAGGAGGGCCGCCCGATCTCGTCCCTGCTCTCTGGTGCACCGCTAACTCCAACCACCGCGGGTCCGATCCAGGACGCGATGAGCTTGTTTGTCGATGAAGAGGCGGTGCGAATTCAGGAGGTCAAGGGCGAACCAATGTACCTGGTCGCCGAGGAGCGGCGCACCGAGCTTTCTTACTACAAGAATACGCTGATCAACTTGGTCGCCCCGCGCAGCCTCGTTGCCCGCGCGCTGTTGAGCACATCCGCCGCGACGCGCGAACAGGTTCAAGATGCCGCGCTCTTCCTCTCCCGGCTGCTCAAACGCGAGCTCGTCTATCGCGTGGGAGCGACCTTCGACGTCTTGTTCTCGGAAGCCCTCGAGGCCCTGCGGCGCGCCGGCCTGGTCGAAGCGGCTCAAGGTCAAGTTTCTACCGCCGGAGAAGCCGAGCGCGACTCGCTCGCTTTCTTGGCCGATCTCCTCCGCGACCTCGTCGAGGGCTATCTGGCGGCAGCGTTGACGCTCAAGGAATTGGCCCAAGCGCAGGGAATGGAGCGCCGAACATTCATCAGGGCGGCGATCGAGACCGGGCGCGCCGAGTATTTGGCCGGCCGCATCGCAGCACCGGAATCGCTCTCCAAAGCGACGATGGAAAACGCCGTGCTCTACCTGCTTGACCAGCGGATCCTGATCGAGGAGGGCCGGCGGCTGCAGCTAGGCCCTACCGCCCTTCCGGCGCTCGAAGGCGACCAGCTGGCCAACCGCATCCGCTCGTCCTTGAACCGCATCACATCACGCTGAAACGAATCTCGACCGGCGCCGCCAGCGCGTTGCCCGCCTGGTCGGTCAGTAAAGTGTTCAGGAGCAGCAGGTAATCGAGCGCCGAGCCAATGCTCGACTCGAACGAGCCTGCGACCGGACTGGCTGACACAGGATAGGGCAGGTCCACGTTTTCGCTGGTTTGCGGAAGCTGGTCCGGTGGGGGAACTCCGAGCACCAACGGCACCGGGGTTCCCGCCTTGGAAAGCTGGATTCCCGCGCCGAGGGTTCGCTCGTCCATCGCCTCCGAGAAGGTGATCGAGATGGTGGCAGTTCTGGCGATCATCGCGCCGGAGGCGGGATTGGTCGACAACACCGTGGGCGCCAGCCTGTCTTTGTAGGCCAGAACCCCATTGCTCGCGTCGAGGCAGCCGACCCAGGTCAGCGAGAGGATGAACAGGCTGGCCCGCCAGTTTTTCATCGACATCCCTTGGCCACCAAGGTGGACTCGGTGTGGCACTTTAGGCAAGGCCGTTCGTTTTTCGAAGCGAGCGACTTGCACATTTGCTGGAATCCATCCGGGTGCGGGTTGATCTGCCGGCTAAAGTCCGAGTGGCACGCCAGGCACGTCTCCTCGCGATGGCAGGAGATGCATTGATTGATGTCCCTCGAGGCGGCGACGCCGTGGTGCTGCGGCCCGAGCGTGTTCACCCACACCTCGTAGTCGGGGTGCACCTTGACGTTGCGTGCGCGCAGCGAAGGGTCGGAGTTAAGCCCCACGCCGGTGCGCTCGTGACAGCCGGCGCAGAATGACTGCATGCGGTGGCAGGAGGCACAGCGGGGCGAGTCCGCCCGCGCCTGCACCGGGTGCAACGTGATGTAGTCGTTGGGATGGACGGAAAGCGGCTTTTGCAGCGAGTTGTGACACCTCTGGCAATCGGACTCCGCGTGGCACTGCTCGCAGACCAACCGGTCCGTCTTCGCTCGGCTGCCGTGATTGAACTCGTAGCGGGGTCCGTGGTCGATGCCGAGCGGGTTGCCCTGCATCGGGCGTAGGACGCCCGACGAGAAACTCAGCTGCAGGCGGCCGGATGGACTCTCCAGGTGGCAGGTGGTGCACACAGCAGAAGCCGTGGAACCGTCGTGGCACTCAAGGCAGGTGGCCATCTTGGGCAGCTGCATCCGCGTCCCGAGCGTCACTGCTTTCATCTCGCCGTGGCAGGTGGTGCATTCCACTTTGCGGTCGACGTGGACCTTGTGGTTGAACTTGAGATTCGGAGTCGGAAACTCGAACGGCGGCGGCGCCCGATGAACGCTGGGATCGAAGCCGGGGTGGCAATACTCGCAGGTCGCCGGGGGATCCACCTTGCGGCCGCGCTGCGCCGCCTTGATGTCATGACACTGCTCGCATTCCGGGTGCTTGGGTAAATTCCGATCCGCCGCCTTGGTGCTCTTGCGCGCGGAGTCGTGGCAGGTGGTGCAGTCGGCTCCAGCCTCGAGGTGGACGGCATGGTTGAAGCGAATGGGGATCACCTGCGCGGGGAAGATCGCCAGGCTTCGCTCGCGGCCCGAGGCGGCGAGCACTAACCCAGCCCCGAACAACGAAGCGACCGCGGTCCAGGTGATGATTCTTCCGGGGCGCTTCATCTAGAGAATCGCCCGAAAGTCGAAGAGGAAAAAAATCTTGAAGTCCGAACGGGTGAAGTCGTTGATGTTTTCCTCCAGCGCCACCGAGCCGCGCGCTGCGTGGGCAAAGAGGTAGCTGACCCAGACCTGCGCCCCGTAGAAGGTTCCGCGCAGAAGCGGATTGAAACCGTCCGACACATTGGCGACCGAGAACCGACCGTCGAGTGAGTAGCGATTGTCCGCTGGGCTGTAACCGCCGGTAAGGTCGACCCACAGCTGGCGTCCGCCGTAGCCCGTGCGATAGGCGACGTCCAGCGCGGAGCGAAAGCTTCCCTCTCGGTACGCCGCACCAGCTGATCCGCCCCCGTTGAGAGAATTAGGTAGACCCTGATCGCGAAGCGCGGTGGCCAGACCCAAGGCGCTGTTGATGTTGGTGTGGTACTGGCTGAGGGTGCCCTGAAGGTAGTAACGAAACGGGCCGACCGGCGTGTAATCGCCACGCAGCCGCAGCTCGTCCCGCGGCGCGGTGGCAAAGTAGTACCAGATTGATTCGCTGGAAAGCACCGGCGAGGTGCGGATCACCTCCGCGCTCACCGCGAACTTCGCCTCATCCCATCGGGCGAGCGCGCGCACCTGGGCGAGGTGCGAAATGATCAAATCCCAATCCACTCCCGCAGTGAGGTTGAGGCCCCTGCCCCGCCCGTAGCGCAGCTCGCCGGTGGCGCGCTCCAAGTCGGTCTTCCCTCCCAGCCAGGCCTTTCGGTAGCCCGCCGCGGCAGAAACGCCGCCGAGGTTCTCGAGCAGAAGCTTGGCGCCGAAGACGGGCTCGATGTCATCCAGCTCCGGGTTCGTGTTTGGTGCACCGAGTGCGATGCGCCGCTTGTCCGACTCGCGCGTGCCATCGGGCTGGTAGACCGATGTCCCGAGGAGCATGCCGCCCTTGACCCACAGTCCGCCAAACGCCTCAGCCCCGAGCCCCAGCTTGGAGAGGTAGCGCACCCTCAAGCCGTCGAACGCCATGTAGTCCATCACGTCGACATACGTCTGACGGCCGAGCTGCACCTCGAGTGGACCGGTGCGAAATCTCGCGTAGGCGTAGAGCAGGTCGGCCGCTTCTGAGTGAACGCCGTCGAGCTTCGCGGCCTCTCCGCTTTGCATGCCCAGATCGGCGTACACCCGCATGCTCGTTTCGAAGCCCAAGTCTTCGCCGGTGATCAGCTCGAAGCCGTTAACGCCCAGGTACTGGACGATGCGGCGCCGGGGCAACAGAACCGGGTGATCGGGATCGCTGTCCCGGTAGGCCCGTATCTGGTACATCTGTGCTTCCGTCCGGGCTTCGACGATGAAAGCGGACGGCCTGCCCTCGTTGGGCCAGCAGAAGCCACAGGCCGCAGCCGCGAGGATGGCGCTTCGGACCCCGCTCGAGCACATCACCAGGCGCTTTCCCTCCTGCGGAAGCGTGCGCGTGAAGCGATTGGGGCGCGCATTATAGCTGGCCTCGAATGGCCTAGCGATTCCTTGACGTCCTCGGCACGGTCGCGCAAAGAGAGTGCGTCGCGGTCAGGGCGCCTATGGAAGATGCGGTGAAATTTCCCCAAGACGGACGTTCCTCTCCATCCCCAGTGGACACCGAACCGCCCGTTCGCGTTGCATCCGCCGAAAGCACGCGCGCCACGATCGGGACCACGGCCATCATCTTCCTGCTCTTCGTCACGGTTGGGGCGACCGCCCAGTTGATGAACACCGCGCTCGGAATTTGGTTTACCGAGCTCTTCGTCTTCCTGGGCGTCGCCTGGGTGAGGCTGAGGACGAGCGGCAAGGATCCGGTGCGCTATGCCGGGCTGGCGCTGCCGCCCTGGCGCACCGGTGCGTTCGGTTTCGCCCTGGGCGTCGCCAACTTCTTCGCGCTGGTGATCCCAACCCAGTTCCTCGCTCAGTCGATGGCGCCGCCGGCTTGGCGAGATCAATGGGACGTGACGAACCTCTTCAAGAATCAGACGCCGCTCGAGCTCGCTGCAATCGTCGCCGCGGTGGTCCTCGCCGCACCTGTCTGCGAGGAATTCGTCTTCCGCGGAATGCTCCAGCGAGGTCTCGCCGCAGCCATTAACCCCCGCGCAGCGGCCGTGCTCAGCGCGTTCATCTTCAGCGCCTTCCACCTAGACCCGGTCGGTTTTGCCGCCCGATTCGAGCTGGGCCTCGTCTTTGGGTTGCTGTTTTTACGCACCAACTCGCTCTGGCCGGGAATATTGGCGCACGCGGCGAACAATCTCATCTCCACCGTCCTGTACTTCGGTTTTAACGGCGCTGAGGCGGACGCCGACCGCCCAAGCTGGAGGGCGGTGTTGACCGTGGCGCTATTCGGACTGGTTTTGCTGACAGGGCTGGTCGCGCTGGTGCGCACCGAGCCATCCGTTCTCCAACGGGCGACGTTGGCCCAGCTGCCGGCAGAGACCAAACCCATCCACCGCGGATCGGCCGTGCGCCCATGGCTAGTCGGCGCGCTCGCGATGTTGGCGTTTCTCGCCTTGGCCGATCGTCGGGGTCTGGTCCTTGGTTGGTATGATCTCGCGTACCACCTTCCGCCCTTGGGCAAGAGCGCCACAGCGCAGCAGAAGGTGGATCGAGAAAGGCTCGAGGCGCTTCGCAAGCAGGCGCGCTCAGGCAAAGTTCCGTTGGAGGCCTACCGAGCTCTCCGGCAGGAGCTCTTCAGGCAATCTCGACAGACAAGCAACGATTCGGGCTGAAGCCGTCCGGCCGCTTAGAGCGGCCGATACCTCTTGACCTTGAGCACCGGTCCGACCATCGCCAAGGTCAGCGCGGCGGAATCGACCTCTCCTTCGACCTCGATCCGTTGCCCGCTTTTCCGCAGGCGTCCGTCTCCGCCGGCGATTTGGTAGGTGCGTCCGTCATCGCCCTCGAGCACCCAGACGCCGCCCTCCATCTCCCTAAATGACACCCGACCGCTCAGCTTCATCGGCCGACCTCTTTGTCGAGCATCGCGCGCGCAATGAAAAGACAGATGATGCTATTGGCGATGAGCCAAGGTAGCGCGAGGAAATTGAAGGGGAGAAAGGCGAGGCCCGGAGCGCGGCTCCAGGCGGCGTAAAGCAGAAAGCCGGCGAAGCCCATCGCCAAGCCGGCCACCACGTGATGCAATCGCTTAAGCGCGATGGCGAAAGCCGAGCCAGCGAGTGGAATCAGCGCGCTATAGAAGAGCGGATTGGCTAGCCTTCCGCGGCCGAAGAGAAACCGCTGCCAGTCGGGGATTGGCAAGGACGCATAGTCGACCATCTGGGCCGCGACTCCCTGGGCGCCGCCGAACGCCCATCGAGCGAAGAAGACGCCCACCGTTGCCAGGACGAGCGGGATGAAGAACGCAGGGCTCATTAGGACGTTCAAATATCCGGGGCGCCGCCGAGGAAGAAGCGTGAGCAGCACGAGAACCAACAGGCCCGCGGCGAGAAACAAAGGGGGCCAGTTCGTCCCCGAAGCGTCGCGTCCGAGCAGGTTGAGCGATTGCTCCGCATTGAGCAAGCCGTGGCCGTATTCCTCCGACCACTCCTGGCCATTGACAGGGGACGCGCCATCGAAGAGGGCCTTTTCCACCTCGCTCGGACTCCGGGCGCCTCTTGCATAAAGCAAGGCTGCCACGCCGGAAACATGGGCCGTCGCCATGCTCGTCCCTTCGAGCGATTTATAGAGGGATTCACCGCGGTTTCGGCCATCGATGGTGTTTTGAAGAATTCCGCCCTCCGGCCCTGCTCTCTTGTCGCCGCCGGGTGCGGCGATGTCGAGCTGTTTGCCAAACGATGAGTATGGAGCGCGCTTGCCACTCGGTCCCACTGCGCTCACGGCGATCACGCCCTCGTATGCCGCGGGATAGGCCACTTGCCCTAGGCCGGTATTTCCGGCCGCCGCAACCACGGTGACGCCTTTCCTGCGTGCGTAGGCGATGGCATTTTCGATCACCCGCGAATAGCCGCCGCCCCCGAGGGACATGTTGATCACGTTCGCGCCGTGATCGGCGGCGAAGCGGATGGCGTCCGCGATATCGGCGGAAACTCCCATTCCAGACTCATCGAGCACCTTGAGCGGCATCAAGGCCGCTTCAAAGGCGATCCCCGCCACGCCCTCATTGTTGTTCGTAGCTTGAGCAATGGTCCCCGCGACATGCGTCCCGTGACCGTGATCGTCATTGGGGTGCTCGTCATCGTTGACGAAGTTGTAGCCCTTGACGAACTTGATTCCTTTGAGGTCCGGCACCTGGCGAAAGTCCTGATAGTCCGCGTAGGCGATCCCGGTATCGAGCACCGCAACTACCACCCCCTTGCCGCGGCTGAGCTCCCATGCCTCCGGCATGTGGATTTGCCGCAGGTTCCATTGTTTGCCGAACTGAGGATCGTTGGGGATGAACGTCTTTTGATACTTCTTCAGCGGTTCGGCGGCCTCGACGGCAGGATGGCGGCGAATCTTGGCGAGCACCGCTTCCACATCCTGCACGCCGACCGCAATCGTAACTCCGTCCTGCGGGCCTTCGATCGAGTTGAACTCCAGATCGATCCCCCACTCCTTTTCCCAGGCGTCGAACTCGGCCTTGGTTGTTCCGTCCTTGAAGTCGACGACGATCGCGCCGGGCACGCGCGAGCCTGGATCATCCGAGGTGGCGCCCTTGACGGGAGCGCACGGTGCTTTGCAACAGCCCCCGAGGGCAGCACCGGCGAGAAGAAGCACACCAGCAATGCGAACCAGGCTCACGAGCGTATCCCCTTGTAGTTTAGCTCCCTTACGCCGCAAGCCCGAAACGATTGTCGGTTCTAAGGGGGCCGCAATTGAAGTAACCACCGCACCAGCGCCTTGCCTACCTCAGGCAGGTTGCGGTCGAAGTTGCGGTCGGCGGCGGGGATGATCTCCAGCTGCCCGCACGCCTCGGAGATAGCTGCAGCTAAGGCAGTTGGGGCGATAGAGCCATCCCGTTCTCCCATGATGGCGATGACGGGCACAGGCAACAGAGCAAGCTCGGAGGTCGACAGCCCCGTCGGACTGACGAAGCAAAGGCCCGCGATGCTCGGGTGCAGCCGGTGCAGCGCTACCAATGTTTCCGCAGACGCCCCGAAGGAGGCCACTGCAGCGCGAGCGACGCCGGTATTTTCCTCAAGGAGGCGCAGCGCGGCCTCCGCGTCGGTCAGACGCTGGGCCGGTCCTGCCGGCGCGCCTTGGCTGGCCCCCACGCCGCGAAAGTCAAACCGGAGCGTAGGAAAGCCGGACGTCGCGGCGGCCCAGGCCAGCTCCGCCAGAACCGGGTGCTGCATGCTTCCCTGATTTGCGGGCGGCGGAAGGATGAGCAGCGGCGGGCGCGCCGCTCCCCGGTACCAAAGCCCATCCAGAACGCAATCGCCGACGGCGATGATCGCGGGCCGCTCGACGAATTGCCCCTGGTTGACCACGCCAGCCACTATCTCAAACGCGCCGCAAGACGAAAAACTTGAGGTAGCGGCCCTCGGGAAAGTGAAGGCGGATCGGATGATCGGGTGGTTGGTAGCGCTCCTCCAACAACATCAGCTCGATGCCTGAGTTGAACGCCGCTTCTCGAATGGCCCCGGTGAATGCCTCCGGCGTCACCCGCGCCGAGCAGGACGCTGTCGCCAGCAGCCCGCCCGGCCGAAGCACTGCGAGAGCCTGGCGATTGAGCGACGCGTAACCGGCGATGGCGCGCTCCACCGTTCGCTGGCTCTTGGCGAACGCCGGCGGGTCGAGGATCACTAGATCAAAGCTGCGGCCCTCCTGCTTGAAGGCGGCCAGGAGGTCAAAGACGTCGTCGACGAGGAATCGATGGTGCTTGGGATCGAGGCCATTGGCGCGCACATTCTCTTCTGCCAGGGCGATTGCCTCAGCGTCCGAATCGATCGAGCACACCGCCGCGGCGCCCCCTAGAGCCGCGTTGACCGAAAAGCCGCCCGAGTAAGCAAAACAGTTGAGCACCTGCTTGTCTCTCGCCAGCTGACGAATGAGAGCGCGGTTGTCGCGCTGGTCGAGAAAGAATCCGGTCTTCTGTCCGCGGCACACATCGACCCAAAAGACAACGCCGCGCTCGCGGATCAACAGTCGCTCGGGCGGAACCTCTCCCCAAAGCTTCCCGGCTGGAGCGCTTTGCGCGTTGGCCTTTTCGCCGTTCATCTCGTCGCGGCCGACAATCCCGCGCAGGTGGCCGACCGTCGCCGGCAGCACTTCGACGATCAGTGGGCGAAAGGCGGTCAATCCGGCCGAGTAAAGCTTGAGAACAGCAAAATCGGCATAGAGGTCAACGACGACGCCTGGCAAGCCGTCCGCCTCGCCATGGACGAGGCGAAAGGAGTCGGTGTCTCGCAGGTCGAGGAACGATCGCCGCAGCGCGAGCGCATCGCCCAAGCGCCTCTGAAAGAACGCGGCATCGATTCGCTCCTTCGGATCGAGCGTGAGGATCCGCGCGCAGATGTGCGAGTGCGGATCGTAGTAGGCGCGGGCGACGAATTTTCCATTCTCGGTGAGATCCACCACGCTTCCGGCGGGAAGCTTGGGCGGCCGCTCGATCGCGCGGCGGAACACCCAGGGATGGCCAGCGCGAATGTGACGGGCCAGACCCTTGGCCAGGGCTAGGCGCGCGAGCGACATTACGACGCTCGAAGCCGCCGAGGCGCCCGCGTGCGCTGGGCGATGATCGCCGCCACCAGCTCCTCGAACCCGCGGCCTTCGCGTCCAGCGGTAATGAACGGCGGCCGCTGCTTCAGCTCGCTCCATACGTCGGCCACGTTGGCGACGCCTACCGCCAGGGGGAAAGCCCCGAACATCGGAGCGTCGTTTAGGGAATCCCCCGCATAAACGAACCTCCGATCGGCCGGGCCCAGCGGGCGCCGCCAGCAATAGCGGATGAATCGCCTAACCATCCACAGCTTGTCGAAGGCGCCGAACCAACAATTGAGGTGAACGGAGGATCTCGCGACCGTTACGCCTCGACGGCGTAGAAACAACTCCAGCGCACGCACCTCCGCCGGGCCAAGCCGTGCCTCCTCGGCATAGTCGATCGCGATGTTGACCTCGGTGTAGAGGCTATCCGTCGACAGCCTTGCTCCCGGGACGTGCTGCAGGGCGGAGCTGACCGCACGAAGGAGTCGCCTGCGCTGGCGCAGTCGTTCGCCAGCGGACTGCGCGTAGGTTTTCCGAAAGCGCCCTTGGCGATCCCAGGTGAGGCAAACTCCGCCGTTCTCGGCAATCACTGCCTCGACGGGTAACGTGCGCAGCCAGCAGTCGGCCCATCCGACGGGACGGCCGGTGACCAGGACGAGCTTTACGCCACTTGCCCTCAGCCGCTCGATCGCCCGCAGCGTGCGCCCCTGGAGTTGATTGGAAGACGTCAGCGTGCCATCGACGTCGCTGAAAACCGCCTCTACCTGTCTAAAGTCCGCCGCCTCCAGCGGCTTTGGCCGAGTGGCACGAAAGGAACTGTCGATGATGTTCATCACGGATGACGGCGTGAGGCTGCATTACCTCGACGAGGGGCAAGGCTTGCCGGTCCTGCTTCTACATGCTTTCCCTCTCAATGCCGACAGCTTTCGGCCGCAGCTCGCCGCGCTGTCCGGACGCTTCCGATTCATTGTTCCCGACCATCGAGGCTTCGCGCGCAGCCAGCTTGGCTCTGGGCCCACGGAAATGGATCGCCTCGCGCGGGATGCGCTGGGGATCCTGGACTCGCTGAAGATCCAGCAAGCGGTGATCGGCGGCGTCTCCATGGGAGGCTATGCCACGATGGCTTTGCTGCGCCGCGATCCGGCGCGGGCGCGGGCGCTCCTCCTGGTGGACACCCAGGCCCGGGCCGATGACGAGCAGGCAAAGCTGCGACGCGGGCAAACGGCACGGGAGGTGCTGGAAAAAGGGGTAGAAGTATTGGTCGACTCACTGCTACCCAAGCTCCTCGCGCCCAATGCTCCGCTCGCGACGCGAAACGCCGTTTCAACGTTGATACGGTCCAACCGTCCGGAAGGCGTAGCTGCCGCGCTGCACGGTATGGCGACGCGCCCGGACAGCAAGGACATCCTCGTGCGCTTCGCCGGGCCGGTCCTAATCGTCGTGGGAGAGCATGATGAGCTGACGCCAGCCGATCGGGCCCAGGAGATGAAGGCACTGCTCAAATCCGCCCAATTGGCGGTGCTCCCCGGCGCCGGGCATTTGTCCAACCAGGAAACGCCAAAGGCCTTCAATCGGGTGCTGGAGGAGTTCCTTTCGAGCCCCTGACCCTCCCCTCACTCCGGAAAGGTGGCCTCGAAAAAGCGGCGCAGATTCTGCCCAAGGATTTTCTCGACGAGCGGCTCGGGATAACGGCGAAGCAACGCCGTGGTGAGCAGGTGGAGATCGCGCACGTCCCGCATTCCCCTGGGCAACGGAACCATTCCGTCGAAGTCGGATCCCAGTCCCACCGCATCTTCTCCCATCACGTTCACCGCGTGCTCGATGTGCCGCACGACATCACTGAGCTCCTTGCCGCCCAGAAACACCGTTCCGAAGATGATGCCCACCACCCCACCTTTGTCGGCAATTCGCCGGAGAGCGGCATCGCCCAGATTTCGCCAGCTCGCGGCTTCGGCCCGCACGCCTGTATGAGAGCAAAAGGGTCGCGCCTTCGGATGGCCAAGGATGTCATCAACCGCCTTCCTTGAGGCGTGAGCCACATCGACGCTCATCCCGACCTCGGCCATCTCGTCCAACACCTCGCGGCCGAGCTGGCTGAGCCCCTTGCCGCCCAACCATGGAAAGGAGGATCCACCGAGCTCGTTGTTGCCCAGGTGGATGAGCCCCATAAAGCGAACGCCGCGCGCGAAGAGCTCCCGCACCCGGCCCACGCCGCCTTCGAGGGCATGGGCCCCCTCGACGCCAAGGACTGCCGATAAACGACCGCTGCGCAGATTGTCGCTGATGTCCTGCGCCCGCCGGGCCAACGCTGCCGTTCCACCCGACTTGCGACAAAATTCCTCCAACCGGTCGATCTGCCAGCTGGCCCGCGCCCACTCGCTCCTCCGCGCCGCGCGCGGCCACCGCCGGTAGGCCGCGAAGAGCGGGAAGGCTCCCACGAGCGGAAGCCCCCGAGTGACGACAGTGAAGCACTGAAGCTTCACCCCCGCCTGGCGAAGTCTCGGAAAGTCGACGTGCCCTTCCGTCGACGAGATCGTCAGATCGCGGTTCCACATCAGCGAATCCGCGTGGGCGTCGGCGACGAACGCTTGCTGCTGAAAGTCCCGGGCATCCATGCCGCCCAAGTGTCGGCGTTTCGAGCACGCTCTTTCAAGGTGGCCCTTCGGCCGCCTAGATTGGCTCTGGTGGATGGCCCAGACGAGGAGCAGGCCACGGATCTCACGCCGGAGACCGGTGGCATGTTGATCTCCAGGGAAGAGATGCGCTTCGACTTCGGCGCGGCGAAATTCCGCTTGCCCGCGGACGCGCTGATCCTCAAGTGGATCTTCGATCAGTTTCTCTATGGAGAAATCACCGGGATTCAGTGCGGGCACTGGCTCTACCGAGCCCCTTCGCTGGAAGCAGCGGCCTTTTTCGCTCGCCAGGCCGTCGAGGAGTTAAGCCACGTCCGTCAATTCCTTCGCATCTATGATCTCATCGACCTCAAGCCCGGGCCGGCGCACCCGCTTATCCGCTTCATGGCGACAGGCTCGATGGGCACTGACTACGTGGAGCACGTGGCAACGGAGATGGCAGTGGGCGAAGGTCTGGTGCTGACCATCTTTTACGCTCTGATCGACACCATCGAGGACAAGCGGGTCGTAAAGATTCTTGAAAGCGCCGCCCGCCAAGAGGAACGCCACGTCGCGTTCGGGGAGCGCCAGACGCGACGGCTGGTAGAACAAAATCCAAGGCTGGCCTCTTGCCTGCTTGGGCTCAACCTGGGCTCAATCCTGGCGATGGATCGACTGGCGGGCTATGTGAGCCGAAGGCTCGGTCGAGAACACGAAGTTCTCCGTCAAGCACCGGCGTTTTTGCAGCACCTGGTCGCGATCCTCGAGCTGCGCCTACAGCGCATGGGTATCCTGTCGGGCCGGATTGCGCAGATCAAGCCGCTGGCGCGCCTGTGGCTGATTGCCTCGGCCTATCTGCGCCATTGGCTGGGCAGGCTGCGCCCGAGGCGCAAACTTCTCACCCGCACGTATCTGGACGATCCGTCGATCAAGTCGCTCGATTGAGACTGCACCTCACCTCCCTTCCCGGTTAGCGTTGCGCACCATGGCTACCATCCTAAACAGTTATGTCTGCGGCGAGTGGCGCGCGGGCGCAGGAAAGCAAAGCGAGCTGGTCAATCCGTCGACCGAAGAGGTCTTAGCGCAGACCTCCACGGCAGGTCTCGATCTGGCTGGCGCGGTGCGCTTCGCCCGCGATAAGGGAGGGCGTGCGTTGCGAGCGATGACGTTCGCACAGCGGGCGCAGATACTTCAAAAGCTAGCCAAGGTGGTGGGCGACGCGCGCGAAGAGCTGATTAGCCTTGGCTTGGCGAACGCCGGCAACACGCGGTCGGACGCAAAGTTCGACATCGATGGCGCCGCCGCAACGCTGATGTTCTACGCCGACCTGGGCGGCAAGCTCGGAGAGAGCCGTACATTGCCCGACGGCGAAGGTATTCCGCTGGGCCGATCCGCGCGGCTCTACGGCCAACACTTGCTTCTTCCCCGCCAGGGCGTTGCCGTGCACATCAATGCGTTCAATTTTCCTGCGTGGGGTATGGCGGAGAAATTAGCTGCCGCGCTGTTGGCCGGCATGCCGGTGATCAGTAAACCGGCAACCGCCACGGCGTTGATGGCCCATCGTATGGCTGAGTTGTGGGCGCAATCTGGCGAGCTTCCCGAGGGCTCTTTTTCATTCATCTGCGGCGGGATCGGAGAGCTCTTGGCGTTGCTCGGACCGCAGGACGTGATTGCCTTCACCGGCTCGGGGCAGACCGCGACGCAGCTGCGGCGGTTGGAAAACATCGTTCGGCACAACATCCATCTCAACGTCGAGGCGGACAGTCTGAACTCGATGGTGCTCGGCCCAGACGTGGAGCCCGGCACCGATGCGATGAACCTCTTCTTCTCGGAGGCGGTGAAGGAAATCACCCAAAAGGCCGGACAGAAGTGCACTGCGGTGCGGAGAATCTACGTCCCTCGGCGGCGACTCGAGGACGCGCGCGCCGAGCTGGTTCAACGCTTGTCGGATGTGCGGGTCGGAAATCCGGCTGACGAACGCAACCACATGGGGCCGTTGGCTACCGCCGAGCAGTTGCAGAGCGTGCGCGAGGGTATCCGCGAGCTGGCCCACTCGGCCGAGGTCTCCACCGGTGGTCCGGGGCCGGTTCAAGCGCTCGGCGCCCCCAGCGGAAAGGGCTTCTTCGCCGCTCCCACGCTGTTGGTCCGGAAGGAGCCCTCGCCCGGCGATCGCGTCAACCAGCTGGAGGTTTTCGGTCCGGTGGCCACGCTGATGCCTTTTGACGAGACGACTGCTTTGATCGATCTCGTCGTCGCCGGCGGCGGCGGTCTGGTGGGCTCGATCTACTCCGACGATCGCCGATTCATCGAGGAGTTGGTGACGGCCCTTGGGCCTCACCATGGCCGGATTACCGTCGCCGGCGAGAAGTTGGCCGGGCAATCCGTATCGCCCGGGACGGTCCTCCCTCAGCTGCTCCATGGAGGTCCAGGCCGGGCCGGCGGCGGTGAAGAGCTCGGCGGAATGCGCGGGCTTGGCTTGTACATGCAGCGAGTAGCCCTGCAAGGGCATCGCCCGGTGGTTGAGCAGCTCGCCGGCGTTCGAAAGGAAGCCAGGAGCGGATGATTCCGCGACGTGCCCTGGCACGCTCGCCCCGCTCCTTTTAGGGACGTCTACGGAGGACCCCCGTCGCGCCCCGTGGTGTCCGCAATCGCGTCCACCGCCGTCGCGATCCTGTCTCTGCCGTCCCAGAAGAATTCCGCCCGAACGTCGGTCCCTTGTTTGAAGTCGGTCAGCCGCGCCGGTTGGCCGTTGACCGTCACCTGCGTGGACTCGCCGGCCCGTAGCCAGTATTCGAATCCCGTACTGTCGCGAATGACGATCTGGCCGGTCGTGGCCTGCTCCAACTTACCCGTAAGTTGCGATTCGGGCGCTCGGGAGGGGCGTCCACCGTCCGAGGAGGGTGTTCCGGCATCGAGCTGCGGTGGGCGGGCTAGGTTCTCGGCCGCCTTGAGCTCTCGACCAACCTGCGAACGGGCGATTTGCTGTACCTCGCGGCCGCGTCGCTCTTCCTCGACCTGTATCGCGCGGATGCGCGTTGCAGCGTCGACCGGCTTCACGGTGCCGACGGCGGGCTGGGTAGGCTTGCACGAAAACGTCGCGCCCGCGAGGAGCAAGGGCGTCACCAAGCCGGCGAACACGTGTTGGTTGACGGAGGCCACGGGATCAAGTTGCGGCAGTGCGTCGGCCCGCCGCGGATCGGTAACGCCCGCTTGCCTAATTGTCGAGCGCGCCCTGCTGGATCCACGCCTCCAGTTTGGCGAAATCGCAGGGCGCAACCGAGATCAGCGCCTGCGGCAGAGGCATGGCGTCAAGGCATTTGGTGTCGGCGTTCGAAGTCTTGCGCCAGATCATGCTGTTGCGGGGATCGCTGGCCTTGACGCGCACGACGTTCGGGAGTCCACGGGCCGCCAGGTCCGCATTGCACTGTGGCGAGGTCGGCTGATCGACGAGTCTGGACCGCGTGTCCGGGGCAGCAAGGAGGAGGTCGCCCCCTCGGGTGCCGCTTAAGCCGTGACATCCCGAGTCCGTGCAGCGGCGCGCGTTGAAGATCGGTTGGATGTCGCGGTTGAAGAGCACGTTGCTCACGTCGCAGGCGCCGCCATCGGTCGTCGGTACGCCCTGATCGGCGGTGACGCAGGTCGCGGACTGCGCCCCGTGCGCCACCGCGCACACGTAGGGCGCCGGACAGTCGACCGCGCGCTCGCAAGCCAGACCTGAGTAGTCCAGGTTCGAGACCGTGCAGCCGGCGATCACGACTAGTCCAGCGGAGAACACTCCGAGGAGCGCTCGTCTGCGCTGGACCATGCCGAGTCGCGAGGCGCGCCGAGCCACACTTCCTAGGGCCAAAGGCATCGACATGTCGTCAGAAGTGGAAGGTGAGGCTCGCCTTCTCGGCAGCGGGTTTAGGCAGAAACTCCAACACCAATGCGTAGACGAGCGTCGCGCCAGCCAGAGCGTACAGCACGTTCGCGGTGGCGGCGGACTGGCGCGCGTCTTCCTGGGTTTTAGCCGCTTCGGCAGCAGAGGAGAGCGTCTTGGCCCGCTCCTGCTGTCCGTGGGCAATAAAACCAAACACCAGGCCGCCAGCGGCGAGCACTCCGGCGCCAATAAACGCGTAGCGGTGGTATTGCGGGCTCTCCTCCGGCTCTTTCTTCGGTGGCGGAGACTGCACCCGAGGAGAATCCGACGGTTCGGCAGCCCAGGCTGGGTTGGAACTTACGACCGCAAAGATGGTGCCAAGCTGCAACACTGTCGCTGCTACCTGCGCCAAGCTCTTCGTCATCAAACCCCCAGTGCAAGCCGCGGAAACACGCTGTCTTTCGCGTTATATCGCCCTTACCGCGTTGACAGGCACACGTACCGCCGGTATCCCCGAGAAAGCCCGCTGTGAGGTAGACACCCCGTGATGCTCACCGTTGTTGTCAATGGCGAAAAACGTGAAGTCCCGCCCGGCGCAACGGTTCTCGACCTGCTGAAAACGCTGGAGATTGCCC
>Ga0126379_10000692_pt1 | contig 18993 bp, 10 predicted proteins | sample PanSoiMetPlot_24_FD_92640 | JGI IMG/M metagenome (GOLD analysis project Ga0126379, IMG submission 92640) | Tropical forest soil microbial communities from Panama - MetaG Plot_24 | ecosystem: Environmental > Terrestrial > Soil > Tropical forest > Bulk soil | place: Panama | collected 2016-02-17
CCTATGACCAGAACACCAACACAGCTGTCAACGGACTCTATCCTTGGGCCGGTTTGGTTCAGGGAAAAGATGGCAATCTTTACGGGACGGCCAGTTCCGGGGGCAATCCCAAAGCGTTTTGTAACGCCTACGTACTGGGTTGCGGCACCATCTTCAAAATCACGCCTTCGGGCAAGTTCACCCTGATGCACCAATTCATGGGCGCAGCCACTGGCTTCAACGAAGGCGGCATTCCGCTCAGCCGATTGATTCAGGCTGCCGATGGCAAATTCTATGGCACGACGAATCAGGGTGGCTTTGTACAAGGTTTCTATAATCAGGGAACCATCTTCTCGATAACGCCCAGCGGTGTTCTCACCACTCTGCATTTCTTCGACGGTGTTCATGTACTTGACGGACGAAATCCCTTTGCCGGGCTGACTCAAGCTAAGGACGGTAGCTTCTACGGAACAACCGTGAATGGAGGAACGTACGGAGTGGGCACGGTCTTTCGCTTCATCAACTCCAAAGGCCTGACCGTGCTGCACTCGTTTGTCAGCAGTTCAAATCCTCCCGAGTATCCTGATGGAGCGCTTCCTACCGGAGTGCTGCTTCAAGGCAGCGATGGAACTCTCTATGGCACCGCCACACTCGGCGGAGCACAAACTTCAGGGCCTGCCAACGGCGGCACAATTTTTAGCATTAGTCCGCACGGAGTCTTCAGTAAGGTGTTCGACTTTAATCCCAACGGTGCTTACAACGGATGGTACCCACAAGGCGGATTGATCCAGGCCAGCGATGGGAACTTTTATGGAACCACCGCTGACGCGGGGACTGGAGATTGCTTGAGTGGCTATCTCTGTGGCTCGGTCTATGAACTCACACCCAACGGAGTTGTCACTCAGGTGGCCGTATTTCAAGACGCAGTCGATGGAAGAGCGCCTCTCAGTGCGCCTTTGCAAGGTACTGACGGTCGTCTCTACGTCACGAACAATAGCGGTCCGTATACGACTCATGACGGTGGTGGTACCGTCGTGCAAATTGACCACGCATTGCCCAAGCCGGCGCCCGTCATTTCAAGGTTTTCGCCTACAAGCGGGCCAGCGGGCCAGAAGGTAACTATTTTTGGCAGTCACTTTGTGGGCACAACGAAGGTGCAGTTTAACGGAACTTCCGCTAGCTTTACTGTGACATCTACCAATACTATTGTTGCGGTCGTACCGACGGGCGCGACCACGGGCCCAATTAAGGTTACGAATGCTGGCGGATCCGTTACGAGCGTGGGCAGTTTCACTGTGCAGCCTTGAGGTCACATGGCGTCGTGCACAGATAAGAGGCGAAGTTTCCTTACAGTTCTAAGGGAAAGTGACCGTCAATCCGTCGAGCGCGTCCGCATTGAAAGCGCATTCGGTGTCTTGAACGAATTTCGGGGCTGGCTATTCACCGATCTGGACCGCTTCCGGGAGGATGCTTGGCTCAACCGTTGATCCCCTCAACTGCCTATGCGGATGCATGGATTCAGGTAGATCAGACGGAAAATCCACGCTTCTTTGTGAACCTTTTGGATGCCACCCGTGCCCGGCTTCTGGAGCGCGCCCGCAAATCTCCAGTACAGTTCTTTGCTCCCCTAGCTCTTCGCGCAGGACTGAACGTTCTCGACGTGGGATGCGGGACGGGCGACTTCCTTCGATTGTTGGCTCCGCTTGTCTCTCCGGGGAAGGCCGTCGGCTTAGATCTAAGTGAAACCATGATTGCCGAAGCTGTCCAGCGTTCTACGGAGAACGCCGCGAATCTATCGTTCCGCGTGGGAAGTGCATTGGAACTTCCCTTTCAAGCTGAAACGTTTGATCGCGTCCTTGCGACGCAAGTGCTTCTCCACCTTCCCGATCCATGGAAAGCCCTGGCTGAAATGAAACGAGTACTTGCTCCCTCGGGGCTGATATGTATTTCAGAGATCGACTGGGGGACGCTGGTCGTGCAAACGTCGGACAACGAACTAGGGCGCCGATTCAGCGATCTCGCCTGCCGAGAACTGAGAAATGGGCTCATCATCCGAGAGCTTCCAGGTGAACTTCGCAAGCTGGGTTTCAATCACATTGTCATTCTGCCCGAAGTTGAGGTGGCGCAGGAACGTGACACACTGTACACGTGGTTTGTGGAGCCGTCGCTTAAGCACTTTAAGCGAATCGGGGCATTCTCGGAAGCGGAGGCTGAGGCGTTTCTCGCTGACCTTAACGAACGCGCCGATCGCGGGAGCTATTTCTCTTCTCGGACTTATTACACAATTCTCGCATCGCAATCGAGTTGAAACCCTTTCACGACATGCAGGTTCAGACGGAACAATTCACGCTTCGAGAGGTCTGCGATCGCCTTGATCGTCTGCCAGCGTCCCGATTCCACGCGAAGATACTCATCGTTGCCGCGCTGTCACTGCTGTTCGACACACTAGATACGGCGGTGACTGGTTTCGTTCTTGCATCACTTCGCACCACGTGGCATTTCGATGCGAAGACGATTGGAGTCGTTTCGGCCATCGGATTGTCGGGCTATCTTGTGGGCTCCGCGATTTGCGGCTTTGTCGCGGATCACATCGGCCGAAAGAAGACAATCCTGTTCACACTTATTTTGTACTCTGTGTTTTCTGCATCCCGAGGGTTGTCGAACACGGTCGGCGTATTTGCCTTCTTGAACTTCTTCACATGGTTCTTCGTTGGAGCGGAGAGTTCGACTGTCCCCCCGTACCTGGCGGAATTGTGGCCTTCACGAACACGAGGAAAGTTAGTTGGGTGGATGATGGCTTTCTTCGGAGCCGGCATTGCGCTCTCGTCGATCTGGGCTCTCGTGATCATTCCGACCATGGGCTGGCGCTGGGCGCTATTCCTTACCGCTCCGTTCGCCCTCATCGGAGGGGTCATGCGATCGGTGCTACCCGAATCGCCCAGGTGGTTGATTCGAGCCGGTCGTCCGTCCGACGCCGAAGCCGTGATGGCGCGAATTGAGAGTGAGGTCTCGAAGTCGAGCGGTCAATCCTTGGCGCCAGTCATTCCATTTCAAAGTGGAGAAGAACTGCCTACGAGACTGGTAGACCCCGGCGAACTGTTGGGAGCCGAGTACCGAATCGTTACGCTCACACTCTGGGCCGTGTGGTTTGCGGAATACGGAGTACTTTACATCTATCAGATTTTTCTCCCGACAATACTATCTGCGGAAGGGCGTTCCATTGTGAACTCTTTCCGATACTCGGTCGTCATCTACTCCGCGGTAATTCCCGGGTATGTTTTGGGAGGGTATGTAGTGGAATGGCTCGATCGCAAATACGCAATCTTGCTCTCGTTTGTTTCAATCACCGCATTTGGGACACTGTTTGCGCACTCGCGATCACCTGTCCAGATAATGACGTTCGCCGGATTAACAGTCTTCTTTATCTCGCTTGGTTCCACTGCGATCTACACCTACACTCCCGAACTCTATCCGACCGAGATTCGCGCGACCGCAATGGGCATCGCGTCTGCCTGGGGACGAGTAGGCGCCGTGACCATGCTTTTGGTCTTTGGACATTTCTTTGCGACCCTGGGTAAGTCATTGTTGTTTCTGATCATCGATCCGGTTCTCATCGTTGCCGTCGTGGTGGTCCTCTGTTTTGGCCCTTCAACTCGTGGAAGACCGCTTAAAGAAGCATAGGGCTCCCAGGGAATCCCTGGGTGGATGAACCGACCAACCGAAAGTTGGCATGGGACAGATCGTCAGGAAACGGTTCTCGCATGGAATCATCGGGCTGCGAGGCCATTCACGATCTGCTCAATGGGGTGACCCTTCACCCCTTTCATTTCAATCCCCAGCAGGGCCGCTATTGTTGGGGCAACGTCGAGGTTAGAAATTTCGCCGAGCCGGATGCCTTTTGGAATGCCCGATCCACATCCGATGAAGATTGCCTGCATTTGGCTATCTGTATTGAGGTAGCCGTGAGTACCCCCCGCGGCTGCGTTGGTGATGAAGTCCCCTTCCGACTCATTGGTGAACATATAGCCGGGTTCTGCGGCAAGCAGAAGGTCGGGCGCCTGGTCGCTCTGCTCAGGCGTGGGTAATCCGAGTTTCCCGAATTCCTCAGTGCCGTATACGGCCGAGATACCTTCCATGCCAGTGAAAATAGTTCGCAGTTCGGGGAGCAGTTCCGTTCGGCGGGATGGGTCCGTCACGTAAACCATCGCAGTGCCTCCCTCAGGCATAACCCATGCATCGCTCTTTGGTTTATCCGAGCCTCCGCTTATCAATCCTTTCTGGCGCAGCAGCACATTGGGTTGAATCTTGCGCTTGTACGTTCGGAACCCATGATCGGAAACGACGATCAGCGTTGCATTCTCGGAGAGACCGTCACGGCGAAGTGCGTCGATGATCTGTTTCACCTTCGCATCCAGAAATGCCATAGCGGTAAGGCTCGCATTCGTCATCGGGCCATATTCATGATTCGTATCGTCGAGCGTGAGCAGGTGAAGAAGAAGAAGATTGGGTCTGTGTTTGTCCAGGATGTCTTCTGCTGCCGCGGTCCAGATGTCATCTTGCCAAGCCTGGGTGCTGGCTTCGAAGGTGCGTAACTGCTCGGCCGTAACCGTTCCATTCGAAATTAGTTCTCGTTCGATCACGCCATCGGGATCAGGCAGTTCGGGAAATTGCCAAGTGATCGTCTTCGCTCGGTAAATCGCGACCCAATCCACTTGAGCGGTCGTCAGCCCTGCTTGGTAAGCCGCATCGTAAATGGTCTGCGCATGCACCATCTGTTCCTTGTCTCGCCAAGGCTCGATCGAGGGCTTCGCGCCGGCCTCGCGACGCAGCAGCAGGCCGTTATAGAGAACCTGATGTTCAGAGGGCTCAACACCGGTGACGATAGAGGTGTGGTTCGGCCAGGTTACGGTGGGATTCACTGGTCGCATTGACGTTGCGACGACGCCTTTCCGGATCAGTTTCCGGAGCGTCGGAATCGGAAGCTTCGGATCATCGAGCGCGTATGCAGGAAAACCATCAAGGCTTATGACGACCACTGTGCGACGCTTGAGGGCAACTGTTGCTGCGTCCGAATGGACTAGAACGGCAGAGGCACCAACAATGATGAGGCACAGCCAAAACAGCGCCTTGGTTCGCTTCTTCAATGGGTGATCCTTTTCGATCTGGGCGAATTCAACTCAAAGATGCGATCCCTACCAAACGCTTGATCTCCTTCGCCTGCACGGAGCAGGCTAGGCGCGAAGGAGAAAACGGAATTTCATGTTTTCGCCAAACCACATAATGTAGTTGGTTCCCCATGCGTTGTTGAAGAGGTTGCAATGAACGCCCGCGGACAGGTCAGGCTGCTCGTGTGAGAAATACAAGGGCGACTTTGATCCCAGCGCCACTAGCGGCGCATCCAGGGTGTCAACAAGAAACGTCCCGTTGTCATCTTCGTAGCCGAAGCCTCTTGAGAGCGCGTGCATATGGCGATTGCCAGAGCGGACGACGTCCGAAGGGGAGACAACTTCACCGGATTTCTCCAACCTCCATCCGTTTCGGTCCGGGGCGATAGGATGAAAACTCAGCCATAGACCTTCCGGCAGGCGCGTGGGGGGCTTTTGGAACCAGGAGAAATTCAGATGGATGACCGGTTCTGACTTTGGCAGAAGGAGTTCCAGATACATTTTCTGCGGAAAGGATGCGCGCCCGCTGCGCTGCGCTTCTGCATCATTGATTTCAAGACGCGCCAGCAAGCGATACTTGTTCTGGTCTTCCTCTACCTGCAAGTCGGTAACTGATGGTAACCATTCCCGGCTCTCCGCGCCAAAACGCTCTATGTTTGGCTTCCCAAAATCTTTCTTTGCCCAATCCTCCTCGCTCACCACGTAACTGGAAAAAAAACGTGAGTAGTCTTGCTGTGAAAGCGTCTGATAGGAAAACAGGGCAAGGGGATGATCGTCGGATGCCCACTCCCGTTTCGTTTTCTTGTTAAACAGTTGATGAATCGCTCCGCTCTTTGGGTCAACCCGCACGACAAATTGCTCTGTCTCGATGTCGGGTCGAACAGAAGGCTCACTTGTATGCGCGACCTGTGGTGTGACCGCTCCAGCTTCGAGATTACGCACAGCCGCCAGCGCCTCGTCGCGGAGTGAAATGGGAAGCGTTTCGATTCCGGTAAAGAGATCCTGGCGCTTCTCCTGCCAACTGAATTGCACGACTTTATAGTTCTTGGTGTCGAGCATTGCTGCAAGATCGCTAGGGACATAGTGATCGAAATCGAGCCATGTCTTCGTATCAGTGCCCCATGTGTGCTCCACCTCCAGAAGCAAACTGCGGAGCAATGCGATGTCCGTCGTATCACCCGCGGCAAACTTTCCATGCGCGATCCAGTCTTGTCGTAAGCGAGCAACTTCGCGATACCTGGCGAGTTTCAAAGGATCGCTGGCAACACCATGGATCCAGGTGTCGCCGATTTCCCCGGTGAGAGTTGGCAAAGAGCCGCGATGAGCGTCGACAGCGTTGGCGATCTCAGTTAGGTTCGTGGGGATAATCTGAGCGTTTGGAAACTCGGCACTCAGAGTTTTGTAAGCTTCGCGAACTTCCTCAACCGTATGCGGCCCACTGTTATCGTCGCGCACAACTATGGCGATGGCCAAATCGGATTCCGGCACACGTACCACATCACCGTATCCATGGTGATACATGACCACGAGCGTCGCACCGCTGGGATTCTTCCAGAGAAACAAAGGTGGAACTTCCGCCGGTGTGCTTGCGTCGTTTACGCCTATATCCAGAAACTTCACGCCTTGGGCGGCCAGCGGAGCGATCAATCCGCGCGTGTGGCCGGGAACGTCGGTCATCTTGGCGCCAGTTGTCGTCTTACCAAAGCGGCGGTCGAGGGTCTTGGACAAGCCAATGCTCCCGGAGATCATCGACGCGTCCATTAGTTCGGTCTGCCATGTAAACGGGAGGGCATGCCACGCAATGTCACCGGCGGAAATTGCCCTCTCCATTCGTGCGAGTTCCACAGGCGTTGCCTGCTCCAGGTATTCGTAAAGCAGCCATGATCCAGTGGTCCAGACATAGCGGTGACTGCCCGTTTGCCGCAGTTCGTCAGCGAGATCCATCGCGCGCGGAAAGTATTCCTTGAAATAGCGGTGAACGACGGCGGCCTGCGTGTCAATAAAACCCGCGTCAAAATGACACTTGAACATGACCAGGACGCGCTTCACGGCCGGATCTGCAACGCGCGATTGGGAAGCAGACTGGACCGCGAACAGGTTCGGAGCTTTCCACAATACAGCGCTGCCAAGAGCGGATTTTATGAATTCACGACGCTGCATGACTTAAGTGGAATCAGTTCCAGACCAGAGATGCAACCGAGTTCTCTTCCATAGGGATCTGGGCCGATCTCAGTCCGTGATTCACTTGAACTGTCCGCGCAGCCCCAAGGTTCGTGAGTATAAGTACCTTCTGGCCGCTAGGATTTGCGACCGCAACGTGAGACAGATTCGCTGCCTGGCTCTGCGACTCGAAGCGCCGAGCCCCTCGACGGATCGTTCGCGAAAAATGCGCAAGGGCCCAGTACTGGCCGCTGCGGGTAACTTCTTGTGTGTGCGGGTTGATGATTAAAATTCCTCCGCACGGATACGGTCCGATGTTAGGTTTTCCACGTTCATCGGTCGCCATGTTCCAGGCCACTCCCGCACGGCACCAGTTGTTCAGCACATCCGTGTAGGTCTTGCTCCACTTCGTCCAGTCGTCTTGATAATGCGGATCATTGTAATCGGTGCTGCCTTCGGTGTAGTACATCTCCACGTCTGGATGAGCCGCGTGAACTTTGCTAGCCATACTGGGATCGCCGGTATAGGCATGCCAGGCAACAGAATTCGCATACCTGCGAAAATCAGGATCATCGAGCTGAGAAATCACCCGCCCCCAATACACAAAATTATGATCGAGGATCCAGATCCTGGTGGACGTATTTGTCTTCTCGAAGAGCGGCCCGAGATGCTCAGCGATGAACTCCGTATCGCACTCTTGCGACCAGGTGCACGCCGGCATTTGTCCGTGCTGGTCCGTATCAATTTCGTTCTGCGTGGTGATGGCTTGGATCGTAACGCCCTCCGCAGCGTAGGCTTGCAGGAACTTGAGAAAATATTGAGCGTACGAAGAGAGATATTGACGGCTCATCGAGCCGCCCAACATCGACTTGTTCCACTTCATCCACCCGGGCGGGCTCCATGGCGACGAAAAATAAAACGTCTCGGGGTTGATCTCCCGCACGCGCCGCAACAACGGAAGAATATATTCGCGATCGTGATCGATGGAGAAGCGCTCCAGGTTAGGATCAGGCTCTCCCTCGTCATAGCTGTAAAGCGTGGCTGCGGAGTCGGCCGCTCCGATGCAAGTGCGATTCACGTTCAATCCCATTTCCGATGGATGGAACATCTCGTGAAGCAACTGCTCACGGGCCGGGGCCTTCAACTGATTGATCACGTAGCAAGCTGCGTCAGAGAAGCATCCCCCGAACCCGAGAACCTCCTGGAATTTATTCGTTTCGATAAGGCGAACAGAATCTGTGGACGGCGCAAGAGATGCGGGTTGCCATGGAATCGATCGTCCCGCGCTGAACCGTCGTTTGTTGTCTGTCAACCAGACTGCAATGTCCGACGCAGGCTCTGGTCCTCCCGTAGGCGCAGGAGTGCTCGGCGAAACCGAAAGTTGTGCGCTGTCGGACGCGAGAGCTGATACGCCTGCACCAAGCACCCCTAGTCCGAGAGCCGATGCCTTGAGGAAGGCCCGCCTGGAACCAATCTTCTTAATTCGCTTCATGTGGACCCTCGATAGTCAGCATCCCACTGTACGGAACCACAAGCGCGAACGACAAGGGAAACGTAAACAAGACTTCTTTCTCGGATGGTCCGCCTTTTCACGGACCATCCGCCTATCGAGCCATCTCGGTGGCACTTAGAACAGCAACTTCAACGAAAGTTGCATGATCCGTGGAGGGTTCGCCGACGTGATCGTGCCGAAACCCTGGAGTCGCCCCGTGTCGGGACTGACCGTCTGTGCATCGGTGATGTTCCCGTCGGGCAAGCCGAACTGCGCATGATTGAAGGTGTTAAACAGTTCGGCCCGGAACTCCAGATTCATCCCTTCCCTGATGAGAGTGTCTTTCAGCAGAGCCATATCCCAATTGTTAATTCCCGGCCCGGTGAAGAACCGTCGCCTCGCGTTGCCCAAGGTTCCCAAGGCTTCTGGACTGAACAAGGCTGTGTTGAAGTATGGCGTTGTCGCTGAACGGGGATCACGGATGTCAAGTGACCCTTCTGTGAACGCCGGCACATCAATAGGAAGCGAGATTGCCCCGGCGCCAGCGGTACCCAGAAGAGAATTGTCGTCGGTTTCAACCAGCGTAACAGGAAGCCCAGTAGCAAACCTGGTGATGCCGCTCAACCTCCATCCCTTTACCAGCCTGCTCGGACCACCCAAGCGATCAAAGGGCAGTTGGTAATCGTAACTGACAACGAAGTTGTGTCGAGTGTCGAATGACGAAAGCGATCTTTCGTTAGGCCGGACAAAATTGATTTGTTCTCCGTACCCAGACCCGTTGTCGAGGGATTTGGAATAGGTATACCCGGCCAGGAATTCCAACCGTGAGATCCGTTGCCGAAGGCTGAGTTGCACCGAGTTGTAACCAGACCTCCCGATGGTCATGAAATACCCGTCACTGCTAAAGTTCGCGCCGTACGGTCCGCGAACAACAACGGTACCGCCGCTGACTGGCTGGAAAGTCCCGGTTTCCGCATTGGGTCCGCAAGTCTGGGTGCCAGGGACAACTTGGGTTGCGTCATGAACGCTCAGGCAAAGAGCCGGATCGCCGGGATTAGCCTCCAGCGAGGAGAGCAAGTGATGACCCTGGCTTCCCACATAGCTGGCGCTGAGTAGAGTCTGCGAACCAAGTTCCCGCTGCACGGATAACTGGTACTCCTCGGTATAGGGCAGTACGTTTCTGTGCCAGAAAGCAGGCGAAGTGCCGATGGGCAGGAAGTTCGCCCAATTGATCCGGGTATCCGTCGTGGGAAGAGGCACGGGAAAACGCTGGCCCTCGACGTGTCCGGTTCCACGATCGACGAACGGTGTCACAAATTGCGGAGGCACGGGGCTGCCGTAAAAGGCGCCAAACGGAGCATCTCCGATTTCGTTGAAGTTCGTGGCTCCTTCGAATGTGCTGTAGAACATTCCCCATCCGATGCGAATACTGGTCTTGCCTGGCCCACCGGTCAACGTCTTCATAAGGCCACTGTCCGCAGAGGGCGAATACGAGAGCCCCAAACGGGGAGCAATGTTGTTATATCGAGTTGGAGCAAGAGTGCTGGGAATACCGGGATCACCCGGAAATACCCATCCCGTGGGCGAACCCGGGAATCGCGTTGATTGCAGACCTAACACGAGTGTTTCCAACTGTCCGTTTTTTTCAGACCACGGCCGGCTCACATCCCATCGCACTCCGTAGTTCAGCGTTAGATTCGGCTTGATACGCCAGCTGTCTTGGGCGAACAAGCCGATGTATCGCGTGCGTCCATAAGAAGGATATCCTTGGCCTTGCGAATACCCAGTCGGCGCACCAAGGAGGAAGTCGGCGAAATCTATTCCGGTCTCAGAACCGTTGAAGGTGAAATCACCGTTTGAACCTCCGTTGTATTCCGTCAACTGGTTGTAACGAAATTGCCCACCCAAGGTTAGCGTGTGAGTGCTGATAACTTTGCTGAAGTTGTCGATCACCTGAAACGTCGTTTCAGTAACGCCCAGAGCCCCGCCCGATGCGCCGAATGAAAGACCATTGTTGAGATGGATGTTCGGGACGTGCGCGTACTGGGGAAGGGACGGCGAAATGCCCAGCGTACCCTGTCCCTCCTCAAACCCAAGCGACTTTGGCGTGACGTTGTCCCCGCCTGTGGGTTTGTGCATCAGGAATCGAAGCCGGGTAAACCCGAGGCGCAGATCGTTTACTGACGCGTTCCCTAGCGTCTTCGAGTCGCCTAACTCCACGATCTGAGAGCGCCCCGTGTTGTCACTACCAAATCCGGGAAGAAAGATGTTTGGCGTACTTTGGCGAAACTGGTCAAAGAAGTAGTACCCGGTGAGCAGCCCCAGGTGAGAGTCATAGTCGACGCGGCCACTCGCCTTATTGTCGGTCAGACGTATGGGTGCGGCTACGGGAGAGAACACGCCATCGCCGGCATTTCCGGGAGGAATGAACTGGAGCAAATTGTTGGAAGGTACTGAAAAAGCCGAGGACGGGACTTGTGCGCCGGGAAAAACGCAGGTCGCGGTGTTGGCGCATCCGGGTGAATAGTAGTTCTCTCCCTCGGTCACTGCATAGCCAAGCGTGTTGGAGAGATCCTGCGCCCATTGTGGCCCCTGCACTGTGCCGGTCATGGAAGCAGCCAGGGCAGAAAAGTCGCCATTGCGTTCCGCTCCGGTGGGCACGACAAAGGTCCCGGTGGAACCGCTCTGTCCGATGATTACTCGGTTGCCCTGGTAGTCGCCAAAGAAGAACAGTTTGTCGTGCACGATGGGACCACCCAAGGTGCCTCCGAACTCATTCTGCTTGTGATCGTCTCTGGTCGACGAAAAATAGTTTCTGGCATCGAATGAGCGGTTGCGGAGAAACTCGAAGGCGCTGCCGTGAAACTTGTTTCCTCCCGATTTCGTGATGACGTTGATCTGGCCACCGGCATAGTTTCCATATTCCGCGTCGAAATTGTTGGTGACGATACGGAACTCTGCGATAGAGTCCAGGTTGGGTATCATCCCGGCTCCCGAAAATGCGAACTCCTGCACGGTCGTTCCGTTCAGAAGGAAGCCATTCGCGGATTCACGCTGTCCGTTAACGGAAACATTGCCCGCGTTCAAATCGCCAGACACGTTGTTGAAGGTGAAACCGGTGGAACTGAATTGGCCTCCCTGACCACCGGCAAGGCCCGATGACACGGGCGTAACTCCAGGTTGCAGTGCGAGAAGGTCCGTGTAGCTCCGCGTTACCAGCGGCACCGCGGTTATGGTCTGTGCGCGGATGACCTCGCCGTTTTGCGTGCTCGCCGTGTCCAACTGCACGGCGTCTGTGGAAACCTCCACCTTCTCGCTGATCTGGCCCACATTCAACTTCACATTCACAACCTTGGCGGAGTTCACATCCAGAAGAATGCCGGTCTGACGGAATGTAGTGAAGCCGGATTGGCTCACCTCAACGTCATAGTGTCCGGGCGGCAGGTCGATGAACGCGTAGAATCCATCGGCGTTTGTCTGGCGCTTCTGAACGAGTCCCGTTTCCAGGGCTTTGGCTTGCACAGTTGCGCCGGAAACCACAGCCCCGCTCGCATCCGTAACAGTTCCAGAAATTCCGGCGTCCACCTTGGCTTGCAAAGGCCCGATTGCCCCAACGACGACCATCATCAACACGATCAACCCGAGGCTGGCATGTCTCGCAAATTCACAGACGTCTATCCCTACTGCCGCGCCTGTTCCGCACTGTTCGCGACAATTCGTTTTCATGGTTCCTCCGACGCCGATTGCTTCTTGAATTCAGAGAATCGTCAAAACGTTTATACGGAGCGCTTATATCAATGACTCATCCATCAGGTCAAGAAGAAAGTTTTGCGAGCCACCCCACGGGCTCCTCTAACACCCCTTTGGCCACACATTTACTTGCTATTGTTACAGGTGTATTAAAAGGCCCGTTTAGCCAGGCTGACGTGAAGACACTGGGGAATCAGATCGGGATTGACAAAGAAAGCCAGCTTTGCGATAGTGTCAAATCGTTTAGACAGATCGCTCGCATTTACCTATGGGAATACGCCCGGAAGAAAAGACTTTGCTTGTGCACTCCTTGGATCTACCAGCCCAGGAGAGCGGAGAACTGCTCCATTTGCCCCGCGAACACGGCAACTGGGAGTGGATGAGTTTCTTCGTCCGTCGATTACAGCCTGGCGACGTTATTGACAGAGGAACCGCCAGCGAGGAAGCCGCTTTTGTGATCTTAGGAGGAACCTGTGTGGCCGATTGGGGTCAGGGGCGGGTTCACTTGGGTAAGCGCAAAACGGTCTTCGACGGACTTCCCTACACACTTTATCTCCCGGCACAGACCGAAGTTTCATTCGAAGCCGAGACCGCATGTGAGATTGCCGAGTGCCGTGTTCCCTCCAGTGCACAACTGCAACCCCGGCTAATAACTCCGCGCGATGTCGCCAGCAGTCTCCGCGGTGGCGGAAACGCGTCGCGGCAGATCGTCGATGTGATTTCTCCCGCATTTCCAGCAGACAAGCTCATGGTGATCGAGGTCTACACACCTGGCGGGAACTGGTCGAGCTATCCTCCTCATAAGCACGATGTGCACAATCCGCCGACTGAGGTGGACTTGGACGAAATCTATTACTACCGGATGCAGCCCGGCGGGTTTGCACTTCAACACCTGTATGGTGGAGAAGACATAGGCGAACGCACTCTGAAGGCGCGTGATGGCGACGCGATCCTCGTACACAACGGGTACCATTCAGTAGTTGCCGGCCCTGGCTATGACGTCTACTATCTGAATTTTCTTGCCGGATCCGCGCGCGCCCTGTCTGTCACGGAAGACAAGCAACACGACTGGATTCGTTCCTCATGGAACGGCACTGATCCCCGTGTGCCGATGGTGCGTGACTAGTTCATCTTCTGCAGATGAAAATGGAGAAAGCGTGTAGAGGACGGAGAGCCGGTTCTGCACCGTCGATTGAACGCGCAAGACCCAGAAAGGAAGCTGGCGGTATTCTGAATCGGGCCAAGCCTTATGACGAAACGCCTAACAGTCGCACAGTGCATTGTTAGCTTCCTCAAGAATCAATATGTCGAGCGAGACGGGCGACAGGAACGCTTTTTTGCGGGCTGCTTTGGGATCTTCGGACACGGGAACGTCGCCGGTATGGGGCAAGCTCTCGAGCAGGATTCGGATCTCAAGTATTCCCTGTTCCGCAACGAGCAGGCGATGGTGCACGCCGCAGTCGCCTTTTCGAAAGCAACTTTTCGCAGGAGCACTGTGGCCTGCACGAGTTCCATCGGCCCGGGAGCTACCAACATGGTCACCGGCGCCGCTTTGGCGACGATTAACCACCTGCCAGTCCTCCTTCTGCCCGGCGACATCTTCGCCCGGCGTAATGTGGCTCCGGTTTTGCAGCAACTCGAATCCAACACGACTCCAGACATCTCTGTAAACGACTGCTTCAAGCCCGTGTCGCGCTACTGGGACCGCATTCAGCGTCCCGAGCAATTGATCACGTCGCTTCCGGAGGCGCTGCGCGTGCTGACTTCTCCCTCAGAAACTGGCGCCGTCACACTGGCCCTGCCACAGGACGTCCAATCCGAAGCCTTTGATTTCCCCGACGAATTTCTTCAAAAACGAGTTTGGACGATTCCGCGTCCGCGGTGCGACCGGCAAGTCTTACAACATGCCGTTACCTGGATTCGCGCTGCGAAGAAACCTTTGATCATCGCGGGCGGCGGTGTGCTCTATTCAGAAGCATGTGAGGCCCTTTCCGACTTTGCCGAGGCGACGGGAATCCCCGTGTGCGAAACGCAGGCGGGCAAGGGTTCGCTGAGTTATGACAATCCGCAAAACTTAGGAGCTGTTGGGGTCACTGGCACTTCCAGTGCGAACATCCTAGCCCGGCAGTCTGACCTGATCATTGGTGTCGGCACTCGCTACAGTGACTTTACGACATCCTCGAAGACCGCGTTTCAGAATCCTGACGTGCGTTTCATCAACGTCAATGTCTGTGAATTTGACGCTTATAAACACGCAGCTCTCGCGCTCACGAGTGACGCGCGGGCAACGCTCTGTGAACTGAGGCAAGCGCTGACCGGCTATCAAGTCGAAGATAGCTATGAGGAAGCGATTTCTTCGTTGCGCGCCAGCTGGGAGAAGGAAGTTCATCGAGTCGAACACCTGCGTAAAGATCCACCCATTACTCAGGCTGAAGTCATCGGCGTCGTCAACGATTTCGTGGAACCTTCCGACATCGTAGTCTGCGCTGCCGGCAGTTTGCCGGGAGACATGCACAAGCTGTGGCGCACCAGCCAGCCTGGCGGATATCACATGGAATACGGCTACTCCTGCATGGGCTACGAAATCGCGGGGGCCTTGGGAACAAAAATGGCCCATCCCGATCGTGAAGTCTATGTGTTGGTTGGAGACGGCTCTTACCTGATGATGGCACAGGAAATCGTCACCGCCATTCAGGAAGATTACAAACTGAACATCGTGTTGCTCGACAATCATGGCTTCTCGAGTATTGGGGGACTCAGCCGCAGCTGCGGTAATGAAGGAATGGGAACAGAGTATCGCCATCGCCTGAACGGAAAATATGAAGGCGAAATCTTGCCCGTCGATTTCGTGGCAAACGCCGCGAGCCTAGGAGCCTGGACAGCTACGGCACGAACCGGCAAAGATCTCAAATCTGCTCTCAGCGCTGCACGGAAACAATCCCGTACTTCAGTGGTCGTTATCGAGACGGCATACGCACAAAGCGTTCCCAACTACGAGTCCTGGTGGGACGTTCCCATCGCCGAAGTGTCTGAGCATGAGGCCACAGCAATCGCGCGGCAGAAGTACGAGGAAGCCCGCAAGAAAGAACGCTACTTCTTCTAAGAGAGAAAATCAGGGTGCAAACGATCACCGCGGCGCCGCCGGGAACATCCGGTCAACCTCATCTCAAGCGCGTGCTGAGTCTGTGGCACCTTGTTTACTACGGAGTCATTCTCACGTCGCCGATCGCTGCGGTTCCGCTCTTCGGCGAAGCGCAGGTCCTGTCCCACGGGCACACTGTAACCACGCTGTTGCTCGCGATGGTCGCAATGTCGGTCACAGCCATCAGCTTTGGCCGAATGGCCCACGTCTACCCTTCTTCCGGATCGGTATATTCCTACATTAGCAGGACACTGAATCCACACTTGGGCTTCATTCTAGGTTGGGCAATGTTTCTGGAGTATCTGTTCCAACCGATCCAGAACTCGCTCTATGCCGTCCTGGCCATCCATCGCATGTTGCCGCAGGTTCCGTTTGCGCTGCTGGCTGCGCTTACTGTGGGATTCATTACTCTGTTGACGGTACAGGGAATCAAGTTCAACGCGCGCACCAATGAGGTGCTGCTCGGATTCATGCTGCTGGTGACGGGCATATTTTTGGTTCAGGCCTTTCGCTATGTTGTGCTTCACCAGACATTCAGCGGACTGTTCTCCTTGCAACCGATCTACAATCCCGCAACCTTCAACGTACGCGCGCTAGCCACGGGAACCTCTTTCGCCGCGCTGGTCTTTATCGGATTTGACGGAGTCTCTATCCTCGCCGAAGAAGTGAAGAATCCAAAACGAAACGTACTACTGGCTGCTGTGCTCGTATGCCTCTTTACCGGATTGTTCAGTGGACTGCAGGTGTACATGGCACAGCTTGTGTGGCCCGACCATGCGACGCTCACCAATCCTGAAACCGCGTTCATGGATGTGGCTCGAGTTGCGGGCGGACCTCTGCTCTTCACTGCTTATGGGACTGTGCTCCTGGTTTCCAGTATGGCGTGCGGACTTGCGGGTCACGTCGGAGCAGCAAGACTCCTTTACAGCATGGGCCGGGATGACGTAATCCCCAAGAAATTGTTCGGGTATCTAAACCCAAAAACGGGAAGTCCGATCTTCAACGAGTGGATCGTCGGGATTCTGGCCTACGTCGCTGTGCTGACCATTCCGTGGGAACGAGCCGCAGAGATCGTTACCTTTGGTGCTTTGCTCGCGTTCACGGCAGTGAACCTGGTTGCCATGCTCCATTTCTGGTACTCGCCGGCAGCACGAGCACGGCGGAACTTCTTTGTGGACGCATTCGTCCCCTCATTTGGCGCTATATTTTGTTTCGTTCTGCTGATGGGATTACAGCCGTGGACTAAGTATGCGGGCCTCGCTTGGCTGGGAGTAGGCCTGATTTATGCGAGCTACAGGACACGAATGTTTACGCTTCGGCCGAAACTCTTCAATTTCAACGAAACGTAGTTCATGTGGGCAAGATGAGTCCGCTCTGCCGAGTCAGAGAGATATAGTCGAGGGCTCGGGGGCGCCTGGACGGCGGTGTTCGCCGGACACAAACTGCGCAAATCCACATGACTCGCGGATCCGAAGTTCGGGCGATAACTTCTTGAGGACCGGCTTGCCTTGATTGCCGCCGATCCGTTGGATCAATAGCTCTGCGGCTTCACTCCCCAATTGATGCTTCGGCAATTCTACGGTCGTCAGTCGTGGCCGGAAAACGCCCAGCCACGGATAATCATCGAAACTGACCAAGCCAAAATCTTCAGGACACTTCAGTCCCATTTCCTCAACTGCCTGCAATAATCCAATGGTCATTAGATGATTGGCAACGTAGATTCCATCGGGTCGATGTGAGAGAAGGGCATGGCCCGCACGAAAACCTGATTCGATGCGGTAATCACCTTCGACGACAAGTTCGGGGTCGAAAGGCAGGTTCGCGTGTTCCAGCGCATCGCGAAAGCCGCGCCAGCGCTCTTTGGCGTTGCTGATTTTTAGAGGCCCGCTGATGAGCCCCATGCGGCGGCGTCCCGACCGCGCCAGGTGACACACAGCCTCGTACGCCCCCTGGTAGTCGTCGCTGACGACCGCATCTTTAGTCAAAGTCGGATAAGTACGCATGACGAGGACAAATGGTATGTTCACTCCTTCAATCATCTGGCGGAGCGAGGGCGAAAATTCTCCGGCGGCTTTGGTGAGCAGAATTCCATCGACTCGCTTCGAAAGCAGCAACTCAATCGCAGTCTCTTCCTTCGCCAGACTGTCGTCACTGTTGCAAAGCAGGAGATTGTAGCCGTGCTTCTGTGCCGCGTCCTCCGCACCTCGAACCACCATCGGGAAAAATGGGTTCACGATGTCGGGCACGATCATGCCGATCGTCTGCGTCTTCTGCTTAATCAGGCTGCGGGCAATAAGATTTGGGCGGTAGTTCAGTTTTTGAATTGCATTTTCGACGCGCTCGCGAAGATTCTTGCCGACGTGACTCTTGTTGTTGATCACCGCGGAGACGGTGAAGATCGATACGCCGGACTCACGTGCAACGTCGGAGATACTGGCGGCCTTGCCAGGTTTTTGTGGTTTGCTGCGTTTTGAAGAAGACATGTTTACAGACGGAAGATATCAGGGTTTGGATGCTTTTCAAAACGTTTAGCCACGCCTGCTAGGTTACGTCAGGATTCGGAAGCAGGAATTCGCGCACCAGGGCGTCGAGATCGTGACAAGCAGCCACGAATTGTCGAAGCGTGCGGAGCGTTGGACCAAACGAATCGAATTCCTCAATCGAAAGACCATCCTCCATATAGGAGCGGCGAAAGTCCGGAAACTTGGCCAAAAGCGCTTCAACCATGCCACTCGCAGCTGGCTCGTCAATCCGCGACCGGACCTCGATATCGCTCGAATTAAAGCGAACCTGCCACGAGTAGGGTGGAGAAATAATCACTTCACCCCCTATCAATTCACTCCAATGCATATGGTTGCGAAATGCTGCCGATAGCAGCCGAAGTCGGTAGCCTCGTTCTTTGAAAATCTGATAGGTCTTCTTAAAGACCGCAACTCCGGCCCATTCCAGGTAACCGGGATCGATCGATAAGTTGTGCTTCTCCAATAGAACCTTCAGCCAGTCATCGAGTCTTCCCACCATGATGGTGCATACTGGCCCCATCGTCGCAATCTCTTTTCCCTCTCGTTCGCGCCGCTTGAATCCGCGCTCTACCGCTTCAGCCACGGCAATACACTGGGGCAGGGTAAAACAGACAGTCGCATTTATACTGATGCCCCGATACGTTGCTTCCTCGATTGCCGTGATTCCTGCACGTGTAACAGGAATCTTCACGATCATATTTGGCGCAATTTGGTCGAACTCAATCGCCTGTTTCAGGATTGCGTCGCTATCCCGGAACAAGCGTGGATCGGTCTGAATCGAGA
>Ga0126379_10000693_pt1 | contig 18992 bp, 13 predicted proteins | sample PanSoiMetPlot_24_FD_92640 | JGI IMG/M metagenome (GOLD analysis project Ga0126379, IMG submission 92640) | Tropical forest soil microbial communities from Panama - MetaG Plot_24 | ecosystem: Environmental > Terrestrial > Soil > Tropical forest > Bulk soil | place: Panama | collected 2016-02-17
CGCCGAGTTTCCGCCCGGCGACGGAAAGGCGATCGCGGACTCCGCGTGCCTGGCCTGCCACTCGACGGACATGGTCCGCCAGCAGCGGTTGAACGAGAAGCAGTGGACGGCGAATGTCAACAAAATGGTCGGGTGGGGAGCGGAGGTTCCGGAGAACCGTCGGGCCGCGCTGATCGCGTACCTCGTCAAGAACTTCGGCCCGGACAACGACCGGTTCGAGGCGGTCGTCACGCGGCCGGTGGGAAAGTAGCGATTTCGGATTTCGGAATTCGGATTTCGGATTTGGGGTTCCGGTAGGAACCTTGATGAGAGTCTTTCGGCGCGCGCTCCCCGTGCTCGTGGTCCTTGTCGCCGCCGCGATTTCCCTGGCTCAGCAGGCTCCGCGGGCTTCTCCAGCGCCCGAGATCCAGCAGGTCGAGAGGGGGCTCCGACCACCGGTCCTCCTGAAGGGAACCAACCCGTGGACGATCGAGGAGCGGATGCGGGTCCACCGCGTGCCGGGAGTCTCGATCGCCGTCTTCGGCTCGGGGAAGATCCTCTGGGCGAAGGGGTACGGAGTCTCGGACGCGGACACGCTCTCGCCGGTGACCGAATCCACCCTCTTCCAGGCGGCCTCGATCAGCAAGCCGGTCTCCGCCACGGCAATCCTGAAGAAAGTCGAGCAAGGAAGGCTATCCCTGGATAAGAACGTCAACGAGTACCTGAAGTCCTGGAAGCTCCCGGAAAACGAGTGGACGAAGAAGACGCCGGTCACGCTGGCGGAGCTTCTCTCGCACAGCGGCGGAGTGACGGTCCACGGGTTTCCCGGCTACGCCGCGGGGCGCGCCGTGCCCACGCTCGTCCAGGTCCTCGACGGTGCCGCTCCGGCCAACACCGCGCCGATCCGCGTGGACAGTCTTCCCGGCAAGGAGTTCCGCTACTCGGGCGGCGGCTACACGATCGCCCAGCAGCTTCTGGTGGACGTCGAAGGCAAGCCCTTCCCGCAGATCCTGTCGGAGACGGTCTTGAAGCCCGCCGGGATGAACGAGAGCACCTACGAGCAGCCGCTCTCTCCGGACCGGCTCCGCTTCGCCGCGGCGGGGCACGACGGGTCGGGAAAACCGATCCCGGGCAAGCGTCACACGTATCCCGAGATGGCGGCCGCGGGCCTCTGGACGACGCCGTCGGACCTGGCGCGCTTCGCGCTGGCGATGGACAAATCGCTCGAGGGCCGGCCCGGCGGGATTCTGTCGAAGGAGATGGCGGTCAAGATGCTGACTCCCGGCCTCGGGGACTACGGCCTGGGCTTCGGGACGCACAAGCGCGGCGGGGCCATGTACTTCTCGCACGGCGGCTCCAACGAGGGGTTCCGGTGCCTGCTCGCCGCGCATCGCGAGAAGGGGTACGGCGCGGTCGTCATGACCAACGGCGAGAACGGCGACCAGCTCATGCAGGAGGTCCTCCGGGCGATCGGCGCCGCCTACCACTGGGACGGCTATCCGGCCGAGCCGATCGAGGCGGCGAAGCTCGACGCCGCCGCGCTGGCGGCCCGCGCGGGAAGGTACCAGGTCTCGACCGACGAGATCCTGACGCTGACGCCCAAGGGCGAGCGGATGGAGGCGCGGCCGTCGCTCCAGAAGGAGTTCGAGCTGATCCCGCTCTCGGCGGACTCGTTTCTTCGCACGGACGCGGACGTGCGGTACGTGTTCTCGAGGGACTCGTCGGGGCGCGACCAGGTGGTCATTACGTCCGAGGAGGGCGGGGGCGAGCCGCAGACCGGGCGGCGAGTGGCCGAGACGGTGCGCGTGCCGGCCGACGACCTCGAGGCGGGCAGGCTCGACTCCGCGATCGCGGGGTACCGGAGGCTGCGCGATGCCAACCCCAACGACCCGTCGGTCGCGGAGCTGCGCTTCAACGCGCTCGGCTACGCGTTGCTGACGCGTGAGGACTACAAGCCGGCGATCGCGATCCTGCGCCTGAACACGGAGCTGTATCCCGACTCCGCCAACACGTGGGACAGCCTGGCGGAGGCGCACATGAAGAAGGGGGACAAGAAGCAGGCCATCGCGCTCTACCGAAAGGCCCTCGAAACCCTCGCCCGCGACAAGTCCCCCGAAGCGGTCAAGGAAGGCGTCCGCACCTCCTCAACCGCCAAGTTGAAAGAGCTGGGCGTGGACAAACCGTAATTGGCGCTTTGAGGCGAGAAGCGGCTTGATCGAGTAGATCCTTCGGTCGCTTCGCTTCCCTCAGGATGACAAGGGGGGCTTCCCGGCTCCTTTCTTCGTGCTCGGTGTCGTAGGGGAGGGGCTTGCCCCTCCCGCCCGGTCGTGCTCTCTACCGGGAAGAGAGGTCTGCCGTCGTCAGGAATTTCGGCGGCCGCCGGTGCTTCGTCGCCTGCTCGTACGCGTACGCTATCCGGATCAGCATCGCCTCGCTCCACGCCCTCCCGAAAAAGGAGATCCCTACCGGCAGCCCGAAGTCGTACCCCGCCGGCACCGTGATGTCCGGATACCCCGCGACCGCCGGGATCGTCGAGCTGCCGTTGACGCCGTAATCCCCGTTGACCTGGTCGATCAGCGTCGCCGGGCTGCTCGTCGGCGCCACCAGCGCGTCGAGCTTGTGCTTGTCCATCGTCTTGTCGATGCCGTCCTTCCGCGCGTTCTTGCTGTCCGCCTCCAGCGCGTCGCGGTACGCCTTCTCCGTCAGCGGCCCCTTCTTCTCCGCCTGGAGGAAGAGCTCCTGCCCGAAGTAGGGCATCTCCCGGTCGCGGTTCTTCTCGTTGAACTCGATCGCGTCCTTGAGCGACTTGATCCGCGCGCTGGGAAGCGCCGCCAGGTAGAGGTTCAGGTCGGTCTTGAACTCGTAGAGCAGCACTTCGAGCTCGTTTTTCTCGAACGCGCTGACCGTCTCGATGTCGGCCGGGTCGACGATGACGGCTCCGAGCTTCTTCATGTCCTCGAGCGCCCGCTCGACGATCCGGTCCGCCGCCGCGTTCTGACCGTAGAGTCCCTTTCGCGGCACGCCGATCCGGGCTCCTTCGAGGCCCCTCGGGTCGAGAGATTTCGCGTATCCCCTCCCGAGCCGCGCGGTCGCCTCCTTCGTGGCCGGATCGGCGGGATCCGTTCCGGCCATCGCGGCGAGGAGCGCCGCGGCGTCCGCGACCGTGCGGCACATCGGGCCCGGCGTGTCCTGGCTGTGCGCGATCGGGACGATGCCGGCGCGGCTGGCGAGCCCGAGCGTGGGCTTGATCCCGACGAGCGAGCAGTTGTTCGACGGTGAGACGATGGACCCGTCCGTCTCGGTTCCGACGGAGACCGCGCAAAGGTTTGCCGCCGTCGCGGCCCCCGAGCCCGAGCTCGATCCCGACGCGTTGCGGTCGAGGGCATACGGATTCCGGCACTGCCCGCCCCGCCCGCTCCAGCCCGAGGAGGAGTGCGTCGAGCGGAAGTTCGCCCACTCCGACATGTTGGTCTTGCCCAGGAGCACCGCTCCCGACTCGCGCAGCATCTTCGCGACGAAGGAATCGGAGGAGGGGATGGACCCTTCGAGCGCGAGCGACCCGGCCGTCGTCGTCATCCGGTCCGCGGTCCCGATGTTGTCCTTGACCAGCACCGGAATGCCGTGGAGGAGCCCGCGGACCCGGCTGGCCTTGCGCTCCTCGTCCAGCTTCTCGGCGATCGCGATCGCGTCGGGGTTGATCTCGAGGACCGACCGTAGCCCCGGCCCGCGCTTGTCCATCGCCTCGATCCGCGCGATGTACTTCTCCGTCAGCGACCGCGCGGTCTCCTCGCCCGAGACCATCTTTTTCTGGAGGTCATTGATGGTGAGCTCGTCGAGCTCGAAGGCTTCGACCTTCGCGGGCGCGTCGGGCGCGGGACGCCGGTCCGCACCGAGCGCCGGCCGCGCCGCCGCGACCGCCGCCGCGGCCGCTCCGTAGGCAAAGAGCGTCCGGCGGTCCATTCCTTCGCGTTTCGCCGCGCGGCGTGATCTGCCCATCGCGTCCTCCGTCCTCTAAAGGGTTTCTGAAAGAGATATCACGGCGCGGCCTGCCGTTTAGGCGCGGCTAAGGGAACGCAAACGATCCGCCCGGCAGGCTTTTCCGCGTCGCTGCCTGCCGGAGGAGGCGTCCGGCCGGGGCCGGTGGCAGCGTGGTTGCTTTTTCTACCGGCGATGCGCCCACGGCGCAGAGGCGTTCCTCGCGAGCGCCGCAAGACTGGAGGTCTCATGAAGAAGTTGGTCGTCTTTCTCATCCTGATCGGCGCGCTCGGATATGTCGCCTGCGGCGGCGGCAGCAGCAACTCGATGCCGACGCAGCCCGTCGTCAACACGCCGATGCCCGGATCGACTCCTCCTCCGCCGACCCCGACGCCGTACTAGCCGTCGCTCCGCGCTTTGCCGGAATCTGCGGGTAAGTCGGTGAGAACTGCAGGAGACTCCGGTTGGTGCCGTAGGGGAGGGGCTTGCCCCTCCCGCCCGATCGTGCCGGTTTCTATTTGCGGCGGCGCCAGAATTCCTATTCGCGGTACTTCGGCTCGAGCTTGAGAATCCGCTCCCGGATCTCCTCGGGTGTCAGGCTCGCGGCTGGCGTCGGCGTCGGGGGAGCGGCTTCACCGGAAGAAGGTTTGACGGCCTCGACGGCGACGCGGCACGCCCTGGGATCGCGGACGCTCGGAAACCTCTCGGCGAGCGCGTCCAGGCCCTCCATCTCCACCCCTGGCGGAGCCAGAGCGGTGGCCCACTCCTCCCGTCCACCCATCGCGGTGCCCTGTCGTGTCTTGATGTCGAGGTAGGTCTGAAGGATCCCGCAGACCTCGCGGCAGTTCGTGATGAGAACGCAGCGGTCTTTCCCGGGTATGCGATCCGCCGGCGTGCAGTCGGTCTACAGCTCCTCGAAGCGCCGGCGGCACGAGCCGGGCTGGAAGACGTCGCTGTCCGGGACGGTGACGTCCCACAGCTTCCTCGGCGCTCCGGGAGACCGGCGGTAGAAGAAGTAGGGCTTCTCGGCGCTGTTGCCTGCGGTCGTTCCGCGATAGATCCAGATCTGTAGATCGCGGAACATGTCCTGACACTCGACGAGCTCGTTGATCGACGCTGGCTCGCCGTGTGCGATGACCATCCGCCCCGCGTCTTCCCGACGGCCGTCGTAGTTCGTGTCGGCTAGCCGCAGCAGCTCGAGATAGCGCGTCCGATAACCGGGACCCAACGGATGGAGGAGCCCGACCTTCTCCCGCCGTTTCCAGAACTCTTCCTTGAAGATCTCTCTCTCGTGTGCCTGGGTCAGGAGCAGAAAGAGGTTCTCCTCTTCGGCGAGGATGATCGGACGGGCGATCTCCTCGAGCCAGCTCCTTTCTTCACCGGGAAGTAGGCGAATCCGCTCCGCGCGGTCTCTCTTTGAGAGCACAGGGACGTTCGCGCTTCCAACTGAGGCTGCCAGATTGGAGGGGGCGGTTGCTGGCGAAACTCCGGACGGTTTTGCTCTCTGGTCCGGCGTGCTCGGGATGCTATCGGCGCTTGCCGTCACGACCGCGATGGCAAGAAGGATCGGCGCGACGAATCGGAATGTCACGGTGGGCCGCCTGGAGGCGGATTGTAGGCCGATATACTTCGCCGCCAATGCGCGCGGCGTCCTTTCGTGGGCTTGTTATCGTCTTCTGGGCGGCGTCCGCGTTGAACCGGGCGGGAGGGGCAAGCCCCTCCCCTACGGCACGACCGGAGCAGATACCAGGCGGGGGGCAGGCCTCGTCTTTGCCGGCGCCCGCGCCGGCGCCTTCTCCGGCGGCGGCCCCGGTGGAGAGGGTCGAGATGGACGAGTACACGCGGTACGAGCTGCTCGCGCCGGAGAGCGCGCAGTTTCACATCCTGTACGAGGTCACGGCGATCCAGGCGGGGGCGACGACGTTCTTCAACCCGATCCGGAAGGGAAGCGAGGCCTCCGGCGAGCGCGCCTTCGACCGGATGAGCGGGGAGGAGCTGAAGTTCGAGGTCGTGTCCGGAACAGAAGCGCGGAAGACCGGGCTGCCGCAGGCGGACTTCGAGATGGACTACATCCGGATCAAGCTTCCGCGGCCGGTTCCGGCGGACGGCGGGCAGGTCCGGCTGCTCATCGAGAAGACCTACAAGGACCCGAAGAGCTACTCCCGGGACGGGAACACGATCGCGTTCTCGCGGTCGCTGGGGATCAAGCGCAACTCCGTCGTTTTGCCGGCCGGCTACGAGCTCGTCTCCTCCAACTTCCCGTCGCAGGTCCTCACCGAGGCGGACGGACGGATCGCGATCTCGTTCTGGAATCCGGGACCCGACGCGGCACCGTTGAAGCTCGCCGCGAGGAAGCTGCCTTGAAGAGCCTCGCGGTCATAGCCCTGCTGATCGTCGCGGGGGCCGCCGCGACGGCACCCGCCCAGGAGCGGGGCGACAACCGGTTGACGGAGCGGGCGCACCAGGACCGCGACATCGTCTACTTCCTCCAGCAGCCCGAGACGCACTCCTTCGACCTGTACCACGACTACACGGAGTCGCGGCCCGGCACCGACAAGTACCTGAACGTCGTCCGGAAGGGGAGCCGGGCGTCCAAGCCTTCCGCCAAGATCCTCGATACGGGCGAGAGCCTGAAAGTCGAGACGCTCCGCGGCGCGGAGATCACGAAGGCGTCGCTCGACATCGGAGAACCGGTCAACGCGGAGTCGGAGGTCGTCGTCATCCGCTTCCCGGCGGTCGCGAAGGGCAAGTCGGTCCGCCTTCGGATCTCCGAGACCTATAGCGACGAGAAGAGCTACCGCCTCGAGGGCGACACACTCGTCTTCGACCGAAGCTTCGGCCGTCCGCACAACGCCGTCGTCCTGCCCGCCGGCTGGTACCTGACCGCATCGGCGATCCCCGCGACCGTCTCCGAGACCGCCGACGGAAGAATCCGGCTCGACTTCGTCAACCCCCGCCCCGACGAGATCGCGGTCCTGATCAAGGCAAGAAAGAGGAGGAGTCCGTAGTCCTTAGTCCATAGTCCCTGGTCGCGGGCCCCGACCAAGGACCAAGGACAAAGGACCAAGGACTGATCAATGCAGTACGCCAGCCTCGGCAGGAGCGGGCTGAAAGTCTCCCGGATCTGCCTGGGGATGATGAGCTACGGCAGCTCGAAGTGGCGGCCGTGGGTGCTCGACGAGGACGCGGCGCGGCCGTTCGTGAAGAAGGCGCTTGACCTGGGCGTCACCTTCTTTGACACGGCCGACATGTATTCCGAGGGGATGAGCGAAGAGGTTCTCGGCCGCGCGGTTCGCGACTTCGCGAAGCGCGAGGACCTCGTCATCGCGACGAAGGTCTTCTACCCGATGGGGAAGAGCCCCAATGACCGCGGCCTTTCCCGGAAGCACATCCTGTCGGCGATCGACGCGTCGCTCCTGCGACTCGGGATGGATTACGTGGACCTCTACCAGATCCACCGCTACGACCCGGAGACGCCGATCGAGGAGACGATGGAGGCTCTGAACGACGTCGTGCGCTCCGGCAAGGCGCGCTACATCGGCGCGTCGAGCATGTACGCGTGGCAGCTCGCGCGGATGCTCGACATTGCGGATCAACACGGCTGGACCCGTTTCATCTCGATGCAGAACCACTACAACCTCGCCTATCGCGAGGAGGAGCGCGAGATGCTTCCGCTCTGCCGCGAAGACGGGATCGGGGTCATCCCGTGGAGCCCGCTCGGCCGGGGCCTCCTCGCCGGGAAGCGCCGAGAGGGACAAGCGGGCGACTCGGCGCGGGCGAAGAGCGACGCCTACTCCCGGCAGCTCTACATCGACGAGGACCTCGAGGTCGCGCGGCGGGTCGTCGAGACAGGAAGCAAGCGGGGCGTCTCGCCCGCCCGGATCGCGCTCGCGTGGCTCCTCTCCCGGCCGGGCGTCGTCGCGCCGATCGTCGGGGCGACGCACCTGGACCACTTGGAGGATGCCGCCGGCGCGGTGGACGTCTCCCTCTCCGAGGAGGAGAACGGTTTCCTCGAGGAGCCGTACCGCCCCCACGTGGTTCGCGGCATCGAATAGGGCACGACAGGAGGCGGGCGGGCGCGAGGCCCGCCCTACGGCCCCAAGGCCGGGAGCCCTCCGTTGTCATCCTGAGGAAAGCGAAGCGACCAAAGGATCTTCTCGACCGAGCCGTCATCGCCCTTTCCGGAACTTCCCGTCTGGGGCTGCGTACCTAGGAGCAGCGGGAGGTTCGCGATGAGACTTTCATTAGCCCATGCCGGTCTGGCCGCCCTGGCTCTCTCGGTCGCCGCCCGGGCCCAAGCCTCTGACATCAAGGAAGTTCACAAATCGCTCGCCCTGGACAAGGACGGCCGCGTCTCCATCCACACCTTCAAAGGAAGCGTCACCGTCACGACCTGGGACAAGCCGACCGTCCAGATCGACGCCCGGATCGAGCCAGGCAGCGACGATTCGTACGACCGGGAGAAGGTCCAGTGGACCGAGGTCCGGATCTCGGGCTCCGGGTCTTCCGTCCACATCGAATCCGACTACGACGAGGTCAAGCACCACACCCACGGCTTCTTCGGCCTCTTCGACTGGGACAGCGGCTCCCTCCCCCTCATCCAGTACACCATCCAGATGCCGGCGACCGCGAACCTCGCGATCGAGGACCACAAGTCCGACATCAAGGTCTCGGACCTCAAGGCCGACCTGAAGCTCAACACCTACAAGGGAACCGCCAGGGTAACGAACCTGGACGGCGCGGCCCGCGCCGAGACCTACAAGGGAGACGTTCGGATCGACTTCGCCCGCTACAGCCGCGCCAGCCGGTTCGAGACGCACAAGGGCGAGATCGAGCTGCGCATGCCGAAGGACAGCCGCTTCGATCTCGACTCCGACAGCGGCCGCCACGGCGAGGTCGAGACGGACTTCGCGATTCTGAGCCACGCCGGCCGCAGCAGCCGGTCCTATCGCGCCTCCGGCTCAGTCAACGGCGGCGGCCCCGAGCTCCGCATGACGACCTACAAGGGAACGCTCCGAATCCGCGCGAAGTAAGGCCCTCTCGGGGGGGCCGGGCTTTGCGTTAGCCTAGTCCCCCTTGTCTCTGCCGGATCCCGACGTCCCCGCCGAGGCGGCCCCCGAGGGCCGCTGGCGCGCGCTCACGCTTCTCGCCGTCGCCGAGCTCCTCGGGATGTCTCTCTGGTTCTCGGCGTCGGCGTCCGTGCCCGCGATCCAGGCGGAGTGGCGCCTGTCCGACTCCGCCGCCGCGTGGCTGACGCTCGCCGTCCAGCTCGGGTTCGTGCTCGGAACGCTTGTGTCCGCGCTCTCGAACCTGCCGGACGTCGTCAACACGAGGCGCCTCTTCGCCGCGTCGGCGCTGCTGGCCGCCCTCTCCAATGCGGCCTTCGGCCTCTTCGCGAAGGGACCCGGGCTCGGCATCCCGCTTCGCCTCGCCACCGGCTTCTTCCTCGCCGGCGTCTACCCGCCCGGCATGAAGATCATGGCGACGTGGTTCCGCCGCGGGCGGGGACTGGCGCTCGGCGTTCTCGTCGGGGCGCTGACGCTCGGCAAGGCCTCGCCCTACCTCGTCAACGCGATCGCCGGCTCGGGCTGGCGCGGCCACGTCCTCTTCGTCTCGCTCCTGGCCGTCTTCGGGGGAACGCTCGTGCTCTTCTTCGTCGGCGACGGGCCGTTTTCCACCGGCAACGCCCCGTTCAACATCCGCCAGGCCGGCGAGGTCTTCCGAAACCGCGGCGTGCGGCTGGCCAACTTCGGGTACTTCGGCCACATGTGGGAGCTCTACGCGATGTGGACGTGGGCGCCCGTGATGATCCGCGCGAGCTTCGCGGTCAGCGGCTCCTCTCCCGTTCTCGCCGAGGCGGGGTCGTTCCTCGTCCTCGGCGCCGGGGCGGCGGGCTGCGTGGCGGCCGGATTCCTGGCCGACCGCATGGGTCGCACGCTCGTGGCGTCCACCGCGCTCGTGATCAGCGGGACCTGCTGCCTCGTCGTGGGCTTCCTCTTCGGGGGAGCGCCGGCGGTCCTTCTCGCGGTGATGGCGGTCTGGGGCGCCTCGGTCGTCGCCGACTCCGCCCAGTTCTCCGCGTGCGTGACGGAGCTGGGCGACCCGCGATATCTCGGCACCGCCCTGACGCTCCAGGTGTGCCTCGGGTTCCTGCTGACGACGTTCTCGATCCGGATGATGCCGCCGCTCGTGAAGGCGGTCTCCTGGCGCTGGGCCTTCGCGTTCCTCGCTCCGGGCCCCGTCTTCGGAGTGCTCTCGATGCTGCGGCTGCGATCGCTCCCCGAGGCGGCGAAGATCGCGCAGGGACGCCGATGATTCCGATCGAGGAAATCCGCAAGGCGGCCTCCCGCATCGCGGGGAAAGTCCACCGGACGCCGGTCTTTTCGTCGGAGAGGATCGGCGAGCGGGCCGGCGTCCCGCTGTATCTGAAGTGCGAGTGCTTCCAGAAGACCGGCTCCTTCAAGCCGCGGGGAGCACTGAACAAGATCCTGTCGCTCTCCGAAGCGGAGAGGGCCCGCGGGCTCGTCACGGTGTCGGCGGGAAACCACGCGCAGGCCGTGGCGTGGGCGGCGAAGATCGCGGGAGCGTCCGCGGTGGTCGTGATGCCCATGGACGCGCCGCGCTCGAAGATGGATGCGGTCCGGGGCTACGGCGCGGAAGTAGTCGAGCACGCCGACCGGACCACGCTCTTCGACAGGTTGAACGAGGTCAAGGAGGCGCGCGGCCTGACTTTCGTCCACCCCTTCGACGATCCGGTCGTGCTGGCGGGAGCAGGAACGACGGGGCTGGAGATCGTCGAGGACGTGCCCGACGCCGGCACGGTCGTCGTTCCGGTCGGGGGAGGGGGACTCCTGGGAGGCGTCGCGTCGGCGGTCAAGCAGCTCGAGCCGCGGATCCGTGTCGTCGCCGTCGAGCTCGCCGAAGGCCCTGGCCTCGCGCCGGCGCTCGCCGCGGGAAAGCCGGTGCCCGCGCCGCGGCCCCCCGGTACACTGGCGGACGGAATGACTCCTCCCTTCGTCGGCGCGCTTCCTCTCCAGATCGCCCGGGAGGCGGTGGACGAGATCGTCTCGGTCACCGAGGCGGAGATGATCGAGGCGATGCGGCTCCTGATGACGCGCGCGAAGCTCTACGTCGAGGCGTCGGGAGCTGCGGCGACGGCGGCGCTGCTCCACGGGAAGATCCAGCCGAGGTCCGGCGAGAAGGTCGTCGCGCTCGTATCGGGAGGAAACGTGGACCTCGAACGGGTCGCCGCGGTGCTGGGTCCTGGCTGGCGGGCGGCGTCGTGATGGAAAGCCCCGAGGAGACGGCGGTCGCGGCCGCCAACCTCGCTTTCTACCGGGCGCTGGAGGCGCGCGACCTTTCGGCGATGGAGCTGGTCTGGCTGCACGAGGAGGCGGCGAGCTGCATCCACCCGGGCTGGCACCGCCTCGACGGCTGGTCGGAGATTCGCCGGTCGTGGGAGAACATCTTCGCCAACGCGCGGCCGTGGTCGGTGACGTACGAGGACCTGCGCGTCCGCATCTCCGGCGACGTGGCCTGGGTCACCTGCGTCGAGCTCCTCGCTCCCTTCGGCTCGGACCCGGAGGACGGCGCCGCCCGCATGCAGGCAACCAACATCTTCGCCCGCCGGAACGGCCGCTGGGGCCTCCTCCACCACCACGCCTCGCCCACCTCGACCGGAGGCAGCGAAGACGAGGACCAGCCGGTCAACTAAGAATCTGCGATCTGCGATTTGTGATTGACCGGAGCCCTCAATCACCCAGCCTCTCTCGACTTCGCCTACACGTCGTTGGTGGCCGTAGGGGCGGGCCGCGCGCCCGCCCGCCTCTCTCAGGTCGCCGAGGCGTTGAGACGGGGAGAATCGTCGACGGCCAGCTTGTGGACGATCGCGCCCGTCTCGACGCGGTGGCGTAACGGAGAGGGGCGGGCGGGGGCAAGCCCCGCCCCTACGGCGCGGGGGGCGCCACCAAAGTCAATGAGTCTCGGAGAAGGCGGATTGATAGAAGGCCGCGATGTCCGCGGTCATTTTCACGAGCGACGCCTTGTGGATATAGACCATGTGGCCCGACTCGTAGCGCTCGTGGCGGATGTTCTTGTAGAGGGTCGGGTCGAGGCCGAGGTGGTCGAAGGTGTATTCGGCGGCGAAGTACGGCGTCGCGAAGTCGTAGTACCCCTCGGCGACGAAAACCTTCAGGTCCCGGTTCTGTGAGATCGCGCCCCGCAGCGTGTCGGCCACGTTGACGTACCGGTTCTGCGCGGTGCCGTAGTTCCACGGCCGCACGCGCCCCGTCAGGATCTCGTAAGGAAGATCGTTCTCGTACTTGAGCTCCGTGCGGACGTAGTCGTTGATCATCGCGGTGTAGGTCCCGTAGATCGCGGCGTAGCTCGGGTCGAAGTCGAAGCGCTCGCCGGCGGCGTCCCGGTCGATCCCCTGGAAGCGGCTGTCGAGCCGCCCGATGGTGCGGCGGTCGTCGCGCAGCAGCTCCTTGGTGAACCGGAAGAGCGGCACCCGCAGGTCGTTGGACTCGATGAACTTCTCCGACAGCCCGGTCAGCCGCGACAGCTTCTTGACGACCGCCTGTCTCTCGGCGGCCGGCAGCTCCGACCCGCGCATCAGCGCCTGGTCGTATTCGCCCAGCGCGAACTTTTCCGACTCGGCGACCGCTTTGGCGAGCGGCCCCGACTGGAGGTCCGCCGGGAGCTTCTTGTGGTACCAGGCCGTGGAGGTATAGCTCGGCAGGAAGAGCACGTAGGGCAGGTCGTTGCCCACGTTGAAATCCGCGGTCTGGAAATTGAGGATCGACGAGATCAGGACGATCCCGTTCAGGTACATCCCGAATCGGTCCTGGAGGTACCCGGACAGCCCGGCCGCCCGCGTTGTGCCGTAGCTTTCCCCGGCGAGGAACTTCGGCGAGGCCCACCGTGCGTAGCGTGTCGTGTAAAGGCGGATGAACTCGCCGACGGACTCGATGTCCTCCTGCACGCCGTGGAACTGCTCGGGCTTCTCGCCCACGGCCGGGCGGCTGTAGCCGGTCGTCACCGGGTCGATGAAGACGAGGTCCGTGAACGCGAGCCACGAGTACTCGTTGTCCACCAGCCGGTACGGAGGCGGGAGAGGCTCGCCGTTGTCACCCATGACGACCCGCCGCGGTCCGATCGCTCCCAGGTGCAGCCAGACGGAAGAGGAGCCCGGGCCCCCGTTGAACGTGAACGTGATTGGCCGGCGGCCGGGAGCCACTCCGTCCCTGGTGTACGCCATGTAGAAGATGTTCGCCTTGAGCTTGCCGGCCTCGTCCTTCATCGGCATGTAGCCGGCGGTCGCGGTGTACCGGATCACCACTCCGCCGGCCCGGATCTCGTGGTGCGTGACGGAGGGCTTCTCCTCCTTGGCCGGCTTCTCCTCGGGCTTCTTTTCCTTGTCTTTGTCCTTGTCCTTGTCCGCCGCCTTCTCCTCCGAGGTGGAGGCGGGTGTTGGAGTCCGCTGCTGTGCCGCAGCAAAGGCGGGCAGCACGAGAACCGCGAGCGCGGCGAACAGAGACCGGAGCCGGCGTTCCAGTCGCATGGGAGAGCCTCCTTGCGTCGAGTTGTCGAAGGCCCGCGATTATACGGATATGCTCCCCGGAAAACGGGAGGAGCCATGGGCACGGGAATTCCTCTGCGGGCGAAAACATGGATCGCGGCCGCGACGATCGCTGCGCCGGTGCTTTACATCTGCGCCGCCGACAAGCCCTCCACCGGCTCGGAAGCCGTCCGGAAGGCCGCCGACGAGTACTGGAAGTTTCTCGAGTCGGAGAGCATCCCGATCCGGGTCCGGGGAGGCCTGCCGGTGGACCGGCTGCCCGACCTCTCGCTGGAGCACACCCGCGCCAACGCCGAGTTCGGCAAGTCCCTCCTCGCCTCTCTTTCCGCGGTCGACGAGAAGGCGATCGACCACGAGGACGCGCTGTCTCTCCAGATCCTTCGAAGCGAGGCGAAGATCCTGACGGAAGGGCCCGACTACTACTGGCTCAGCTTCCCGGCGACGCCTTACGTCTTCCAGTTCCTCGGAGTGGGGCAGGCCTTCTCGTCGCATCCGTTCAAGAGCAAGGCCGATGGCGATCACTACCTGGCGCTGCTGGTTAAGTACACCGACCTCGTGGCATCCATCAAGGCGCGGCTCATGGCGCAGGCCGGCCGCGGCATTCTCATGGCGAAAGAGGAAGTCCCGCTCGTCGCGGGCGCCTTTGCTTCGGCCGCAAGAAACAAGGAAGCGAATCTCTTCTGGGTCAAGGACGAGCGGCTCGCGTCCTGGCCCTCCGAGGACCGGCAGGACTTCCAGCGGCGGCTGTCGGAGGCGATCACGACCCGCGTCGCCCCGACGGTCAAGGATCTGAACGATTACCTCGGCGGCGAGTACGCGAAGAAAGCTCCGGACTCCGTCGGACTCGCCCAGTACCCCGGCGGCAAGGAGTTCTACCGCGTCATGGTCCACCGCTCGACGACCCTCGATGTCTCGCCCGAGGACATCCACAAGATCGGCCTCGCGGGCATCGCCCGGCTGAACGAGGAGCTCGACGGGATCCGCAAGAAGCTCGGTTTCGCGGGAACGATGGCCGACTTCCGCAAGCACCTGAAGACCGACGCCCGGTTCTTCGCGAAGACGCCGGAGCAGATCGGCGACCGGCTGATGGCGATGCAGAACAAGATCCTGCCGGAAGTCCCGAAGTGGCTCGGCAAGACGCCGAAGGCCCCGTTCGGGGTCCAGCGGCTCGAGCCCGCCCTCGAGGCCGCGGTGACCTTCGGCTACTACCAGACCCCGACCGCGCAGGACCCGAAGGGCTACTACAAGTACAACGGCTCGAAGCTCGAGGAACGAAGCATGCTGATCGCCGGGGCGCTCATCTCCCACGAGCTCGTCCCCGGCCACCACTTCCAGATCAACCTGGCGCGGGAGAACGAGGGCCTGCCGCGGTTTCGCCGCGAGTCCTTCTACACGGCCTACGGCGAGGGGTGGGGCGACTATGCGTCGGACCTCGCGGGCCAGATGGGGATGTACGAGGAGCCGTACGACCGCGCGGGCCGGATCGCCATGGACCTCTTCCTGACGAGCCGCCTCGTCGTGGACACCGGGATGAACTTCTACGGCTGGCCCCGCGCGAAGGCGATCGCCTACATGAAGGAGAACACGCTCCAGTCCGACGCCGAGATCGAGACCGAGACTCTTCGCTACTGCTGCGACCTGCCGTCCCAGGCCCTCGCCTACAAGATGGGGATGCGCAAGTTGGTCGAGCTGCGTGAGAACGCCAGGAAGACTTTGGGGCCGTCGTTCGACGTCCGCAAGTACCACGATACGGTCCTCGGAAGCGGTTCGCTGCCGCTCGACGTCCTCGCGAAACACGTCGACTGGTACATCGCTCGCTCGAAGTGACCGGGTTGAACCGGAGTCCGGCTTCGGAATGCTTGACCCGGGGACCGACACCGACTAGCCTGCCCTCCATCGACTCTTAACCGAAGATTCGGAGGAAGGCTTTGAGGGGCCGGATCGGCTGGGTTCTGGTCGCGGCCGCCACGGCGACGTTCTCGGCGGTCTTCCTGGCGCCGTCTCTGAGGGGCCAGGTCGGACGGATCACGAGATCCGCGCTGCTCCTTCCACGCAACCTCCTCTCGGTCTCTCCGGCACCGCCGCCCTCGACCGCCGCGCCGCCGCGCGCGAGGTCCGCCTCGAGCGGCGCCGCCGGCGGGGGAGTCGTCTCCGGCGTCTCCTACCGGCACGACACCTCGCCGCCGCTGCGCGACATCCCGCCGGTCCCTTACGGCGCCGGCCGGGACCGGAAGGAGGAAAACGGGCACGAGGGGAATCCCAACCCGAAGATCCCGTCCCATCACAGGGACGCCCCCGACGGCGCGCTTCAGGATCCCGCCGTTTCCAGCCGGACGCTGGCCGCGCCGCTGGTTCCGACTCCCACGCAGAACTTCGAGGGCATCGACTTTCCCGGCGTCGCCTGCAACTGCGCGCCTCCGGACACCAACGGCGAAGTGGGGCTGAGCCAGTACGTCCAGATCGTCAACGAGGGCTACCAGGTTTTCGACAAATCGACAGGCGCCTCGCGGCTCGGGCCCGTCGGCATCTCCACGATCTGGTCCGGCTTCGGCGGCCTCTGCCAGACCAACGGCGGCGGCGATCCGATCGTGCTTTACGACCAGATGGCCAACCGCTGGATCGTCAGCCAGTTCGCGTTCGATCCCGGCACGGGGGCCGCCACGGACGAATGCATGGCGATCTCGATCACGAGCGACGCCACGGGCCAGTACGACCGCTACGGCTTCCACCTCGGGTCGAACTTCTTCGACTACCCCAAGATCTCCGTCTGGCCCGACGCTTACTACCTGAGCATGAACGTCTTCAACGCGGCGGGAACGGCCCGCCTGGGTCCGCAGCCTTTCGCCTTCGACCGGGCGGCGATGCTCGCCGGCCTGCCGGCGACGTTCGTGACCACGGGAGTCACTGGGGGAGCGACGGAAGACCTCTATCTGCCGGCCGACCTCGACGGGTCCGCCCTTCCCCCGGCCGGCGCTCCGGGCACGTTCGTGGAGTTTCCGGGCTCGGGCAGCTACAAGGTCTTCCACTTCCATCCCGACTTCACGACGCCGCTCAACACGACGTTCACCCTCTTCGCAAGCCCCGCCGCCGCGGCGTTCACGGAGCTCTGCCCGACGACGCGGTCCTGCGTCCCGCAGCTCGGGAGCGCCGACGGCATCGACGGGATCGGCGACCGCCTGATGCACCGCCTCGCCTACCGGAACTTCGGAGATCACGAATCGGTGGTGGGCAACTACAGCGTCAGCTCGGGCGGCGTCTCCGGCATCCGGTGGTTCGAGCTCCGCAACACGACCTCCGGGCCGGTGACGGTCTTCCAGGAGAGCACCTACCAGCCCGACACGACCTGGCGCTTCATGGGAAGCGCCGCGCAGGATAACTCCGGGGACATCGCGATCGGCTTCTCCGCCTCGAGCTCCGCCATCAATCCGCAGATCCGCTACGCGGGAAGACTTTCCACCGATCCGGTCAACAACCTGTCGCAGGGAGAGGCGACTCTTTTCGCCGGCACCGGCAGCCAGACCGGCTCGGCGAACCGCTGGGGAGACTACAGCGCGCTGACGGTGGACCCGGTGGACGACTGCACGTTCTGGTATACGCAGGAGTACTACTCCTCGACCAGCTCGTTCAACTGGCGCACGCGCATCGGGAGCTTCAAGTTCTCCCAGTGCATCCCGCCGACGCCGACGCCGACGATTACCGGGACTCCGCCCACCTCGACGCCGACGAGGACCCCCACCGTTTCGCCGACGCCGACGATGACGCCGACGCCCGCCTGCAACCTCTCGCAGGGCTTCGATGACGTCACCTCGATTCCCGGATGGACGCAGATCAACCGGAGCAGCCCGCTCGGCTTGACGAACTGGTTCCAGGGCAGCATCGCGGTGTTCAACTCCCAGTCCGGGGCGGCCAACTCCTACATCGCGGCCAACTTCAACAACGGGTCCGGCACCGCGACGATCAGCGACTGGCTCCTGACGCCGCCGCTGACACTCCAGGACGGAGGGCGGCTGACTTTCTGGACACGGACCGTGAACGTTCCGTCGTTCCCCGACCGGCTCCAGGTGCGGATGAGCCTGAACGGTTCCAGCGCGAACGTCGGCTCAACTGAGACGAGCGTCGGGGACTTCAACACGCTCTTGCTCGACATCAACCCGACCTACACGACGGGCGGTTATCCGAATGCTTTCACGCAATTCACCGCGACCCTGAGCGGCATCGGATCGCCCACGGTCGGCCGGATCGCCTTCCGGTATTTCGTGGAGAACGGCGGGCCCAGCGGCGTCAACTCCGACTACATCGGGATCGACACCGTGCAGTACGCCTGCGTCGGGTCCACGACGCCGACGACCACGCCGACGACCACGCCGACGACCACGCCGACCAGGACTCCGACCATCACTCCGACGCTCACTGCCACGCCGACCGGAACACCGACCTCGTCGCCGACGCGCACACCGACGGTGACGCCGACCAATACGCCAACCAACACCGCCGTCGTGCCGACCAACACGCCGACGAGCACGCCGACGAACACGCCGACGAGGACGCCGACCGTCACTCCGACGCTCACTCCCACGCCGACCAGGACGCCGACTTCGACGCCGACGCTCACGCCGACGTTGACGCCGACCAATACGCCAACCAACACCGCGGTCGCGCCGACGAACACGCCCACGAACACGCCCACGAACACGCCGACGGTTACCAGGACGTCGACCAATACGCCGACGAACACTCCGACGTTGACGCCGACCAATACGCCAACCAACACCGCGGTCGCGCCGACCAACACGTCCACGAACACGCCGACGGCTACCAGGACACCGACCAATACGCCGACGAGCACACCGACGAACACGCTGACGAGTACGCCGACGCTCACGGCCACGAGCACGCCGACGAACACGCTGACTCCGACGCCCCAGGTCGTGCCGACGGCGCTGTCGGTGGACTCCGCCGCCAACGGGGTGTTCTCCGACGGCAACGGGATCTTCGAGCCGGGCGAGCGTGTGATCGTGAAGCCGTCCTGGAAGAACAACGACGGAACGATCGACTTGACCGGCGCGCTCTCCGACTTCACGGGACCGGCCGGCCCGGTCTACACGATCCAGGACGCGTCAGGGGACTACGGGAGCATCGGCCCGGGCGCGACCGTTCAATGCGTCAACTGCTACGAGGTCGGGGTCAACGCACCGGCCAGCCGGCCGGCGACCCACTGGGATTCCACAGTGACGGAGACCCTGTCCGGCGGCCAGGGGTCCAAGATCTGGACGCTCCATGTCGGCGATAGCTTCACCGACGTCCCGCGCTCCTATGTCTTCTACTCCTTCATCGAGAAGCTGCTGCACTTCGGGGTGACGGGCGGCTGCACGCTGACGACGTACTGTCCCGACGACGACGTGTTCCGGCTCCAGATGGCGGTCTTCATTTCGCGAGCGCAGGCGGGCGGTGACGCCAA
>Ga0126379_10000695_pt1 | contig 18954 bp, 19 predicted proteins | sample PanSoiMetPlot_24_FD_92640 | JGI IMG/M metagenome (GOLD analysis project Ga0126379, IMG submission 92640) | Tropical forest soil microbial communities from Panama - MetaG Plot_24 | ecosystem: Environmental > Terrestrial > Soil > Tropical forest > Bulk soil | place: Panama | collected 2016-02-17
CCACATCACGTCACTTGATTTCACGATTCGCCACTAGCAGCCCGAGGGCTCCCCAAACCCGCTAGGCTGTATCGGATCTAATGGAGCCTCGCGTACTCGGCCTTCGCAGCGATAAGAATGGGGATTCGGGTCGGCGTCCTTCCAGAGCGTAAGGAAATCTTGATAAGCGGTTCTTGCCTTGCTGGTTTCCCTCTGCTGGACACAGGCCCGGGCGAGCTCAAGATGAGCGAGCGCTCCGATAGCTGAGCTCAGAACAATTCCGCGGTGATCGAGGATTTTCTGGAACTCGGCGGCGGCTTCGCGTCCCCGATGCGCGGCCAGATAGCTTCTCCACGCACAAAAGCTGGATGCAACGCGGTCCAATTGTAAGCGGTGGCCGTCGACTGCCCAAGTTCGTATTGCGCCGCCCCGCTTGACGTAAGCATGCTGGCGAAACGAGTGATCCGGCCAGCACTCCGCAACCCCAAGAACTACCGAGACCTCGAAGCCAAGCCGCTAAAGCGGCAGGGTTTCTACTCATCGAGGCGCGCCATCGCAGGGCACCTCACTGCGACAACCCGCGATCCGAGGCAGCCAAGGGGCATTCCAGCCTCAATGCAACTGGATTACATAAACGGAATGGCACGCATTGAACAGCTGTTCAACAAGCTAGATGAGAAGGCGACCCGATGAAAGGAGTGTGATACGACTAGGCTAAAGGGCCGCGCATCACTCGGCTCAATCGAAAGCATATTCTCTCTAACTGCAACGCCAGGCGATGTTTAGCTTAGCTAGTGGCGGAGGAGGGGGGATTCGAACCCCCGAGACCCTTTCGAGTCTAACGGTTTTCAAGACCGCCGGTTTCAACCGCTCACCCACTCCTCCGTTTCTAATTCTAGCCTACTCCATGAGTAAGCGGCCAATTTGTGACACTTTAGGAATCAACTGCTGCACTTTGGGGCGCACTGTCACGGAATTGGCACAGTTCGCCGCGAGTTTTGCGACCGCCTGCACCTTCGCTTCGAGATTCGGATGCAAGTAGCGCATGGTGACCAGGACGCGCAAACACTTGCGGAAGTTCTTTGGCGCCAACAATAACCTTGACAGATCGCTAATGATTCCTCCATTATGGAGGAGTTTAGGAGGAACTATATGGCAGTTCTGAACATCAAAAACCTCCCCGACTCTCTCTACAGAAAGCTCCAGGCTAGAGCGAAGCGTCAGCACCGATCGGTCGCCCAGGAGGTTACTCATCTTCTTAGTAATGCTCTTGAAACGCCGAAACCTCTGTCGATTCTTGATCTCAAGGGTTTGGGCAAAGAGCACTGGAGAGAAGTTGACCCTTCGAAACATGTTGAGCGAGAACGGGCCTCATGGGATTGATGGCTGATCTCGGCGGCGGCCCTGTGGGAGTGGACACGGCCATCTTCATCTACTTCATCGAAGAACATCCCCGGTTTCTTCCGCTGGTTGAGCCTCTTTTCAGAGAAGTGAATGAGGGCCGCAAGGAGTTGGTTACATCGGCGCTAACCTTACTCGAAGTCTTGGCCGTTCCCTACCGTTCTGGAGACCACCTGCTAGCCGGGCGATATGAAGCTCTTCTCACGCGCAGTCGTGGCGTCCACGTTGCAGATATTTCTCGCGATCATCTGCGCGCCGCTGCACAGCTTAGAGCCAAAACCGGAGTCAAGACGCCTGATTCTCTCCAGGTGGTGGCGGCATTGGCAGTCGGCTGCAGAGCTTTTCTTACGAATGATCGTGACCTTCCGACCGTACCCGGTCTCCGTATCCTGCAATTGTCTTCTTATGTTAACGCTAGCTGATCCTGCGCGCGCACAGCATCCTTTGCACCCCGCTATATTGTCTCTCCATTCCCTAACCCGGAGTGGTACAAATGCGAATTGCGATCCGATTAGCATGCAAAGATTTCCTCGCCCGAACTAACTTCGCTAGCTCCCAGAGTCCCAGCTATACGGCTAACATCGCCGTGTCAAAGCCAAACATCCCTGCAGGTGGAAACTGATACCACCAATGTAACTGGCCATAGCTGTAATGCTTTAGACCGCCTTCTCGACCACGGCCATATCCTCAAATGGGGCCGCGGAGCGGGAGAACCAGGTTGCCGGCGGAACAATGAGCACCACGTCGAAAAGTAGCCAGAAAGCTACAACCTGAACTATGGGAGACCTTGAGAAAATGCCCAACGGCCCTGTAAATGAGATTTTTGACGCTTAAGTGCGAGTTGAAGACAAACGCTGTTGGCATTTTCTGATGGCCTAGCCAATCTAGGAGATGGTTGATCAGCATTGTCTTACCGGTTGCGACCTCTCCGGTAAGCAGAATAAGGCGCTTACGGTTCTGAATTCCGTGTTTGGTCGAAACCTGGTGTCGCTCGCGCTTTTATGCTTGACCGAGCGATATCTCTCAACCCGTGCAGTGTTGTGTTCCGAGTTACTGGATCGTGGCTGTCACAATTGCATCCGTCGGATGTGAGACCCGCCTTATGGAACGATTCCCAATATGGACGAGCAGAGCGAGCCCACGCAAATCTCCCCAATTTTCTATGACCGGTTCAAACGTCGGTTCCTCCCGGCCCCGAGGGCTACGATTGCACGAACATCTTTTTTTTCTCCCAGGCGGCTTCCAGAACAGTCGAAAATCAATCGCCTTACTTATGGGTGTTGCTGTTCGTGCTTTTCCGGAATGAGACGATGGCAGGTGACCATCACGTCTTCGTTCTAAAAGCTTCAAACTAACGTCCACTCCACCCATGGCTGATGGAATCCCTCCAATTGCCAAAGAATTTTACCTATTCAGTCTTCCAAGTTCTTCGAAGCAGTTCAGCGAGCTGAGCGGTAATGTAGGCCCATCCACTACTGAACATCAGACGTTATAAAGAGTGGATGAGCAAACGGTCCCATCTCAACTTGCTGTAGACACACATACGCAACGAAGCGCAACCAACAAGCTGCGTTCGCTGCCCGCCAAGAGGGCCTCGTTTGTTGAACCGCAAGACCTACACGCTCCGGCAGTACGCAAGTGTTCTGCTAGCGGCGCTTGATGATGAAGACGGTTTTATCATCAATGCAATCTTGCTCACCCCTCTGGCGCAACTCGTCGTCCCTCCTTAGGGCGTAATCGAGTAAGGCATTACAGATATCCTTCGCCGAAAGCTGATGGTGTTCAAGCATCACTTTTTCAAGACGGCTACGTTCCTCTTTATCGCCGCCGCTATACACGCCATCGGTATAAAGAAAGAAGATGTCCCCTGTATTCATGAGCGTGAGCTCGGCCAGGTCGGAAGATTTCACTCGACGCTTCCGATAGTCCAACGAGAGGTATCGGTTCCGGTCAGGATGGTCTTCGGGGATTTGCAAGCCGAGCGGCAGAAACTGCACCATCCGGCTCTTGTCCAATTCCACGAACCTGCCAAATTCCGCAGAGTAGACGAGTGGCGGCGGATGTCCGAAATTCACAAATCGAAAGTTGCCGGATGGCCGGATTTCGCCATACAGCATCGTGGCGATCTCCTGTACCCCATCCGTCAAACTTCGCCCGAGTGCATTGCGCGCGGTAGATGATTGAGCCAGGCGCAGGTTCAGCCTCTCGAACAATTCCGGGGTAGTCTTCCCGCGATGATCGAGTTCTGAAAGCATCAGCGCCTGAAACGTGTCATGTACTGTCGACGCGATTTTGGCGGCAATGATTCCGTGGCCTTCGGCATCGACTAGGAGGACTCCGGCGGTGCTGCGCAGTTCAAGCAAGTCTTCGGCAACACGTACCTGCTCCGAGCTCCGCGCTTCCCGGTACGCAGTTTCCTTTTCCGAACTGAAGCCAGCGCGCGATTTCAGCCAGTTGACATGGTCGTCAACGGAATTGCGGGGCGATGCACCGATGGCCAGCTTGTCCAGATACTCCTGCGAGCGCTTCAGCGCGAGCTGGATGCGACCGTCAACGTCGTATCGTTGCTGAAAATTGATATATTCGAACAGGTCACCCCCCACGGCTCCGGCGGGAATCGAATTGCCATACATCTCGATTCCAGGCAATTGAGGGATTGCGCCCTCTACCGGCATCAGGCGCTTGCGCAGGTATTCGTCGATATTCGTCGGGATAAACGAGTTTCCCATCCCGACCACTTTACTGCACGTCGCATCCCGCTAGTTACACAAACTCTAGAAATCGACTATTACGCGAAATTCCATCACGGCGGCGTTAGGCACACGCGAGTTGCCGCTTACATCCCAGTAATACTGAAACACAGGCTGGCACATGAGGTAAGACTTCAAGTAAGCCGCATAGTTTCCGAGCATCGGGGCGAAACGGGTCTCCAATCTTCGTGTGGGCGAAACCAAATGCGATGGTGTCTCGGGGCCGGCTAGGGATCGCTCCGTTGTAGCGGACCCCTGCTGTGATCTGGCTGTTTTCTCGGCTCCAGTCAAGCGCTAAGGTCGCGTCTAGCCGCCTGTTTGAGCCCGCTTCCGAGCGAAACAGAGCCTGATTCGCCAGGTCATAAATCAAGTAGTTTCCGCTTCTCTCAGTGCCCGCCGCGTCGGGAAACGAGTGCAGGTTCGGCTTTGTCGGGATATCTTTCATTTCATACCCAACGGTGTGAAACTCTCACCCCGTTTGATGGCCAATTGGATAGGCCGCGGCGGTCCCGTCCTCGGCACAGTCACTTCCATCCACAATTCCTCCCCGGCACTACGCACCGAGGGATCCGTGGCATGCTCCGGCAGAAAGAAAGCCACTGGCTCAATGAGTGCCGTCATTTGTGCTCCGCGGTTGATGGTCCGTTGGCTTACATGAAGGCCGGTTGGATGATTGGCCAGGTTTGCGACCAAATGGCCGTCTCTTACGTTCAGCGTGACGTCGCGCATTTCTCCCGAGAAATTCCACGGACTCCCGTACACGTCTCCCGGTGAGACGCTTAGCCGCACGTTCAAATACCTTCCCCGAATCGGAAGATTCGGATCGTAGGCCACCGTTTGCACCCAGACGCGCGGCAACCGCGCTCGGTCCATCGCGTACTTCGCGGCCAGGCTCGCCACCAGCGCCAGTTGTGCACCGGCCAAAATCAATCCCTTTTGTAAATTCGTCATTGCATTGCTCCCGATACGTGAGCGACCAATTTCCGCCGCGTCCTCTCCAGCGCCCAGCCTCCGAACAGGAAGAGCACTCCCAGTCCGATGAGGCTCGCCGCCCGTCCCAATTTGTCCATCACATCCGAAAAGTAAAAAATCACTACTGTCAGCGCAAACCCCGCTACACCCAAGTTGATTCGTTCGCGGCGCCGTTCGAACAGTCCCCACCCGATCAGTCCGAGCGCACCCAGTCCCGCCCAAAAATAAGGTCCCAGAGTACTCCAGGCATAAATGCGCAACGGCCGGGCCGGGGCGGAATCAACTGAGTGAAACGTTCCAATAACCAGAACCCAGACCGCCGACAATGCATTGATCCAGCCAGCTTTTCGTCGCAGTACAAACGCAAGCAGCAGCGGAGCGCCGACAGCGATAATCCAGCCAAAAACGCGCACCATCTCAGGCATTTCGGGACGACCGCGCCAAAACCACAAAAATTCGCGCTCTTCGACGAACGTCAGGAGGGTGAGGGGCAAAAGCGAGATTCCGCCAATCCACGCCAGTCCTTGCTGTAGTACGGAATCCTCCGCGCCCGTTTGCGCTGTCAGATACGTGAGGGATAGAAGAAGCAGCCCATCCAGAATCAGTCGACCGCTGTAGGCGTAACCGTCTGTGCGAACTTGCCATTCGCCTGCCAGCCACGCCGGAACCAGCAAAGCAAGCAGGACGCTCTGCGGCCATTGTCGCAAGATCAGCCAGCCCGCTAGCGCCCCGATGGCCCACAGGAGAATCCCGCTCGGCCAGTGTTCCTGTAGGTTGAAAATTTGTGCGGTGAGATAGATTCCCGCGCCCACGCAGATCGTTCCGATGGCGTAAAACGTGGCCGCAAGTGCCGGAAATCGGTCCGTGCTTAATGCTCCCGCGATTGGAAACAATCCCACCGGCAGGAGCACAAGGGTAAATCGCCAACTGGGTGACAGTTCGTCCCAGTGCGCCGCCACAAACAGCAGCACTCCCGCACACAGCAGCACCGCGCCCAGTCCCAGCGCCAGCAACACCGGCCACCGCAAGCCTTCTTTCGAGCGTTCGGACTCCTCGAACGTTCGAATTCGCGCCGCCGTGTTCGCATCCATAACTCCGGCGCTGATCCATCGATCGAGCCTCCGGTTCAGGACATCCGTCATTCGAGATCCTCCGTTCATCGCCAACCACTGCCTAACTCGCGAATTCTGAACAGCATCGCAAAAACGCGAATGTCGTCTAGCGCTTGCGCGTCTGTTCTGCAACTACAACGACCCGTTCGGCATAGTTTGTCACCGGCACCTGCAGAAAAGATATTTGAATGTCCGTGGGTTTCGCTTTGCCGCCGACCATTTCAAAGCCACGACGAAGCTCTTCAAAACGGTTATTCCACGATTCGGCGAAGTTGCAAGACATCTCAAATGCGAAACACGCGCACGATGCAAGTGCGGGAGCAAGCAAGGCCCTGAATATGTTGTCGTATCGCATGTGTTTTACCTCTGTGCCAAACGATATGACCAGGCGAACTTTGGAGCTACCGCTCCCGTTACAGTTTTGCAACTGTCACACTTCAGACTGGGATACAATTTGGCAACAGCTTGGGATTGCAGTAGCGCGAATCACATGGACATCCGGATTGATAAGAGGAGCGAAGTATCCGTTCGGCAGCAGCTCGCAGAACAAGTTATCTTCTTAATCGCGACGGAAAAAGTGAAGCCAGGTGAAGCTTTGCCAAGCGTCCGGGAACTCGCGCGACGCCTGAAAATTCACCACAATACCGTAAGTGAAGCGTACAAAGATTTGGCGCGCCGAACGTGGGTGGTCCGGCGGAAAGGGAGTCGTGTAGTTGTTCGGTCAGCAGGAGAGCGGGCCGAACTGACGAACGGGCACGACGTCGACGACCTTATTAATGCGACGATCCGGGTGGCGCGCGAGCGAGGATTCTCTCTTCAGGCGCTGCGCGAGCGCGTGAGAACTCGGCTGCTGGCTGAGCCTCCCGACCATATCTTGGTTGTGGAAGAAGAGGCGGGCCTCCGGGGACTTCTTCAGCAGGAGCTTCGCACGGCACTCCGGCAGCCGGTAAACGGTTGTTCGCTGTCCGAATTAGCGGCACAACCTGGTTTGGCAATCGGTGCTTTAACGGTTTCCGGACAATATCTTATTGGCGACGTGGATCGGCTAGTGCCCAAAGGAGTTCCCGCCATCGCTTTAGCATTCAGCGCGGCCGATGAACACCTGGATCTCCTGCGGCGACTCGTTTACCCTTCCGTTGTTTGCGTCGTTTCGGTAAGTCGAGTTTTTCTGCAGACCGCACGAAGCCTGATGGCCCCGGCGCTTGGACGTCATCACGTAATGAGGGATTTTCTATTTCCTCCCGATGATCCGAGAACCTTGCGAGCAGCCGATTTGGTTTTTGCAGATTCTATAACACGATCGCAGGTCAACCATTCTAAAGTCTTCGAGTATCGACTCATATCTCCTGGCTCTCTAGAGTATGTGCGCACGGCGATGAAGTCCTATCAGATGCGGTTACCGTGACGAGTGAGCGAACGAGTTTAGAATTTCCCCGTCCTCGCTGTGGGAAGTGCGCACGCGGATAACTCCAACGAACAGCCGATTATTCATCAGGTTGCGGCTAATGATAACTTCTGAGTGCCCGACAATCCGGCAGTCCGATCCGGGGCCTATTGAATTGGGCGGGAACTGGTGATTATGCATTCCTTGAGACGCTTTATCGGACTATAGGAAGCACGCGTTTGCTTGTCTGTAGCATGCAAATCGTCGTGGACACGCTCGCGACATTTCGCACCACGTGACCTCCTCCCACGCGTCCAGCAGGTAGAGTCAACGTGCATAATTTTGCGCATTCGTAAAGGTCACAGCCAAAGTCTTGCTAATCGGCTCAGGATTTCCAGCTCTTTCGGAAATCTGAACTAAGTCGTGTCTATACTTTTCCTTCATAAACGGAAGGCAGGCGAAAAACAGACAGACCGAATTTTGCCACTTTCTCGGCAATATGCACCCGACGCCGGGACGGCAAAATCCCCACACCCTAATGAAGGGGTCAGTGCTTCCTGGGCGGCGGGCTTTATGCGCCGGCTTACTGATCTCCGAAGTTGCTACGGTTCTGTTCTGTGAATAATCGTTAATGAGAAGACTGCTCGGAAGGTCTACATTTCGTACCCAATTGTGGGCGCGTACATACTAGGAATTCGTGGCAGGCTCCTTTTCAGGAGGGTGGGTTGTCTACTGTTGTTACTACTCTTCAAATCGCAGCCAGTATTTGCCCAATTGCCCTTCTACACCGATGACCCGGCCGTTACTCAACCAGGAAAGTGGCATTTTGAATTTTTTGATGAAATCGATGCGCTGCAATCGGCCCAGTATCCGAACCTCCGCCAAAACACTGCCAATCTCAAACTCAACTATGGCCTGCCTCACAACCTCGAACTCGATGTGGATGCTCCCTATCTCACGATTTACCGTGCGACTGGCTCACAGACGTCCAAGGGATTTGGCGACGCCGACCTCGGTGTGAAGTGGAACTTCCACAAAGCTTCTTCAGCCTCGCGCGTTCCGGCGTTCGCTGCCAGTTTGTATATTGAGTTCCCTACCGGAGACACGCGACAGGAGCTCGGTTCAGGCCTAACCGACTACTGGCTCAATTTCATCGTACAAAAGCCACTTTCGGACAAAACCAGACTCACCGCTAACCTCGGCTTCTTGTTTACCGGCAACAACGCCACGGGAGCCGTGGGGATTCAGACAACCCGCGGTCATGTTCTCACCGGGGGGATTTCGCTCCTGCACGACCTCAGTCCGCGGCTGACGCTCGGTGGTGAGATCTACGGGGGTGTCGCCGACAACAATGGCCTGGCCAGAAGTCAGCTGCAAGGCATGCTTGGAGGGCAGTACACACTTCGCTCCGGTATGATCCTGGGGTTCGGTTTGCTTGGCGGCAAGTACGTCGCCAGCCCTCGAATCGGCGCCCAGATTGGCGTCTCCCTGGACTTCCCTGATGTACTGCATCCGTCCGCTCTGACTCAGAATCACATTCGGTAAAAGCGTTCAGGTTAATGAACATTTTGTATTTGCGCAAAGGAGATCCCGATGGCTTGCAATCCGGAAGTTCTAAAAAGCGTCCCTCTTTTTGCTCTGTTAGATGACGATGAGACCGCGGTTTTGGCTAGTCAGGTTGAGCTCAAGACATTCGCTCCTCTCGAACGTGTTTATAAGAAGGGAGACCCCGGTGGGCAGGCCTATGTGATGATCTCTGGCAAAGTCCGCGTCACCACCATTGACGAAGACCATCAGGAAGTTATCGTCGATGAACCCGCATGCGGTGAGTTCTTCGGATTCGCTTCCATGCTCGAACAGACGCCCCATCAAACCAACGCCATTGCCCTCGAAGACACCTCCTGTCTCGAAGTCTCCCGGGACGATATTGCTGTTCTCCTTCAGCGCAAGCCGCACGCCGGGATGGACCTGCTTACCACCCTCGGGCGGCAGTTCCACGCCGCTCAGGAGTTGGTTCGAATTCGCGCTAGCCGCAATCCAAACGAACTCATCGAACAAGAAGCAACCCTCGGCGAGCGTGTCGCGGATGAGGTCGCCCGCTTCGGGGGCTCTTGGACCTTCATCGTGTCGTTTGCCGTATTGATGATCATTTACGCAACGATAAACATCGTCCTCCACGAAAAGGCTTGGGATCCTTACCCATTTATCCTTCTCAACCTGTTTCTCTCGATGCTTGCAGCCATCCAGGCTCCGGTCATTATGATGAGCCAGAATCGCCAGGACACTAAGGACCGGTTGCGCGGCGAACTCGATTTCGACGTTAACCGCCGTGCTGCCTCCGAGATTCAGGGGCTGGCTCGTAAGCTGAACTTGCTCGACGAGAAAATCGACGATGTTGGGAGTCTCCTCCGCGGCAGAAGTCCTCGCTAGCGCTCCTAACGAGCCTACTTTTACAAACCATTAAGCTTAGTCGGACATGCTCATCTCAGGTGACACAACTCAACGTTTAGTTAGCTAAGCTAGCTCCCAGTGCCGAAAGGATCCTACATCCTAAATCTTTGAAAGAATTGGCTCTACCTTACGCATTTCAAGTTGTCGGGAACACTCTCATTTTGCGGCGACGTAGCGCGGTGGCAGGCAAAGAACGCGCGCGCACTGAGTCGACGCGCCGAGAGGAGAATCCCGATGTACCCCGCATGCATTTCAAACGACATGTCCCTGACGAATTCTTGTTTCGGGTAACCACATCGGTCAGTCCGCGCCATGCCATGTTGCCCCTGCGACATGACAAGGTGGAAGTCCTTGTTCTGTCAATTGCCCGTATGTCGAGTGGCCAGCCCCCATTCTTCCATCTGAGCCTAAACGATGGGATCAAGTCGTTTTTGCGTGGCTAATTCCAGCGCGGCCAGATTCTAGTTCGCATCGAAAATAAGAAAATTGAAATGAATGTAACAAAACAGACGGATATTATTGCAGCCAACGAAGAGCGTTTCCTTACCCAGGTTGCTGCCAACCTCAATAGGGTGGCCTCGCCTTCGTTTGAAGTAACGACCATCAGCGTGCTACATCAAACAAAAGACTTTATGAGCCTTGATATAGCAATCCGTGAATCCGACGATGTCACCATAATGGACCTTCGGGGGAAGTCGACCATCAGCGGTGGCGAAAGCGAGCTATTGAGCGGCTATCTACAACAATTGATCGCTAAGGGTGTGCGCAAGCTGTTGTTGAATATAGAAGACCTGACGCAGGTTGACAGTTCCGGCGTCAGCATCATTATAGAGACGTACGTTTCCATCAAACGGCAGGGCGGCGACCTAAAACTGCTAGGCCCGGGTGGCCGGGTGCTGCAAGTACTGAATGTATTTCGCCTCTTAGATATTATCCCAAGCTTTAACGATGAAGCCCAAGCTCTGGGCAGTTTCGGGCCGCGAAGTTACTCAGCATCGTCCTGAGGGCCTGAACATTTTATAACCCAGTAGTATTAGATTAGTGGTGTCTCCCTCGAAATTAAGTTTTTGTCGGCGTGTGAGCCCGTCGATCCGAGGCAGGGCGATTGCGGGACAAGACTGGTAAACCCTTAGCAACTTTGAGAGGCGCGCGTTCATGGGCAAGAAACCGGAGTTGGCTATCGATTGCATCCGCTTGTCCGTTCTTGCTGCTTCTGATGTAGTGGCCGTCGCTTTGCAGATAATGGGATTTCCTTTCGTCGGCCAACTGAATGTTAAGGATATCCTTCAACCGACGAACCAACTTGGGATTGCCGACCGGAAAAATGATTTCAACGCGATGACTTAAGTTGCGTCGCATGAGGTCGGCGCTTCCGAGATAAATTTCCTCGGTGCCGCCGTTTCGAAAATAGTACACGCGACTATGCTCTAAGAACCGGCCCACTATGCTCGTGACACGGATATTGTCACTGAATCCACTGACCAACGGCCGCAAGCAACAAAGGCCTCGTACCAGAAGGTCAACCTTTACTCCGGCTTGCGAGGCGCGATAGAGCAGCCTGATCATTTGCGGATCTTCCAGCGCGTTCATTTTGAAAATCAGATGGCCAGCTTCACCCTTCTCTTGAAGCGCAATTTCTCTGAGGATCAGTTCTTCGAGACGCTGCCGTAGATTGACGGGCGCCACAAGGAGTTCGTGCGGTTCGTTTTTTCGGGAATATCCTGTAAGTGCGTTGAAGAAATAAGTTACATCATCCGCGATTTGTTCATTGCACGTCAAAAAGCCAAAATCGGTATAGATGCGTGCGGTCGTGGGATTGTAATTGCCCGTTCCCAGGTGCACGTAGCGGCGAATGTCTTCGCCTTCGCGGCGGACCACCAAAGCGACCTTGGAATGGACCTTCAGGCCAACCAGCCCGTAGACCACATGGACTCCTGCATCTTCCAGGGTTCGTGCCCACTCGATGTTGCTTTCCTCGTCGAACCGTGCCTTGAGTTCGACCAGAACGGATACCTGCTTTCCCTGCTCGACGGCCTCGAGGAGAGCGGCCACAATCGGCGAGTTGCGGCCCACACGATACAAGGTCATCTTAATCGCCAACACGTTTGGGTCGCGGGCGGCCTCTCGGAGGAAATCCACAACCGGTTGAAAAGAATCGTAGGGATGATGCAGCAGGAGATCCTCGCGGCGTATCTCGGAGAACACGTCCTCTTCGGCATCGGTAGCTAGGCAGGGAGGAATGGATGGCAAAAAGGGCTTATCCTTCAAATCGGGGCGGTCCAGTGCAGACAGTTCCATGAGCCGTCCGAGGCCGATGGAGCCCTTGATGCGGTAAACGTCCTGTTTGTCGATCGGCAGATTGCTGGCCAGGATCTCTAGAATCTTCTCGGATACGTTCGTGTCCACCTGCAAACGGACGACGGAGGTAAACCGGCGCTGCCTCATGGCCTGTTCGACACTTTCCAGAAGATCGTCGCTTTCCAGTTCCCTAATGGCGACTTCTGCATCGCGAGTTACCCGGAAGGGATATGCCTCGACGATCTCCATTCCCGGAAACAGCAAATGAAGGTTGGCAGTAATCAACTGCTCCAACCAGACGAATATCCTTTCGGACTTTGCGGGTTTTGAGACCTTCGTTGGACGCGAACTGGAGATTATCGGAATCAGCCGGGGCAGGGAGTCCGGCACTTTTACACGAGCGAAGTTTTCTGTGCCCTGGTTGTCTCCCACGACGACGGCCAGATTCAAACTGCCACTTGAGATAAGGGGGAACGGGCGGCCGGGATCGAACGCCAACGGCGTGAGGACTGGAAAGACGTGCTGGAGGAAATACGAGTCCATCGCAGAGCGTTCTTCTGGCGATAGAGAGGAAATGTCTGAGATTCGGATGCCTTCGCGCTCAAGGGCCGGCAGAAGTGTGTCGCGTAGGAAATCCTGGATCTCTTCAACGAGTCGGCGGACCTCCTGGCGAATAAGTTGTAGTTGAACCGCCGCGGGCAGCCCATCGACACTCACCTCCTGAACGCCGCTGGCCGCCTGCCTTTGCAGACCAGCGACTCTCACCATGAAGAATTCATCTAAGTTGGAGCTGACGATAGAAAGGAACTTAACTCTTTCCAATAGAGGGTTTTCCTGGTCCTGTGCCTGCTCTAGCACCCTTCTCTGGAATTCCAATAAACTGAGTTCGCGGTTAAAGTATAGCTCGGGAGACTCCAACGTCAGATTTGGCGGACGAGGTAACCCTTCCGAAGTTGGTATCGTCACGGAGGGAGTCGCGACACCCGAAACCTCCTTCGGTTCATCCGAATCCGATTCATTGATTGGGGAAGTCTGCATAAGAGCCCTTATTCTACATAGTTCCTGCGAGAGAGAATTCGCTTAGTAGCACGATGTCCGCAGCGCGGCTTCTAGGGCAATCGCGTGGTGCCCTCCCCCGAAAGGTCTTGACCTGCCGATCTGTTGATAAAATCTCTTCGTCCTGCCCATCTGGGTTTGAAGCATCACAGTCGCACAAATCCGTGCCGTTTGGGACAAAAAGATGGGGTGTCCAGTGTTCGCTCCGCCATCGTTCATCCACCGGCAGCGGCACGGGAAGCAGACGGCTGACCCTTAGAGTCGACGGCATGATGTGTGGCTTTTTCGCGGAGAATTAGCACCGGGCAGGCTGCTTGTTCCACAACTTTCTGAGCTACTGAGCCATACGCGATTCGACGCCAACCGCTCATGCCGTGGGTGGCGATGACGATCATGTCGACGTTGTCATGCTCTGCAATGCGCACCAGTTCCATGCCGACGTCATTTGCGGTGCCGACTTCCGTGCGCACGTTAAGATTTTTATTTTCCAAAGTGGCGGCGAGTTCCGAGAGCTGCTTTGACGCAGTCTTGTGAAGTTCGCTGTCATACTCGCCTTCTTTGAAAATTGAAATGCCTTCCGGAAAATCAGGGATAGCGGGCACGATGTGTACTAGGAGCAAGGATGCCGCCAGGCGAGACGCCATGTCCGTGGCCACATCGAGGGCCTTGCGCGAAGAATCGCTGAAATCGATCGGAGCGAGGATCAGTTTTGGGGGCATCATGATTTGTTTCCTTTGGGCAGGCTGTTAGAAGCGATGACAGTAACGGAAGTCATGCTACCAGAGCAATTTTCGATCATATGACGGAAACGTTGCAGTTTCGTTAAATTAACCGTTCGGGTTTTTGCATCTTGGGCATTCTGTGTCTTGACTGGAACCACATTAGCGCAGCTCCTCCATAGAAAACGGAAGCGTTCACATAGCTGTCACATTTCCTTAATGGGGACACAGTATTGTGAGCGCTCTTGCCTTTGCAAAATGGCACATGCGCGCTTCTATATTCTGACGCTCAAGGGGTGAATGATGGCAACCACTGGAATGCCGCCAAGCGAAGCGAATGTGGCGACGGTTCGAACATCGCCGCTCGATGCAAACATCAGCGCGGGGCCAGCAGCCAAAATTGGTATGGCAATTTTTGGAGTCGTCCTACTCGCGGGCGTCATCTATATTGGGCGCCAATTAATCGGCGATCTAGCCGAAATACATTCAGCGACGATCATGCCGTATCTGTTGCTAGGGTTGGCTCTATTTGTTGCACTCGGGTTCGAGTTCGTGAATGGATTCCACGACACGGCCAACGCCGTGGCGACGGTGATTTATACCCATACGCTCGAACCACACGTAGCTGTGGTGTGGTCGGGATTCTGGAATTTCGCCGGGGTGGTGCTCTCCAGCGGTGCAGTGGCGTTTGGCATCGTGTCACTACTGCCGGTGGAACTAATTCTCCAGGTGGGAGGCAAGGCCGGGTTTTCTATGGTGTTCGCACTGCTGATTGCGGCAATCATCTGGAACCTGGGCACCTGGTACTTCGGCCTACCGGCATCTAGCTCACACACGCTGATCGGTTCGATCATCGGCGTGGGCATTGCGAATCAACTGATGTCGGTCAAGACGGGAACGAGCGGAGTGGACTGGGCCCAGGCCGGCAATATTGGAAAGTCCCTGCTGCTCTCACCGGTCGTCGGGTTTATTTGCGCCGCGCTGCTGCTGATGGCGAGCAAAGCGCTGATCCCCAACAAGACGCTCTATGAGGCGCCTAAAGGCAATGCGCCGCCACCGTTCTACATTCGAGCACTTTTGGTGCTGACCTGCACTGGCGTGAGCTTCTTTCACGGCTCGAATGACGGGCAGAAGGGCATGGGCTTGATTATGCTGATCCTGATCGGAACGGTGCCGACCGCATACGCGGTGAATCACGCGGTAACGTATCAACAGACCGCGGACTTCATTGCGGTTTCGACGCAAGCGGCCGATGCACTCGGCCACTATATTTCTCCTGCCGCCGTTGTCGGTGACGCGCGCGACGAGCTGACCGATTACATCCGCACAAAGCAATTCACGCCGAACACCATGCTTGCGTTGCGCGGAGTAATCAACGGAATCGGCACGGAAATGGCGCAGTACAAACAACTCAAGCTGGTCCCGCAAGATCAGGTGCGCAACTTCCGCAACGACATGTACGTGGTAAGCGAGGCGCTACGCCTGATGAAGAAGACCGGTGTGCCGCAGTTTTCAGGAAAAGATGCGGCCGTCCTCGCGAACTACAAGAAGCATATCGACAACGCTACAAAGTTCATCCCTACCTGGGTGAAGGTCGCAGTTGCGCTGGCGCTCGGCCTGGGAACCATGATCGGGTGGAAGCGCATCGTCGTGACGGTAGGCGAGAAAATCGGCAAAGATCATTTGACGTATGCTCAAGGAGCGGCTGCTGAAATCACAGCGATGGCCACGATTGGAGCGGCCGACGCGTTCGGTTTACCGGTCAGTACGACGCACGTACTATCCTCTGGCGTGGCAGGCACGATGGCGGCCAATCACTCGGGCCTGCAATGGGGGACGGTGCGCAACCTATTGATGGCCTGGGTACTCACGCTCCCCGCATCGATCATGCTGGCTGGATTCTTGTTCTGGGCGTTCCGCACCATGAGTGGCGGCTAAAATCGTTACCATCGAGCGGCATAGTTTGGAGCGACTTTCGGCCGGTCCTTTATATATGTGCTCTATATTGTATGTGCTATATCTGTCCGCTTCACGTGCACGCGGGCATCGCGCTCTCGGGAGTCTTCTTGCTCTGGTGAGTCGATAATCGTAATCACACCTCACCTACTGTGCCAAGAACCGCCGGTTTTGGATCTTGGCTGAAGTTTTGGAGAACTACAACCTCAAAAGGGTCATGATTTCCGAGGCCGCGGGGACGTGTCTCAAGGCGCGACGATGTCGTATGGCCGCATCATCTCGTTGTCCTCGTGTTCGAGCAGGTGACAGTGCCATACGTAGCGACCCGCGTAGCCCTCAAACTTTGTTATGATGCGCGTGATCATCCCCGGATGCGCTTGAACTGTATCTTTCCATCCAGCCTCGTTAGCCGCACGCGGCACCGCAGGGCCAATGTATCTGATCGTTCCATCTTTGTAGTAATACTCTGGCTCAAAGGGGCGACGGTCCAAAATCTGGAACCGGACTGCGTGCAAGTGGATCGGGTGCGAATCGTCGGTGAAATTCATGAATCCCCAGATTTCCACCGAATTGAGCTCCGGATTTTCCGTCACTGGCATACCCCAGTGCGCGTTGTTTAGGAGCATCATCATCGCGTTTCCAGCGCGGTCGTCTTTCTCTCCCAGCGTCAACATCCGTGTTTTGACCGAGGTCACCTCCGGAATTTCTTCAAACGGGCGCAACACTTTTGGTAGCGTGCTCTCGTCATTGACGGGAGTTCTTAACACCCAAAACTCCATCAGTTGCTGGCCATCATTGGTCATTATGAGTTTTTCACCCGCCTGGCCGGCAAAATCCAAAATCAAATCAGCCCGTTCTCCAGGAGCAATAGTCAGTATCTTTAACGGTACGGGAACCGGCAATAGACCCATGTCCGTGCCGATCTGGTGGAAATCTTGTTTATTCGAGAGAGCAATGTGGAAGAAGCGCGAGTTGGAAGCATTCAGCACGCGAAAGCGATACTTGTGCGGCTCTACTTCCAAATACGGATAGAGCTTGCCATTGACAAGAAACGCGTCGCCGAAAACCTCGGGCACCCAGGGTGATTGTGGATCCGGAGCAACTGGATAGTACAGCTGGGCGTCACTGTCGAGCATGCGATCGCAGAACGTGAGCGGAATTTCGTATTTTCCCTTCGGCAGATTCAGGCCATCTTCGAAGGAGTCGCGCACGAAAAGCGAACCGAACAGCCCTGCGTAAACGTTAAGGCGCGTGATGCCGAGGGCATGATCGTGATACCAAAGGTGCGCCGCATCTTGTTGGTTCGGATAAAAATAGAGAGCAGATTTTCCCGGAACAATCCAATCCTCCGGGTAGCCGTCGCTTTTGGGAGCCACTCTGCCGCCATGTAAGTGAGTCACCGCACGAACATCTGGCTTGCTTGATTCCGCCCCGTGGACGCTGTGATCAATAGGGAAGAAGTGCTCCTTAGGAAGATCATTGATCCAATCTACCAATACTCCTTCGCCACTCCTTGTTTCAATCGTGGGGCCAGGAAAGCTTCCAGCAAAACCCCAAATCTGCGTTGGCTTCAGATCACGGTGAAGTTTGGCGGTAGATGCTTTCATCACCATGCGAAGGTAGGGCACGGCAATCGAACGGTCCTCAGGACTGGCGCGAGTACCCCTCGGCCGTACAACTGCCGGAATTGGCAATGGATCGACGAAGCGTTCTAGCTTCGATAATTCCAGCAAGGGCCGTGTTGGCGATTTGATCTGGCGTGCCTTTGATTGGCCCACGGCGAACGCCGTGGCGAACATTCCGGAATTCTGCAGGAATTTTCTGCGGCTCAAGAATCCAGTTCTATTTCTCATTCGTCTCCGTCAAAAGTGCCTAAGCAATGCGGCAATCACGACAAGGGGCATGCGGCGTTTTGACCGCATGCCCCCAGCGTAGAATTTCCTGCCCAGCCAGAAGGTCTAGGCAGCGATTTTACCAGCCTGAGTGCGACCTAACCACAAGGCCAGTGCTTGGGTCGAGGAAGAGAGTTCCATCGTCACCGAGACGGCATTGCGACTGGTTGAAATCAAACATCTGCTCGATGGAATTGGAGATTGCATCGAAGGAGCCACCAGGCAACCGCTGGCCGTCCAGCCAGTTGTCTTCAATGAAATGAATGATGGAGGTTTGATCCGTAACCGTGTGGTCAACGAAATTTTCCTTGGCCCAGGGAGATACGACGATCAGAGGCAGACGCGGACCATACCCGCAGCGTCCCTGTGCGTGAGCATTGACGTCTGGATCGGGCCCGGGGAGAGCAGTATTGGTTCCATCGCCGCAGGCTCCCGGTCCGGTCAATAAATCCTGAGTGCTGAGCGACTGGTTTACGATCGGGCTCATCTGGTGGTCGTACCAGCCGTCGGAATCATCATAGGCGATGATCACGGCCGTGCTCTCCCAATCCTCAGACTTCTGGAGCATGTTGATGACGCGCACTACGAAGGTTTGTTCGTCCAGTGGATCGGAATATCCCGCGTGGCCGTCCTGGAAAGCAGGCGCTTTCAGGAAGCTAACGGCGGGAATCCTATTGGCTTTTACCACGGCGTAAAAGTCGTTGATGTCATAGTTATGATTCGCCTGGCCATCGTGGCCGATCTCGGAGATGTCCTTCGGCCGTGTATGATTTGGATTCGCGGTGGAAGCCCAATACTGGAAGAAGGCGTGATGCGCGATGTAGTCAGCGGTGCCCGTGGGTCCCGGCGAAGCAATGCCAAAGGAGGCCTTGCTGCAACCTGCCAAGCCGTTGTCGCCTTTGATCGTGAGATCGAAGCCGCCCATGAACGACCCCCAGCTAACACCAGCCGAATTGAGCAAATCACCGATGTTCATGCTGGCCA
>Ga0126379_10000696_pt1 | contig 18948 bp, 13 predicted proteins | sample PanSoiMetPlot_24_FD_92640 | JGI IMG/M metagenome (GOLD analysis project Ga0126379, IMG submission 92640) | Tropical forest soil microbial communities from Panama - MetaG Plot_24 | ecosystem: Environmental > Terrestrial > Soil > Tropical forest > Bulk soil | place: Panama | collected 2016-02-17
CCTCGTTTCCCGTTGTTAAGGAACAGGTCGCCAGGGAAGGCATTGCGGCAATATCGGACAGGGAATGGCGCGAGCGCACCTTACAAGTCCGAATCCTAAATGCCAGAACCGGCATGACTGCGGCCCTCGCCGAAATGGGTACGACAGTAGCGCAATATTTCACTCCGGAGGAAAAAGTGAAGTTTGTGGATTTCGCGAAGACGGTTTGCTCACCGATGAATTTCGAGGACGCAAGTCTCTTTGCGCTGCCCCTCCTGCATAGCGCCGGTCTCGCCGAGGAGGAAGCACGTTGGCAGTACGACTTGATGATGAATTCCGGGGAAAATGAGGCGGCCCTACTGGCGCAGATGTCCCGCCTCGTGGAACTTCAACGTCGGCGCGTGAAATTTGCTGAGCTGGGCCCACAGCTTGAAGCGTTCGCTCCCCGCATCGAGCCGCAACGCCGCTCGCTCCTCCTGCTAACCGCAGCCGACGCGTATCGCGCCGCCGGCGATTCCGACAATGAATTGCGTGTGCTGCTAACATTGGCTCCCAACTATTTCGGCGACGAGGTTCAGAGGCGATTCTTTGCTTTGCTGCTCGCAAAGAACCCCCAACGCCTCGTCCAGGAAGCCTCGGCCTGGACTTCCGTCGGCCAGCAAGCCGCGGATTTTGCTATTGCCAGTGGAAGCAAGGAGCTGGCGCACGAAGTTGTTGCGCAGCGGGGCTATCCGCGGCCGGCGGTATGGGGGAAATCTTATACCGCGCTTGTTGGGTTGTACCTTGCGGAGCCGGCGCCCTCGATCCGTGCTGCGTTTCTCGATGCCTTGGGTGACCAAACCATCGGAAATCGTGTTGGCAAGCCGCTAAGCCGCGACAATCAGCTTGCCGGCGATGTTTGGTTTTACTACGGCTCTCGCTATGGAGAATATCTTGCGGACATGGAACAGGGTGCGCCCGAAGATTTTCTGCCGGCGGAATTGGAACACAGCCCAGCATCTTCGTCCGGTTACGAAACGCTCGCTGATTTCTATATGTCCAAGGGAGAGGCACGCTCTGCAATCGCGGACTACCATCACACGTTGGAGCTTTCCCCGGGGCTCGCCGAAGTCCACGACCGCTTGGCGCTGGCCTACTTCAAGGACGGCAACAAGGAGCAAGCGATCGCCCAATGGAAACTGGCGTTCTCGACGTTGTTGGCCCAGGTGAATAGCATGCGCGTTCCCGAGAGTTTCTGGGCGGATTTTGGACGCGCTTGCGATCATCTGCATTCTTGGCGTGTTTTTGCGGCGCTCAAACCGCAAGCGGACGCAGTTGTGCGCGCGTACCTGAAGCGCAACGGCAACTATCGCTCTAACGCGCTCTTAAACAGCGTGTACGCCGCGATTGGTGATCCGCCGGAAGCCACCGCATGGCTTCTGGATGTGACTTCGCTCGCACCGAATCCCTCGGTGGTTCTCGCCGACCTTGTTGCTGTGCCTTGGATCCCCCTGGCGCAACGAGGTCCTATCTTCCAGCGAATTCTCGGCGCCAAACAAACTGCTCTGGCGAAAGCTGAGGGCTTGGAAAAAGAGAATGCGCAGACTGAATTGCGCTCCTGGCAGGACCGCTGGATAGGCTACTTGATCGAATCCCAAGAATTCACGCAAGCTGGCGAATACCTGGCGGCACTACCGCAAGGGCAACGACGTGAGGACGCGGGAGTGCGGGTGCCTATGGAAATGCGCGTCGCTGCGCAACTGGGCACCCTGGATGCAAGACTGGAGGGGTATCGCCTGGATTGGCAATCGGCGCCGGCGGCCGAGCCGCTTAGAGCGGCGGCACGTGAGCTGTTTGAAGCCGGAGAACAGCGATGCGCGCGCCAAATCCTGGAATTTGTCTTCGCGCGGGAAATTGAAGAGCACCAACTGGTAGCTGCAAATTTCCTGGGCTTGGCGGAAATTCGCATTGCCGATGGCGACACCAACGGCGCCGTTGGTTTGCTTCATAGGCTCGTCCTGGTGGTCGGCGATCCTTACCAGAACATGGATTCTGCCGCGGCGCTGCTGGAGAAGACGGGGCATCCTGCCGAAGCACTGCCGTTCCTTACGAGGCTGGTGAAGTCCATGCCTTGGGAACCTGCCTATCGCTTGCGCCTTGCAAAAGTGCAACTCGCGACGGCCAGTTGGACGGATGTGGCCCACGGAATACTGACCCAGATCGCTTCGGCTCCGCAAAATGCGTATGGTGTTCGACTCGAAGCCACGTTGGCGCTCTCCGGAATTCATCGCGGCGTCGACCTCGGTAGCGCCGAGCTGAATCTGCTCGCTGGAGAGATCAAGAGCATTACTTCCACCGAAGCCGATCATCCATTCTTCTACGACGCGCGGCTTAGGGTGGCACAAAACACTGCGGACGCGCGCGCAAAGGTTCAGATTCTTAGGAAAGCTCTGGAAGACACGCCAGCACGTGAAGATGCGCGGATTCCTCTGTTCCATGCCGCCGTTTCGGCCCAGGAAGATGAATTTGCGCTCGCTTCGATCGAACAGATGCTTCGAGATCAGCGCATCCGGCAAGTTGTGCCGAGTGTTGCAAACAACGAGGAAGAAATTATCAGCGATAATCGATCCGATGCTAATCAGACCGCCGAAGTCCCCGCGTATACGTCGGCAAAACTGCCAGCAACGCAGCAGTCACAAATCGCGGGAGCTGTCGGCCTGGCCTTCGCGCGGCTGAACCGGCTCGGCGAGGCACTCGCCTACCTACAGGTGGCTGTGAATCTCGAGAAAACGCAATCGCGTAAGAAGGAAATTGCAATGGTACTCGCCGACATCAAAGCGCAGCTGCGGCGCCAACAACTGATTGCCGCAAGGCAGCCCATTCTGCATGCCGATGTGGAGCAGGATCGCCTCGTGCGGCCGCGCCTGGACGCCCGAGCAGCACCCGTGGCGAAGCCATCTGCGAAACCGGGAGAACGCCCATGAAACGCCCAATTCTTTTCCTTCTGATCGTCGCGGTTTGTATTCGAGTCAGCTGGGGAGGGTATCAAGCGCTGTCACCCGGCGAACCTGCGCTCTCGCACTATGTTCCTTCCGGCGCTCTGTTGTACCTCCAGGCGAAAGACTTTTCCGCGCTGCTTGCAAACTGGAATAAATCCGCAGAAAAACAAAACTGGCTGAAGAGCAGCAACTATGAAGTGTTTTCGCGGTCGCGGCTCTTCCTGCGGCTCACCGATGCCAGCAAGGAGTTCTGCAGCGCGGCCACCCTCCCGGCGGACACGAATCTACTGCGGCAAGTAGCGGGCACCCAGAGCGCTTTGGCCATTTTCGACATCGGAAAACTGCAGTTCCTCTACATTACTCGGTCACCATCGGCGAGTTCCACGCAGTCGGCGCTGTGGCAAAGGCGCTCGAAGTTCGAGACGCGCAATGCCGCCGGTGTCGATTTCTTCTATCGCCGTGATGCCGAATCCGGAAAAGAGGTCGCCTTCGCAGTAACCGGCGATTACCTCATTCTTGCCACGCGCGAAGACCTCATGGCCGGCGCGCTGCAGCTCATCAAGGGCAGCAGCGGTCCTGCAATGGAATCGGAAGTCTGGTGGTCGCAGTCTGTCTCTGCCGCGAAAGACGCTGGCGATCTGCGAATGGTGTTGAATTTGGAGAAGATTGTGCCGAGCTCGTATTTTCGCTCTTATTGGGTGCAACAAAACATCACTGACCTAAAACCGTACACTGCAGCGATTTCTGACCTAACGCTTTCCAGCAAGGAATATCAGGAAGAACGTACCCTCCTGCGCAAGACACCCACGTCCGCAGAAGCCATGCAGAACGCGGGCCCGGCAGCCCTCGCGGAAATCGTTCGGTTGGTTCCCTCACAAGCGGCATTCTATGAAGCGAAGGCCAATCCTACCCCGGAGGAGTGCCTCTCGCTTCTGGAAACAAAAATCCTGGCGCCGCGTGTAGGCCCAGCCGCGGCGGGAAAGCTCGCGCCCCAGGCGCAAATCGGCAATGGCGAGACGGGATCGAGTTCGGATCTGGAAACGCGCATCGATCAACCACCCACTCAGCCTGGGGATTCGGTCGACAATGCCGCGCCTTTGCAGGCTGTGCTCTCCAAAAACCCGCCTTCGGCAATTCTTCGCACCCAATCCACCAAGAAAGATAAGGACGGCGTGTTCGTCCGCATCCATTCCGCGCTGGCACTGGTGGGGGCGTGGGATTGGAATGAGGCTGAAGTGCGCAAAGCGCTGGCGGATTTTGTGCGCCCAAGTTTCACCACCGGACAGTTGGGAATCAACTGGCAGCCAAACGCCAGCGGCTTCACACTCGACGGACTTTGGGCACTGTCTGTCCGTGTGGATGGCAAATATCTAATCATTTCTGATGACGGCGGTCTGATCAGCGCCATGCTCTCAAATCTAAAGCAAACGAACGCGCAGCAGCCGGCGATGTACGTCGCGGCGTTTGATCATTCGCGCGCGAGGGAGAATTTACTCCCTCTCACTCGCCTCCTCGACACGTCCGCGGGCGGTTCCGGTACCGAAGACAGCCCAGACTTCTTTTCAAGAAATATCGGTAGTCTCAGTTCCACGTTGGCCGGAGTGTCTTCCGAGAAAATCGTAATCCGCGATGCGGGAGACAGAGTAATGCAGACGGTCACTTACGAATGGTCCCGCTAACGAGGCTCGCAAAACTGCTATTCGCTATTTCTCTACTATTGCCTTGCCTGCTCGCAAGGGGCCCGGCACAGGCGTCACCGCAGAATCCGCCTGGTGCGCTTTTCATGCAATCGGCGGTGCAAGTGCTCAATCGCGATTTTTCGGACCGCAACGTTTCCTATCTTCTCTTCGATGCGCATTCCGGTGTATTGCTAATCAGCCACTGGGAAAACGAGAACGAACCGATTCCCATGGGCTCGCTGGTGAAACCATTCACGGCCCTCGCCTATGTCGAGGCTCACGATTACCAGTATCCCAGGTACGAATGCCACGGCGAGGCGAGCGGGTGCTGGCGCATGCAGCCCCACGGCAGTCTGGACATTGTCTCCGCAATTTCCGTATCGTGTAATTCCTATTTTCGTTTGCTAGCGCAGAACGTCGCGGGCGCTGAACTCGTTCCTGTCACGCAGGACTTTCGTCTCGAATCGCCCGGCGAGAAGGTCGCGGCGACTGGTCTGATGGGCCTGGGCGAACATTGGCGGATCGCTCCGGCTCACATGGCGTACGCGTATCTGCAGCTGGTTCGGCGGCGGGATCAGCCTGGCATTCGCGAACTCCTGGCCGGCATGTTGCTATCGGCCCAGCGCGGCACAGGATCGGCAGTTGGCCGCGCACTGAAGGACTCAAGCGCCCTGGTCAAAACCGGCACCGCTCCTTGCACCCACAATCCTCATGCTCCCGGTGATGGTTTTGTCGTCGCCCTCGTGCCAGCGCAACAACCGGAAATTCTGCTGATGGTCCGCGTGCACGGTGTTCCGGGCGCGAAGGCCGCAGAAACCGCCGGACGCATGCTTCGCCGCATGGGGGAATGAACGCATGCGGGCCAGAACCCTACTGCGGTTGCTCCTTTTTCTATTGGTGGCCAGAAGTACGCGGGCGCGGGACGTCCGCATCGGCGTCTTAGGGATTTTCCATCCTCGCCATCTCACGCTCAGTTGTACGAGAGGCGAGGCACTGGTGGTAGCCACTGCGGACGAAACAATTTTTCTGCAGCCGAGATCTTCACGTGAAAGCCTGCAGATCCGCACGGATGGCGACACTCTACTTCTGAGCGTGAACGGGAGAAAGATTCATGCAAATGAGATTCAAGCCACCAGCCGGAATAACGGTGCAGCAAGATTCGTGCTTCGCGTCCCAGGAAAAATCGGCCGGCAGTACCTGGGCACATTGGATGTGAAAGCCATCCACGGCGAATTGGTGCCAGCCGTAACCATGGATCTGGAGACGGCCGTTGCTTCTGTCGTCCAGGCAGAGGCTTCTCCCGGTGCTCCGCTGGAAGTATTGAAGGCTCAAGCGGTCGTAACGCGATCCTACTTCGTTGCCGGCGGAGGCCGCCACACGGACTTCGACTTTTGCGATCTGACGCATTGTCAGTTTCTGCGCGAACCGCCGCCGCCGGAGAGTCCCGCCGCGGTCGCAACCGCAGCGACAAAAGATTTGATCATCAACTTCGAAGACAAGCCCGTCGCCGCAATGTTTACCCGCAGTTGCAGCGGGGTCACCCGCACGCCTGCCGACATCGGCATCCCTATCAACGGCTATTCCTATTTTTCGGTAGTCTGCGATTTTTGCTCCAAAAATCCGCTGCGCTGGACGCGCACCGTATCGCCGCAAGATGCCGCGCTTCTTAAAGACCACTCGGAAGCAGTACGCTTGGCGGTCGGTAAGCGTCTTGGCTGGAGCGCCGTGCCCAGCAACACTTTCGTTGTCTACCAGGGCGATGGCGAAATGGTTCTTAAAGGCGTTGGCCAGGGCCATGGCGTCGGACTTTGCCAACGAGGAGCGCGCGCCATGGCCGAACGCGGCGCGGAGTTCCGCGAAATCATTCTCCACTATTTCCCGAACACAACAATCACGCAGTCTGCGCCGCGCCATCAGCTTAGCTGGCCCTAGCGCGTATTGCCGGCAAAAAGGCCTTTGATCCAAGGCAGCGCGAGATACATCGCGACGCCGAACAAAACGGGGAGCGGGCCCCACTTCAGCGCGAAGCGGTCGCTGCCGATCAAAGCGACACCCCCCATCAGGATGGGAGCGATCACCACGTAACCCAGTCCCAGATTTCCCCACGGAATGTGAAACGGGCGCGGCGTTTGTGGCTTCGTCTTCCGCAGTCGCCACGCAGAAAGCACCGTCAGGACGGTCACCAGGGTGCGCAGCCAAACGTAAACGGTCAGCAATTGCACTAAGGTATGGAACGCCAGGGCCGCATAAATCACAGACGAAATCAGAATCGCGATCCAGGGTGAACCATACTTGGGATGCCTTTGCGCGAAGATGAGCGGTAGGTAACCATCTTCCGCCATCGACGACGGCATGCGGGTGCTGGTTAGCACCGTCGCGTTCAGCAACGACACATTTCCCAGCACCGCGGCCATGGTCATCAGCAAGCCCAACCACCTTCCGCCGATCAACTCCGCGGCTTTGGAAAGGTACGCGGTGTTCCACTCCGGCCAGTTACCCAGCGCTGCCAGAGAGAGAAATGCCGGGAAGAAGTACGTCGTAATCGAAAGCGGAATCACAATCGCCAACGCGCGCGGATAGTTCCGCTGCGGATTCTTGATTTCTTCCGCCACGCTCGAGAGTTGTTCGTAGCCGGAGTAAAGCCACAAGCCAAGCGCCAGGCCAACTCCGAAGACCTGGAATGGCGGCACATGCGGCGGAGTAAGCGGAGCGAATGGATTGTGACGCCACTGTCCAGCCGCAATGACGCACAGCAAAAGCACCGGAATCAAGACAGAGAATTCGAGGATCGTTGCAACCATTCCGACCAATTGAATTCCTCGAATATTGATGTAGGCAAGAAACGAAATCAGCATCAGCGATACCAGATAGTGTTTCCAACCGACGAGCGAAGGGAACCATGCCGTCAAGTAGTCGCTGAACAGCACCGCGTAGCTTCCCCCCAGCAACCAGGACGCGCTCCAATTCCACCAGCCAGCCAGGAAGCCCCAGAAGTCTCCGTAACCGGCGCGCACCCAGCGGTAAAAGCCGCCTTCGACAGGAATGGCCGTGGTGAGTTCAGCGGTGGCAAGCGATACCGGAACGCTCCAGAACAGCGGAATCAGCAGGATATACAGCAACGTCAGGCCCGGCCCGCTCGTGGTGACCATTTCCTCCATGCCGAACGGCCCACCGGTCGTGTACGAGAACATCAGAAAGACGAAGTAGAAGAGCCCGGCTTTTTTGATTTGTGCCTTGGCGATGGCCAACAGCCGCTCCCGCACCACGAAGATGAATGTCCGGAACCTGCGGATTGTACCGGAAATCAAGCAAGAAAGATTGCTGCTGCGGGCCGCTCACACCATGAGCGGGGACCGCGGGCGCTTCTTGGAAGCCTCCGGCGCTGACGGCTACCTTGAGAAGCCGGTATACGACTCAACCGTGCTGGTGAAAAAAACCTGCCAATTGAGTCGGCGGAGGAATCTCTTGGGCTTCCCCAAAGAGTTGACGTTCAGGCAAGCATCGCTAGCAATACTTCGCGCAGCAGTTCCTGCTTCTGTGGGGTGAGCTTCCGGCCTTGCGCCGTCAGATAGAAAACGTCGATGGCCTTCTGTCCCTCGGTGTCGATCAAAGCCACCTCAATGTTGCAAGCCAGTCGCGCCAATCCCGAGCCTATTTCGTAGAGCAAGCCTGGTCGGTCCTGCGTCACGATTTCCATCAGTGTGCAATGCTCCGAAGACTCGTCGTCGAAATTGACCGTAGTTTGCACCAACACTTTGGGGGGGCGCGCCATGGCCGCGGCCAAGCGTCCCTTCAGCAGCGGTTCCAGTGCCTGTCTATTGTTCACCACATCGGCGATGCTTTGCCGGAACCGCGGAATCTCGCTGGGATTTAATTCCAGTGTCCGGTGCAGATCGACGAAATGGAAGGTGTCAAGCACCACGCCCGCGGAGTTTGCGAAGGCATCCGCCTTCACGATGTTCATCCCCCACGCAGCCAGCACTCCCGCGATGGCCGCGAACAGCGCGGGACGATCGGCAGAAAGCAGCGTAAGTGTGAACGCGTGATGCGTGGACTTGATTTCCGTCTGCACCGGCTCGCTCCCGAGTCGCTGGTACAGTGCAAAGTGCGCCGCGATTTCCGCTGGGGAATGCACCGCCAAGTACCGCCGCGGGAATCCTTCCAGGAAGCGCTCGATCTCGGTTTTCGAAGCAGTTCCGGTTTCCTGCCGCACCTGTTCCAGTAAAAATGATTCATCCGAAGCATGCAGCCGATCGCGGTCGATGGTGCGGCTGAAGTGATTGGAGGTGGCCACGAAAAGCTGCCACAGCATTTCCGCCTTCCACGGCGTTAGCGCCTCCGGGTTCACCGCGTGAATATCCGCGTAAGTCAGCAGCGACAAGCGTTGCAGCCGTTCCAGATTGCCCACCGTGCCTGCAAATCCGGAAACTGTCGACGGATCGAATATATCGCGCCGCTGCACTGTCGCGGACATGTCCAGGTGGTGCTCGATCAGGAAATAGACCTCCGCCTTTTCTTCCGGCGAAAGCTTCAGCCGGTCCGCGGCCGTTTCCAGCGCCTGCAGGCTGCCCACGACGTGATTCTCGACCGGCATGCCCTTGCCTACATCGTGCAGTAAAAGGGAAAGGATCAGCAGGTCGCGGCGGTCCACTGTTTTCCAAAGCCCAGTGAAGTGTTTCCCCAGCGAGTCTGTGAGTTCCGCAAGGTCTTGCAAATGTTCGATGGTTCGCAGAGAATGCTCATCTACGGTGTAGCGGTGATAAAAATCCCGCACCACCAGAGAATCGATGCTGCGGAATTCGGGAAGGATTTCGATCAGCAAGCCAAGGCGATGCATCGGTCGCAACGCGACTCCGGGAAAATCTGCACCAAGTATTTCATTCAAAAGCGGCCAGGTAATTCGTGTGTTGCGTTGCTGCAATTCCGGGTGCGTCATGATGTAGGCGATGGCGCGTTCTGATTCTCGGCTTAGTGGCATGCCGGTTCGGGCCGCTTCGGCAAGCAGCGTATACGTGACACTTCGATCTGCGAATGCGCGTTCGTTAGTGATTTCCAGCAAGCCGTCGCGCACCATGAACGGTCTGCCGTCGCTTCCCTCGGGCTTCGGCCCGATCGTAGCGTTAAACAGCCGCTGCCGCAGTGAGAGCGACGCCAGGGCGCGTTGCTCGACAAAGCGAAGCAATTGGCGGTTCAGCGTCCGTGCGTGCCGAAAATACAACCTCATCCACTCTGCGGCGTTACGGCGAAGATTATCGTCGATGCCCAAAGAACGTTCGGCGGCATCCGCTTGTAATTCGTAGGTCAGGGTATTGTCGTTGCGCCCGTTGCTGTAGTGCAGGAAACACCGGATGGAGCTGAGGAATTCCACCGCACTACGCGTCAGTTCGTCCTCGTTCCCGGGACTGATTCGCGGATCGCGCCGATCGCCCGCCAATTGACGCATCCACAAAATCGCGTGGTAGTCGCGAAGCCCGCCGGGCGCCTCTTTCACGTTTGGTTCCAGATGAAAAATGGTATTGCCGTAGCGCCCCAGACGGTCGCGCGTCAGTCGCTGCAATTCAGAAAGCAGGAATGGCCGCGACTGGCGTTCCGAGCCAAACAATACCTTGGAGTCTAGCTTTTCGAGCAGCGCTTTGTCGCCGGCCAGGAAGCGCCGGTCCAGCATCGCCAGATGGAATTCGGCGTTGTCCTGTTCGATGCGCCGGCACTCTTCCACCGTGCGCCCGGCAGAACTCACGCGGAAACCCAGGTCCCACAGAGTGCGGGAAAATTCCGCGATCAGCGGACGAGACTCGGATTCCACCTTCTCGTTGCCAAACAGAAACAGAAGATCGAGGTCGGAGTAGGGGAAAAGCATTTCGCGGCCGTAGCCGCCCAGGGCCAGCAAACCGAGTCCCGGGCCCGAACTATTTCCCACCCGCAGCAGTTCCGCGAATACTCTCTGGATAACTTCGTCCGCCAGTTCACACAACTGCCGAAGCGTATCCTGCGCACTTGCGCCGTTGTCAAATAGCTTCCTGATGCGTTCCCGCTGGGTGTCGCAATGCGGACCTAGCACGGAAAGCGGGGTGACCGATTCTTCCATTTTTCTGCTCGGGCGAAAGACGGGGTACAGACCAGGGCGAGGAGAAGACCTTGGAAGCTCAGAGAGCGCCTTCGCCGCGTTCCTCGTTGCGAATCCGAATCGCTTCCTCGATCCGGGATAGGAATATCTTACCGTCTCCGATTTTCCCTGTCTTCGCGGTTTTCAATATGGTTTCGACTGTGCGGCTGACCAGGTTGTCCGGCAGTACCACTTCCAGCTTGATCTTCGGAAGAAGGTCCACGGTGTATTCGCGGCCACGGTACACCTCCGTGTGCCCTTTTTGTCGGCCGTGCCCGCGCACTTCCGTCACCGTCATCCCCTCGATGCCGATTTCCAGCAAGGCATCCTTCACCGACTCGAACCGGGACGGCTGAATGATCGCTTCAATTTTCATCATACGAGTATCTGCTCCCGCCTCGTTTGCCGACTCGACGCCCAGTCTCTACGATTCCAGGTTATAGGCTTCTTCGCCGTGTTGCGTGATGTCCAGTCCTTCGATTTCGTCCTCCTCGGCTACCCGCAGGCCCGTGACGGCGTCAACGGTTTTCAGAATCACAAACGTTCCCAGCACCGCGAACACCCAGGCAAACAACACGCCCACCAACTGGTTGCCCACCTGCCCCCAATGGCCATCAAGTCCCCCGGTGGGTTTTCCTGCGCCGAAAATCGGATTGTAAAGTGCCCGTGCGAAAACTCCGGTCAAGAGCGCCCCGATGGTACCGCCCGCTCCATGCACTCCAAAAGCATCGAGCGCGTCATCATAACCGAAAATTGCCTTAAATCGCGTCACCATCCAGAAGCAGAAAATGCCCGCGATGAACCCAATGACCAGCGCCGGCATCGGTCCGACGAATCCGGCGGCGGGGGTAATGGCAACCAGTCCCGCCACCGCACCTGAAATTGCGCCGAGAGCGCTCGCGCGACCGTTCCTGATCCATTCCGCCAGGCTCCAGCTGAGTGCTGCCGCAGCGGCGCCGAAATGCGTCGCAACGAACGCCGTGGTTGCCAGGCTGTTCGATGCCAGCGCGCTTCCCGCGTTGAACCCGAACCAGCCTACCCACAGCAGGCACGCGCCGATGAAGCTAAGCACCAGGCTATGCGGTGGCATTGGCTGTTTTGGGAAGCCGACCCGTTTGCCCAGATACAATGCGCAAACCAGCGCCGACACTCCGGACGTGATGTGCACCACCGTGCCGCCGGCAAAATCCAGGGTAGGGAATCGCCCACCCAGTGCCGCATTCAGGAAGCCGCCTTTGCCCCACACCATGTGCGCCATCGGGGCATAAACGAAAAAAAACCACAAGGTCATGAACAGCACAGTTCCGGAAAACTTCATTCGTTCCGCCGTCGCTCCGGTAATCAGCGCTGGAGTAATAACCGCGAACATCAGCTGGTAAATCATGAACGTTAACTGGGGAATCGTTGCGGCGTAATCGGGGTTCGGATCCACGCCGATCCCACGTAAAAAAGCATGCTGAAAATTCCCAATGACCGGTCCACTGCCGCCAAAACACAAGCTGTATCCCACCAGCGCCCACAGCACCGTGATCAGAGCCATTAGCGCGAAGCTCTGCATCATGATGGCCAGCACATTCTTCTGGCGAACCAAGCCGCCGTAGAACAGCGCCAACCCCGGGCCGGTCATCATCAATACCAGCGCGGCGCTCACGAGCATCCAGGCGTTGTCCGCGGATGACTGCGCGGCGGCCACTTTTTGGTCCAGTTGGTCCAGCTTGTCGTTGACGGTCCTGGAGATCTCACCAGAGGCGGTTGCGGAGCCGGAAGCGGAGGTGGAGGCGGAGGGCTGCTGCGCCAAGAGCGATACTGCGGCGAGCATTAGCGTGAGTAGTAGGCAGCAACCAGCAACGCCCAAGCGCTTCATCGAGTTCTCCGATGCGACAAATTTGCCGCTGAGCTCTTTAGTGCCACGTTCGTATTGTTCAGGGGACCGGCCACGATGTACCGGGATTATACGCGGCACCGCGTCTCACCACCTTCTGAAATTTTGCTGTCCAGGATTCATTTTTCGGATAGCTGCCCGCTCAACAGTTTTCCTTTTGTTTCGCTTGCAAAGTGCTCGGCGTCGCGCGTGGGACGCGGGATCCGGTAGCCGTCGCAGACCTGAAGTGTGAGACGCACCGCTGATTCAAGGCTCACCCGATGGCCTTGGGAAATGTAAATCGGCCGAACCTCATCCCGCGTTCGCAAGACTGTGCCGATCCGTTCTCCCCTGGCCTTCTCATCCACCATCGCCGCCCGGGGCCTTTCACCCAGCGGCCCGTGCGCTCCAACCAGCAGACGCTTGGCGCACCCGATCGTCGGCCGGTCCAGCAACACTCCCAGGTGACTGGCAATTCCAAATCTCCGCGGGTGCGCGTATCCCTGCCCATCACAATAAAAAAGGTCTGGCATCTGTTTCAGTTTCGCGAGCGCGGTCAGCAGCACAGGAATTTCGCGGAAGCTCAGCAGTCCGGGAATGTACGGAAACTCCAGCGGTAACACGGCATAGGACCGCTCCACTTCTTCCATCTCCGGATAGCGATACGATCGCGCGGTTGGCGTCGCGCGGCACGCCCCAGCGGTTCGGCCGCTTCTTTAGGGCCTGCGAGCCCACTAGCACGAATGAGGCATCCAGCCCCGCCACCAGCCGTATGCGCGGCAAGAGGTCTTCGCCAGTCCACCACTTACGCAATGTCTCCTGGATCGCGCGGGCCCGGCTTGGCGTTACATCCCACTCGTGGTGTCGCGCGTCCTTCGGCTTGTTCTTCATCGCTATCATCGTATAATGCCTGTGCTGCCCCGAAACAAACCGCTTGGCGGCGATCCCGGTTTCTTGTGCATGTCTTGAGGAAACGTTCGATGACCCTGCATCCACCCTTGGAAGTGACCGTGCGCGAAGCGGACGGTATCCATTTTGTGATCGTGCATGGCAGGCTTACCATTGGCGATCCCAGCGAACACCTCAGCACGTTTGTGCAGAAGCTCACGCAGAGCGGGGCTCGCAAAATCATTGTCGACCTCAACGATATTCCCCAGATCGACAGTTCCGGTATTTCCGTCCTCGTGAAGCTCTCCATCTCCTTGGCACGTCAGGGCGGAGCCTTGCATCTGGTCTGCAGCCCTGGCCGCGTGCGCGATGCCCTTACTGTCACCCGTCTCGTCGAAGCCATTCCCACCTTCGAAACCGAATACCAAGCCAAAGCCAACTTTTAAAGCGAATTTATTGGCGAACCGAATATGGTCTTACCTGCGAAATCTCCGCAGCAGCTCAACGCACTAACGTGCCGCACGAGGCGATTAGCGTTGATTCTTTGCTTCTGGGTTTGACGTTATCCACAGCGGCATCTCCATCGAGGTGGGATTCTCATGCTGATCAAATGGCTCAAAATTCGCGCAAAAGGAGTGCTTTGTTTTTCCCAAGGTTTTGGTAATCGATTTCCCGCTGCAAACCGCTGGAATAAACGCGCTAAGCTCATTTTGGCAGACGACCTTTCGCTGCTCTCGATGCAAGACTTCCGGCAGGAACGATGATTCCACACTCTGAGCTTCATGAGTTTCTCGTTGCACAGGATGTCTCGCTGCTCAATCTGCAATCTGTGTTTATTGCTTTCTGAGCCGCCGACAAACTCGGAGCAAACGAAATCATCACCGGGGAAGGGTCGCCTTCTGACGAAGAACTCGACTTGAGGCTCAGCCTCCTGCGCCTTGGAGATGCCAAGGAAGCAGCGAAATGGAATTTTGCGGTCTCATTTATAGGAGGACTAATCCCAGGCAGGGAAATCTCTCAAGTGGCCGGGACTGGTTATTTCTGCGAGCCCAGCATTAAGGTGCTCCTCGGAGAACGGCTTGGTTCTCGCCAAGGCCTTCACTGATGCAGGTGGGACTCTCCTGAAGCCCACGTATTGGGCGAATCCACCGTATTCCGAGGAAGCGAGCAAATAAGCTCGAGGGCTCCCGCAGGTACGATGTCTTCTTTGACGCCCAAGGAAATTCGCTTCTGATCATTCCACATCGCCCCTTGAAACCGAGTTTGACGACATCGCCATAGAAACAATCAAGACGTGGAAGGTGCAGCCAGCCTCGATGCAAGGGAGCCAGTCGCTGTACGTACCACCATTGAGATGAATTGGCGCCTGTATTGATTGTAGGAAGCGCGCAGCCTAAGAGAACGTCTAGTTGCCTTTCTTCAATTCCGCAAGCACCATCTTGGCAAGTTCTTTCAACGTATCGAACACGCCCTGCCCCTGAATGGCGATCCCTTCAATCACCGGTTCGCCCTTCTTCTGCAACTGCTTCGTCAACTCTTGCACAGACATCGCATTGGGTAGGTCGCGCTTGTTCAGCTGCAGCACGTACGGAATCGTGGCGAAGTTCAGGTTGTGCTCTTTCAGGTGTTCTTGCAGGTTATCAAGCGTTTCGAAATTTGCGTCCAGCCGTTCTTCTTGTGAATCCGCAACGAACACCACGCCATCGGCGCCTTTCAGAATCAGCTTGCGGCTGGCTTCGTAGAAAACCTGCCCGGGCACAGTATAAAGGTGGAAGCGCGTCTTGAATCCCCGCACCGTCCCCAGATCGAGCGGAAGAAAATCGAAAAACAGGGTGCGATCCGTCTCCGTAGCCAACGAGACCATCTTGCCCTTCTGGTTCTGGCCGGTGTGATCATAGATCCACTGGAGATTGGCAGTTTTGCCGCCCAAACCAGGGCCGTAGTACACCAGCTTGCAATTTATTTCACGCGCAGGAAAATTGATGAAAGGCACGAGTCGTCAACCTGAGTTCCGATTGAACTTATAACACACGCACGCAGGGCAAGCCAGTGCTCCCGGACGCGCGTGCACAGCGGGAGTCTCCTTCTAGTGTCGCGGAGAACCAGCCAATCCCCGAGACAAATTTTGCGCCTTGCTCCCGGAGGGTAAAGGCTGTCGAATAAGGCACTTTGCGGCGAACGCCTGACGTTCATGCCTAAAAAACGGTGGGCCTTGCCGAACGTTGACGCCGGCCAAAGGCTCTGCTAGCATTCGCCCCATGGCGAAACCCCAAAAATCCTCTTCCAGCCGCGGCAAGCACCCGGTTCGGTCTAGCTCTAAGCAGCAGAAACAAAAAGTCTTAGCGGCCCCGGTGCCGCAGCGTGGTGGTGTCGAAATGGTGGACCCCAAGGTACAAGCTCAGATGAAAGTCTACGAAGAGGCCATGGCCTTCTTTCATCAGCAGAAGTTTCAACGCGCCAAACAGGAGCTCGAAAGGGTCCTCGAAGGCCCCAGTAAAGAACTTGCAGACCGCGCTCGCATGCACCTGCGCATCGTTGAACAAAGAATGAAGCCTTCCGCGGACCAAAATCCAAAATCGCCCGAAGATCACTACCAGCGCGGTGTGGCCATGATGAACCTGGGCCGCTGGGATGAGGCGCGCGAAAGCTTGGAAAAGGCGCGCAAGCTTGCGCCCAAGCTCGACCACGTTCACTACGCCCTCGCGGCATTGGATTGTCTGACCGGCGAAGCTGACTCCGCCATGGCCAATCTGAAGGTCGCCATCGAGCTTCGCCCCGCTAACCGTTACCACGCGCGCAACGACGAAGATTTTGCGTTTCTCCAGGAAGATCCCCGTTTTACTGAGTTGCTGTATCCGGAAAAAGAAGGATACGCGGGGTAACTCCGCTGCCTCGGCAGATGTGTATTCACTAAGAATCTACGCGTCTTGGTATTTTGCGCGGCAGTTTGCTGCAAGACCCACCAATGGCGAAACAAAATGAAGTCCGATCGCTCCCGGGGCGATCGTAGCGTGCAAGTTGAGCGTCCAGTGAAGAAATCTGCAGCGAAAAAAGAGCCACTGCCACGAGGGATGCGCGTCGTTGCTTTGGGCGGAGGCACCGGCTTGTCGGCCCTGCTCCGCGGCCTGAAGAACCATGTGATGAGGCAGCGTGATCAATGCGCCTCGCCTGACCGGCCCATCGCCGACATTGCCGCCATCGTAACGGTCACCGACGACGGTGGCAGTTCCGGGCGCTTGCGTCGCGAAAATCGCATGCTGCCGCCCGGCGACATCCGCAATTGCATGGTGGCGCTGTCGAAAGATGAAGCTCTGATGGGGCGGCTGTTCCAGTACCGTTTTCATCTGGGCCGCGGCTTACGCGGACACAATTTCGGCAACCTGTTCCTTGCGGCGCTAACCCATGTGACCGGAGATTTTGCCGAAGCCGTAAGAGTTTCCAGCAAAGTCCTGGCGATTCGCGGGCGTATTTTTCCTTCCACGCTTTCCAACGTCCACCTTGTTGCCACGCTAGCGAACGGCAAGCGCGTCCACGGCGAAACGAACATTTCCAAAAGCCAGGTCCCCATTCGCAGAATCGAACTGTCTTCCCGGCGGGTGCGCCCCCTTCCTGAAGCCGTTGGGGCCATCAAGGAAGCGGATCTGATTCTCATGGGGCCGGGCTCGCTCTACACCAGCGTGATTCCCAACCTCCTGATTCCGGAAATCGCGCGCGCAATTTCACGGTCGAAAGCCCCACGCGTCTACATTGCCAACCTTATGACCCAGCCAGGCGAGACCACCGATTACACCCTCAGCGAACATTTGCGCGCTATCCACAAGCACATCTCCACTCCCGTGATTGATTGGGTTGTGGCCAATCGACAAGCGGTGTCCCCAGAGGTTGCGCGGCGCTATCGAGCCCAGGGTGCTGAGCCCGTGGTTGTGGACGCACCCAACGTGGTCAAGAGCAAGGTCAAATTTGTGCTCGACAATCTCCTCGAGGAACACGGGGTGATTCGCCACAATTCATCCCGTCTTGCCCGCCTGCTGGTCGACGAGTTTCTCGTTCGCACCAAGTGGCGCTGACGCTCGCGTCCCGGAAGCAACTTGCCGCGAGTCTTTTCGTCTGCTGCAGTCGTATACTTTAGGACCGACGATATCCCTCCAAAGGTGGCTCATGAACAAACGACTCGGGCTTGCCCTCCTGCTCGCGCTAGCGTTTTGTTTCGCCATCGGTTCAGCGGCATCGGCGCAGCAGACCACCAGCCTGTCAGAAAGTCAGATGCCTTCAGTTATGAGCATTCCTGCGGAAGCCCAGCCGTCGGATAGCTTTAGTGCCGAAGCGGCCACCAAGGCCTATCTTGCGCAGATTCCTGCGGCCGCACGCGCCCGCAGCGATGCCTACTTCGAAGGCGGCTATTGGCTGATTCTGTGGGATTTTCTGCTCACCGTAATCGTCTATTGGACGCTCCTCAAACTTGGCTGGTCTGCGCGCATGAGGAGATTTGCGGAGCGCCTCACGCGCCTGCGGGTTCTGCAGAATTTCTTTTATTGGATTCAATTCATGCTTATCACTTTCGTGCTTACCTTCCCGCTGACCGTGTACGAGGGATTCTTCCGTGAATGGAAGTACGGGCTGGCCACGCAAACCTTTGGGCCGTGGATGGGCGATCAAATCAAGGGTCTACTCATCGTGATCATCCTGGGCGGCATTGTCGCGGTCGTGTTACTCGAAATCGTCAGGTGGCTCCCCAACACCTGGCACATCTGGGGCGCGATAGTCACGACATTGTTTATGATCGCGGCGATTATGATCGCACCGGTATATCTGCTGCCCTTGTTCAATAAAGTTACTAAGCTCGACGACCCGAAGGTCACACAGCCGATCCTGTCTATGGCGAGGGCGAATGGAATTCCGGCGCACGACGTTTTCGAAGTTGACGCATCCCGTCAAACCACGCGCATGAGCGCCAATGTGAGCGGCTTCGGGAAAACCATGCGCATCACTCTCAACGACAATCTTCTGCGTCGCGGCTCTCCTGAGGAGATTCAGTCCGTCATGGGCCATGAGATGGGACACTACGTGCTCCATCACATTTACAAGGACGTACTGTTTCTTTTTGTAGTAACCGTGGCGTTCTTCGCTTTGCTCAGGTGGGGACTCCGGTATGCCTTGGCGCGCGGGGGCACGAAATGGGGTGTGCAGGGAATTACGGACCCTGCCGTAATTCCTCTGGTCTTTTTAATCGCTACGATTTTCTTTTTCGTTCTCACTCCCGTCTCAAATACGCAAACGAGGACGGAAGAGGCTGAAGCCGATATGTTTGGATTGAACGCCAGCCGCCAGCCCGACGGGTTTGCGCAAGCCGCGATTCACCTCGGTGAATATCGGAAAATGAGTCCTGGGCCGGTTGAAGAGTGGATCTTCTTCGATCATCCCAGCGGGCGAAACCGCATCTACCGCGCGATGCGCTGGAAG
>Ga0126379_10000698_pt1 | contig 18940 bp, 15 predicted proteins | sample PanSoiMetPlot_24_FD_92640 | JGI IMG/M metagenome (GOLD analysis project Ga0126379, IMG submission 92640) | Tropical forest soil microbial communities from Panama - MetaG Plot_24 | ecosystem: Environmental > Terrestrial > Soil > Tropical forest > Bulk soil | place: Panama | collected 2016-02-17
ATAAAACGGCGCCACCACGAGGCGGCGGCGACGGCGGAAGAAGTTGCGGCATTGGTCGAGCGCTACTGGATGCGACATCACGTAGCGGAGATTCTTGAGTTTGGCGCCGGGAGCGACAATCAAATTGTGTTCGATGCGCAGGTTGAGTTCGCCGTGAACAAACACGTTCCGCTCCAGCAAGAGGTCCAAATGCTCGCCGACCGAACCGGCAAGCGTGTTCTCCACCGGAACGACCGCGCCGCGGGCGCGCCCAGAATCAAGCGCATCGAACACATCCACGATCCGCGCGCAAGGCACAATGCCCGCCCGGGGCAGCAATTCGAGCGCTGCCTGATGACTGAACGAGCCCCGCTCGCCTTGAATGGCAATTGTCTTCATTACTGTCGCTTCGCTCCAAACCGCCAGAGAGCCTGTCTCCAGCGACAATCTCCTTGCTCCTGATGCACGCAGCTCGGCGGCCCCTGGGCCTCGCCGCGAAACTTGCCACAACAGCTTACCCGTTGCCGGCTCCGGCGGCTAGTTGCAGCGATGGCTCGTCGTTCCGCTGGCGTTTCCCATCCATCTTTGTGTCCCAGCAACACTCTTGGCTAATTCCACCTCGGCCCTCCTTACGAGACCTCACCCCGAACCCGCGTAGCCCCGCCCAGCGGGGCGAGCGGCGTGAGGGACCCGCTCTGCTGCCGTCTCGCGTGAGCCTCGAAGATCATTGTGCGTGGCGGGCGTGCTCTCCTTCGCCCGTCTGGGCGTCGGGGAGGGCAATTGTGAGCTCGACGACGCAGGACATCCACTGTATGGATTCAACTCACCCTCGGAGGCAAACGGGAACGAAAGCCCTGCATCCCAGTCGATATCTCCCCCTTACTAACGCCAGTCCAGGAGCACACCAATGCGCAAGCCGTTTTTTGTTCTTCTCACAATCCTGATGTTCTGCGCGGTCGCAGCCTTCGCGCAAAACAACCCGAGTTCACCACCAAGTTCCGCGCCACAGTCGGCTCAAGGTACTAGTCAAGCTGGAACGTCAGCCGGAGAGCAAACGATCGATGGCTGTATCATTAAAAAGGCAACAACCTTTTACATTCAGCCGAGTAGCGGGTCGCCACAGAAGCTGAGCGAGTCGTCAGACGTGGCCTCGAATGAGGGACATCATGTCGTCGTTCACGGATCGCAGCAATCGGGTAGCGCCGCGAACGCAGGAAATACCAACCCATCGTCCGCTGCCGGCGGCCAGGCGAGCGGCTCGTCTGGTGAGCAAACGTTTAATGTGACCAGAGTGGATTCGATCTCTTCGAACTGCCCGGCCAATATGAAGGGAAACGATACTAGCAACCCGAAATAGAACCTTTTCGGCGATTGCCAAGCGCAGCATGTCGCTGCGCTTTTTTCTTGAGCTGTTACGCCCAGCCAGAATGCATTAGGGTTTCTGCGTCCCGTCCTTTGCCGGCTTCTTCCCAAGGTGGAGCGCGCGCCTCACGTCGTGCCAGTATTCAGCGACCAGATTGGCCCCCACCCCAAAGATCGCTTGGGACAAAGCACCGTGGGCGCCGAGGTGAAGCAGATCGTGGTTCGGCGTCCAGGAGCCCGCGACCACTCCTGCACCGAACGCGCCGGCGTAGAGAGCAAGCTGCGGGCGCAACTTGTTTTCCGTCCGGTTGTAGGTCACAAAGTTTCTGCCCACGGCATGGCCGGTGCGCCGCCAGAAGCCCTCGCAGCGGCAAACGTCGTAGCGGGGTTCGTAGCCGAGTATGCCGTTACCCAGCGCGCTCAGCGAATTCTGGACCACGAACTGGCCTTGGCGCGAGGCCACGCGCTTCCCGTAACCGGCCCACCCATCGCCCCAGGCTGAAGGATGATTATTTGCCTGATCGTTAAGAGAAAAGAGTGCTGTCTTGGCGTAAATACCGTATGTAGTGAAAGTCGCCCTCACCCAAACCTGTATGCGCTCATGGCCGCTTAGCGGTTCGAGCGGCACGTCTTTGGGGACGAACGCGCCGTAGAGCCAGTTAACTTTCGTGTGATCGCTGGGCTTTGGGGTCGGAGATGGCGATGCTTGCGACGCTGGGATCGTTTGCGAACCGGAGGCTGCTGACTCCTCTTGAGCAAGGACAGAGCAGCCCAGCAGGGCAACGACCATCATCACCATCGCGAGCCGCATGCGCTCACAACTTCTGATAATTCGAGTTCTGCGTCGCTACCGTGAGCTTCTTGCTGGTGCCGTTGACCATCATGTTGGCAACGTGGTTAGTGCCGTCGGGCAACTGCGCGAACTGGGCTGAGATCTCCACGGCGTCCTTGGGGTCCTTCAGGTACGACGCAACCTGCACGCTCTTGATTGCTTTGGTCTGCTGATTGAACATCAGCGTTACTTTGTCATTAGGCTTAATGTAGTTCTTGATCACCATCTGAAGTTCACCCGCAGCGCCGGCTGAGCCCACAGTCACATTTCCCTGCTGAAAGGCTTCCTGCAAGCGGGTGGGATCCGGCTGCGCGTACTGGTGAGCCAAGGCCGCAAGCTGCTGCCCGTATTCTTCAAACTCTTGCTTTTTCTTTTCCTTGACGTGCTCTTTGACCCGGCCTTCGCGGCCCCCGCCGGACGATTGCGGCATCGCGGCAACCTCTGTTTTCTGCGGTTGGCCGTCCGGGCCGAGGCGCACTTCATACGTCGTCTGCTTTTTGACTTCGCCTTTTAAACTGATGGTCTGCCGTTCGGTCCAGGCATACTGGGCCAAAGCTTGTTTATTTTTCGCGGCGGCCTCTTTGACTGCAGCCAGCTTCTGTTGCGCTTCGGGATCCTGGGCTACGGCGAACTGAGCCACCAGCGCCACTAACACAAGCATCGCGGCCGCGATCGTGAAGCCGTCAGGCATTCTCTTCGCGAGATATTCCTTATTCATAAGTCTCCTTACTCCTCGAGGAGAGGCTGGACAGTTTAGCGGAGTCGATCGGTGCTAGTTGAGATGTATCGCATTTTTTGCGGGTTGGCAGTGGGAAAGCGGGATGTAGGGGCAGATTCGTTGATCCTGTCCCCGGGTGCTTCGGTTCAAGGCGCCTTGGGCTTCTTGGGATACAGGAACGCGAGCTGCATGCGCATACTCCAGGGCGACACGAACAAAACTACTTCTTCCGTGGCTTCTGCGGCTCCTGTTCCAATTCCTTGAGTTTTTTTTCAAGCAACTTCTTCTCCTCCTCCTTCGAGACCTTGGGAAATAACAACATGATCTCCAGCCGCATGCTCCACGGCGAGCCCCCAGTGGGATACACGGCATTGCCGTAGAACTGCGCAGTCAGATTCACCGGCTGGGGCCCGAACTTTCTAACCGTGCCTATACCGCCGCCGAAGGGGACGGTCCAGACCTTGCCGCTCCTAGCCTCCCAATTGGCGGTGATGATCGGCGCGGAGCTGACGTACCAACCCTTTCCCAGCTGATAAGTGATGAAGTATTGGTTCAACATTTGGTTTACGGACGGGCGGCTTCCCGTACCCGCGACCGACCAGACATTGTTCACGATATCGCCGATTGTCCACTTGCCCGGCTGCACCAGAGCAACAATTGAAGGACCAAGGCTGAGCTTGCCATGTCCAAGGACGAAGCTCGTCGCGGTGGGGAGGTTGAACGCCGGGCCAACACCCCAGATCAGCTTGTGCGGCTTCGCCGGTGAGAGAAAGAATGTAGGCACCATGTCGCCAACGCCGTAGACCCCCGCGTTCTTCTGAGCGTCCTGTGCTAACAGATATGACGGCGTGCTGTCATTGATGCCAAATACCTGCAGATCGGCCGATCCTGGCGCAGGTTGCCAGATAACCGGCGTGATCCAGCGTATGATCAGGTTCCACTTCTCGTTGAGATGAACCGGAATCACAGGCTGAATGTTTAAGACGTTCTGATTACGACCAAAAGGCCCGATATTAAGATTCGTGTTGTCCTGCAGGGGAAAGCTGATCAAATCGGCCACAGGGTTCTGCACCGCGTTTTGCAGCGATCCTGCGCCCTTATCGTCCGCGGGTTTTTGTTGCGCCCAAGCCATCATGGAGAAAAAGCACAGAACAGCGAATGCAACGCAGAGTCGGGTCCTTCGTACAGAGCTGAACATCCCTTGGAACCTCCAATGTCTTAGAACGAGACCACAGTCCAGCGAGAGCGCCTGGCCGAGCCGGTGTCGAGACCTGACCGCAGAAATGCCCGCACGCTCATGGGGATAAGTGTCCCCGATACTCTTGATGCCTTTTGCATCAGGGCAGGATGTCGTCATCCAGGTGTTTTCTTTTCATGGTCGGAAAAACGGCTGTTGTAAGAATGTCCAGCCGATCAAAGGGGAACACTCGATTAAGAGCCCTGTGGTTTAGACGGTCTTCTTAGAAATCGTCGGCACGTTGTCCTTAATTAACCCGCTTTGCGGTATCGGGAAAATTGACACGCCTCTCCCCCACGAGACAGAGACGCCAAAGTTGCGCTCCCTGATCCGAGAGCGCGGCGGAATTGTCCGCGTGTGCGATCAGAGTGTTGTTCCAGGCCCTTTCAGGCGAACCATCGATTGACTTGGTTCTTGCCTGTTTTAAGCTCCCTCCCTTGCGGCAATCCAAAGCACCCACGAACCTGGCTGAGGCTCAGCCGTGAGCCAATTTACCCGACGGCTCCTTGTTTCCATTGTCTTGTTCGTAGCGTCGCGGGCTTCAGTTGCCGCCCAACTCGCACCTTGCTACGCCGGATTTGAGGTCTCGAAGGCCTGCATTACGCAGCGCGGTCTGGACCACAAAGTGGCGGCGTATGAACGCAAGATTGCCGAAGCCATGACGCGGTTGGGCGCCAGCTACAAGATCAGCCTTCGGCCCGTAAACAACCCGGAAGAAGCTGGATACGACGCGACCGTTGCTGATGTGTTTACTGAAGTGGTCCGCGATCAAGAGATGCGGAACCAGTCATTCATCATCAACGTGACAGGGGTCTTCCTGGAGAAACAGCCGGAGATTCTGTTTGAAGCATCATCCCTTCACGAAGTTTGCCACATCATGAACGACGATCTGACCGGATACCACCGCAACGCCGCAAACCCAGAAGTTGCGGAGGAGCGTTGCGTTCTCAACGCTGTGGGAGAGTCACGCTACCGGCAATACTTGCAGGCATATGCCGCCTACCGGCATTGGGATGCCGCAACCTACGGTCGGTTTCTCCAAAGAGTGAAGGATGCAGTGCTGGTTCCTGCGCCAAGCGAGAGCGATGAAGCAGACCGAAGTGCGGCAGAGTTTTTCAAAGCACATGCTGACGGCAAAGAACATCTGCTCGTTTACAACGGCGAATTACATGATGTGAGTCTCATTTCGACCAGGGACACAGTTCGCCACGATCCCGAAAAACTAAAGGCTGTTATCAAAGCCGGAAAACCGATGATCTTTTTTCACAATCACCCGGCAGAAGACGGCAGGGCGGCGATGTTCCCCAGCTACGACGACTTTGGAGTAGCAGGGCTCTTCTCTTCCATGGTGTACGAAGAAAATCCAAGCCTTGTGGTGGAATTCAGGGTCTTGCAGCTCGGCAAAGAAACCACAATTGTGTCGTATGGATTCAAGGGCGTCGCGGTCGAGGACATCAAGAAAGTTGCCCTGGAGTATCGAAGTGCCGTTGCCCAGCACGCGGATGTTGCGCCCATTGAAATGCGGCAGGGACTTCTCGATTACCACCTGGCGCGAGACGCCTTCAACGACTATCTGCAGTATGCGTGCCCAGTGGATCTTGCCCGCAAAGATGCGGAGGTGTGCCGCACGCATCCCGAATATTTCCTCTGGCCCAGCGACAGGTTTTTCATTCACTACCGCCCACAGTGATCGCGCAAGGCCGATTGGATCGCCATCTGGCTCGACCCTTCTTGGAAGCGGTGCTGTGGGATTGTCGCCAGAAACTGTTCGACCGGATCCGTCAGTTTGAACCGTTCGGCGGAGTCGTTAGCTGTTGCATGACCTTGTCCAGCGAAAAGCTGGCTGCCTTTTGCCGCGGTGGATATTCTTTGAAAGAGCTCAGCCACTTTTGCACGAACGCCTGAGCGGGAACCATCGCATACATGCGGTCTACATACCAGTGAACGTAATCGCCGGCTTCGTGCTGGGCTCGTTCAAAAGGATCCGCGTGCAGGTCAAACAGCAGCGGCGCGCGCAGCGGGATCAGCGGGTCGCGCCAGACATCTAATCCATGAGCGCGTTGCTCTAGGAACACCACCTTCCATTTGTCCCAGCGCAGCGCCGCGAGGTCGCCGTCGTCGGTCCAGTAGAGGAACTCCTTGCGGGGACCCTCTGCGACATCGCCTTTGAAGTAAGGAATCCAGTTGTAGCCGTCGAGGTGGACTTTGTAAGTCAAGCTCCCCGCCTTATGACCGGCAAGCAGCTCGTCTTTGATATTGGAGTCCCCCGCCGCAGCCATCAGCGTCGGCAGCCAGTCTTCTCCGGCGCAGATGTTATTGATGACCGTGCCAGGTTTCACCACGCCCGGCCAGCGGACCATGGCGGGTACGCGATATCCGCCCTCCCAGTTCGTGTTTTTCTCGCCGCGGAACGGAGTGGTGCCGCCGTCGGGCCAGGAGAAGACCTCGGCGCCGTTGTCCGTGGTGATAATCACGATGGTGTTATCGGCAATACCCAGATCGTCAAGCTTCTTGAGCATAACGCCGATCTCGTCGTCGAACTCGGTCATGCCTGCGCCGTATAAGCCCTTCTCGGCCACCAACGCCTGATACTTGGGCTGAAGGTGCGTCCAAATGTGCATGCGGGTTGTGTTGTGCCAGATGAAAAAGGGCTTTCCGGCTTTGACGGAGCGTTCCATGGCATTGAGAGTAGCCGCCATGAACTCCTCGTCGGCGGTCTCCATGCGTTTTGTGGTCAGCGGACCGGTATCCTCACAAGTCTGCTTGCCCCAGGGGCCGAAGCGGGGGTCGGGTGGCGCCGGATTTTCCGTGGGTGTGGCCTTGCATTTCAAAACACCACGCGGGCCATACTTCTGTTTGAACTCGGGATTCTTAGGATAGTCCACGTTCTCCGGCTCCTGCTCGGCGTTCAGGTGATAGAGATTGCCGAAGAATTCGTCAAAGCCATGGACGGTGGGCAGAAACTCATTGCGGTCGCCAAGATGGTTCTTGCCATGCTGAAAGGTCATATAGCCCATCGGTTTCAGCAACTCGGCCAGGGTTGGGTCTTCTTTCTGCAAGCCCAAGGAAGCCCCGGGAAGACCGACCTTGAGAAGCCCGGTGCGGATCGGCGATTGACCGGTGATAAATGCAGCACGCCCGGCGGTACAGGATTGCTGCGCGTAGTAGTCGGTAAACATCGCCCCTTCCCGGACGATGCGATCGATGTTCGGCGTGCGGTATCCCATGACCCCATGGTTGTAAGCGCTGATGTTGAACCATCCGATGTCGTCACCAAAGATGACCAGGATGTTGGGTTTTTTCTGCTGCGCCGTGCCGAACGTTCCTATTAGCAGGACTTCAAAGACAAGAAGAGTTCTGGCTAACCGATTCATGGGACGACCCCTGCCAGAACGGATGCCGGCCAAGAGAGACCAAGATGCCACTCCCTAACTCAGCAAAAATACGGCGGCGCAGGTGACCACCGATCCGCGAATCAGGGCTTAAGCGTGCTCATGCGGCTTTGCGAGAGCGAATCTCCGTGACTGGCTTGCGTCTTTCGCCGAGGAATATGTGCTTCATCTGCTCGTTCCCGAGCACCCGGCTCAATTCCTGCATGGTCACGAACACCGCCATGAGCACCCCCAGCCAGATTACGGTGGCCCACGTCCGGGGCAGCATAAGTTCCTGCCAGGCGCGAGAGTGGGATGCGAAGATGCCCATTCCCTTCACCAGGCTCTTCAGGAACGGCTCGATATAAAGGAAGATGATGGACGCTACAACATAGAGCGAGGTCTTCCAAGTAATGTTCTGAATCAACGGCTTGTTAGGAAAGGCATGGACGAAGGGCAGCAAGTTCACGGTGAGCAGCACCTTGGCCACGATGAGGCCTCCGATCATGGCCCGGGTAAAACTTGCGAGCTCGATTCCGGATCCTCGGGTGAGCAGCCGGTTGTGCACGAGAATGATGCAGAACCCTATGGCGAAGAACACTGCTACCACCAGCATCTTGCGGACTTCTTCCTTCACCTTGGCAGCTAGTGAGGGCATTTCTCCTCGATTAGAGTTCATGCGCGCGCGTGGGGTTGGCGGCGACGTCAGAGCTCAACCCAGAGCGCGATTTATCTCCCCAATTGCGCCAGCGCACTTCGCAGGGGAGCGCTGGAGATATGCATCAATCCGCCAAAAGGATCGTACAGTTCCAAGATCAGAAAGATGGCTCCGGTCACGGACAGAGCACATAAGAACAGGGTAACCATGACGGTCGTGTTGCGCGGCGCGTGAAGACCGAAACTCGCAAACACCACCGTAAACCAGAAAACCACGACGATCAGAAGCTTCTTGGGAACGGGGAAGCTTTCCTGCTCGTACATAAGCCAGCGCGTGTTCCCAATCTCCATGGCCGCTCCCAACGCCGCCGCTTTGATGGAACGCTGGGTATCGTTCTGGGGCGAAAGCTCTTGAATCCCGTCATACAAACCTTCAGCCCCCGTGCGGGGCACGCCACGTGCGGGGCTGGAACGTTCGCCCGGCCACATTCGCTCAAGCAGAGCATTAACATCGCCGCGTAGCATGGTTCGGCTGTCTTTCGCCTCCGGCCCGTAGTGAGCCAGGAGACGGTCCAACATCACGAACTTAGCGGAGACCAGCGTCAGTTCATCCTTCTGCGAGGAATAGAAGGTCCACGCAGCAGCCACGAGCAGGCCTAGCACGAGCGCGGCCATGGTTCCGATCATCCCGATCCCCAGGTTGACGGCGCCTTTGGAGTCGGCGCTCACATGATGCTCGGGCAGAGCTGTGCGCAGGAACATGCCCAGGAGCACGCCGCCAAACACGCACACGAATACGCCGAGGCTGAGCACAATGGAACTCATCGTTCTTACTCCGATTGCAAAGCGTATATTTGAGTTGGCCCGGAGTTACCCCGGCTTACTTTTCGAAGTCAAAAATGCGCTTCCAGTCGTTCTTCATGCTGATAACGATCCATCCCTTGGACCTCGCTTCGTCGTAGAGCGCCTGGGTGAAAGTTCCAACCTTGGTATCAGGCAGCCCTTGAGCTGGGCCGTAGGCATATTCACGCTGCGCGTCATCATGCAGCACCAGCATCATCAGACGTGCGCCGTCACCTGCTCCCGTGTACTCCAGCATCTGCTGGTCGCCGACAGAATTGCCAAAAGCGGCATGCGGGCGTCGTCCGATCATCAGGTGAATGCCCTCAGGCTTGCCGGCATGATCATCATTGAGCAAGAGTTTGGGTTCTTTGGTGAGGATGGGCCTACCCGCAGAGTTGTAACTGAACTTCGTGCCGCCCATCGTACCCACCACCTGCTCAGGAGGGATTCCGTAAACGCGTTGCGAGTACGCGCGTACGAAGTCCTGGCCGCCGCCGGTAACGATGTACGTCTTGAATCCGCTGGCGCGAAGATACTGCATGAGCTCGATCATCGGCTGATAGACCAGCTCCGTGTAGGGCCGATTCCAACGCGGGTCGCGGGCGCTCGCGATCCACCTGTTCACTTCGGTGCTGAATTGATCGACGGTCATGCCGGAAAGGGTTGCCATCAGGATCTTTTCCAGGTCCGGCATGGTGAGTTTAGCGATCGCGGCCTTGTCGCCGGAGAGAACGGTCTTGAAAGGCTCAACGTTGGCGAGTTCCGGCTTCGCCTTCACAACCGCCGGAACGCGGTCCAGGCAGAAAACCACTTGCGTGTACATGGGATGCGAAACCCAGGTTGTCCCGTCCTGATCGAATGCCGCAACTCGCTCCTCAGGAGGAACGAAGTTGGAGCTGGATTGATCGGTAGTTTCGTGAACAAACTTGACGATGGCCTGCTTGGCTCGGCCTTCATTCCACGAGGGAAGCGGATCAGTTTGCGCCAAGGCTGATGCGCTTAACAAGATGAGCCAGGTGAGCAGCACCATTATGCAAAACGTGAGCTTGTTAACGTGGCGAAAAACCGCCAGCGTCTGGTGGCTCTCTTGCCATAGTTTTCCCTTGAGACGCGGTCCCATATTTCTATCGTCAAAATGTCAGGTTCGAGAAACAGCGATGTTTTGCTGCTACTGCTTGCGTGCTGGTGACGCCTTATCCAACACATTCACCAGCGGCTGAGCCGCGGGTGGAACCTGTTCATTGCCCGACACAATCTCCTTGGCCGTGATGTCCTTGCCGTAGAGGGCCTTGTTGGCGTCCTTGTCGGTATCGATCTTGGCGCCTTCCATCGATACCCCTGCCAAAGCTCCCTTGGAACGTGAATAGGTCAGGATGTCCTTGTTGTTCATGGCCTGGGCGTCATACTGCGTTGCCTGAGCGCCCGTAGGACCTGCAACCGCGGCAGCATTGCCGCCGAGTTTGACCTTACCATTGAGGATCTGGTCAGCGCCCTTCTGGTTCATTGCCACTAGCACGAAATCGGTGCTGCTCCCTCCCAGCTGTAGGCCAAGGCTTGACTGGTCGAGCGAGTACATGGCGGGTGCGCCCCACTCCCCATTCATCGTCGCACCCTTGCGGCAGACGAGTGCGCCGCGTCCGTAACTCTGGCCAATCCCCAGGGCGGCTTTCTTGACATTGGGAAAGACCAGCACGCAAAGCGCGCGGTTGAGGACGTTCGTGGGCAGTCCGTTGCCTCCACTGAGAATCTGCTCAAGGGCTTTGGACGAATTGGCCAGCCGCTCGTCCTCTTTCTCCTGAGCAATAAGGAGGGAAGTTGACATTGCCAGAGAGATTGCAAGTGCAATTACTTTCTTGTTCATCGCTTTGTCCTTTCTCGTACTGTCCTTTCTTGTGACACTCAAGTTCTCAAGTCAAAGGCGCCGATCAGGTTCTCCGTCGCAACGATGACTGATATCGGACCATGTGAGCGTCTCCGGTGAGGAGCCGCCCGCATGGTCAAATCATGTTTGCCGCGCCGGTCTACTGGCTTGGGTTGGCCTTTTGCTCCTTAACCTCCTGCAAGACCTGATCGAGGTTGTAGCTGGCCGGGCTCTGCATCGGCGGAAACTGCTTGTATGTCTCAAGTTCTTTCAGCCACAGGGCCTGCCCGATGGGCAGCAGGTTCCAGTCGTAGACATACGCGGTCACCGGGCCAGCAAGAGCGCCGGCTACGCCAAACATGGTGCCTTGCGCCGCTCCGGTTGCCATTTCGAAGGGGTCACGCTTGATGTTGTCTACCTGCGTCCACGCATACGTTATTTTTCCTGCCAATGCTGCGTTGGGAGTGTTGGTTGGCACCATGGTGTAGTAGAACTTCCAGTTCTTGTACCGCACGGCTGACGGTTTGGAGCCCGAGTAATAGAAGAACGTGTCGCGCGCTGACTGTGACGAGCCTTCCAGGTAGCCGCGCTGGTCCACGCCATCGAGCATTGTCTTGACAATCCCGGGGTACTGGCCCGCCTGAATCTGCTTGTTTAAGGCGTCGCCCTTGGGCCCGCCGGCGATGTCGACAAAGGTCGGCAGCCAGTCGAGCGAAGCAAAGATCTGGTCATAGACCGTGCCCGGCTTGATGTGCCCCGGCCAGCGAATGACGCAGGGCGCGCGCATGCCGCCCTCCCATGTCGTGAGCTTGCCGCCTCTGAAGGGCGTTATGCCGCCGTCCGGATAGGTAATGTTTTCAGCGCCGTTATCGGTGGTGAAAACAACGATGGTGTTGTCGAGCTGGCCCATGTCCTCCAGCTTCTTGAGCACCACCCCGATGTTGTCGTCCAACTGCTTCATGCCGGCTTCGTTGACGCCCCAGTCCTTGCCGCCCGGCTCGCCAACCATGGCCATGTACTTGGGCGAGAGCACGGTGGTGATGTGCATGCGCGCCGGGTTGTACCAGACAAAGAAGGGCTTGCCGGTCTTGCTGGGATCGTTGCGGTCGAGAAAATCAACGACCTTGGCGGAGATCTCCTCGTCTACGGTTTTCGAGCGCTCCAGTGTCAGCGGGCCTTCGTCTTTGCAGGTCTGATTCTTCCCTGTGCCGTCAGACGACTTGCACCAAAGCACCGGACGCGGCGGCGTCAGGCAGGTCGTTGTTGCCGGATCTACCGCTCCGGGCACTTCGGCGACGCCGGGGATCGGCGTGTTCTTACACGGCGGCACGATGCTCTGTTTCGTCGGACTCGCGTTAATCTCCGGAAAGCTTACGCCCTGCATCGCGTCCAGGTGATACAGATAGCCCCAGAACTCCTGGAAGCCGTGTGCTGTCGGCAAGGCTTCCGTATGGTCGCCCAGGTGGTTCTTGCCAAATTCGCCGGTGGTATATCCCAGGTCGTGCAGGAACACGGCCAGCGCCGGCGTCCCGGGCTTTAGATAGGTGATGCTTCCGGGAAGTTGCGGCGGAATCATGCCAGTGCGCAGCGGATGCATGCCGGTGAAGAAAGCGTTGCGTCCGGCGGTGCAGCTCTCCTCGGCGTAGTAGTGCATGAAGATCCCACCCTCTTTCCCAATGCGATCGATGTTGGGCGTTTCTCCCACCATCAGTCCACGATGGTAGACACCCGGCTGCATCCAGCCGATGTCATCGCCCATGATGAAGAGGATGTTGGGTTGCTTCCCATTGGTGCTTTGAGGAGGATTGCTGGTTTGCCGATTATTATTCTGGCCGGCGCTCACGCAAGTAAACGCGGCGAGCGCCAGTAAGAGTGCAAATGTCTTTCTCATCTGTGCCATAAGTTGTGCTCCAATCGAAATTTGCATTTGTCACCTTTTGCTTCTTGCGCGCGTTCACTTTCGTGCGTTCACTTCCATTTGTAAGTCGCCCCGAAGATCACCCCCGACGTGACGGTGTTGTAGAGAAACTGCGCGGTGCGGTAGTCAACGAACAGATAGCGGTAGCCGGCTTCGAGCTTCCATCTGCTGGAGAGCTTGTAACCCAACAGGGTCGCAAACTGGTAATCGAGCTTCGCGCCGGTGCCCCAGCCGCCGACATCACCTAGGAGCGTAATCGAAGCCTTGGGGCTGAGCGCAGCCTGGGTTCGGCCGCCGATCACCAGGTCTCCCCAGTTCTCGGAGCTCTTGAAATCCAGGCCCAGCAGCGAAGGGTTGAAAGTTACCTTTTGTCCCAGATGCCAGAAGCGGACGCCGATGTTCGCGTCAGCCTTGAATTTCTCTTTGTCGAGCAACCGGGCTCCGACTTTGGAGGTCCAGATCAGCTCGCCCACTCTCAGGTCGGCTGAGGAAGCGCCCAGCCCTGGAAACGGTACAGCCTTGTCGTCGCCCAGCCGGACCCAAAACAGGTCGCCGTTCAGCAGGAGGAGCTGCCAACGGGCCTCGGCTGCGCCCTGGATGCCGAAACGGAAATGCGAAAGCAGATCGCCCGCGCTGGCGTGCACGCTGACGTCATGGTTGAACGCGCCTGTTGTTCCGTGCACTCCCGGAAACCAAAGATAGGGACTGATGGACACGTGCCAGTTGTAGTCAGGGGCCGGCGCCTGGCTGGTCGAGGAGGACGAACTCTGGGTTTGGTTGCCCGATAGTGGATTCTGGGTTTGGTCTTGCGCTAGGTCAACTTGCGCGGCAGCCGCTTGAGTCGCGTCCGCTTGCGTGACAATGGGCTGCAGATCGGGGGCCGGAGACTGTTTCTGCGCGTCGGCGGCGCGACCAAGCGTCACGGCCAGCAACAGGACTGGGGTCAAGCTCAACAGTCTTCTAACCACAATGGCTGGAGACACTTTCGTTTCGGACATTGTTGCTTCCTCCTAATGGCTAGCGATGGCGGTTGCCTCTCGTCCCCATTTGCAACAGATCACCTTGCAGCTGTTTATTTGCATTTGTCGGAGAGTGATTGAACTTGCTTCACTCCGAAGATTTCTTGTGCTCCCCTCGTGGAGCTCTGTTCACCACCTGCGGAACTGCTTAAAGAACCCGACAGGCGGACCTGGTGGCCAACGTTGTTGTCCAGCTGGTGGGTTTTATCCAGAAGCACGTAAGTCCTTCCCGTGGCGTCGGTCAACACATATTCATTGGCCGCGCCGGAAAGGCAGCCCTCGATGGTCTGCTCACCCTTTTCCGAGGTTGCTTGCTTCGATTTGTCAGGCTGTTGCGATTGTGCCCCGCCGTACTGATCCTGTGTCGCCGGCTGGGCACTGCTCTGCGCCAGGAACCACATCGACGAGAGCAGCAGAATTGCCGTCGTAAGAAACAATTTCTTCATGACTTCCTCCTGCTAGTTGTTCGCATTAGCGATAGCTTGTTGTTTGGCTTTCTGGTCCTCTTCCGTCAATTGCTCGGGGCCGAGTTTGAAGGTCACTTTGCCGATCTTGCCGTTGAAGCGGAACGGCACCTTGTAACCGTTGTCGTCCACCGGCGTGCGGGTGTCAGAGCCGATGTCCAGGGTTTCGTCAATCGTCAGTAAGAACGGGATAGTGTGCGGAATCGCCTTGCTGGCGACTTGTTGGCCGTCTACGGTTAACACGCCGGTTCCCCCCTTGCCCGCGCCAGGGCCGTCGTACTTGAAGTCGAACACCAGAGTGTGTTTACCGGGCGCGAGAGGCGCCGTTCCCTCCCAGCGGAAACGCTCCATGCCCAACATGTTGTAGAGAAAGACCGGCTTGCCTTTAAGCAGGTAGAGTCCGTAACCTCCGAAGCGGCCGCCGTCAGTCACGATCATGCCTTCGCCATTCGCAGGAACATCAACGTCTGCGGTGATGGTGTAGGACTTGGCCAAGATGTTAGGGGCGCTGCTATTGGGTATGCCGGCCAGTTCACCGGTATAAGTAAATACGGTCCGGCCGGCGGTATAGCTCGGACGAGGAGCCAGCAGCCGCCCAAGCACATCGTTGTCCAGAGGAAAGACGTTGTACTTCGCCGCCTCCACCATGAAGAGTTCCTGCATCGCCCGCAACTTGTCTGGCTGCTGGGTCGCAAGGTCGTGATATTCCGAGTAGTCATCAGCGATGTTGTAGAGCTCCCACTTATAACCGTTGACTACATCCGGCAGCTTGCCCAGACCCATCAACCAGGGTCCGGCGGGGGGTGTCGTGCAAGCGATCCAGCCGTCGTGGTAGATGGCGCGGTTTCCCATCATCTCGAAATATTGCGTGGTGTGTCGCGAAGGAGCGTTGGCGTTCCCTTTGTCGAAGGTGTACACCATGCTCACGCCCTCGATGGGTTTTTGCGCGATGCCGTTCAACATCACCGGCGCGGGAATGCCGGTGGCCTCCAGTAGGGTGGGGACAATATCAATCAGGTGGTGAAACTGGTTGCGGATGCCGCCCGCGTCTTTGATATGGCCGGGCCACGCGATGACCATGCCTTGACGGGTACCGCCGAAATGCGAGGCGATCTGCTTCGTCCACTTGAACGGAGTATCAAACGCCCACGACCATGCCACCGACATATGTGGCGTCGTCACGGGTGATCCCCACACATCGTAGAACTTCAGTTGTTCCGCGACAGGAACATTGATGCCTTGAATTGCTGCCAGGTCGAACGGCGTACCGTAAACCGAGCCCTCAGCGCTGGTCCCGTTGTCGCCGGAGATGTAGATGATGAGCGTGTTGTCGAGCTTGCCTTGGGCTTCCACCTCGTCGATGACGCGGCCAATCTCATGGTCGGTGTAGGCAACGTAGGCAGCGAACACTTCGGCCTGGCGCACGTAAAGTTTTTTCTCGTCCGCAGTGAGGGTGTCCCATTTCGGCAGCTTGGCGCCGCCAAACTCCGGCTGTCCATCGGGCCACGGCGTAAGTTCAGTGTTCTGCGGGACCACAGCCAGCTTCTTCTGGTTGGCAAGAATTTGCTCACGCAGCGCGTTCCACCCCTGGTCGAACAGGTGCATATTGTGAATCTTGTCGATCCATTCCTTCGTGGGCTGGTGTGGGGCGTGCGTGCCGCCGGGAACGTAGTAAAGGAAGAAGGGTTTGTCCGGAGCGGCGGCATTCAGTTCCTTCAGGTAGTTAATGGCGTCGTCCGCCATGCCGGTGATCAGATTGAAGCCGGGCTGGTCGCGCCAAGGGAAGATCTGCGTCGTATTGCGGAAGAGGAACGGCGTCCACTGGTCGGTCTCGCCGCCCATGAAGCCGTAGAAATATTCGAAGCCCATGCCGACAGGCCACTGATCAAATGGACCGGCCGTGCTGTACAGATAGTCGGGAGTGTTGTGGTTCTTGCCGAACCACGAAGTAGCGTAGCCGTTTTGTTTGAGAATCTCGCCGATGGTCCCGTTGTCCACGCCGATGATAGAGTTGTAGCCCGGGTAGCCGGTAGCCTGCTCGGAGATCACGCCGAAGCCCACTGAGTGATGGTTGCGGCCAGTGATGATGGCTGCGCGCGAAGGCGAGCACAACGCTGTGGAGTGGAACTGCGTGTAGCGCAGCCCCATCTTGGCCAAGCCGTCCATGGCGGGCGTCGGAATTACGCCACCGAAAGTGCTGGTGATGCCGTAACCTTGATCGTCGGTCATGATCAGCAAGATGTTGGGCGCGCCCTTGGGCGGGACCACCTTAGCCGGCCAGCAGGGCTTGGAATTCTTGGCGTTAAGATTGATCTCGCCGCCGAACGGCGGAGGTGGATTCGGCAGATAGCGGCCATCAATGGTGGTGGTGGCGGCAGGCGAGCATGGCGTCCCGGTAGTCTGCTGCTGCGCCGTGATCGCAGCGGGCATGAGGAGCACGAGCCCGAAGAAGGCATGGAACAGCCTCCTGGCGTGTAGCACAAGGCACCCCCTCACGGGAAATTGAGCTCTTGGGTAACAGGATGCGACGGCAAAAAGTCGGGATGTCATCTGTACACTTGATCCCTGTGCTCACACTGGCTTTCACTTTCTTCCCCCGGAAAAAGTACTCCAACCGCATCCCGTGTGTTTACGTCGAAGTAAACACACGCGAAGTTTGCGTGTGACCATGCTCTGGATCCTCTTCATCGTTCTTCTATTCGTGTGGCTGGTGGGAGTGGTGATCAGTTACACCATGGGCGGATGGATCCATCTGTTCCTGGCGCTGGCGGTGATCGTGCTGATCTTTCAGGTCACGCACTGGCGGAGATCCGTGCATTGAGATGGACCCTTCAATAGCTAGGAGCGCAGGCGCCCTCGCCTGCGAGCTTGGATCCTCACTCGCAGCCGGGGGCGGCTGCGCTCCTTATTCCGCAAGAAAAAAAGGCGCCCTTGCGAGCGCCTTTCTTTAACCAACTTCAACCAGGAGGTTAGAGGCCTTATCGGCCTGAAAAATGAAACCCGGCGGCACGACGATAGTTGCGCTGTATTCCGTAATAATTGCCGGACCACGGAGGCGGCGTCCCAGCTTCAACCCTGCCCTGTGCAGCACCGGGGTCTTGATCCATTTTCCGGCAAACCACACCCTGGAAGTCGACGCTTGCAGGTTCTCGCCGCCGGTTTCTACTTTCATCGCAGAAAGCTTCTCCGGCGATGCCAGGCGGCCACGCAGCCGTAGCGTCACGATTTCAACTTCACACTCTGGGGTGGAATAGCCGTAGCGGCGCTTGTGCTCGGCGTGGAAGCGGGCCAGCAAATCGGGGCCGTAGGCCAGGTTGATCTCGTATCCCTGGCCACGGTAGCGAAGGTCGGCGCTGGGCTCGTACACCGCCCTTCCCTCCCAGCCTTCTTTCTTCAGCTCCGCGGCGATGCTCTCGTGCAACTCGGCGTAAATTTTCGTCAGTACCTTGGCGGGAAGCGCGTTTTTCCTGCCGGCTTGGAGCAGCACGGTTCGCGAGTGGTCTTTGACCACGTCGCTGATCAGGATCCCCAGTGCCGAGAGCGCTCCCGGATACGCGGGGACGATCACTCTAGGAATCCGCAGTGACGCCGCGAGCTCACAAGCGTGCATGGCGCCCGCCCCGCCGAAGGCCACCAGGGCAAAGCGCCGGGGATCGTGCCCGCGCTCGATCGACACCACGCGGATGGCTTTCTCCATGTTGGCGTTCACCACGCGCACCACGCCGGCGGCAAATTCTTCCAGCGACAAGCGGCTGCCGTTTTGCTTGAGCCACTCGCGTACCAGGCGTTCCGCCCGGTCCACGTCGAGTTGAAACGCTCCGCCCAGAAAATGTCCGGCAGCCAGGCGCCCGAGAAGGAGGTTGGCGTCCGTCACCGTAGGGCGATCGCCTTTGCCGTAACAGATGGGTCCGGGATCGGCTCCGGCGGATTCCGGCCCCACGCGCAACGCGCCGCCCAAATCGAAGCGCGCCAGCGAACCGCCACCGGCGCCCACGGTGTGAATGTCGAGCACAGGCACGCGGACGGGGAGCCCAGCGACGTCCGCCTCGCTCGTCGTTGCCGGCCGGCCGTCGACGAGGGCGACGTCGGTCGAGGTCCCACCCATATCGAAGGTGATAAGGCGCTCGAAACCGCTGCGACCTGCGACCGCGCACGCTCCCACCACTCCGCCCGCAGGCCCAGACAACACGGTGCGCACAGGCTGCTCCGCGGCAGTCTCAAGTGCGGTGATGCCGCCGCTTGATTGCATCACGAAAATTCGTGCACGGTTTTTCGCACCGGCACGGCGCTCCAGTTGCCGCAGGTAATTTTCCATCACCGGTTGCAGATATGCGTTGACCAGAACTGTGCTGGCGCGCTCATACTCGCGGAACTCCGGCAGGATGCGGTGCGAAACCGACAGCGGCACGCCGATCCCCGCCAGTCCTTCAGCCACTGCCTGCTCGTTGGCGGCATTGGCAAATGAAAACAGCAGTGACAAGGCGATGGCTTGCGGCTTTTGCAAGGCAATGCGGCCGGCCAGCGTTTTCAAGGATGATCTTTCCGGCGCGCGGAGGATTGCCCCTTCCGCCGACGTCCGCTCTTCCACGCCGAAGCGCATCTCAGGAGCCGCAAGAGGCGGATCTTTTTCAAAAAAGAAATCGTAGAGTTTGGGGCGGTTCTGGCGACCGATCTCAATG
>Ga0126379_10000700_pt1 | contig 18923 bp, 17 predicted proteins | sample PanSoiMetPlot_24_FD_92640 | JGI IMG/M metagenome (GOLD analysis project Ga0126379, IMG submission 92640) | Tropical forest soil microbial communities from Panama - MetaG Plot_24 | ecosystem: Environmental > Terrestrial > Soil > Tropical forest > Bulk soil | place: Panama | collected 2016-02-17
GCCCGTCCCACCGGTGATAGCCGCCGACCCAGACGTGGGTCGGGCCCGGCGCGACCGCGCGCGTCTCGACGACGAGCGGGGGCGGGGCGATGCTCACGTAGACGCGCGCCCCGGCGATCGCCGGAGGAGCCATCGCCGCGATCAGCATGGCTGCGACCGCCAGGGAACAGAGGAGCCGTTTCGTTGTCATCCGTACCTCCTTCGATGTGCGTTACCGCGCTTCGAGTAAGAGACGATGCGAACAATGGACCGGTTGACGCCCGGCCGCTAGAGCTCTCCGGAGACGACGCGCCGCAGCGTCTCGCCGTCGATATTTCCACCGGAGAGGAGAATTCCCACCTTCCGGCCCGCGAGCTCTTCGCGCAATTTCATCAGCCCCGCCAAACCGGCCGCGCCGGCTCCCTCGGCGAGGTTGTGTGTCGTTCTCAGAAGGACGCGTACGGCTTCCGCCATCTCACCCTCTGATACCAGCACAAAGCCTGCCAGCCCCTCGAGGAGAGCCGGGAACGTCATGTCATAGGTATTCCGTGTCGCGAGACCGTCCGCAAAAGTGTCCGCGGACTCGCGGGCGACGCGGGAGCCGGCCTTCCAGGAGTCGTGCGCGGCGGGAGCCCTGCGAGCCTGGACCGCGTACACGGGCAGCCCGGGCCGGAGCGCCCTGGCGACCGTCATCGCGCCGACCGCCTGGGAGCCTCCACCCACGCTGACGACCATCGCCTCGATGTCGGGGCGTTCTTCCAGGATCTCCCACGTCGCCGTCGCGGCCCCGGCGATGACGTCGCGGTCGTTGGTCGAGTGGACCATCGTGAGGCCGCGTTCGCGCATCAGAGCGAGCGCGACTTCCAGCGACTCGTCGTAATCCTTCCCGCGTTCGACGAGGTCCGCCCCGAGCCCGCGCATCCCCTCGTTCTTCTCCGGGTTGTTTCCGAGGGGCACGCAGATCGTCACCGGCACGCCAAGCAGAGAGCCGGAGTACGCGACACCCAGCCCGTGGTTGCCCCGCGTCGCGGCGACGACTCCCCGAGAGCGCGGGTCCTCCGGCATCGCCGTCATCATCGAGAGGGCGTTGCGGACCTTGAAGGAGTTGGTCGGGTTGTGGTTCTCGTGCTTGACGTAGACGGAGATGCCGTTGCCGACCGCGTCGTCCAGCGCCGCGTACCGGCGCAGCGGCGTCGGCCGCAGGTAGTCCTGGATCCTCCGCCGGGCGCGGAGGACGTCCTCGAGGGTGATCGGCCAGGCGCCCGGCTTTTCCGTTTCCATCGGCCCGTGACAATATAGCGGCCGATTCGACGATGCCGCCGCGCAGGAAGAAAGCGAAAGAAGCCTCGAGGGGTCTGGCGGCCGAGGAGGTCGCCTCCGGCTCGCCGCCGAACGCCGCCGGGCAGCTTCGGGAGTCGATCGAGAAGGACGGCGGCTCCGTTCTCGCCGTCTTCCGCGACCCGCTCGGGAGCCACTGGCAGGTGCTGGCGGCGCTTCCCCTCAGGATCGTCGAGCCGACTCCGTTCCAGCGCGACCTCTCCGACGCTCACGTCAAGCGGCTGACGAACGTCATCGACACGCTGGGCCGCTTCCTCGACCCGATCATCGCGGTGCGGACGGACGACGGCGTCTACTGGACGCCCAACGGCCATCACCGCCTCTCCGCGATGCGGCGCCTCGGAGCGAAGTCGATCGTCGCCCTGGTTCTCCCCGAGAAGGAGATCGCCTACAAGATCCTTGCTCTCAACACGGAGAAGGCGCACAACCTGCGAGAGAAGTCGCTCGAGGTCATCCGGATGGCGCGGGATCTCGCGGAGCACGAGTCGTCCATGCCCGGGGGACCTGGCGGTCCCCCGGGCCCCCTGGCCGAGAAGGACTACGCGCTCGACTTCGACGAGCCGGCGCTCCTGACGCTGGGGATCTGCTACGAGAAGAACGGGCGCTTTCCGGGCGGCGCCTACCACCCGGTCTTGAAACGCGTGGACGAGTTCTTCGAGGAGAAGCTGCCGCGCGCGCTCCAGAAGCGGGAGAAGCGCGCCGGTACGGTGATGGCGCTGGAGGAGGCCGTGTCGAAGGCGATCAAGGCGCTCCAGGAGAAGGGATTCCAGAGCCCGTACCTGCGCGCCTTCGTCGTCGCGCGGATCAATCCGCTCCGTTTCCAGAAGAAGGGGTCGGCGAAGGCGGACTTCGACGCGACGCTGGACAAGATGCTGGCGTCGGCGAAGAAGTTCAACGCGGAGTCGGTCAAGGCGGACCAACTCGCCCGAACGGGCGGTGCGCCGGAGGAATCATGAGCAGCCAGCTGCGGTGGACGGTTCTCGGGACGGCCGCGATCGCGGCCCTCGCGGCGGCGGCGTTGTCTTCTCCCGCCTCGCCGCCGGTGGACCTCACGAAGGCGAAGGTGGTGGACCTGACGCACTCCTTCGACGACAAGACGATCTACTGGCCCAACTCTCCTTCCACATTCAAGCTCCAGAAGCTCGCCGACGGGCAAGCCGAGGGCGGCTATTACTACCGGATGAACTCCTTCTGCGCGCCGGAGCACGGCGGGACGCACCTCGACGCCCCGTCTCACTTCTCCAAAGACGGATGGACGGCCGAGCAGATCCCGCTTTCGAAGCTCGTGGCCCGCGGGGTCGTCATCGACGTGTCCAGGCAGGCGGCGGCGAATGCGGATTACCGCCTGGCGCCGGCGGACGTGAAGGCGTGGGAGAGCCGCAACGGTCCGATTCCTGCCGGTTCGATCGTCCTCCTCCGGACGGGATGGGCTTCGCGGTGGCCGGACAAGAAGCGATACCTCGGCGACGACACGCCCGGCGAGACGTCGAACCTTCACTTCCCCTCGTACGGAAAGGAATCCGCGGAGCTCCTGGTCAAGGACCGCCACGTCGCCGCGCTTGGCCTCGACACCGCGTCGATCGACTACGGCCCCTCGAAGGACTTCATCGTCCACCAGGTCGCCAACGGAGCCAACGTCCCGGGCCTGGAAAACCTCGCCAACCTCGATCAGCTCCCCGAAACCGGAGCCTGGATCGTCGCCCTTCCCATGAAGATCGCCGGAGGCTCCGGCGGCCCGCTTCGAGCAATCGCGCTGATCCCATAGTGAACGACCGGGCGGGCGGGGCAATCCCCTCCTCTGCGACTCCGGGTGCGAAACTCAGCTTACGAGGAGGCTTTGACGATGGGGGCGGCGCCCTTGGGAGACGCCGCGATGGCAGGGGTCCACCAGGAGAGGATCCTCTTCACGTAGCTTTGGGTCTCCCGATAGGGAGGGACTCCGCCGTAGTTTTCGACGGCGTTCTCTCCGGCGTTGTAGGCGGCGAGGACCAGCTCGGGGCGGTGGTCGAAGCGGTCCATCAACTCCTTCAGGTACCGGACTCCGGCGCGGACGTTGGCCACCGGATCGAAGGGCTGTGACAGCGAGAGGCGGTGCGCGGTCGCGGGCATCAGCTGCATCAGGCCCCGGGCGCCCTTGCGGGAGACGGCGCGGGGCTCGTAGTTGGATTCCGCGCGGATCAGCGCGGAGACCATGGAGGCGTCCACGCCGTAGCGTCGCGACTCCTCGGCGATGAGCTTGTCGAAGGCGGTGTTGAAGAGGGGCTTGCGGTCCTCGCGGTAGGAGAGGTCGTAGTTCTGCGCCAGCGTCGGAAGCGACGGGTCGAACTGGTCGCACAATTCCACGATCTCGTCCTCGACGATCCGCTCCACCCGGTTCAAGTCCACGCGGTAGCTGCCGCCGCCGGGAACGCCGATCTCGAGCTCCTGCTCGTCCACGACCCTGTAGGTGGCCGCCTTGACGACCCGTCCGTCGTCGAAGACGACCAGGTCGGCCCGGCAAGGCGCGGCGGCCAGGGCGGTCACGGCTGCGCCGAGGCACAGGACCAGTTTGGAAAGGAGTCTCATCCGGCTCGGGCAACGGGTGGGGGGCAAGGGTTATTCCGTTCGGCCCCCCATTGTGCCACGGCGGCGGGCCCGGGGATGGAACTCGTCGTAGACCCGCCGAAGCCTGGAAGAGGAGACCCGCGTGTAGATCTGCGTCGTCGAGATGTCGGCGTGACCGAGCATCATCTGGAGGGCCCGCAGGTCCGCGCCGTGCTCGAGAAGGTGGGTGGCGAAGCTGTGGCGGAGCCGGTGGGGCGTCAGGCGGGAGCGGATCCCGGCGCGGCGGCCGTAGCCCTCGATCAGCTGCCAGAAGCGCTGGCGAGTCATGGGCCGGCCCCGCGGCGTCAGGAACAGGTGCTCCGAGCCCCTCGTATCGAGGGCCGGCCGGACTTCCGACACGTAGCGGGTCAGCCACTTTCCGGCGGACTTCCCGAAGGGGACGAGCCGTTCGCGGTTGCCCTTGCCGGTCACCCGTAGGATTCCCTCGGCGACGTCCACGCGGTCCCGTGGAAGCAGGACGATCTCGGAGACGCGCAGGCCCGACGCGTACATCAGCTCGAGCATCGTCCGGTCCCGCAGCCCCAGCGGAGTCGCGCAGTCCGGCGCCTGGAGGAGTGCCTCGACTTCCTTCTCGGAAAGGGCCTTGGGCAGCGACAGCCCCGCCTTCGGGTTGACGAGGTCCGCCGTCGGATCGTTGCGGTACTCCAGGTGAACGCCCGCGAACCCGTAGAACCCGCGCAGGGCGGAGAGGGCCCGCGCCGTGGAACGCGACGAGAGGCCCCGGACCTTCAGCTCCTTCATGTACCGGGACAAATCCTCGCGTCCGACTTTCCCCGGAGCCAGCCGTGCCTTCTCGATCCACCATCCGAACCGTTCGAGGTCGGCGCGATAAGCCTTCACGCTCGCGGACGACAGCCCTTTTTCAACCGCGAGGTGATCGAGATACGTCGGAAGGTGCTTTTGAAGGAAATCCCCGCCCGGGGACCTGTCGACTGTCGACTGTCGACTGTCGACTTTCCTCAATGAGCGGTGACCGCCGATCGCGAGACGACCGCGAGAATCTCCTCGTCCGAAAGAACCCGGTCGCTCTCCTTGGCGCGGCGGAAGATCTCCTCGACGAGCTCGTGCCGGGGCTCGACGCCGTGGTTCTCCAGCCAGCACTGGACGTTGGAAAGCCCGCTCATCGGCCCGATCTCGATGACCTGCGTGCGTCCGACCATCCCGGCGGGGACACCCGAGTAGACGCGGTCCGCGAGCCACTCGTCCCCCTTCTTGCGCGCCTTGATGATCGCCGCGGCGTGGACTCCGGTGCCGGTCCGGAAGGCGTCGCGGCCGACCACCGGGTAGTTGTCCGGGATCGGGACGCCTGTCGTGCGGGAGACGGCCGAGCAGTAGTCGTGGAGGCTGGTCAGGTCGCGGTCGATCCACCCAAGGAGCTGGAGGTTGACGAGGAGCTGGTCCATCGGCGTGTTCCCGACGCGCTCGCCGATCCCCAGCGCGCAGGCATGGACGCGGTGCGCCCCCGCCTCGAGCGCCCAGAGGGCGTTGGTCACGCCGAACCCGCGGTCCTGGTGCCCGTGCCAGTCCACCTTCACCTCGGGGTTGACCTCGAGCACCAGCCTGGAGACGTAGCGGATGACGTTGCGCACGCCGTCGGGCGTGGCGTGGCCCACGGTGTCGCAGACGCAGACGCGCCCGGCGCCCGCCCGGATCGCCGCGGTGTACATCTGGCGGATGTGGTCCGGGTGCGCGCGCGTCGTGTCCTCGGTCACGTACATGACCGGAAGCCCCGCGCGGACCGCGAGCGAGACCGCCTCCTCCGTCATCCGCAGCATCCGGTCGAGGTCCCAGTCCTCGGCGTACTGGCGGATGGGCGAGGAGCCGATGAAGCACGCGACCTCGATCGGCAGGCCGACCTTCTGGGAGATCTCGATGATCGGAACGATGTCGGCGGCGACCGTCCTCGCGGCGCAGTTGGGGCGGATCTTCATCTTCGTGTCCACGATCTCGCGGGCGATCCGCGTGACCGTGGCGACGACGTGCGGGCCGGCGCCGGGCAGGCCGATGTCGGCCGAATCGATGCCGAGCGCCTCCATCAGGTGGAGGATCTGGAGCTTCTCCTCGACCTTGGGGCTCTTGACGGAGGGAGACTGGAGGCCGTCGCGGAGCGTCTCGTCGTCCAATTCGACGGTCCCGCGCGCGGGGAAGACGGCCCCCCCGGCTCGGTTCCAGTCGTAGATCAGGTCGGATTCCGGAGGATGCACCGCTCGCCTCTAGGTTGAAAGTTTATCACCGCCCCGTGAAGCGGGCCGGCCGCTTCTCCAGGAAGGCGTTCATTCCCTCGCGCATGTCTTCCGTGGCGGCGCAGAGGCCGAAGAGGGTCGCCTCGTAGGCGAGCCCCTCGGACAGCGGCATCTCGACGCCGCGCCGGATCGCCTCCAGCGCGTAGCGGACCGCCGCCGGGCTGTTGCGGACGATCGCGCGGGCCAGCTCCTGCGCTCCGGCGAGAGCGCCGCCGGCGGCAACCACGCGGTTGACGAGGCCCAGCCGGTGCGCCTCCGCGGCGGTGATCCCCTTCTCGGCGGTCAGGATCAGCTCCGCCGCCTTCGCCGTGCCCAGCAGCCGCGCGAGCCGCTGCGTCCCGCCGTAGCCCGGAAGGATCCCGAGGCCCGTCTCGGGAAGGCCCATCTTCGCGTTCTCCGACGCGACGCGCAGCGTGCAGGACAGCGCGAGCTCCAGGCCCCCGCCGTACGCGTACCCGTTGATCGCGGCGATCGTCGGAAACGGAAGGCCCTCGAGCCGGTTGAGCAGCTCCTGTCCGCGCCGGGCGTGCTCGCGCCCTTCAACGGGAGTCAGCTTCGCCAGCTCACCGATGTCCGCTCCCGCGATGAAGGCCTTCTCCCCCGCCCCGGTGAGGATCAGGCAGCGCAGATCGGAATCGGACTCGGCGACGGCGACCGCCGAGGAGAGCTCCTCCTGGACCGAGGCATTGAGCGCGTTCAGTTTCTCCGGGCGGTCCACCGTGAGGACACGGATCCCGTCGGCCGTCTCGACCCGGATCGTCTGGCCGCTCATCGCCCTTCCCCGTACTCGTAGAAGCCGCGTCCCGACTTCTTGCCGTACCGTCCGGCAAGCACCATGCGCTTCAAGAGAGGCGGCGGCGCGAAGCGCTTCTCGCGGTACTCGTGGAACATGATCTCGGCGATCGCGTAGGTCGTGTCGAGACCCACGAAGTCCAACAGCCGCAGCGGCCCCATTGGGTGGCCGCAGCCCAGCTCCATGCCGCGGTCGATGTCCTCGCGGGATCCGACGCCTTCCTCCAGCGCTCTCACCGCGTCGAGGAGATACGGGACGAGCAGCCGGTTGACGACGAACCCCGAGTTGTCGTGCGCTCGGATCGGCTCCTTGCCCAGCGACTTCGCGAAGTCGAAGACGGTCTTCTCCGTTTCCTCCGAGGTCGCGATGGTTCGGACGACCTCGACCAGCTTCATGACCGGCACGGGATTGAAGAAGTGAAGCCCCGCGAACCGGTCGGGCCGTCCGGTCGCCGTCGAGATCTCGGTGATCGTCAGCGACGAGGTATTGGAGCAGAAGATGGCGTGCGGAGCGCAGACGCGATCGAGGACGGTGAAGGCCTCCTTCTTCGCGTCCAGGTCCTCGACGATCGCCTCGAGGACGATGTCGCAGCCGGCCAGGTCCTCGAGACGGGTCGTCGTCGAGAGCTTCGAGCGGGCCGCGTCGCGGGCCCCGGCCTCGAGCTTTCCCTTTTCGACGGCCTTGCCCAGCGAGCTCTCGATCCGCCCGACCCCCTTCTTCGCCAGCTCGTCCGACACCTCCCGGATGACGGTCGCGTAGCCCGCCTTCGCACAGACCTCCGCGATGCCCGAGCCCATGAGGCCCGCGCCGAGGACCCCGACTTTCTCGATCTTCATCCGTTCTCCGCTTCGACGACCACGGCGATTCCCTGCCCGCCTCCGATGCACGCTCCGGCAAGGCCGTAGCGTGCGCCGCGGCGGCGGAGCTCCTTCAACAGCGTCAGGGTGCAGCGAGTCCCGGTGGCGGCGAGCGGATGCCCGAGCGCGATCGCCCCGCCGTTGACGTTGAGCTTCTCGGTGTCGAGGCCGAGCTCCCGGATGACGCCGAGGATCTGCCCGGCGAAGGCCTCGTTGATCTCCCAGAGGTCGATTTCTTCCTTTCGCAGGCCCGCCCTCTCGAGCGCGGCGCGAGCGGCCGGCGCGGGGCCAAGTCCCATCAGCTCCGGCTCGCATCCCACGACCGCCGAGGCGACGAGGCGGCCCAGGGGCTTCCTGCCGAGCTGATCCGCCTTCTCGGCCGACGCGACGACGACGGCCGCCGCGGCGTCCACGATCCCGGAGGCGTTGCCGGCGGTGACCATGCCTCCCTCGCCGAAGGAGGGCGGGAGGGCGGCCAGGCCTTCGAGGGTCGTGTCGGGGCGCAGGTGGTCGTCCTTCTCGATGCGGATCGTCTTTCGGCCGGCCTTGATCTCGACCGGCACGACCTCTTCCGACAGCCGGCAAGCCGCCCAGGCCGCCGCGGCGCGCTTCTGCGAGGAAAGAGCGTACGCGTCCTGCTCCTGCCGCGTGATTCCGTATTTGGCCGCGACTCGGTCGGACGTCTGGGCCATGTAGAGCCCGGCATAGGTGTCCAGCAGCGCCACCATCAGGGAGTCCTCGAGCTTCCCCTGCCCCAGGCGCAGGCCCTTGCGGGCCCCCCGGATGACGTGAGGGGCCTGGGACATGTTCTCCATCCCGCCGGCCAGAACCGTCGATGCCTCCCCGAGGAGGATGCGGTGGGACGCCTGGACGATCGACTCGAAGCCGGAGCCGCAGAGCCGGTTGACGGTCAGCGCCGGGACCTCCTTGGGAACCCCGGCCTTGAGAGCCACGTGCCGGGCGCCGTAGATAGCGTCGCCCGAGGTCTGAAGAGCGTTGCCGAAGATGACGTGGTCGATCTGCCCCGGCTCGACCCCGGAGCGCTTCATCGCCTCCCGCGAGGCGTAAACGGCCAGGTCGATCGCGGAGACGTCTGCGAAGGAGCCGTTGTACTCCGCCATCGGGGTCCTGACCCCGTCCAGGATCACGATCTCTTTTCTGTCTTCCATGGGAGCCCCCAAAACCCTCGAAATTTACAACAAATAAGTAGTGCTCCCGACCCGTCCCGGGTTCAGGAGCCGCGGGTCCAGACCCGGGCATGGAAGCGGCGGCGGACCTCGTTGAAGTTTGAGTCGCGGACCGTCGGGTGGATGCGGTTGGTCAGAAGGACGGCGATTCGATGGGATTCGGAGTCGAGCCAGACCGAGGTGCCCGTGAAGCCGGTGTGGCCGAAGGAGCGAAGGGGCATTTCCGGGGACGCCGATCCGGCGCCGCGCGCGGTCTGCCAGGACAGGCCGCGGCCCTCAGCGAGAAGCGGGGTCTGGTCGGTGCAAAAGTCTTCCCGATAGTCGAGGAGCCAGGTTCGGGCGAGCGACCAGACGTCCCGGGCCGTTCCGAAGAGGCCCGCGTTTCCGGCCACCCCTCCCCGACGGTTGGCGTTTCCGTCGTGGACTTCTCCCCAGACGACTCCCGTGCGGAACCGGGGATAGGAAAGGCCGAGAGCCGCAGTCATCTTCCGCTCGGTTTCGTCGCCCTTTTCCGTGGCGGCCGTCGCGCGGGCATCCGGAGGGAGGAATCGGGCGCCCGATCCGGCCCGCTTCGCGACGAGATCGGCAAACGCCCGGTCGATCGGCCCGCCGAAATGCGCCTCCAGGACGTCGCCGAAGAGCAGGAAGTTGAGGTCGCTATAGATGACCTTGGAGCCGGGAATCGCCGCCGGCTCGATTTCCGAGAGCGTTCGGGCGTACTCCCGGGCGCCCTCGCCTCGCGCGTAGAGCGGGTACCAGGCCGGCAGGCCCGACGTGTGGGTCAGAAGGCTCCGAAGCGTGACTCCGTCATAGCGGGTCTTCTTCCAGGCCGGAAAGAACGCCCCCGGCGAGCGGTCGAGGTCGAGGCCGCCGTCCGCGGCGATCCGGGCGAGCGCCCCGCAGCACAGTGGCTTGGTCAAGCTGGCGAGGTCCCAGAGCGTCTCCTCGGAGACGGGCACGCTCTCCGGCTCGACGGCGGCCCGCCCCGCATGGGCCCCTTCGCGGATGCCTTCGGGATCGCCGGCGAGGGCGCAGGCGCCGGGAAAGGAGCCCCGGGAGATCTCCTCTTCGATCCAGGCCGCCAGCGAGGTCACTGGGGAGGCGCCTGGATCTCCGCCCGCCGGGGAACGATCCGCTTCGCGTTGGCCGCGACGTTGGGGGCGACGGCATCGGGCGCCTTGACGGCGGAGCGCTCCTTCTCCAGCGCCGTCACCTGCTCCTCGAGCTTCCGGCGCGTCTCCTGGTCTTTGGCGCCGCGCGAGGCCTCTCTCACGGAGGCGATCGTTCGAGCGTAAGTCCCGTCGGCGGCGGTTCGGACCTGCGTGGCTTCCAGGAACACGAGCGCTTCCAGGACCCGAGCCCGGGCCCACGCGTACTCCTCCGGATCCACGCGGACGGCCGCGGCGGCTTCTTCGTCGGTTCGTCCGCGCGAGGCCCGCCGCACCCGGATGTAGCTGTCGATCTGCGCGTTGGTCAGGAGCCCGTCGGCGGGCGGGGCAAACCGGACGATCTTCGCCACGCCGGGAAGCGAGCTCTTGGGCTCTGCCTTCGGGGCCTCCTGGCCGCACGACACCAAAGTGCAAGTGACCGCAATGGATGTAAAGATTTGGAGGGCGCGCCGCACTTTGCCGAGTGTAATTTAGGTGCTGACAGTCTTCCCTCTCAACCGTTAGAATCGCGGCTCAGGAACACTTCCGTGGCTGTACCCGAAAAAATCGGTAAATACGAGATTTCCGAGCAGATCGGTGTCGGCGGTTTCGGGGCCGTTTACAAGGGCCGCGATCCGTTCATCAAGCGCACGGTCGCGGTCAAGACCTGCCAGCTGAACGACCCCGAGATCAAGAGCCGGTTCTTCCGGGAGGCCGAGCTCGCCGGGAACCTCCACCACCGCAACATCACGACCATCTACGACTTCGGGGTCGAGAATGACATCCCCTACATCGTCCAGGAGTTCCTGAGCGGGGAAGACCTCGACAAGATCATCAAGCGCGGTGAGAAGCTGACGCCGGCCCGAAAGATCGAGATCCTGATCCATATCTCCGAGGGCCTCCATTTCGCGCACGAGGCCCACGTCATCCACCGCGACATCAAGCCCGCCAACATCCGGATCCTGGAGAACGGCGCGGTCAAGATCATGGACTTCGGGATCGCCAAGTCGCTCCAGTCCGAGTCCCAGCTGACCCAGACGGGGATCACGCTGGGGACCTCGGCGTACCTCGCTCCCGAGCAGATCCGCGGCGAGACCCTGGACCGCCGCACGGACGTCTTCGCGCTGGGCGTCCTCGCCTATGAGCTGCTCGCCTACCAGAAACCGTTCCGCGGCGAGCACCTCTCGACGATCCTGTACCGGATCCTGAACGAGGCCCCCGAACCGATCGACCAGATCGCGCCGGAGGTGACGCCGGCCCTCGCCGCGATCGTCAACAAGGCGATCGAGAAAAACATCCAGAACCGCTACCCCTCGATGGAGGCGATGCGGCAGGACCTGATCAGCGTCTACCGGCAGGTCGCCGGCGGAAGCGGCGCCATCCCGACCGGGTCGTTCTCGTCCGCCAGTCCGGGCGCGGCGGCCCCCTTCGATCCGGACGAGACGATCAAGACGCCGAGCAAGGGGATGGAGACGAGCCACATCACCCCGCCTTCGGGCGCCCTGGCACGCGTCCCGGCGCCGGAAGACGCGACCGTCATCTCCGAAGCCACCCCGCTCCCCGCTCCGCCGCCTTCTCCGAAGTCCGGCGGGCTCGAGCTCGTCAATTTCCGCGACCCGAGCCAGCGCACGGGTGACGCCAAGCCCGAGGCCGCCGCCGAGGCGGCCGCCGCGGTTCCGTCCGGCGGATCGAACAAGGGCGTGATGATCGGCGCCGGGTTGGCCGCCGCCGCAGTCATCGGCATCGGAGTGTTTCTCCTGATGCGCAGCAAGAAGCCCGAAGTGCCCGCGCCCGCGCCGTCCGAGACGGCCGCCAAAGCACCGACGGCTCCGATCGTCTTCCCTGCGCCGCAGGTAGGCCAGGACTCGGCCTCGGCGGCGAAGCCAGCGCCGCCCGCGGCACCTCCGAAGGCCAAGGCGGCCGAGCCGAAGCCGGCCGAAGAGAAGGTCGCCGAGAAATCGGCGTCAAAGAAGAGCGAGAAGAACGAGGCGCCCGCGAAAGCCGCCAAAACCTACAAGGTCCAGTTCAGCTCCATCCCCGTTGCGACGCTCTCCGTGGACGGAAAAAAGATCGGCCCCTCGATCCCGGCCCAGGTCGTGGACCTGTCCGAGGGCAAGCACACGCTGCGCTTCGAGACGCCGGACTTCCCGCCGTACGAGAAGTCCTTCACCGTCAGCTCCAGCGCCAACCCGCCGATCGCCTACCGGTTCCCGGTCGGCGTTCTCGTCATCAACTCGCCGGCCTGGGCCGGGGCCAACGTGCTCATCGACTCGAAGTTCAAGGGAATTTTGATCGGCGAGAAGAGTTTCCAGATCACCGCCGGGCCCCACAAGGTCACGCTCTCCCGCGAGGGAGTCAATCCGTACACGACCGAGGTCAACGTCTCCGACGGCGAGAAGAAGACACTTTCGCCTCCGGAGCCGACCAAGGCCCAGGAGGGATCCTCTTGAAGCGCTTCGCCGCGATTCTCGCGATCGCCCTGATGGCTGCCGCCGGGGCGGCGTACGGCCAGGAGCCCGACAAGATGGAGGTGGACGCCAAGAAGGCCTTCGACGCCGGCCGCTTCCAGGAGGCCGCGGAGAAGTTCGCCAAGGCGGCGGAAGGCGCGGACCTCTCCGCCGACCGCAAGTCGGAGCTCTACTTCCAGAGCGCGTGGGCCTACTTCATCGGCGGCAACTCCAAGTCCTCGCGGGAGAACCTCAAGGCAGCGTTCACGGCCCGGCCGAACCTGGAGATCGTCGCCGACTTCTACAGCCCCGATTTCGTGCGCCTCGCCCAGACCGTCCGCGCGGAGGTCTCGGGCGCGACCGCTCCCTCGGCCGACCTGTCGGAGCTGAAACGGATGGCGCGCGAGAAGCTCGCCGACAACAAGGCGGAGGAGGCGCTCTACGACCTGAAGCGCGCCGAGAGCTCCACGGACCCGCAGATCCACCGGCTGATGGCCGAGGCGTACGACAAGATGGGCCGCTCCGCCGACGCGGACGCCTCGCGGCGCAAGGCGTCGGACCTGGAGAAGACCGTCGTCACGGCGACTCCCCTGCCGGGGACGGCCCCGGCGGCTCCCGCTGCGCCGGCCCCGGCCGCGGCCGCCGGCGCGGTCGCAGGAGGCGTCAGCGTGGCTCCGCTGCTCGAGTCCGCCGAGACCTCGCTCAAGAAGGGCGACCTTCGCAACGCGCAAGTCATCGCCAGCAAGGCGCTCGACGTGGACCCGAAGAGCTCCGAGGCCCACCGCATCATCGCGGACGCGGCGTTCGGGATGGGACGGGAAGCGGACGCCGAGCGCGAGTACACGGCGGCGATCACTCTCGACCTGGCCAACGCGAAAGCCGAGCTGGGCCTGGCGGCCCTGGCCGAGAACCAGCGCAAGTGGAACACCGCCGCGAGCCACTACCGGCGCGCCCTGGAGCTGAACTCCCGCAGCATCCAGGCCGCGCTGGGGCTGGGGCGCTCGATGGACGAGCTCAAGGAGAAGACTTCCGCGCGCATCGCCTTCGGGCGCGCCGTCGAGACCGATCCGACCGACGCCGTCGCCCGCAACGACTACGGCGTCTTCCTCTCTCGCGCGGGAGAGGACGACGCCGCCATCGAGCAGCTTTCCGAGGCCGTGCGGCTTTCCCCGCAGACCGCGATCTACCACGAGAACCTGGGCCGCGCCCACCGGAAGAAAGGCGCGGCGAAAGAGGCCGAGCGCGAGCTCGCCGAGGCGGCGCGCCTGAACCCGAAGGACGCCCAGGTCTGGGAGGCCGTGGGTCACCTGCTCAAGGAGCAGAAGCGATTCGACGAGGCCGCGACGGCATACCGCTCCGCCTACCAGATCGACCCCTCCAGCGAGGAGGCGGCGAGCGGCCTCTCGGTCGTCCTGATCGAGGCGGGCAAGGCGGACGAGGCGGAATCGGTTCTCACGAAGGCCGTCGAGACGAGTCCGAAGGGCGCATCGCTCTGGAACAACCTCGGGGTCGCGAGGACCAGGCGCGGCAACTACGCAGGAGCGGTCGAGGCTTTCCAGAAAGCGATCGACCTCGACGGGAACTTCGAGATCGCCCGCGCCAACCTCGCCCGGGCCGAGCAGCTCGCAGGCCTCGAGCGCGCGGCGTCGTAGGTTCCTTCGGCGGGGCCATGATCCTGGGCGTTTTCCTCTTGCCGGCGCTTCTCGCGGCGGCCCCCTCTCCCGACGCCCACCGCGCCGAGATCGAAGCGTGGCGCGCGAGACGGATGGCCAGCCTGAGAAAAGAGGACGGCTGGCTGACGCTCGTCGGCCTCTTCTGGCTCGAGCAGGGCGAGAACCGCTTCGGCAGCGACAAGAAGAACCGGATCGTGTTTCCTGAGGGCTCCGCGCCGAAGGCGATGGGGTCTTTCGACCTGGCCGGCGAGACCGTCACCCTTCACGCCAGGCCCGACGGGAACCTGACGGCTGGAGGCAAACCGGTCACGACGATGGTCCTGAAGACCGATGCCGACGAAGAGCCGACGCTCCTGACCAACGGCCGGCTGCGCTTCTACGTCATCAAGCGAGGAAAGAAGCTGGGCGTTCGGGTCAAGGACAGCAAGTCCCAGGCGCTCGCCGACTTCCACGGGATCGACAGCTACCCCGTGGACCTGAAGTGGCGATTCGAAGCGCGCTTCGACGCCTACGATCCTCCCAAGCCGGTCGCCGTCCCGAACATCCTCGGCTCCGTCGAGCAGGAGAAGTCCCCGGGAGCGGTCGTGTTCGAGGTCGCCGGCAAGGAATACCGCATCGAGGCGGTCAAGGAGGCCGGGTCGGACGACCTCTTCCTGATCTTCGGCGACCAGACCAACGGGTTCGAGACCTACGGAGGCGGCCGGTTCCTCTACACGGCCCCGCCGGACAAGGACGGGAAGGTCGTCGTGGACTTCAACAAGGCCTACAACCCTCCCTGCGTCTTCACTCCCTACGCCACCTGCCCCCTGCCTCCCGCCGCCAACCGCCTCTCCCTCCGCGTCGAGGCCGGCGAGAAGCGCTTCGGCGAACATTAATCGTCGCCTCGGACATTGGACCTTGGTCCGACCTTGGACATTGGACCTTGGGCTTTGGACCCACTAGACCTTGGACCTTGGATCCGGTCCTTCAACGCGCGGGCGGGCCTCCCAGCGCTTCGAGCAGCTCCGCGAGGATCCGCGCGGTCGCTCCCCAGATCACGTGCTTGCCGTAGTGGTAGAAAAGGATTACTCCCTCCCGCCCGGGAATCGGCTGCGACTCACGAATCGCCGGATCCATCAGCGATGGCAGCGGCGCCTCGATGACCTCCGCGATCTCCGCCTCGGCGGGCTGCCAGACGTAGGGCTGCGGCACCGCGGCGACGTACGGCTCGACGTAAAAGTTCGTCACGGTCACGATCGGCGAGAGGCTGCCCAGGGAGACGACGTCCCGGCGGGCGATCCCGAGCTCCTCCTCCGTCTCGCGCAGCGCCGTCTCGTAAAGGCTGTCGTCCTCGGACTCTTCGCCTCCGCCCGGAAACGAGATCTGGCCCCGGTGGTGCTCGACGCTCTCGGTGCGCCGCGTGAAGAGGACCCAGAGCTTCGCGTCGCGAACGAAGAGCGGGACGAGGACTCCGGCGCGGCGGTCGTTCTCGCCGGGCGTGGGCCGGGGCCCGGGCGGTAGGCTCGAGAGGCGCGACCGCACCTCTTCGATCCATCCGGGGCGAGGTTGCGCCTTGCCCAGGTCAGGCCCCCACGGCGCGTCCGGCCTCGGCGCGCGACTTCAGGTAGGCCTCGATGAATGGCGTCAGCTCGCCGTCGAGGACCGCGTCGGTGTCGCCCGTCTCGTGGCCGGTCCGGTGGTCCTTGACCATCCGGTAGGGGTGGAGGACGTAAGAGCGGATCTGGCTCCCCCACTCGATGGATTTCTTGTCGCCGACGAGCTTCTCCTCCTCCGCCCGCCGCTCGTCGAGCGCGCGCTGGTAGAGCCGGGCGCGCAGAACCCGCATCGCCATGTCGCGGTTTCTCCCCTGGCTGCGCTCGTTCTGGCAGGTCACGACGATGCCGGTCGGCAGGTGCGTGATCCGGACCGCGGAGTCCGTGACGTTGACGTGCTGGCCGCCCGCGCCGCTGGAGCGGTAGGTGTCCACGCGGAGGTCCTTCTCGGCGATGTCGATCTGGATGTCCTCGTCCACCTCGGGCGAGACGTAGATCGAGGCGAAGGAGGTGTGCCGGCGCTGCGCCGCGTCGAACGGCGAGATGCGCACGAGGCGGTGGACGCCCATCTCGGACTTCAGGTACCCGTAGGCGTGGTCCCCGACGACGTGGAGCGTGGCGCTCTTGAGCCCCGCCTCCTCGCCGTCCTGCCGGTCGATCAGGTCAGCCTTCCAGCCCCGCCCTTCGCAGAAGCGCAGGTACATCCGCAGGAGCATCTCGGCCCAGTCCTGCGACTCGGTGCCCCCGGCGCCCGCGTGGATCATCAGCCAGGCGTTCTTCGAATCCTCGGGGGAGCTCATCTTGACGGAAAGCTCCAGCTCGTCGGCGAAGGCGCCGGCGGTCTTGAGGGTCTCACGGGCATCCGTCTCGGCGGGCTCGCCCTCCTTCAACAGGTCGGTGAACGTCAGGAGCTCGTCGCGGAGCTCATCCAACCGGCCGGCCGTCTCGAGCTTGCGCTCCTGGACACGGCTCTGCCGAAGCGTCTCCTGGGCTTCCTCGGGGCGGGACCAGAAGTCGGGGGCGGAGGCTTTCTGCCTCAGTCCTTCGAGCGCGCTCCGCGCGGCGTCGGAATCAAAGATAGCCGCGAAGCGATTGGAGTCGCTCCGAGGCGGCCTTCAGGGCGGCAATGAGGTCGTCGCGTTCGGTCATCTCTTGGAGTCGACAGTCCACAGTCGACAGCCGACAGTCATCCGGAGCGCCGAAGACGGAGCCACCGGATCGTTCCGAAGAGTAGCACGGCGAGGGCGACGAAGTCGGCGGTCCGGGGGATCCAGTAGCCCCAGCGGACCCAGGGCGTCGTCACCTCGATGAGCCGGGCCCGGCCCGGAAGGACGGCCGGAAGGTCGGGAGGCATGTAGAGGCGGATGCGGCCCAGGTCGTCCACGATCCCGGAGATTCCGGTGATGGCGGCCCTCAGGAGATAACGCCGCGTCTCGACCGAGCGCAGCAGCGCCCCCGCGAAGTGCTGCGCCTGCGCGCCCGCTTTTCCGTACCAGGAGTCGTTGGAGATCGTGACGAGGAGATTGGCGCCGAGCCGTCCCACCTCCTCCCGCGCCAGCGACGGATAGAGGATTTCGTAACAGACGCCGACGCCGGCCTTGAGCGTTCCGTCCTCGAGGACCGCCGGCTCCGCCGCCGGAGAGAACGCCCCGATCTCGGAAGAGACCTGCCTCGCGAAGAAGAAGAGCTTCGGCAGAGGAACGTACTCGCCGAAAGGCACGAGGTGGACTTTCCGGTAGGCCGGTCCGACCAGTCCGCCCGAGCCCGCCAGCCGAGCGACGTTGAAGTAGCTGCCGTCGGGTATCTCCTCGACGTCGTTGAAGAGGATTCGTCCGCCCGACCGCGAGGCTACCGAAACGAGGTCCTCCCGCAGCCGGTCGCTCCTCTGCCAGTAGAAGGGGAATGCCGATTCGGGAACCACGATCAGCTGCGGCTTGCGCTCCGCGGCCGCGAGGGCCTGGTCGAGGACCTGCCGGTAGGCCGCCGCCGATCCGCCGGGAGCGCGGCGTTCTTCCTCGCGGATATTGGGCTGAAGGAGCGCGACGGAGACCGTCTGCCCCGGCACGGGCGCCTTGCGGAGGCGAACCGTTCCCGCCGTCGCCAGCCCGAACGCCAGCAGCGCGGCGAGGAGGAGGGGCCGGGGGCTGCGCGTCCGGATCGTTGCCGCGAGCAGGGCGGCCCCGGCCATGACGAGGAAACCCAGACCGTACACGCCCCAGACGGACGCCGTCTGGATCCAGATCGAGTGGCGGTAGAGGGCATGCCCCGTCAGGTTCCAGGGGAAGCCCTTGTAGACGAAGGAGCGGGCGTGCTCGGACGCCATCCAGAGGAGGGGGAAGACCGCGAGCCTCGCCATGGATCCGGCCGGCGCGAACGCGGCCGTCCCCCAGGCGACGAAGGCCGGCCACTCCGACAGGATCGCCGCCAGGAGCACGAGGCAGACAACTCCCATCGCCGCGCCCTGTCCCCCGTAATGGGTGACGACGTAGATGATCCACGGGATGGACGCGCACCAGTACGCCATCCCGAAGAGAAACCCGGAAAGGAACGCCCGCCTCCGGCTCTCCTCTTGAGTCAGCGCGACGAGCCACGGAACCGGCGCCAGCGGAAGAAGGACCACCCACTCGAACGGGGGAAACGCCGGCGCGAAGAGGAGACCCGAGACGAGCGCGCTCGCGTAGAGGACCCAGCGCCCGCGCAACCTATCGCCCGACGCCCGCCGACTCGGCGAATTCTTCCGCCCGGTATGACGACCGCACGAACGGTCCCGAGAAGACGTGCCGGAACCCCATCGCCTCCCCCGCCTCGCGGTATCGCTCGAAGGCGTCCGGATGCACGTACTCGACGACCGGCAGGTTCTCCCTGGACGGCCTCAGGTACTGCCCGATCGTGACGATGTCCACGCCGGCTTCGCGCATCCTCGCGAGAAGGTCCAGGACTTCCTCCCTGGTCTCGCCGAGCCCGACCATCAGCCCCGACTTCGTGGTGATCTCCGGATCGAACGCGCGCGCCGCCTCCAGGACCGAGAGCGAGCGCTCGAGCTTCGAGCCGCGCCGCGCGACCGGGTAAAGGCGAGGCACCGTCTCGACGTTATGATTGAACACATCCGGCCCGGCCTCGAC
>Ga0126379_10000701_pt1 | contig 18923 bp, 21 predicted proteins | sample PanSoiMetPlot_24_FD_92640 | JGI IMG/M metagenome (GOLD analysis project Ga0126379, IMG submission 92640) | Tropical forest soil microbial communities from Panama - MetaG Plot_24 | ecosystem: Environmental > Terrestrial > Soil > Tropical forest > Bulk soil | place: Panama | collected 2016-02-17
CCACGTGTTACTCACCCGTGCGCCGCTCTACTAGGATTGCTCCATTCGCGCTCGACTTGCATGTGTTAGGCACGCCGCCAGCGTTCGTTCTGAGCCAGGATCAAACTCTCCAATTGAATTCTTCGAGTTTTTGAACTGGCGCGCACCAAAGCGCTTGCGCTTTCGTGCGATGTTCAGAGAAAATTCGCCGCGCAAAAAGCGCGGTGAACGCTCTCAAGAATTTGACTGCGGTTTCCGCAATCTTTCTTGGACTTGCTATTTGGTTTTCAAAGACCAAAGCGGGGCCAAACTCCTGCCCGCCATCCATTTGCGCCCTGAAAGGGGGCGGGGCGTTATATGTGACCCCGCTGGGGCCTGTCAAGGAAGCCCGCCCGCCTTGGCTCCCACAGCCGTTCCGCTTCGCAGCTTGAGCTGCATGCCCTCACCGCGCAGCCGTGGTCCGTCAAAATTAGCGCACCCAGGGCCGTTGTCAACGAAATCTGGCAGGAAAAACAGCGCATTCTGATCCGTCCTGCCTTCACGCAGAGCGGTCGAGCTTTAGCTTTGCCAGGTCGAGGCGCTCGCGCCTGCATCGCTCTGCTCGGACGACCGAGGTCAGATCGCAGAAGGCGCGGTCGAGATCGTCGTTGACGATCACGTAATCGTACGACGCGGCGCCCCGCTCAATCTCCGAGCGGGCAGCCAACAGCCTTGCGCGAAGAGCATCCTCGGTCTCGGTCCGCCGCTGCCGGAGCCGTCGCTCGAGCTCGGCAATCGAGGGCGGTAGGACAAAAACCAAGATCGCGTCTGGATATTTGCGCTTGATCGCATTGCCGCCCTGGACGTCGATGTCGAACACCGCAATTCCTCCGGAGGAGCGCACTTCGTCGACGATCGCCTGCGGGCTGCCATAGAAGTGTCCATGAACCTCCGCCCACTCTACGAACTCGCCTAGGTCGATCTTCTTCTGGAACGTCAACGCATCGACGAAGTGATAGTCCTCGCCGTCCTTCTCCGTTCCCCGGGGTGGCCGGGTGGTGTAGCTGACGGAGAACACTGCATCCGGCAGCTCCCGCATCAGGCGAAGCGCGAGGCTCGTCTTTCCGGCACCGGACGGAGCGGAAAGAACCAGCAGCAGCCCTTGGCCTGCGCGCGCCTGGCTCATTCGACGTTCTGGACCTGTTCGCGGATGCGCTCAAGCTCAGCCTTCATTGCCACCACTCGAGCCGAAATCTCCGAATGCTGACTCTTCGATCCGGCCGTATTCACTTCGCGGTTCATCTCCTGCACGAGAAACTCCATCTTCCTGCCCGCAGGCTCAGGTGACTGCGAAAGCCTGCGGAACTGCTCCAGGTGGGAGAACAACCGGGCGACCTCCTCGGCGATGTCCGAGCGCTCGGCGAAAAAAGCGACCTCCTGCGCGAGGCGTTGGGGATCGACCGACACTCCTCGGGCCAGCTCAGCCACTTTTTCAGCCAGGCGCTGGCGGTACTCGCTGAGGACTTTCGGTCCGAGCGCCTCCACCTCTGATGCCAGCTCTTGGATTGCTCTGAGCCGGCCGCCGACGTCCGCCTCGATCGCGCGCCCCTCTAACTCCCTCATCTGCCCGAGCCTCTCCAAAGCCTGCGTCAGGGCCAAGTCCAGTGCCTGCGATGCCCTTGCCAAATCCACCTCGCGCTCCGCCACCGTGATCACGCCGGGCTGGGCAGCGATATCCTGGAGGCGAATCTCGCCCCCGAGCCGCAGCTCCGCCGCCAGAGAGCTCAGGGCGACGAAATAGTCGCGGGCAAGCGCCATGTTCACGGTCGGGGCGACGCTTCCTCCTTCCGAGCTCTGGCGCTTGACAAATACCTCGATGCTTCCGCGCGCGATGCGATCTTTCACCGCCTTGACCACGGCAGGCTCAAGCGAAGCCAGCTCGCGAGGGAGCCGAACCTTCACCTCACAGAATTTGTGGTTCCAGGACCGAACCTCTACCGACAGTTCTTCCGAGTTGAGCGTCGCTTGGCCCGCGCCGAATCCCGTCATGCTCCTGAGCACCCTCGCTTGCTAGGGGCTTTTCACTCCAAGGTCAAGTGCAGCAGCCCTCAGCGCACGGCGCGACGCGCTCTCCTATAAGCTGCGCGCGGATGAGTCTGCTCAAGCGGCTCGAACGAGCGACGAAGTTCGGCCTCGCGCTGATCGCGGTGCCACTGTTGTGGCGGCCGCGCCGACGCCGGCTTGCAAGGGCGCTGCGCAACGCGAGAAGAATCCTGCTGGTTCGAATCGACGATCGACTCGGAGAGGCCCTGCTGATGACGCCGCTTTTCAGCGTCCTCAAACGAGCCATGCCGGATTGCGAGCTGGATGCTTTAGTGCACGCCAAGACCTCGCGCGCAATCTCGGGGCATCCTAAAGTCGACCGCGTCATCGCGTTCGATGCCCGTCGCCTTTTTCTGGGAGCGCTGGCGCCGGGCATCCGCGGGCTGCGCCGAGCCGCCTACGACGCGGTGATCGACTGTACGAACTGGACGGATCCATCGGTGCGATCTGCGCTTGTTTGCCGATTGATCGGTTCTCGCTCCGTGGTCATCGGGCCTGACGCGCGGCCGGTGGCCGGCTTGTACTCGATTGCGGTTGCCCCGCGAGAGGGAGCCCAGAGCGAGCTGGAACAGCGCGTTCATCTGCTGTCGCCTCTGGCTCGCTCCCCGGGGTCCGTGCGGCTGTCGTTCCGGCGCCCCAACCCTGCGCCAACGCTAAAACCGCTGCTGGACCGCCTGCGGTCAACTCCATTCGCCGTCGTGAACCCCGGTGGGCGTCTGGACTGGAGGCGAATCCCGCCGAGCGCATTCGCCGCCGCCGCCCATGCGCTGATGGAATCTGGTTTCTCGGTTCTGATCACCTGGGGACCGGGCGAGGCCTCGCTGGCGAAGAGCGTTGCCCAGCTCGCCCCCCAAAGCGCGCTCGCGCCGCCGACGGATATCGACGACCTGGCCGCGCTGATGAACGGGGCGGCCCTGACGATCTGCAACAACAGCGGGCCGATGCATCTCTCAGTGGCGTTGGGGACCCCGACGCTCGCATTTTTCTTGAAAATGGATCCAAGGCGATGGGGATACGCTTACCCGCCTCACCGCATGATCGATCTGACGGCGACAGTTGACCGCGGCGAGCTCGATTCCACGGTGAGATTCGAAGTGTCAAAGTTCGTGGAGGATCTCCGCCGCTGGCGAGCAGGAGGAGGCGAGCGCTCCCAAGCAAAGGACTCCGGACCGTGAGCCCCGGAGCGTGCTGACCGGAGGACGCGCCGGCCGCCGCGCGCAACCCGCGAAGCTACGTGGGCTTTGTGCTCAGCGGACGCGCGGAATCGACCAACATCACCGGGATGTCGTCTTCAATTGCGTAGATCAGCGCGCAGGCTCGGCAATGGATCTCTTTCTTCTCCTCGTGGAATTCGAGATCGCCTTTGCACTTCGGACAAACGAGGATCTCCCTCAGCTCTCGGCTTAGAGCCATTCGTCAGACCGCGTTGGCGAGGCGCGTAGGATGACCGCAACTCACGTCGAGCTCCGGCGCAGCTTCGCCAGTCGGGCAATCAGCTCCGTGCTGCTGTGCCGCTTCTCATCTCCCACAATCTCAACCCTTCCTCCGCAGGACTCTACCTCGTTTCGTTCCGGAACCGTGAGCCGGGTGTAGTCGGTCCCCTTCGCGTGTACCTCCGGGCGAAGGGCTCGGATGACTGCGCGCACATCCGGCTCATCGAAGATCAACACCTGATCAACGCAACGCATCGCGGCAATCATCTCCGCGCGCTCGCGCTCGGGAACGACCGGCCTGCCCGGTCCTTTCGACATTCCTGCGGATCGATCCGAATTCACCGCCACAACCAGAACGTCGGCCAACTCCTTTGCCCCTTCCAGGTAGCGCACATGGCCGACGTGCAGCAGATCGAAGATGCCATTCGCCAGGACGACGCTGCGCCCGCGCGCCCGTTCGCTCTGAATTCGCTCTGCGACAACGTCCAGAGGGGCTATTTTGTCCGCCGCCTTCACGCCTTCGATCTCGAGAGCTGCCGGAGCAACTCGTCTCGAGCAACCGTGGCGGTGCCCTGCTTTTGCACGACCAAGCCCGCCGCAACGTTTGCGATCCGGGCCGCGTCGAGCATGTTCGCTCCTGCGCTCAGGGCCAAGGTGAAAGCGGCGATGACCGTGTCTCCAGCCCCCGTGACATCGACCGCTTCCTCGGGACCGTAGGCCGGAATCAACTCAACGCGCCCATCGCGGTCCAAGATGGCGACTCCATTTCGGCCGCGCGTAATCAGCAGCGCCTGACAGCCGAGCATCTTCAAAGCTGATCGCCCCGCCTGCACCACATCCCGCTCCGTCTTGAGCGACGAGCGCACGAGGCTCTCCAGCTCCGGCTCGTTCGGTTTGCACACGGTCACACCGCTGAACGCGCGCAGCTGGAACCGCGAGTCCACGCAAACCGGAATGCCGTCTAAGGCGAGCTGGCGCAGCACCTGGCGGCACTCCTCGCCTACGACGCCGCCGCCGTAGTCGGACACGACCACTGCATCTGCGTTCCTCGCTGCCTCGGCTGTCAAGCGCGCGATTTCAACTCGGTGTCGGCTCTGCAGCGGGGCCGCGCCTCGGTCCAGGCGCAGCATCTGCTGTCGCGTGGTGTTCACGCCGCCCGCGAGGATGCGCGTCTTCGTCTCCGTCTCCAGATTCCTCGAGCTCAAGGCCATCAGCTTGATTCCGGCGGATTTGAACCGCCGGCGCAGCTGGTGGCCCATCTCGTCGACGCCGAGGGCCCCCACCGCCACGACCTGTCCTCCAAGGCTTCGCGCGTTGGCAGCGGCATTCGCGGCGCCGCCCAGCTTCACTTCCGAGCTTTCGTAGCGAACGATCAGAACAGGAGCTTCCCGGCTGACCCGATCGGTCTGGCCGTAGATGTAATGATCCGCTACCAGATCGCCGACCACCAAGACCTTTCGCTTTGGAAACAGCTGCGCGAGCTGGGCCAGGGTTGGAATGGCGTGAATCCTCGCGGTCGAGCTCATGGGCAGTGGATTCTTACAGGACGGCAAGCCGGCGGGACAGCGCCTCGCCGCCTTCTAGGATCTCCACGTCCAGTCGGAGCGTCCAGGCGGGGAAGTCCGGCGGCAATCGAACGCGGTCCTTCTCGGTGGTGATCAACATTTCGGCATTGGCCCCTTTCGCATCGCGAAGCAGTCCATCTAGCTCCGCCTTCGTGAACAGGTGGTGATCCGGGAAGAACCGACTGCCCACCAGATTCGCAGAGAGCTGCTGCAAGGTCCGAACGAAGCCGCGCGGCCGGGCAATGCCGGCGAAAGCGTAGGTGCGGCGATCGCGGATCACCGTCGGCGGTTGCCGATCGCCACGCGGAGAAAGGGCGACGCTTGGAGCGTATTGGGCCCGAACTGCCAGACGCCCCTCAGGGTCGAACGCACTTCCAGACCCCGCCCGGATCCACACCAAATGTGCTCGCGCCAAGCTCGCCGCTGGCTCGCGCAAAGGCCCGCGCGGAAGCAGTCTTCCGTTTCCGAAGCCAACCGATTCGTCGACGACGACAATCTCGAGGTCCTTGTGCAACCTCCGGTATTGCATTCCATCGTCCAGAATAATCAAGTTGCTGCCGTAATCGCGGCGGGCGCGCCTGGCGAGCTCTACTCGGTCCTCTCCTACCAGAACGACAGCCATCTCACAGCGCCGAGCAATCAGCAGCGGCTCGTCGCCGCTCGCCTCCGGACTGTTCTCGGCCCCGGTGACCAACACCGCGCCGCGGCGTGCTCGCCCGTAGCCTCGTGAGAGAATGGCCACCCGACGCCCCTGCGCGGCGCACAGACCGGCGAGGTAGATCACCGCCGGCGTTTTTCCAGCTCCGCCCACGTTCAGATTTCCAACCGAAATCACCGACGCGCCGTCGATCCGGACCGGCTTCAGCCATCCGAACGAATAAGCGCCGTTCCGGAACGCCACGCCTGCTCGGAAGAGCAATGCCGCAGCATTGAGCGGAGATAGGGCAGCTCGGCGAAGCCGGCTCTCGCGCTGAGCCGGATACCAAAGTTCTTCCAACCATTCGCTTGCGCCCAATTGCGGTTCCCGCCGTCGTTCTCGTCCCGCTCAAGACTGAGCGCGAGGCCGTTTGCTGCCCAGCAGTCGTTCGAGGTGATCCACATTTCGCTTGCTGGCTCCGGAGACCTGACGTACCGCCGCCTGCGCCAGCTCTCCCAGCGAGGCCACCGTCTCCGGGCGGGCAAGCAGGTCGGCGAGGATCCGTTGCAGATGAGCCGGATCATTCACCTGGATGCCTCCGCGCCCCACGAGCACCTGCACGCTGTCGTGGAAGTTCTCCATGTGCGGGCCAAAGAGCACCGGCCGACCCTGAGCGGCCGGCTCGAGAATGTTCTGACCTCCCCGCGTTGTGAACGAGCCACCGACGAACACCAACGTCGCCAGCCGATAAGCCCTGGACAGCTCCCCGATCGTGTCGAGCACGACGACCTGCGCATGCGAGCGGTTGCCCTCGGATCGAAAACCCACCGACAAGCCGGCTTCGCGAACCAACGAAGCAATGCGGGCCGCGCGATCAATGTACCGCGGCGCGATGACCAAGCGAAGGTCTGGGTGAAGCTCGAGCAGGCGGCGATAGACTCGGACTACCTCTTCCTCCTCTCCCTCGTGGGTGCTGCCCGCCATCAGAACCGACGCGCCTGCCGAAAGCCCGAGCGCCCGCCGCAGTTCGGCATCCTCGCGCGCAGGGGCATTCATCGGCGCCAGAGCATCGAACTTGGTATTGCCGGTGACCCACACCCGCTCGAGCGGCGCCCCGAGCCCAAGCACCCTCTCCGCCTCCTCGTCTTCTCTCATCAAGAAGAGGTCGATGTCGCGCAGTGGATTGCCGATCATCGAGAACAGCATTCGATACTTGGCGAGGTGCACGGGCGAAAAACGCCCATTGACCAAGGCGACCTTGCTGCCGTGCTCTTTGCAGGCGCGTATCAAATTGGGCCAGATCTCGGTGTACTCGAGGACCAGGACGTTGGGCTCAATCGCTCGGACAGCGCGCCGGGTGGCGCCCCAAAGATCGTACGGGCCGTACACCAACGCGTCGATATGGGACGCCAGCCGCTCGCTCGCCATCATGTACCCGGTGTTGGTGGTGGTGGAGAGGGCGATGAAGCAGCTCGGAAATCGAGATCGCAGCTCGTGAATCATCGGCGACAGGGCCAGAAGGTCGCCGGCGCTCGCGCCGTGCAGCCAAACGCGCGGACCACCGCCTCGGCGGAAGGTCGCATTTGGGTAGAAGCCGAAGCGCTGAAGGATGCCGCGGCGAGTCTTCCGGTGGAGGCACAGGAAGGGGAAGGCAATCCAGAACACCAGGTAGCTGGCGACGATGTACGCTAACCGCATCCGCTGTGGTCGCTTAGCATCGACGGCCAAAGCGTGATAGCTCCAGCTCGCACGGTTCATCCCTAGATGCAGCTGCCCGCCCGAAAGATCCGGATGGACTCTCCGCCGCCCTATCCGTCGCGTCGGGGCAACGGGCTGTGGCAATCCGTGCTGCACGCCTGGAGCGGGCTGATTCACACCGTCGTCCACCAGCCGAACATGCGCATCCACGTAACCGCGGCGATCCTGGTGAGCTTGGTGGGAAGCGGGATCCCACTCGGGCTCGCGGAGAAGGTGACGTTGATCTTCTGCGTCCTGCTCATCTTTTTCGCCGAGATCCTCAACAGCGCCCTGGAGCACCTGGTCGACTTGGCGGTGCAGGAGGTACACGAGCATGCGCGAACGACCAAAGACGCCGCGGCTGCCGGCGTGCTCGTCCTCGCAATCGGCACCGTCGTGATTTTCGCAGCGATCCTGGTTCACAATTGGGAGACGGTGACCAGCCACGGGCCGGAAATTCGTCGGCAAGTTATCCTCGGTCTCCCGCTGGCAGCGTCGGCAGCGGCATTGATGGTGGATCGGCCCAGGCCAGCTGCGGTCGACGTCGGATTGTTTCTCCTCGGGTGCACCCTGCTGGCGGCTCTTGCACGACAGACCCAGAGCTTGGTCTTCAGCAGCATGACGCTGGGCTTGCTGGTTGTCGCTGGGGACAGCGCGAGGCTACGGCGCCGGTCGGGCGCTCAGGGCGAATCGAGGTGATCCCCGCGCTAGACGGAGGCCTCTTGCGAACTCACGTCTTCCTCGATCGGAAGAGACTTATCCGCTTCACGTATTTCACTGGCCACCAGATCGATCAGCTCTGTGGCAATGCCGATGATCTGATTCGGGGTGTAGCCTCCGGCGCGAAGTTGATTAAAGAAGGTGCGGGCCAGAATTTTCGTGCCTTTTTGATCGGTACTCACTCTCTGACCTCCCAACCATGACCTTACGACCTATCCGACGTTACTTTTCATACAACCGACGTGCCATCTCGCCCTTTGAACAGGGAATTCGATGGGCCCCGCGCACTTACGCGATTGGCATGGCTCCTCAGCTGGCCTGCCCGGTGCGAAGTCAGCTACGCACCTTGCCCTTCGCATCCGGCATGCAAGTGCATACTAGAATGCGCACCGAAACGAGTTATGGGACCCTCCATCCCAGAGGTGAGCCTAACATGCGATACACGGTCCGCACCCCTGAGGGCGAACTGACCTTCAACAGCTTCGGCGAGGTGGAGCGTGCGTGGTTGCAGGGGCTCGTCGAGCCGGACGACGAAATTCGGGAAGAGGGATCGACCAAGTGGCGAAAGGCTTCCACCGTGCCGTTGCTGGTCCAGGCGCGCCGGCGCGGCGACGCCGTTTGGGGTGGGACGCAGCCGGCCTGGATCGTGATTGCGATCGTCCTTGCCTCGGGAGCTCTCTACTCGATCGCCAAGGGCCACATGCTGGTCGGGCTGATCATTGCGTTTGGCCTCGCGTTGCTCTTGACGAGAGTGACGTACAAGGCTTTTAAGCGCAGCCGGCCGTAAGGGCGGGAATGGCAACGATGGCGTACGCAACGATCGCGGGAAACCGATACAACGTTCGCGTGATTCAGGACTTGGCCGACAACTGGTCTCTGGAAGTCTACCCCGCTCCGGATGAGCGACGGGTGAAGACTTTCGAGCCGTTCAAGAATTGGCCGGTACCGCTGTGCATCAAAGTGCGGGCGGACTCTCGCGAGGACGCCTTGAGCTTCGCGCTCGACCACATGAAGAAGCTGGGCAAGATAGACGACTTTCATCTCGATCCGGATGAACGCCCCAAGCCTGCTGCAGCCAAGGGCGGACCTGCGGCGCCGAAGGCGGCGGACGCTTCGGGCGAACCCTAACTGTCAGGTTGCACATGAGCGAAAGCGCCGAGAACCCGCCTCAAGTCACGCCCGCGACGGCTGCGAGCGATCAGGAGCGGCAACCGTCCGCCCCGCCGCAAGAGCTTCGGCTGGAAAAGGTCCGCAAGGTCTACGTGCGAGATCTGGAGGAGCGAGAGCGCGTGCACACCGTCTTCCTGGTGTCGCGCAAGGCGCGTAACGTGGGACGCACGGGTAAGAACTATTTGAGCCTGTTGCTGAGCGACAAAACGGGGGACATCGACGCGCGAATCTTCGACGGCATCGAGCAGGTTGAGTCGCTCTTCGCCGCGGGTGACTACGTCCTCGTTCAAGGGGAGGTGATCACCTTCCACGGTAAGCCGCAGATTCTCGTCTCGAACCTGGAGCGGCTGGACCCCGAACCGATCGATCGCAAGGAGTTTGCCTCGCCGCAGCATCAGATCGATCCGAAGCGGGTCGTCGCCCAAATCCGCGAATTGGTCGGCAGGGTTCACGATGCATACGTCAAGGCGCTGCTGCTTGCATTTCTCGAAGAGCCGCAAGTTTCCGACCGACTTCAGCGCGCGGCAAGAGGCGGCCAGGACGCGCATCGCACGTTGTCCGAGCACATCCTTTCGGTGATGAAGCTCGCAAACCGCGTTGCCGATCACTACTCGATGGTCGATCGAGACCTTCTTTTGGCGGGCGCCCTGCTCCACGACATCGGAAAGCTCCGGGAAGTCGCTTCCGAGAAGGGAAGCAGCCCGACCGATGAGAGCCGGTTGGTCGGGCACCTGGTGATGACCGCGCAAGCCATTCACCAGAAGGCTGCGCAGATTCCGGGCTTTCCCCAAGCCCTGGAGAATCACATTACCCACCTGGTGTTGTCGCATCTCGGTTCCCCGGAACACGGTTCTCCGAAGCTGCCGGTGACGCTGGAGGCGATGCTGCTTCACAGCATCGATCTGATGGACTCGCAGGTGAGCTCCTGGCTGGATCTGATGGAGAAGGATCCAAACGACAAATGGACGGAGCCCTCCAAGCTCTACCATCGCCAGCTCTGGAAAGGCGTAGTTCCGACCGCGCGCAACAAGGCCCCGGTAGAGCACCGGCCTCGCAGGCGCAATGGAGCAGATCGGCGCAAGGCTGGCGCAGCGGTCGCGTCGGCAACCGAGTCGAGAGGCGAAGGCTCCACGGACGAGGAACGCCGCGAACCCTCGTTGCCCAAGGACATGACCTTCAAACCTCTGAGCGAGATCGCCGCCGAACCCGCCGCGCCCGCCAGCTCCGACGAAGGTAATCCAACGTCCTGAGCAAGCTCAGCTCGTCGCGTCGAGGCTTGCTGCCAAGGATGCTCGGTCAGTAGCGCTCGCAGCTCGCGGTGTCATTGATCAAACGGATGATCAGCGACTCCTCTGTTTTTGCGCTTGCGCGGCCCGCTTCATTCGCTCAACCTTCGAGCCCTTTCCAACAACTGGGGGCCGTCATGGAAAAATCGCTGATCGAGTTGTCCGAAAAATTTCGCCAGGGATTGATCAACCGTCGTGATTTCATCCAGCGGGTGGTCCTTTCCGCCGGCGGCGTCGTTGCCGCAACGCATTTCCTGAAAAAACTAGGATTCGACGCTGGGCTCGTTCGCGAGGCGGAAGCGCACCAGTCGGATATCGAGACGATCGATCTCACCTACCCCAGCGGCGAGGATACGGTGAAAGCATATTTGGCCAAGCCGGCCGCAAAAGGACCCTTTCCATCGATGATCGTGATCCACGAAATCTACGGTTTGAGTGAATTCGCCAAGGACGTCGCGCGCCTCTTCGCGCGGAACGGCTACTTGGCCTTGGCGCCCCACTTCCCGGAGTCGGGGATGGGAGCGCTTACAGACGGCAAGCATTCACAGTGGATGCTCGACACGCTCAAGACGGGCGTCGCGGTGATTCCCGACGATGAGCAAGACAAGCTTCGGGACGGGTTCATCTTCCTCACCCAGCGCGAGGACGTCGATCCCGATCACATCGGCTCTGTCGGCTTCTGCTGGGGCGGCGCGCGCTCGTTCACCTTTGCCACTCGAAATCCGCAGCTGTGGGCCGCGGTTGTGTTCTACGGAAGCACGCCCCCGCTGGAAGACCTCGCCGCGATCGCTGCTCCCGTGCTGGCGCTGTACGGCGGGCTAGACAATGCATCGCCGACGAGCATCACCGGACGAGCGGCAGAGACGGCGCGCGCCATGCGCGACGCTAACAAGCCCTTCGAGTGGGAAGTTTACAATCAGGCACCGCATGGATTCTTCCGAGCCGATGCCCCACCTGGAACGCGCGTGGCGGACACTCGGCCGGCGCTGATCGCCAAGGACTTGATGTTCGATTTCCTCAATCGCTACTACTAAACGGCGCTGGTTCTCGGGGACTACTCAACGCCGAGATTGAAGCCAAACATCGCCGCGCTGTTCTTCGAGGTGGTGAGGGCGACCTGCTCAATGGGCAGGTCCTTCAGCTCGGCGAGCTTCTTCGCGACCTCAGCGACGTAGGCCGGCTCGTTCTTCCTTCCGCGGTACGGAACGGGAGCCAGGTAGGGACTGTCCGTTTCAACCAGCAACCGATCGAGGGGGGCGAAGCGAACTGCCTGTTGCAGAGCCTCGGTCTTTTTATAGGTCACGATGCCGGAGATCGACAGTTGCATGCCGAGGTCCAAGTATCGCCGCGCATCATTCACGTCGCCGGTAAAGCAGTGAATAACCCCGCGCCGAACGCCCTGACCGCGCAGGATCTCGTAGCACCTGAGGTGCGCGTCTCGAACGTGAACCACGAGCGGCTTGTCCAGCGACACCGCAAGGGCGCATTGCCTGCGAAACCACGACGCCTGGACATCGCGAGGCGAGTGGTCGTAGTAGAAATCGAGCCCGGTTTCCCCGACGGCAACCACTTCCGGCCGAGCGCAAAGCTGCGAGAGCAGCTCGAAGTCCTCTTCGGTCGCTTTCGCGGCGTCGTGCGGATGGATGCCCATCGTGGGTGAGAAGAACCTCGGGGCTGAACGCGCCACTTCGAGCGCACTGCCGAAGTTGCCCGGTTCGCGGAACTGCCCGACGACGACTGCGTGGACTACTCCGGCGAGCATTGCGCGCTCCATCGTCCCGGAGACCTCCTCCAGTCGCTCGAGGTGACAGTGGGAATCGACCAGCATCATGTCCATTCCTCGAGGAGCTCTCGGGCCTCCTCCCTCGCCTCGGCCGCCTGGAGCGACGCCAACAACGACTCGACGTGAGCTCGTGCCTGCGGTCCGCCGAGGCGGCAGGCGCCTTCCGCGGCGTCGAGGCGGAGGTCATCGGATTGCGCTTCATCTTTCATCACCGAAAGGAGAGCGGGCAGTGCGCTCTGATCTCCGAGTCGACCCAAGCCTCGCGCCGCTGCCCCGCGGCACTCATCTGCTTCGTTGCTTAGAATCGCTTTGAGCCTTTCCAGCGCAGTCGGCGCTTTTACCTCGCCGCAGAGCTCGATTGCGAACGCGCGATCCACGGCTCGCCGCTTCTCGGTTCGGCCGAGCAGGTATTGCGCAGCTTCGCGGTCACCCAGCTTCGCCAGAGCTCCAGCGGCTTGCGTACGCTCGTAAGGCGGGAGCCACAGGCGATTGAAAAGCGCCTGGATCGCCGGAAGCGCCCTCGCGTCACCCAGGCCGGCGAGGGCGCCCAGCGCTCGAAAACGCAGCTCGCCCTTTTGCAGCGAATCGGTGAGAACCTGGATGCCGGAGGCATCGCCAATCGCCGCCAAACCTCGCGCGGCTTCGAAGCGGATTACGGCATCGGGATCCTGGAGCAGTCGCTGCAGCGCGTCCCGACACGAAGGCCGTTCCAAATCTGCCAATGCACCAGCGACCTGGACGCGAACCAAAGCGGAAGGGTCGGTTGCAAACGGGCCAAGGATGTTCTCGGCCTCCTCCCACGCCGCGAATCGCATGGCGATCTCGATGCCGGCGCGCCTCACCTCCTCCTGAGGATCGGCGAGCATCCGCGTCCACACCGCGCTTGCTTCAGAGCCGAATCCGTCCTCCTTGGCGAGGGCGATCAGCTGCCTGGCGGCGGCGGTGCGCTCTTCCGGCCGACCGGGCTGATTCAGGACAACGAGCGCCCGGGCGAGCAGGTCCCGCCAGGGAGTCACTACTTCACCTCGGTGCCCGGGGGAAAGTTGCCTGGGTCGATCAGTGCGAGCTTCGCTCCGCCCGGCCCGGAGGTGAGGACCATTCCTCTCGACTCAATGCCTCGAAGGACGCGCGCCTTGAGATTGGAAACCACGACCACGTTTTTGCCCACCAGCGGCTCGGGCGAGTATGCCTCCGCAATTCCGGCGACGATCGTCCGCGGCGATCCCTCCCCGAGATCCACGGAGAGCTTGAGGAGCTTGTCCGCCTTGGGCAACCGTTCGGCCGAAAGCACTCTCCCGACTTTGAGGACGACTTTGGCGAATTCGGGGTACTCGATCTGCTCCGATGCGGCGACCGTCGTTTGTGGCGCACCTGTATCCGCCACCGGCGAGATCGTCTGCCCGGGAGTCAGGATCGCCGAGACTTGGGCCTCTTCGAGCCGCGCAATCAGCGGAGCGGGTACACCGATGGCGCGGCTGCGATCCAGCAGCGGGTATTTCGCGCTGGAAATCCGCTCGAAGGTGAGGGCTGGCGCGCCGAGTTGCTCGAACAGCTTGTCTGCCAGCCGAGGAACCACCGGCGAGAGCAAGCCGGCGAGCAGATAAACCACCTCCGCTGCGTCGGAGAGCACGTGCCGCGCGAGCTCAGGTTCGTTCTTCAACTTCGCCCAAGGCGCTTGAACCTGCAGAAACTGATTGGCCCCTTGCGCGATCTCTGAGATCGCCTTGATCGCTGCGCGGTACTCGAGGCGTTCGAACGCGGCCCGCACTTCCGAAGATCGGCGCAACGCATCCTCCACCAGGTCCCGGCCCGGTCCCGGTCCCGCCGTGGATAGGCGCCGCTCCAGCGAATTGGCGAGCATCGAAAGCGTCCGATTGGCGAGATTGCCGATGTTGTTGGCCAAGTCCGCATTGACGCGCAGCCGAAATTCCTTGAGCGATAGATCGAGGTCCTCCGGCCCAGCCCCGAGGTTGGCCGCATAGAAGTACCGCAGATAGCTCGGGTCCAGTTGCTCAAGATAGGTGCGCGCGGTGATGAAGTTGCCTCGCGTTTTGGACATCTTCTCGCCGTTCACCGTCAGGTGGCCGTGAACCACCAGTCTGCTGGGCCGCTTGAGATTGGCGACTTTCAGCACCGCCGGCCAGAAAAGCGCGTGAAAGTAAACGATGTCCTTCCCGATGAAATGGAGAACCTTCGCCTCCGACTCCGCAGCCCAATAGGCGAGCGCGTCTTTGGCTTTGCCGGTCTGATGCGCCCATCGCTCCGTTGCGGCGATGTATCCAATCGGCGCGTCGAGCCAGACATAAAAGAACTTGTTCTCTTCGCCCGGAATGGGAAAGCCGAAGTACGGACCATCGCGCGTGATGTCCCAGTCGGCGAGCCCCTTTTCGAAAAAGGACTGGAGCTGGCTGGCGATGCCGGGATTGAGGAACTCGGGATTGCGGATCAGCCCGAGAAGAAAATCCGCGTGCTTCGAAAGCCGGAAGAACAGGTGAGTGGATTTGCGGAGGATGGGCGTCGATCCGCACAGCGCGCAACGGGGGTCGATCAAGTCGGTAGGTGAATACGCCTTCCCGCACTTCTCGCAGACGTCGCCGTACTGGTCCGGCGATTTGCAGTTGGGACACGTTCCGCGGATGAAGCGATCGGGGAGAAAACGCCGATCCTTGGGGCACCAATATTGTTCGATCTCGCGTCGGTCGATGTCTCCAGCGGCCTTGAGCCGATTGTAGATGAGCTCAGCGTAGTGCTTGTTCTCCGGGGAATTCGTGGTCCAAAAGCAATCGAACTTCACGTCGAAGTCGCGAAAGTCCGCTTGATGCTGCTCGAAGAATAGAGCGACGAATTCCTCCGGCGGCAAGCCCTGCTTGGCGGCGTTCAGCTCGATCGGCGTGCCATGCGTGTCGTCAGCACAAAGGAAGATGACATCCCTCCCGCACGAGCGCAGAAAGCGGACGTAGATGTCCGTTTGCACGTACTCCACCAGATGGCCGACGTGGATCGGCCCGTTCGCATACGGCAGTGCGCTGGTGATGAGCAGTTTTTCAGCCATCCGACGGGTACCTTATCTGGAGCAGTGTCTATTGCGAATCGCCGTCAGGCAGCGACCCGCTGGCAGACACTCCATAACAGCCGCTCGAGGACCAAGCTACCCTCGGCCGACGTCTTAAGTGCCAGGTCCGCATCGGCGCAGCGGACGAGCGCGGTCAACAGCTCGCGGCGCTCGTAGCGCGCAGCGGCCTGCATTCCGACGAATGCTGCGTACGGATGGGGCGGCCGTTCATCCGCGGCCTCCGCTTCCCTCCCGATGCCGGGGAAGACGCGCGATTTAAATTCCTCGAAATACCTCGGCGCGCGCCCGCGCGCATGGCGAAGCAAGCGGTCGTGGCTGACCAAGAGCGTGCGAATGATGGATGCGATCGCGCCCAGCATCTGCAGCGGATGGACCCCTTGCCCCAGGGCGTGGGCGACGTAGCGCAGCGCTGACTCCAAGTCTCGCTGTTGAAGCGCGTTGGAGAGCTCAAGGAACTCCTCCTCTCGCGTTCGGCTGATCAGCTGATCGACGTCGCTTGCCTCGATCACCGAGCCGTCGGCGTGCAAGGCCAATTTCTCCAGCTCCGTTTGCAGCAAGCGCATGTTTCCACCGCAGCGATCCTTGAGCAGCGCCTCCGCGCCGCTGCCCAGCCTCTTCTTCAGAGGGCCGAGGATTTCCATCACGACGTCCGAAACATCGAGATCCTTCAATCGAGAAGCGACCCTGCGCTCGATGATCCGCCCGCGCTCGCGAACGAGCTTGAAGAAAGGATTCTTGGGGTCGACATCCGTCGCGGCGATGACCAGAATCTGCGTCTTCGGAAGATCCTTCTCCAGCAAATCAAGGAGCGGAGAGACGTCTGAGCCGGGCGCAGAGATGTGCTCCTCTTCACAAAAGGCAATCACTTCCCGCACAAATGCCAGATCCGCCTCGCTCAGCTCGATGTTGAGCTCCTGCTTCCACTGCTCCGGGGTGGGCGCATTGGGATTGGCTGCCGAGAGATCCGAAACCCCCCAGCCGGCCTTCGCTGCCAAGCCCAGCACCCGGCGAGCCCCCTCTTTTCGCTTCCCGGAAGTCCACGCTTCCCGCGCTTTCGCCAAGCCGTCCGCTCGTCCCTTCTTCGGCGCCAAGAACTCAGGGTCGCGAACCAGCACTACTTTGCGACCGGGCAGCAGCGGCAGAGTAGCCAGGTCCTGCGCCACTTCTGCGGGAGAGGCGGCGTCCAGCACCGAGTAACTGAGGTCGAGGGACCCCTTCGTCAGCAGCCGGCCGATCAGCTCCTCGGCGCCCTTTCGAACCAGGAACTCTTCGCCCCACAGTAGGTAGAGAGTTGAAATGGAGCCCTCTTCCGCCGCTGCCAGGACGTCTTCCAGCTGATCGCTCATGCTTCTCGTCCCATCTCGATCAGCATGCGCTCGAGTTGAAGGCGGGGCGAACCATTTCGTTCGCAGATCGCCTCCGCCGCTTGCGCGAGCAGATCCCAGCGCCTGTGGAGCTCGGCGTTGGGCTGCTTGGCCGAGCTCTGATCGGCCATCTCTCGCAGATCCGCGTACCGCAGGTGGGCTGACCCGCTCTGTACGGCGACCAAATCCCGGAGCCAAACGCGAAGCACCGCAATCACCTCCTGCGCCACTTCGCGCGACGCGCCAAACGTCTCCGCGAACTGAAGCAAAGCCATCGGCTGCTGTCGCAGCGCCGCTTCGAACAGAGTGATGATCTCCCTTCGGCGGCTCAATGCGTCCATATCCAGCTCGAGCGCCCTCGACAAGCTGCCCTCAGCCATCAGCGCAGCCAGTTGACCAGTCTGCGGATCCAATTCGAGCTCCGCCTGCAACCGCCGGGAGATGAAATCCGCGGGAAGCGGGCCGAAATTGACCTTCGAGCACCGGCTTCGAATGGTGGCAAGCAGGCGCTCGGGTGAAGAGGCAATCAAGATCAGCACGCTTCCCGGAGGAGGCTCCTCGAGGGTCTTCAAAAATGCATTCTGCGCCTGAGCGTTCATCTGATCTGCAGAGGCGATGATCGCGATCTTTCGACTTCCTTCCAGCGGCCGCAGTGCGAGCCGCTCTTGCAGCATCCGGATCTGGTCTACGCGGATGTCGCGCGACGGCGTGTTGGAAAATTCGGATCGAGAAGCCAGACCGCGCGCGATCATCTCCTCTTGCGGCAGGATCCAGGTCACGTCTGGGTGACTGCGGCGTAGAATCCTGGTGCAAGTGGAGCACTCGCCGCAGCCCTCGCTCGGTTTTTCCCGGCACAAAAGTCCTTGCGCGAACCCGATCGCGCACAGCTCCTTGCCGACGCCTTCCGGTCCACCGAAGACGTAAGCATGGTGAATCGCGCTTGTCTTGAGGGCAGACCGGAGGGCCTCCACCGCCCGCTGCTGCCCAAACACTGCGGCCAGGGTCATGATCTTCTCTATCTATGCGAAGGTTCCGACACGTCAATCGAGACTGACACCCGGCGCTTGAGGCGGAGCAGCCGTCGTCCCACTCTGCACGATTGCCGCAGCGCACAGCAGGAGCAGTTCTGAAAGCGCGGGCGAGGTGGGCAAGCGCCGCTCATCCCGTGGTGGCAGAGGGCGAAGTCGAAGCGGACCGGGTCGGCAGGGTCGACTTTCCTAAGCGACGCCGTGATCTCTTCGGCCGTTTTCCAGCTCAAATCCTTTCGGCGCGTGAGCCCGAGATATCTCGCGATTCTTCCCACGTGCGTGTCGACCGGGACCAGCAACCTTGACGCCGGGATTTTTCGCCAAATGCCAAAGTCCACACCGTCCGGCCCGCGCACCATCCAGCGGAGGAACATGTTCAGCCTCTTCGCGGCGCCTGGGCCCAAGGGAGATGGCAACAGATGATCGAGGCCGCGCTCCGGCCCAAGCTCGCGTCGAAGCGACGCCAGCGGCACCCTTCGCAGGGCGCCAGTGAAAGCGCTCAAGGCATCGTGCAAGCTCCGCTCGCCATTGAGCCCCTCCGCGAAGAGAGCTTCCAGGCTGCCGCGCTCTCGGAGAGCTCTTCCAGCCCCCATCAGCAACACGGCGATGTCCGTCCCCACGTTGAAGCGGTACACAAAATCGTCGAGAAGCCCGCGGGCGCCTCGGACAGTTAAGCCCGAAGCAAAATCGGCGGGGGAAGACCCCATCCCAGACAGGAGGCCATCCAGTTTGGGCTTGAACAGATCTGCGCGGCCGTAAGCGAGAGACGCCGAAAGCAATCCCGCGACTTCAATGTCCCGCGGATGCGAGTAGCGATGGGGAAACTCTACCGGATCGAACGGAATGCGGGCCTGGTACGGCGCTTCAGCGAGCAACGCGTTGAGGTGAGTCTTGAGCTGCTCGGCGGACCTGCTCGACAACGCGCCGCGAGCCCTAGCGCGTGAGCTCGCGAACTGCATGGCCGAGCTCCGGCAAAATCAACTGGTCCATTGCAAGCCGCACGGCTTGCGGTGAGCCGGGGAGCGCGAAGAGGACCATCCCGCGATAGGTCCCGGCAACCGATCGA
>Ga0126379_10000702_pt1 | contig 18923 bp, 32 predicted proteins | sample PanSoiMetPlot_24_FD_92640 | JGI IMG/M metagenome (GOLD analysis project Ga0126379, IMG submission 92640) | Tropical forest soil microbial communities from Panama - MetaG Plot_24 | ecosystem: Environmental > Terrestrial > Soil > Tropical forest > Bulk soil | place: Panama | collected 2016-02-17
CGAAGCCGAAGCCCAGCAATCCGGGTGCCGGCCAGGCACCGACTGATCCATCCGTGCGGGTTTCGGGTCCACTGACCGATCCCAGCAAGCGAGTCAGCGGCGGTTGAGATTACTGCTGGTTGGGGCCGGCGCGTCGTTTTCGATCAAGGATGTCGAAGACGGTTTTCTGCGCGCCTTGCGGGAGATGCCACAGCACGAGGTCAAGTACTACGCGCTCGAGCCGCGCATCGATCTCGCCCGAGCCTGGCTGCACAAACTCTGGCGCGCGCGCGGAAAGGCGCCCGATGAGCGACCGAGCTGGCCGGACGCGATCTATCGCGCCAGCATCGAAGCCTTCGAAATGGCACTGCGTTTCGAGGTGGACTGGGTCCTGGTCATCAGCGGCATGTACTTCCACCCCGACGTGCTCGAAATGATGCGTAGGGCGCGTCTGAGAACGTCCGTCCTGCTGACCGAGTCACCCTATGAGGATGAGGCGCAATCGCGTCTGGCGGCCCTCGTAGACGTTGTGTGGACGACTGAGCGCTCCTCGGCCGAGCGACTCGGTGCCGGCTACCTGCGGCACGCCTACGATCCGCTGCGTCATTCGACCAACCTGCCCATTGACCTGGACGTGCCGGCACACGACGTCGTCTTCGTCGGTACTGGTTTCGAAGAGCGCATCGAGCAGCTGGCCGCAGTCGACTGGACCGGCATCGACCTGGGCCTGTACGGCAACTGGTCGCTGCTGGGCTCCCGCCACAAACTGCGCAACTACGTTCGCGGCGGGCCGGTCAGCAATGACATGGCCGTACATCTCTACCGGCGGGCCAGAATCGGGCTCAACCTGTACAGGACCTCCCAGACCTACGACCGCGGCGTCGTGCACGTAGCGGGCGCACAGAGCCTCAATCCGCGGGCCTACGAGCTGGCCGCCTGCGGCGTCTTTCAGGTCTCGGAGTACCGCGCCGAGTCGGCCGAGACGTTTGGCGAGAGTATCCCGACATTTGTGCCAGAACATCTCGAGGACATTCTGCGGGCGTATCTACAGGATTCACCCGCCCGTCGCTACGCTGCACGGCGCGCGAAAGAGGCCGTGACACCGCATACATTCGCCGCGCGTGCGGCCCAACTCGTTGCCGATCTCGATGCCTATGAGGATCGGCCCATCGCGAAAGGAGCCTGATCCTTGGCCACGAAGTATCACGGCAAAGCGGGATTGGTGTACATGTCCACCTCGGGCGCCGGCGCGCCGGTGCTGGTCGGCGCGATCCGTGCATTCACCATCGACAACACCGTCGACGACGTCGACACCACCGAGTTCGGTGCCACCAACCGCACCAGCGTCATCGGCTTTCCCGGTAGCCGCGGCACGCTCGAAGGCTTCTGGGCGACTGACGACACCACGCTGCGCCAGGCCTCGCAGAGCCCAGATGGAACCAATCTCGCGATCTATCCGAGCTCGAATGCCATGACCAAGTACTTCGGTGGCCCGGCCTGGGTGGACATGAGCATCCGTTCTGCGGTCGATGCGGCCGTCACCACGACGGGTAACTGGCGCGCGCGCGGCAACATGATCAACCAGCTCTGATGATGCCGATCAAGAGCGCCACGCTCGCGCTCGACGAGATTGGCTATCCAGATTGGCGCGTGGACATGCGATTGAACGTGCGCGCGCGGACCTACGACGCGTTTCTAAGTCAGGATGCCGAGCAGTTCTGGGCGGCCTTCTCGGAGATCGTGCTGGGCTGGAATCTCGAGGACGAGGACGGCCAGCCATTGCCGCTGCCGAAGGATGGACTCGGGCCGCGGGACTTGCCCATCGACATTTTGAACACCCTCGTCTTGCGCTATGTGGAAGCCATGGCTGATAGCGCAGCAATCCCAAAAGCACGCGAAAGCGGCTCCGAGACTACCTCTCGGATCAACGGCGCCGTCCCGAGCAGCGTGCCGGCCTAGGACCCCCGATCGACTATGTGCCGATCATCCTCGCCGATCGCTTCGAAGGCACCGGGCCGCTGTACTGGGAAGACATCGACGCCGACCGTCGCCAGCGGCTGCTCAGCTTTCTGGTGGTGGAAGGCGAAGTCGCCCAGGCCTGGGCGGGCCTTGGGCCGGACGACGTCGCGGTCATGCTGGACGAGGACGAGTGATTCAGGCTTTCCAGCGCATACCGGCTGGTGGCGCACGTCTGGGCTGGACGGGAGAGGCGGGAGTCACCGGCAGCGCAGGCAAGTCGCGACTACAGTATCGGCACACGGTTGCTTCTGGACGGATCAGTTCGGCACAGAACGGACACTTGCGCGACGCGCCTTTCGACAACGCCGCACGCTCGATGCGTTGTTGATTGGGCGAGACGACCAGCGCCGCGATGATGCTGATGAGCGGACTCAACAACAGTCCCAGCAAAAAGAAACCAAACGCGTTGCGTCCCTTGGCACCGGCAATCCAGGCGCCGAGAATGGCAAACGCCAGCCAACCGATAAGTACACCTTCCATGTGAATGACCTCCCATACGGTCTGAAGGATCCGCCGGGCCCCGGCAGTTATGGGTCCGCCAGACTTGCGAGCGCTGATCGGGCGCTACCCGGCGAACACACGAGATCATATGCACGCCCGGTAAAGAAAGTGCTAATTCCGAATGGCGACTGAAGAGCAACTCAAAGTCACCATCTCCACCGTGGCCGATACGGCCGCTGTCCAGCGCTATGGGCAGGAGATAAAAAAGGTCCAGGACCAGGGCCAGCAGGTCAGCAATGTTCCCCGTCGCGTGTTTTCAGCCGAAGAGCAGGCCAACCTAGAGAAGTTCCGCGCCCTCGGCAGCGCTGCCGGCAGTGGAGGTGCCGGTGCGCCTGAAACGGCAGGACGGATCACTCTGACCGCGATATCCGTGCGGCAACTCGCCCTTGCCTTCCTGGGCGCGAGCTCGGCAGCAACGGTCATGCATCACGTGCTGCAGCAGATTGTGCAAACCACGGGTGATTCGATCCAGGCGTATCGCCTCTATCAGCGCGCCCTGCCTGGTCTCACGGTCAGCGCGAATAATCTCGATGCCGCATTTGCGAGCGCGCAGGTGTCGGCCGCTAAGTTCGAAAACGCGCTGGGCAGACTCGCCGCGCCGGCTGTCGCGGGCGGACTCAAGGCCGAGGCTTCGGCTGTCGACAACCTGGCCGAGGCACTCAACAGATTGCCTGGTTGGTTCCGGGAGCATAATCAGCCCCCATTCGCGCAGGGAATACCGTCACTCAGCAACGCACCCCCGTTTGCGCCAGGACCGCCTCAAAGCGGTGCGAGCGTGATTACAGAGGACCAGTTCGCACGCCAACAGCAACGACTGCGTCAGCTCAACGACCCATCGAACTTTCCGCCGGTGCTGTCCGACAAAGACCGCGCCGACTTGCAAGCGCGCCTCAACTGGCAGGACCAGATCACCGCCGCGGCTACGGCTCTGAATGATGCCCAGAACGAGCAGATCGGTCTGCAGCACCAGGCCGTCAATCTGACCGCTCAGGAAGCCGCAATCCGTCTTAGCATGTTGCCGACGCAGGAGCGTATTGCGGCCCTCCAGCGAGACGCCACCGAGAACCAATTGCGCGCGCGTCAGGCGGCATTGCCGACGTCCGAAGCGCTGGAGGACGTGCAGTACATGGAACAGCGCCTGCGTTTGCAACTGCAGGCCCGCGGGCTACTCTCGCCCGAAGAGCGTGCCGGCGCTCGTCGTGAACTCCGCCAACTGGCGCGGGCCGAGCCACGAGTCGCGCTGGGCGCGCTGGACGCCAGCCGTGGCGTGGAGCTCGCGGGCCGCGTGGCCGAACGCGCCGACATCGAGCAGCAACTCTTTCAGATCACCCAGGAACGAACGCTCGCCCAGCTCAACGCGGCTCAGGAAACCAATGGCTGGCTGCGGCAGATCGCCGAGGCGCGCGAGCAGGCCATCCAGATCCAGATCAACCTGACCGGCGAAGGGTTCATGCGCGACGTCGAGGCCCAGATCACGTCAGTGTTCCACACGGCCAGAATGGCAGCCGAGAACACCGCGAGCCAGCAGTTGGCGGGTGGCGGCTAGTGGCCACGTACACGCCCAGTGGTGGCAGCGCCTATGCGTTCTCGCTGTTGGTTGACCCACCTACCCGCCAGACTGCCCAGACGGTCAACGAACGCTTGATCCCTGGTTCCAATACGGCCGTGCTGGACGTGATCGGCAAGGCCGTCACCAAGATCCGCGGCGCGGCCAAGTTCGCCAGCTACGCTTCGCTCAAGACCTTCGAGGGCGCGGTCGGCACCAATGGCTCGCTGGTGTATTCCGAAGAGCCGGCAGGCGTGGCGGTGCTCTTCGTGTCGCTCGAGCGCACGCGCGTCACGCCACAGGACATCCATCTGGCCAACGTCGAGTTCTGGGTGACGAGTTAGTGGCGATTCTGCGACGCGTGTCGAGCTCGGCGAGCTGGACGGGCGGCAGCACGGGAACCTTCAGCAATATTCTGTCCGCGCGCGCGTCCTTTGGCTTCGATAAGCGCGTGAGCGAAGCGTCGATCGTTACACCTACCAAACTCGGTGTGACCTACGACGATGTGGTCACGCTGACGATGGGCGTAGTTGGCTCGAATGTCATCACGCGCTTCGTCGGCTTAGTGAGAGACTTCCGCTATTCACCGAATCCGCGCGGCGTCGAGACCGTGTGCCGCGGACGCCTCACGCGCGCGGTCGAATACGAGAACTGGGAGGACCCCCAGCTCTACGGTGGGCTCTTCATCTATGACTTGCTGGGCACGCAGACCGGCACCGCGCCGGCCATCGTCCAGGCAGTGTTGACCAGGGCCAATGTGCCGTATACGGCCGCCAATATTCACGGCAGCAGCACGGTCTACGGCGACATTGACGATGCGTTCATCTGGCACAACGGCAATTCCGATAACCCATTGATCGACCTGCAGGAAGCTGGTGAGACGGCGCTCGGCTATATCGAACGCTATGACGCCATCGATGCGGATTTCACGCCGGCTACTGGCTCGGGCGGACGCTACCGCACCTTTGAAACGCTGGGCGGCACGGTCTATCGCTACCTGGTCGGCGGGCGGCCGCGCGTGGCGCAGGATTTCACCTTCACCGAGACCGTCGACATTCTCGATGGCAACTTCGAGCGTTCCATCAGTGATACGCGGAATTACTTCGTCGTCACTGGCTATGACCCTGGCGACGGCACGGGGCCAGAAAGTTTTGCTCTGCAGGAGTCCAATACCTTTCAGCCCAGCTCATCCAAGCACACCTATCGCTTCTCGAGTCCCATGATCGAACGTTCAACAGAAGCCCAGCCAGGTACGGGTATGTCATGCGAACGATTGGCCAACGTGCTCGGGCTCGAGTTCAACCGCGAGATCGTCAGTGGCTGGATCGAGACGCACCGCGACGACGACCTGGGGATTGCTCAGACACACTTGGTCCAGGCACCGGGTGGATTGCCCGGTCGCCTCGGCGTGGCTGAAAAACTCTGGGTACAAACGCTGGATATCTCTGTGGATGACAGTGGATTCACCCAGCGAGTGAGTTACCTGGGCGGCGGCTTGCCCGACGCGAACCTGCCGGTGCCACCAACGCGATGAACGCTCCCGCGTCGCTGATCGAAGACTTGCTGGCGATCAAACAATGGTCGCAGCGACCCGCCGGCCAGGACACGGCGGAGGTCGATTCGATCAATGTCCTTATCGGCGATGGCGTGAATGTGCTGACGGCTGGTATCGCGGGTGCACTGCGCGTCGATTTTCGGGCACGGATCACCGGCAGCTTCATCCACGAGTTCGATGGTCTGACCGGCTCGATCGTGCTGGCCATCGACAAGGCCACCTACGCGATTGGCTCGGCGCCCACCTTCAGCAGCATTGTTGCCAGTGCGCCGCCAACCATGACCTCGGCCCGCTACGCCGCAGATACGACACTGACCGGCTGGACCACGGACATCGCCCGCGGTGACGTCTTGCGGTTTTCTATCACCAGCCAGGCCAACCTGAAGCGTGTTCTGCTGACCTTGCGCATCCGGCGGCTCGAACCATGAGCACGACCTATACCGATCTCCAGTCCTACAACTACGGGCCACTCGAGACCTTCACCTATCAGGGCATGCAGGGGCCTGCTGCCGCAGGCGCTGGTTCGAATCTCTATCTGTATACCTATGACACGGTCGGCTATGCGCTCGATAGCTCAGGCACTGGCTACAACTTCAGCGATCTGTACGCCGCGCACTTCACTCAGCCGCGGGCGGCTGCGGTGGCTCGCGACGACGCGAATCGCGTGTATCTCTTCAATTGGACGGGTGACACGTTCGCCCACTCTTCGGACGCGGGATCCACCTGGACGATCGTCACCACCGCTCCCCCTTGGCCGAGTGCGAATGAGTGTGTGCAATACATGGTCTGCCACACCGCTGGCGAGCTGCATCTTTTCCAATCGCAAACCACGGGCGGCAACCAGGGCATCTGGCGCAGCACCGACGCCGGCAATTCATGGACGCATATCGTCACCATGCCGGCTGCCAACCAGGGCAATCGCGGCGGCTGGCTGGGGCTGGGGTCGAGCCGGTTGTGGTATGCCGAGTCGAACACGCCACTCGTCTCGGGCAGCTTGCCAACCGATCGGGCGACCTTTGATATCAAGTCGTGCAACTGGGACGGCAGCGGGATCACCCTGCACGGCTCGACCAACTTCGACATGCCGGGCGTCGCTTTTGGCGCTCCGAGATGGCTGAAGGTCCGCGCCATCGACGACACATTTTGCCTGGTCCTCGGAAATACGTTCCCCAAGATCTACAAGGTCACCTCGACGGGCAGCGTCTCCGATATCACGCCTTCAGGTTTGACGAGTGAAATCCCATGGGATCTGGTGATCTTCGATGCCGCGACCTACGTCTGCGCCGGCGAGGATACGACGACGCTTGAAGTGGCGGTCTTTCGCACCACGAATGGGGGCACAAGCTGGACGCGAGTGCAGACGATCCCTGCCCTCGAGGGTTTCGCGCAGGTAACTGGCGGTCTCCAACAGTTCATAAACGTCGACGTCGTAATTGGCAGCTCCACGGACGCCTATATGTATGGCTACGGTCATGTTGACGTTCAGCAATACATCTGGAAAACCACCAACGCGGGTCTGACGTGGACGTCCTTCCGCAACCTGGCCGAAATCCCACCAACTTCGGATACCGATACGAACGTGGGTCGCGGCGGCGTCCTGGCCGCGGCGGCGGCGCCGTTGGTGGCCATTCCCACCAGACTGGCGACCATCGTCGGATGACCGATGCCCCGCAACCCACCAGTGGCAGCCTCGAAGCGCGCATCATCCGCGCCTGCTGTGTACATAAGACGTGTCCGCTAACGTGCAAGCGGCGCAAGGTCGAAGACCTCGGCCAGATTGCCAGCTTCGACGTTCGGGAGGACAAACCGCATTCATTCATCGACCGACTGAAGGAGGTCTATCGTGAGTTCACTGGTTCCTAATTCGGGCAAGGCCGTCATCAGTGGCCGCATGTTCGGGACGTCGCCTTCACAAGCCGAACCCCGCTATATGGGCTGGGGCACCGGCGGGACGGCTGGTTCGGCCACCAGCACCGACGTCTCAACGCCAGCCACCGAGGCGCGTGCGACGGGCACAAGTTCGCAATTCACTACGACCGTGACCAACGACACCCATCAGATCATTGGCACGCTCACGGCCAACGCCAACAAAACCATCACCAACCTGGGCATCTTCGACGCGGGCGGCAGTGGCTCACCTCCGAGCGGCGGCACGCTGTACGCCATCTTCGACGGCCTATCCCAGGCCCTCAACAGCGGTGATTCGATCCAATTCACCGCCCGCGTGCAGTTCATCTGAGCAATGGCCCGCCTGCTTACCTGCGGTTATGAGACGGGGGACGTCAATGAAGCTGGCGTCACCTTTAACCAAACTACCCTTACGGTAGTCAGCAGCACGCCGACGCCACGCGCGGGCACGTATTGCATGAAGGTGACCGGGACTACGGGTGCCTTCGGTACGTACAAAACGTTTACCTTCGCCGCCTCGAAAACGGAGATCTGGGCTCGCTTCGCGGTATTCATTCATCCAGCGGGCACCCCTGAACTTACGTTCGCCATCGTCCTTGATTCAGCAGGCAATCCGCAAAGCTGCATCGGCTGGGACGGCAGTACGAACGTACTCACGTTACGCTTAGCTGGAAGTTCCAGCGGAACCCTTCTCGCTTCAAGCGCTACATCAATGACCGCGGATGCCTGGCATTGCATTGAATGGCGCACGCAAATCACGAGTACGACAGTTGGTGTTTCGGAAGTGTGGCTCGACGGCACCCGAGTCATCAACTTCTCAGGCGACAACACCAATACGGCCAACCCCAATGTCCAGTCGCTCCGGCTCGGCTTTACGGTACCCAGCTCTCCTGGCGCTGCCGCGTATATTGCACACGACGACATCGCCGTCAACGACACGTCTGGCACGATCAACAATGGCCAGATCTATGACGGCCGTGTCGTGTTGCTCAAACCAAATGGTGCCGGCTCCAATACGGCACAAACCCGCGGCGGCACCGATAGTGGCAATAACTGGGACCAGTGCAACGAACTTCCGCCGAGCATGACCGATTATGTCTATTCGGCGACGGCTGCCACACGGGATACCTACGCCCTGGAGGATCTGCCAACGGGCACCTGGGCAGTCAATTGCTGTGAGGTTATCGCCTTCGCTCAGAACAGCGATGCCGGTGCCGGTAGTTTGGGGCTCACGCTCAAGAGCGGTGCTACCACCAATGAGGGAAGCGCTCAGACACTCGGCACCAGTACCGCCTACGTTCGCCAATTGTATGAGACGGATCCCAACACCAGCGCTGCCTGGACGACCGCCGCCGTGAACGCACTTGAAGCGGGAACGACTGTCCGTTAGGTGATCCGCGATGACCGACCGTAGAACCGGCTCGGTCGGCGTCAACGTCGACCTTTCCAACGCCGCCGTCGATCGTAGAACCGGCTCGGTCGGACTCACGGTCGATCTGGCGATCGTCACGACAAATACCTATCCGCGCACGGGGACCGCCACGGTCGCACAGACGCTCAAGATGAGCCTGCTCACCTGCACGCTGCGGCCCTATTCGAATCTGGAAACGCTTACGTACACAGGGCTTGAGACGCTCAGCTACGCGCAGCTCGAGCAACTGTGTACGACCTCGACCTTGCCGGGCTCGGTCATCCTCGCAGCCACCCAGTCGACGGCTATCCGTCTCAGCCTGCTGTATCCGATCGCACGGACAGTCACCCAGGCGCAAACAGTCGCGCGCATCATCAATCGGATCTACCAGCGTGTGCTCACGACTGTGCAAGGCCAGAGCGTCGTTCCTTCGCGGATCTATACGCTCACGCTGAGCATCCCCAAGAATCGCGCGCCGACCACGCAGGTCAGCCTGCTACGCCAATTCAGCCGCAGTGTCTCGGCAGGTGCGACGACGCAGCCGCGCCTGATGCGCCAGATCTCGCTGATCCGCAGCGTCAGCCAATCGACCAGTGCGCACATCAGCGGGCTGCCGGTCAAGCTGACTGGGGTCAATACCATTCAGGCGCGCAGTCTGGCGCTCGGCCGCGTCATCAGTCTGGTGCGGACGATCGTGCAGCCGACACTGGCGGTGCTGCCGCGGGTCGTTGACCTGATGCCGCGAGCTGAGGTTGCGACGGTCCTGAATCAAACCCAGGCAGTCAGTCTGACGTGCTCCACGACGCTGGTAACGGCGCTCAGCATCCAGAGTGCCAATGTTACGCCGCGTTACTTCATCACCCTGACGCTGACCCAGCCTCAGACGCTCACTCTCCAGACGGTGTCGACGGGTGCGCCGGCGCGGGTCTTTCAGGTTTGCCCAGCACGCACGATCATATTCCCGATGTGCCAGCGTGCCGCCCACTTCCAGGCGCCGCGCCGCGGCGTTCGCTTCACCGTGGAGGTGCGCTAGATGACGTGTTGCTCACTGGCCGTCAGCCCTGATTCGTTTGAGATGGCCAGCCAGGAGACTCTCCCTATAACTTTCGACGCAACCTCGCTGCTACTCGTCGGCGAGACCATCAGCGTGGCCAGCGCGGAGCTCATCCAATTAGATACAGGCACCGACTATACAAATGGGAAACTCGGGCCCGTCGCCGTCGCCGGCGCGCAGGTAACGCAGACCGTGACCGGCCTGCTGCCACGGAAGCGCTATCGCTTGGTGATCCAGTTCACGGTGGCAGTCAACAAAACGTGGGCGCCGTACTTATTGATTGAGTGTCCGGAGTGACGCATGGCTAAGACACCAGCAACCAACTATTCGAGTCCTGGTTACTCATATGCAACAGCCGATGCGGATACGTTCGATCGGACCGACGTTGCCGGGATCGGCGCATCCGTCGACGGGCATGACCATTCGAGCGGCAAGGGGTTACCCATCGCGGCCGGGTCGATCCCCAACGGCACGATCACGTCGGCCATGATCGCCGACGGCACGATCCAGGCTGCCGACATCGCTACCGGCACCATCACCACCACTCAGATCGCCGACGGCACGATCGCCACGGCCGACCTGGCCAATAACGCCGTCACCAACGCCAAGCTCGGCACCGACACGGCGCGCCTGAACCTGCTCACCAACGGCGGGATGGAAGTGTGGCAGCGTGGAGCCGGGCCGATCACGGCAGTTTCGGGTGGAGCCTGGACTGCTGACCGTTGGCTTGCGACGATCGTGGCTTCCGACACGCTCAGTGTGAGCAGGAATACGGCCAACGTCGATGCGGGCAGTGGGGCCTGCGCTGCGTGCGTATTCACGCTATCAGGTGGGGCGGGTGGCACATTCTTCAATCAGAAGATTGAAGACTATCTGAATCTGCGTGGCAGGACGATCACGGTCAGTATCCGAGTAAATACGTCGGTTGCCAATGCTGTCCGGGTGAGTGTCTACAACGGCAGCACGAACACCTATAGCAATTACCACACGGGGAGCGGCACATACGAAACGCTGACAGCGACGGCGGTTGTTGGAACAGGCGCCACGCTTGTTACTGTCGCGAACTGGTTCAACGCCTCCTGCACCGCGTACCTCGACAACGCCATGCTGGTGGTCGGCTCGGTGCCGGCCGATTACGCACCGCTCCACCCGGCCGACGACCTGGCCAGATGTCTGCGGTATTACGAGGTCTTCGGTTTTTCGGCTACCAACTCGATGCAGGGCAACGGTTATTGCGCGGGGGTAGGCCAGAACGTCAACGTGCAGTTGACCTTTCGTGCGTATAAGCCGGTGACACCTACGGTCACTAAGGTTGGGACATGGGCAGTAACGAACACCAACCAGCCGGTCGCGTATTCGAGTGCAACTGAGACAAGCCTGACCGGGTCTGCATTGGCAGTGGGGTTTATGCAGTTCTATCCGAATAGCGCAGCGAACGGAATCACGGTGGAGGCAAATCCCTAAATGAGCGTACGACCCACAAATTTCCTACCCAACGGTGATGTCGAAGTGGTCTACGACGAACTCGGCCACAGCGGCACCATCCCCGCCGCCGAGGTTCGCTGGACCACTGATATCAGTGGAGCCGAGAACCATAACTTCATCGTGCTGAACTGTCCGGATGGCTGCGGGGCGAGTTCCACCCATCCGGTGGGTGGCGGCGCGGACGCGCCCAACGTGCAGCAGATGTTCGTCCACAAGACCGACCACGTGGGCTGCGCCTGCGGCCAGGTCGCTGCTACGGACTCGACCACGCTGGGCGAGTCGCACGTCCGACTGAATGTGAACAGGCAAGACGGGCCCGGACGATGGGCCCTGGGGTGAGCATATGACCGAAACCGAGTTTCAATTCAAGGTGGTGTACGTCGATCCTGGCAACGGTCTGATCGTCGGCATGGAGCCGTCCGGTGGCGCCGTCGGTAATGCCCACAAAGTCGCCGTGCTGTTCGACCCGAACGAGTATGCAGTGCTCATGCGCACCGATCCCGCATACCTCAGCGCTGACAAAAGCCACGTGCTGGCGGCACCGGACCATTGATTGATGACCGACTACAGCATTGGTCCAGGCGTCGAACAGGCCATCGCCGACAATAGCGACGAGGCCCGCTCGGACGAGCGCTACATCATCATGGACGAGGGTCACAAAGTCTCGCTGACATTCGGTAGGGACGCTCAGTACTTCTGGTACGAGGAGGACAACCGGGTCAACCGGGTTCCCTTTCGGTGACGAACCCACACCGGCCCCGTACGACCCATGGACGACTCAACCAGGGCAGCTCTACGACTGGACGTGCTCGGCCTGCAGCCTCGAGTGGCTCAAGCGCGCAACCGGCCTGGTGGTGACCGACGACATTTACGGCAGTCGCGAGACGACCGTCTACGAGATTGGCTACCCGAACAACATCAATCCCCAGGTCGGCTTGACGAATGCCAATGGCTCGGCGCTCCAGGCCGTTCTCGAGGCCTACGGCCGCGAGTCGTCGCAGAGTTGGCTCGACTTCGACACGGCCTACGAGATCGCCCAGGGCACGACTGGCATGCTTTCGGGTGCCGCGTGGTACCACTGGGTTGGCCTGCGGGGTATCCAGGGCAGCAACCTGTGGGTAGCCAATTCGGCGCCAGGTTACAAAGGTGTGTATGACACGCTCAGCCGCGACGACTTCAATCGACTCGGTGGCTTTTCGGTAGTCTGGTTGGTCTAAGCCTCGTGTGAGACGGCATGCTGCCGGATGCAGACGATCTTGACCCGGTTCCGCCACGCTCGTCGGCGTTCAAACTGGAAGTGACGCTGTCGGTGGGCTACACCCGCGAGCGCGCCGGCCATACGGTGACTGGCAAGTGGGAGACGACTGCGGTGTCGGTGCTGCTGCTGATCGGCGGCATCACGCTCGTGCTGCTGTTCATCTACGAGATCTTTCAGCGGATTCTCTGACCGCGCTAATAGTTCTTATGTCGGCCAAGTTCCGTTCGCAACACAAGGATCTCGAATTGGTAGTGTTCCCAAGCCTTTTTGCAGGTTGGACAGATAACGTACAGGCTAACGATTACGCGGCCATCGCACAGAGGACACGTCATTTTGGTAGTCCTAACACTCCTTATGGTTGCCAAGGACCGCCCAAATCTCGTCCATCAACTTGAGATCGTCCCGGTCCTGGGCCTCACCGATCAGGTGCTTGAGATAGCCGCGCAGTCGCTCGTTCTCGGCGCCGATGACCTGCATGTTCTGCGCGAAGGTGTCAGCCCACCCCTGGCGCTCCGCCTGCAGTCGCTCGTTCTCGGCGCGGAGTTCGTCCACATGTCGCAACAGCGGTTGAACTTGGTTGGCCAAGGCCACGTACGGACCGCACTCGTGGCCGTTAGGAAACCATTTGCCCCTGGCGAATAGCTCTGAAAACTGCGCGCGAATAGCCTCTAGGTCTATGGGCGGCGGGAACTTGGTTTCAGTCATGTTTACTCGCACTAACGGTAGAACAGCCAAAAGCGTCGCCGGCGCTCGAGCAGGCGACGGATCTCAGCCACGTCCTGGCGCAGGCCTGTCACGTCCTCACTCAGCCCTGCCACAGTCTCATTGAGCGTGCTGATATCCCCTCGGATGGCACGCAGGTCGTTACCGATGCCCGTGGCCAGGTTGGCAATGTCGCGGCTGAGCTCAAGGACGTCGGCTTTGGTGGCCGGCGTTCCGAGCGCATCCATACGTGCCTCGAGGCGAGACAGGCGCTGTTCCATGCTCATGGTCTGGCCCAGCGGCGGGCGATCAAGCGAGTGAGCATCAGCCCCGCGACGAAGCCGGCGCAGGCCGCGGCGATGACCGCCGTGGCGTACTGGGCGTGCAGATAGCTGAACAGCGTGGTGATGCTGAGCATAAGCGCGCTGATAGCTTCGAGCAGGAGGGCACCTTTCATGGAGTCGCCAACTATACTCGAAGTGCTACACAGGTGCGACATATGTGCAACATGGCCAATGGAACAGTTTTCATAGGATGAGTTCTTACCATCTGATAACTGTACCAAAGAGCATTGGAACAGTAATGTGGTCTTTCGGCACAAGATTCCTATAATTGTATCATGCACCACAGGGCCCTGCGGCCGGTCCGCCGCGGCGTCGGCATCGTCCGCGTCTCCAAAGTCGGCGATCGAGCCGGCGACAGCTTCGTCTCGCCGCTCGACCAGCGTCACAGCATCAACCAGGCCGCCGAGCGCGAAGGCATCGGCATCACCGATATCTTCGAAGAACTCGACGTCTCGGGCGGCAACCCACTCGACAAGCGGCCCGGTCTGCACAAAGCGTTGCAGCGGATCGAGCGCGGCGAAGCCGAAGTGCTGGTGGTGGCGTATTTCGATCGCCTGTTTCGCCATCTCGGCGTTCAGCGCGAGGTGCTCGAGCGCGTCGAGCAGGCCGGCGGCACCGTGCTGGCCGTCGACGCGGGGGAGATTCGGACCGACACCGCCTCGCGCTGGCTGACTTCGACCATGCTGGGCATGGTGGCTGAATACCATCGGCTCATCACCCGCGAGAAGACGGCCGCCGCCAAGGCCGACGCCGTGCGCCGCGGCGTGCCGCCCTTTCCACATATCGTGCCCGGCTATCGCCGCGGACCCGACGGCCGTCTGACCGTCGACGCTGCCGAAGCCGCGCACGTGGTCGAAGCCTTCGAACGGCGTGCCGCGGGCGCCTCGATCTTCGAGGTCCGCGATTTTCTCAAGAGTCGTGGTATCCCGCGCTCGTATCGCGCCACCCAGACGCTGCTGCGCTCGCGCATGGTGCTGGGCGAGATTCGCTCGGGCAAGCTCGTCAATCCCAGCGCGCACCCGCCCATCGTCGAACGGCATCTCTGGCAGCGCGTGCAGGACGTGCGTCTGCCGCGCGGACCGCACGGCTCGAGCGAGCGTCTGCTGGCGCGCCTGGGCGTGCTGCGCTGCGGCACGTGCGGCTCGGCGATGGGCGCGACGTATGGCTATCACCACCGCGGCGGCAAGCAGTACCCGAAATATCGGTGCGGCATGGCGCCCGAGTGCACGGCACCGGCCATGATCTCGGCGACGCTGGTCGAGGACGCCGTCGTGGCCAGGGTCAAAGCGTATCTGGTCGCGCAGAGCGCGGCCGCGTCAGCCGACCTGGACGTGGCCGAAGCTGAGGCGGAGCTGGAGCTGCGCCAGAAACGTCTGGACGCTGCGATCGACGCCTTCGAGGGCATCGACGCGGCGAAGGCGCGAGTGCGTCTGCTGGACCTGCAGGGCGCCGTGCAGCAAGCCGAAGCACGCCTGGAACGGCTACGCGCTGCGACGACGCCGACGCTGACCCTGAATGTCGCCACGGACTGGGACCGACTGAGCATCGACGGTCGGCGGCAATTGATCCGCGCGTGCGTCGAGCGGGTGGACGTGACGCCCGGTCGCGGCGTCGAGCGAATCGGCATCCAGTTGTTCGGCTAGGAGTCGGCGCGCCTCGCGCTGCAGGATGCGCTGCACCTCGGCGCGTACGTGCTCGGGCAGATCGTCGGCCATGGCATCCAGTGTGCAACCGCGGCATGGCAGATGAATGGGTCAATCAATTGGCCAATCAATCGGCCGAATAGCGATACGGCGGCAGGTAACGATCGAGCAGCTCCTTGACGTCCATGCGTCGATCGAGCACCAGCGCGTACTCGCGCGGCACCACGCCGGGTTCCACGTTGAACAGATCGGGCTGCTTGACGCTGGCCTGGATGGTCGCGTCGACGAAGATCACGTTGTGCGCCGCGCCATAGGTAATCGACAGATGTAGCGGGATGTCGCTGCCGTCCACGGCCAGGATGTACGTCGACATCTCGCCGACCTGCTCACGACCGTTCATGAGCGCCTGCATGATCCTGGCGAACTCGAGCTCGTGGCTGGGCACGCTCTGACCCTGCCGCAGCACATCTCTGGCGCGATGGCCGACGATGTCTTCGGATGACCGCCCAACCGCGGTGCACACCGAGGCCGAGACCCACACCAACAGGTACGTGCTGGCGTCGAAGAGGAGCACGAGATGCTCTTTTGGCGGCGGCCCGCTGCCCCTGGTCCAGGGCATGCCGACCGCGGCCAGATAGATGTTGAACGTGCCTTTGGCGAGGTTCAGATAGGAGTAGAAGTCATGCTTGGTGTGTTGCCGGCGCGGCAGCACGCCGAGGGCGTGATAGATCTCGTCCATGATCCTGGTGACCGGCCATTGCGGCCCGTCGAGAACGCCCGGTTTGCTCTGCCACGGCTGCTCGCTCATCGGTGCCCTGCATCTAGCCTCCTCATCGCTAGGTCTATCTGGTCAGTGTGGAGCCAATGCGGGGTCAGCAAATGGGTCAATCATTTGGTCAAAGGCTCACGAAACCGTTAACTTGACGAGTGTGCCACTCAGGGCGCGAGTATGCACCACTAGCCGAAGAGCGCGAGGCTGCCGGCAGGCGTCACAATTCGAGCAGCTCGCGGGGCTCGACTCTGAGGGCGCGCGCGAGCTTGCGGACGCTGGTCACGCGGATATCCTCGCCGCCTTCGCCGCGGGAGATGGTGTGGCGCGAGACGCGCGCAGCCCTGGCGAGATCGGTCTGGGTGAGTGCCCGCTGCAGTCTTAGTCGCTTCAAGTTGGGCACTAACACTCCCCGAGATGATCGCGACTGCGTCATCAGTTGGCCAGGCATCAGTCGCGCCACAGTCGAGTCCTTCCCGTGCAGCAATACATAGTGTCATAGCGTCTATGCTGGGCATCCTGGCGGGATGTGAGATTGTGATGAGAATTGACCAAATGATTGACCCATTCATTGACCACTGGGTGGATGCAGACTGGGGAGCATGCCACTTGACCGCCGCTCGGCCGCGGAGCGGATCCTGCGTGTACCCATTCGCGACGAATACTGGGACACGCTCTATGCCGACGCGCTCGAGCGGCGCATGGAACCCAAACTGTGGGCCAGCGTCATCCTGGAACGCTACGCGCGGCGGCGCCAGCGTAAGCCGTACCTGAAGCCCCAAGAGGTCGCGTGACGACGGTCGCCGACGCCGCCCAGCGCAAGAGCTACTTCGTGTGGCTGGCGGGCCATCCAAGCGAAGCCGCGGCGCTGCGCGACGTCGCGCCTGACGTCGTCAGCCGCTTGTGGGCGGACGCCTGGCAGCGCGGCGCGTGGGACGCCATCCGCGGCAACACCGACCTGGGCCTGATGCTGGCGCGTGTCGTCGAACGTCTGGACGAGAACATCCACCTGTACCGCACGGCAGAGATCGAACGCGAAGCCGAGCTCGGCTCACCCCTGTGGCCCACGCCCGAGTCTGACGACCAAGAAAGTCTGCCGTTCTGATGTGGCTGGAGTATGCGGCGATCGGACTGGTGGCGTGGTTCCTGGCCGGCGTCTGTCTGGCGCTCGCATTCGGTCGCTGGTTTCGATGGTTGCAGGAATGACGATCGCCATTCGCGGGCTGTCGTATCCGCAGACGCGCGTCCAGGCGCGCCGCATTCGTCGCAGTGAGCCGCTCACGGCGGCACGATTACGCTATCTCGAGGGCGCCGGCGAAGAGGAGTTCGCACGTTGGGTGAAGGCGCGCGCGCACGTGTACGGCTGGATGGGCTGGCACCTGCGCGACTCCGAAGGCGTCATCGAAAGCATCCACACGCTGCGCCTGGACGGTTTCTGCGACGGCCTCGGCGTGCCCGACTGGCTGTTCTGGCACGAGGACTTTGGCCAGCATTTCTTAGCTGAGCTGAAAGGCGCGAGCGGCACCCTGGGCCGGCACCAGAAACGCGAGATCGCGTCCATGCAGCGCGGCGGTTTTGCCTGCTACGTGTTCCATCCGCGCGACGCGTGGCAGATCGAGCGCATCTTCGCTTACGGACTGGAGGCAGCAGCATGACCGAGAAGACGTCCAATCGCGTCGTGTTTCGCAAGCAACTCAGCGACGGGAACTATGGCAGCGAAGTCGCCGAGGTGTTGCTGGAGGTCGATAACTTCGATGACACGGCGCTGAGCGACATCGACAAGGCCTCCGAGGAGGCGATCGCCGCAGCACTGGCGCGCGCGCGCCAATTGGTGCACGCCGAACTGCGCAAGTCGCCGTCATCGAATGTGCGGCGCGCGCTCGAGCCACCCATCTCAGAAGAACGCTGGCGGCGTGCCGAAGAAGCAGCGGAATACGAGTTGGCCGCGGGGAAGCGCGACAACGCGCGCGAGGATGTCGATGACGATGACGACTTGCCCCTCTAATGCACATCAAGTTTCAGGATGACGCGCACCGCAAACGCCGTGAATACATGCGTCGCTGGCAGGCGAACCATGCCGATGCGAATAGGGCGCGAGCCGCTGCGTGGCGTGGTGCCAATTTGGAGCGCGCTCGTGCCGCTGATCGCCAACGTGGTGGTGGACGGGGCGAGATGCCACCGGAGCGGAAACGTCTCACGAAGTGGGCCAGCCAGATCGTGCGAAGGGCTATCGCGCGCGGGGAAATCGTACGCCCGGAAATTGGCGAATGTGGTCATACGGGAATCATCGAGTGCGCGCATGCGGACTATTCGGACCCGATGGTATTTCGCTGGTTGTGTCAGCCGTGCCACCGCCGGTGGGATCGACTCGAGCCGAAGACGAAGGTGCCGTATTGATGAGCGATGACAAGGTGCACGTGCTCATGATCTTCGGCGCCATGCTGGCCCTGATCATCCTGTTTGTCCTGCGGAGCCTCGATTAGGTGGCGCGTGCGACAGCTTTTGTCGGTGGATTGGTGCTCGGTGTGGTGCTCGGTACGGCGGTCATGGTGAGTCACGCGGATCCAGCATCGGCCGACGTCCAGGCCGCGGCGGAGCAAGCCAACGTCGAGCCGAGCGATCTGCTGGCGGCTATGGACTCGACCGGTATCAGCAATCCATTCACCTACCTCCGCGCGGTCGGCGAGCTCTCCCCGCTCGCCGCGCTGCCCTCCAGGCCGGCGTCGTCCCCCACGGCGCCGGCCGCGGC
>Ga0126379_10000703_pt1 | contig 18901 bp, 28 predicted proteins | sample PanSoiMetPlot_24_FD_92640 | JGI IMG/M metagenome (GOLD analysis project Ga0126379, IMG submission 92640) | Tropical forest soil microbial communities from Panama - MetaG Plot_24 | ecosystem: Environmental > Terrestrial > Soil > Tropical forest > Bulk soil | place: Panama | collected 2016-02-17
AGATCAAGCCGAGCAGCGGCAACCATATCAGCCACACAAGCACCCGCGTCACCCTCGCGTACGTCATCGGCAAGGACATGGATGCACCCGTCAGTGAACTGCACCGTAACCGCCGTCACATACCCGAGATCAGCGTTGAGCGCGAGGTGGACCGGGGTGCGCAGCGCGGCAACGAGGTTCTCAACCACGTGCTGATAGCCGAAGTCCTCGTAGATGACCTGCCCAGGGCGCATGGGGAGGGCGTAGGCGAGCGCGTTGGGAGCGTCGATCTTGCCGCGCGGGAAGGAGAGGAGCTGCTGCCGCATCACCGGCAGCTCCTGCGCGAACGTCAGCTCGCCGGCGCGCATGTAGGGCTGCAACGCCTCGATGAACTGGAGCTTGCCCTTGGGCGCCTTCATGGCCACGATCGGCAGGTAGAAGTTGCGCTTTATCATCTCGTGGCGGATGGGCTGCAGCAGGAACTCGTTGAGGCCATCCTCCTCGACGCCGATCGAGACGGGGGAATAGAGGGCGGCGGACGCGAAGATGTGGGCCACGATCTCGTCCGGCTGCCAGGACGAGCCGCCGCCGTCCCACACGGTCAGCCGCCGGCCGGTCCACGACCAGGCAGCCCAGCCGGTGAGCGCGGACGTGGACTTGACCGAGCGGGCGGGGTCGTAGAACAGGTAGACCGGCTGCCATGTCCTCACCCGAGGCTCGACCTTTATCATGTCGGCGGTGAACACCTTCTGCCGGGGGTCGTCGGCCTGGCACATGTACTCCCGCAGGTAGTCCTCGTTGAGCCCCAGCCGAAGGAATGAATCATGTTCTGCATCTATCCAATCGAGGTTGTACTTGGCTCCCCAGGTGGGAAGCCGCTCACCAGTGGGGGAGACGTGCTCGATCGGATAGGTGCGCGAGGCCCAGCCGGGCAGCGCGGCCAGTTGAAAAGGTAAGGCTTGCTTACTCAAGGGAGTTGAGGTGACGCGCACGCGCGCGACCTCCGGGTCGAGGGCGGGCAAGAGGACGGTGCGGAACCAGCGGACCGTCTCAAGGGCCTCCTCGTCAGTGTAAAGTTTCCCGACGTCTACCTCCTCGATGTCGTCGCAGAAACAATAGTCGGGCCGCCATTGAAGATGTTTCGTGCCGCGCAGCGACTGGCCCTTGCCGACCGCGATGATGCGCACGCCATTACCCAGTATCACTTCCGCATCGTTCCACACCTTGGCCGACGCCTCGCTGAGGTCGCCGAACAGGCCGCGCAGAAGCTCATTGGAAGCAAGCTCGTGCTTCACCGCCCGCAGGCGCTCGACCGCTCGCCGTTCAGTGGAGCCGACCAGGATGGCGTTGCGGAACAGGCGGAAAGCGGCGCCCAGGGTGATGGCCTCCTCGGCGATCGTCGTTTTCGCTGCACCGCGGAACGCCATCACCGAGACGAACCGCAGGGTGGAATGCCACAGCTCGATGATCTCGGCGTGGAAGGGCGGAGAGGGCTGCTTGTGGCGATGCGCGAACAGGGTGGCGTGCGCGAGCGGACGATCGGACCCGAGCTTGTGGATGGTGTCGAGGGTGGACTGGTCAGCCATTTGGGCATTATCCGGAATTTATCCTGCTTGACTTAGCTGTATCAGCTTTACTCAGCCACGACCCTTGAGGCTGGCGAGGAAGTAGCGGCCAGGGGAAGGGGCGGCCTCCAGGGCGTCCACCTCCTCCTGCGACACGTTGTGGTAGTCGTAGGTCCGGCCGTTGACGAAGTCGAGCGTGAGGACGCGCGTGAGGGGGTCGTAGGCGTAGGAGGAGAGCATGGAGGAGCGGAGCGAGCCCTGCTGAATGGCCAGGGAGGGGGCGTCAGGGGCGGTGGCCATGGTGTTGCCTGCAATTGCAAACAGAGGGGGAGGATGGTAAGGGAGAAGCGGCGGGCCGTCCATGTCGGTTCGCCATCAGGATTGGACTCCTGTTTTCGTTTCCCCCTGGCCCTCGCCCTTGTCACCCCTCGGGCGAGGGATTTTTTATGCAGGGGCGAGGGATTTTTTATTCGCGGGAATAATTCGCCAGCGGCGGCGAATTACTGCGGCGGCGAATTAGGAGGCATCTTTTTAGCGAGGATGCGAGCAAGGTCGTCGGCAGCCTCCTGCTCGTCAGAAGTGGGCGCGGGCGCAGGCGGCCGCTTCGGCGCGAAGAATGGAGAGCCAGGGGTGTCCCACAATTTACGCATCTCCCGGGTCAACTGGCGGCTTTCATCCTCGGACAGGGCCAGCTCCTTGCGGGCCTGGATACGATCGGGGGTGGGCATGACGATCAGATGGCGGGCGAGCGCCACGAAGTCGCGCGTTGCCGGAAGCGGCGGCAACCTCACGGCGGTACTTTTCTCGGGAGGAGCAGCGTAAGCATCTGCGTTGCTGTCGACGCCCCTCCTCATCTGCTGGACGATCCATTTACTCAGGGACCAATTTGCTTCCGCGGCTGCCGCTTCGGCGAGGTAATACAAATCTTGCGGGACACGAATAGTCATCGTGAAGGTCGGCACAGCTACCCTTCTTCGCCGAGGGGGTCGGTCAGGATTAGGCATTTTATCCTCCTGTGTAATCGACATGGGCACATTAGTCCAAGTTTTATCGCAGGTCAAGTGCCCAAATGGCACCAAGTTGGGCGTTTTAAGTGCCCGAAGTGGGCTCCCAGGGTGCTCGAAGTGGGCTCCTAGCTCACAGTATTTGGTATCAAAGTGATTACACTTTTTTGTTTAAAGTGATATCAGATTGATACCAAGTTGATGACATATTATTTTTTTTTGTGCTCAGTGTGGGCACGTGCCTTAATTTAAAAATGGTATCCGATTATTGGGTATGAGCCCTAAAAAAATTCCCGCGCGCCGTCCGCCCCTTTAAACCCGAGTTCTAAGCCATTGAAATCATTGAATAAACCATCTTTGCCGACAAGGTGTAACACGTTAAGTCCACTAGCGGGAAAATCCAGGGGACTGATTTTGTTAAAGAAACCACCAATGTGATATATATATTAAGTCTAATTTCCAGATTCATATAAGCAGTATATCCGGTCGCTATTCCCAAACGGATATAGCGCCCCTTGCCTCCCGACACAAGGCTCTTACGCTTGGCCAGCTGCAGAAGCATCACATAAGGATCACATAAGAGCCCGATCAATGGCTTGTCGTGTTACCTCTAGCAATCTACCCCTAAAAACACTTGATTCTACGCAATGCAGAAGGAACTTGTTCAATGTTTTCGGGCATAACTGCATTTTTTCCAATACCAGCATACCTTTTTATCCAATGCGGTCGTGCCAGGCAGCTCGCATCCAATGCGGTCGTGCCTGGCATTATCGCATTCAATGCCGATTTCCCTTGTCCTGGTCTAATTTTTGTGTTTTTATTGACGGCGGACAATCCCGTCCGAAATTGGAGTCCATCCAGATGACACAGAAATTCAAACCCGGCGACCGCGTGACGGTTCGCTCCGGCGGCACCGTGTACGTGATCGAATCGATTGACGGTTTTGCTTGCATGATCCGTCAGGAAGGAACGGTTGACGGCTATCGTTACGCTTTGCAGCGATTCGACACATCGTTGTTGACCGCAGTGTCGCGCTAATGCAGCGATTGGCGACGCTTGATCGTCGCCAATTTCGGCAATAGTGCCGGCAACAGGAGTCCAAAATGTCCCACGATATCAGCAAAACAATCGACGGCCGCGACGCCATGGCGTTCCATGGATCGCGTAACGACATCTGGCACCGCCTTGGGCAAGAGATGGCGCCCGGCATGTCGCGCGCTGATTGGCAAAAGGCTGCCGGCCTTGATTGGCAAGCCATCACAGTCCCGTCTCACGCGATCCTGCCCGATGGCCGCTCGTTCAACGTCGCGGACGATCGCTACATTGTCCGCCAGGATAAGTTCACCGTCCTTGGCCACGGTTCGGACCGCTTCCGTCCCCATCAGAATGACGACTTGTTCGATTGTGTCGAGCAGTACATCAGTGTCGACGATCGTTTCCGTTTCGACACGGCCATGTGCCTGGATGAAGGCAAGCGCGTCGTCCTCACGGCCGTATATCAAGAGCCGATGACAGTCGCCGGCGACCGCCACATTGCGCGCCTGATGGCATCGACGGCGTTCGATGGCTCGGAAGCCACACGACTTGCCGCGGTCAATACTCGCGTCGTGTGCAACAACACATTCCTTCAGGCGCTCGGAGAGCTTGCCCGTCGCAAGAGCGGCATCAAAGTCCGCCACAATACCCGCTTTGACAAGGTGCGCGCCGGCAAGGAGCTGTCCGATATCGTCCGCGGTTTCGACACCTTCAAAGCAATGGGCGACGCCATGGCCGCGGTGCACATGTCGCAGGATGAAACCATTAAATTTTTCAAGCGTCTCTTGGATATCCCGTGGGACGCCAAGAAAGAGGACATCAGCACCCGCAAGATGAACCAGTACACCGACCTGTGGCACGCGCGCACGCGGACCATCAACGAGACGCCCAACAGCGACCCCAATACGGCGTGGATCAATTTCAACGCCGTCACGCGTTACATTGATCACGACCGCGGCACCCGCGGCGGAGTGTCACCCGAGCAGCAACGCTTCGTGTCGGCGCAGTTCGGCGCCGGCGCCACCATGAAAGAGACCGCGGTTGACTACCTCCTGACGGAGAAATTGCCCGACCGCGACTTTTGGGCAGAGACCAAGGGACTGGTCTCCACTCTGTCCGTTTCAACAACAAGCGAGCCCGACGACGCGGCGTTGCTCAAGAGCGCCTTCGCCAAATCGCCGGTGACGTCGCGCACCTACTCTTGACCAGGACGAAACGCGGCGGGCGCCAATGCCCGCCGCTTCGCGCCGTCATGCGGCGCCTGACGAGTCCAACCAAAGGAGTCCAAACCGATGAATACCGATATCGCTTCCGCTCTCGCCACCATGGCCGCGCTTGCGCTCTGGTGCTCGTTGCTGCTCACAGTTTGCGCTGTGATCGGAGGTTGACCGATGTCTTTTCCCGCGATCGTGAAAAGACGGCCAACGTGCGTCAGCTGCGGTAAATCTTGCGGCCGCCGCTATTACGCCTGGCGGCCGGGACAAGAACCTTCGCCTTGGGACGGACAATCATGGTGGCACCCTTATAATCCGTTCTGCACTCTCCGTTGCGCGCTTGCTTATGCTCGCAGGATGTACGCTAGAGGCTAGGACGAAACGGCCAGGTGCACCCTGGCCGTTGCGCCGTCATGCGGCGCCTGATGAGTCCAACCAAAGGAGTCCAACCATGGGCATTTATGAGCTTACGTACCAGCATCCTAACCAGGACTGGACTTGGGAATACGTGCACGAGCGCGACTATCACGCGGCAATGTGCGCCGCGCTGAGTCGGCTCCCGCAAGGCTGCCGTGTGGTCAAGATAGAGCAAATGCCCGACCACATGATCGATCGCGTAAAACAGGACGAAACGGCGCGCTAGCGCGCCGTCGCGGAGTCAATGCTCCGCCTGACGAGTCCAACCAAACGGGAGTCCAATATGTCCTACATTGGAATCGACTACGGCGCAGGCCGTACCAATATCGACTCCGAGTCGGGAATCCGATTCGGTGTCATCTCTCAGCATACCGTTGGCCAATCCTGGTACGACGACTCCGAGCCGGACTATGGCGCTCCGTCCTGTCCGAAATGTGGTGGAGCTGCCGTGGAGTACGACTCCGAGCAGCACCACGATTTCGAGCAGATGCGCGGTTGCCGGGACTACGCTTGCGTCGCCTGTGTCGAGACGTTCGACTCCGACGAAGCATTCCCGCAAGAGGCATTAGGCTACTCGTACGACGGCGAAGGCTACAAGCTGGTCAATTGCCTCGACTCCGACATCATGATCCTCAAGTCGCCCTATTACACGTTCGCTCAATTCTGCTCGCCTTGTGTCCCTGGCGCGGGAAACCTCGACTCCGCAATGCCCGATGGCGTCAAGACATACTGCCTTGGCCACGAATGGTTCGAGTCTACCGCGGCACCCTATCCTGTTTACCGCGTCGCCGACGATCAGGAGGTTTGAACCATGCAGCAACGTGGCAACCAGGTGACGTCGCAGGAAGAAGCGGATTTCCGCTTATGGGCGCGACAAAATTACGTCAAGTTTTCTCCGATTCAGGGGACTTGGCACCCGATCGTGCAGGATGAATGCGTCGCGATGAATCGGGAAACCGGTTACTCGTTTCATTGGCCAACAACAGAGGAGTCCTAATCATGTTCATATCAACTAGGCGAGCAGGCTACGATCGTCACGGGCAGCAAGTAGCGAGCGGCCGCTTCCTATTGCTCGTTCAATCCAAGGACGGCAATGCGCGGGATCCGATCCGCGCCTTGGTCCGCTTTGTGTCGCTCACGCAATTCGGGCATTTCATGATGGGGTCGGCCCGCGCGTTCGGGCACCATATCACGGTGAGCGGATCATACGGTTCCGATGGTCTCCCCTGCAGCGTGCCGCCCGACGTCTACGCCAAGGCGGTCCCGGTGCCTTCCGAGTTGATCGAGATGTGGAACAAGGGTGGCGGCTGGAACGGCGCCGGCAGTGAAGCGCCGCTCATGCGGGAATGGGCGCGCAAGACGTTTCCAAAGAACGGCAAATAAAATCCTAGGGGACAGAACGGGAGCAAAAATCTCCCGTTCCGTCCCTTTGATTTCCCGCGGCCGCGGGAATCCGAGTCGAATCCGAGTCCCGAGCTTGACAGGATATAAAATATCTGCACTCAATGCGGTCCCGGCCCGTTTTAGCCTACGCGGGCTGGGTGACCCCGGAGGCCGGCGGTTCAGGACTCCGAGCCGCCGGCCAACGGGGTGTTTTTTGGAGAATCCGAGCCGGCGGGATGGCGTGATTGAGCAAGCTCCGTGACGTTCTCCCTGCTGATGTCAGACGGATGCTGGAGCGCGAAGGCGCTGCGGCATGCTCTCTCGGCTTGGAGCGCAAGCCGCCGCCGTTCCGCTTTCCTGAAATGACGGGAGCGTGGCTGCAGGGTTGGAATGATGCGAGTGCATGAGCTGATAGTGAAATCCGAATCCTGCGGCACCAGCACCGTCTCGCTGTGGGTCGAATGCTACGACACCGATGACATCGATGCGCTGATCGCGTGGCTCAAGCTGGCACGTCGGATGAGCGATGATTGGCAACGGTATCGCAAGGTGAAAGCCATAGGGCCGTCCGGCTGACCAGAGTGGGTCGCTGGTGAGTTTTTTTGGAGAATCCGAGCCATGACACCCGCAGAGACCGCAGCGCTCCGTACGGTCGCCTCTGAGCTTTCCCGCCGGGCCGAGGACATGCGCGACCAGTACCGGCGCAGTGCCGCCCGCGGGTGGAACTCGACGTGGTCGGAGTCTTGCTTGATCCAATCAACGAGACTGAGCGCCCTGGGCGCCTTCTGCCACGCGCTCGCCGACAAGTACGACGAATCCGAGCCGCAGGCGATCGAGGTAGAGCCGGGCGCCGTCTACACCGGGCCGCCGGGGCCGCGCATCGCCGACCTGCCGCCGGCGTCCGAAGTTTTTCAATCCGAGCCGGCCAGCGGTTCCGAGCCTGCCTCGCCCAACGGGCCGCAGAGCGTCGTGAACACCGCTGGCCGGTTCGGTGCCACGGTATCGGGGTACAAAAAATGACGTATGTGCTCAGGCTGTGTAGCGTGGAAGGTCGGGTCGTCAGTCCGGCCCCGGTGTGCATCGGCCAGTTTCTCGCGTCCTTCGACGTCGAGGCTCACGACGGGAGAGGGGAGGCCCAGTTCACCGCCGACATCAACCGGGCCATGTACTTCTCGACACACGTCGCTGCGTTTGAGGCTTGGAACACCAGGAGCAGGACTAGACCCATTCGGGCGGATGGCAAGCCCAACAAACCGCTGACCGCCTTTACCATGACGGTGATGCCAGTTCCAATCGAGCATTGGTAGCGGCCTTCAAGAGGTATGGATAAACGGGAGTTGCCCCATGCAAGTGATCGTGAAAAATTATGGCTACAGCAGCAATCGCGCCTTGTGGGAGCTGTGGGACGATCGTGGCCCGCGTCAGACGCCCAACGAGCGCGGCTACTTCATCCGCTACTTCCCGAATGAAGACAGCGATCTTTACTCTCCTTCTCGATGCGTGTGGATTGTCCCTGGTACGTTGCAATGACCCCACGAGATCGTGTGCTCGTGCTGGTGTTCGTGATCGTGACCGTCATCTTGCTGCTTGAGGCCAAGCCATGACCCCATTCGAGTGGCTGATCGTCCTTATCATCTTCGTCATCTTGGAGCACTGGCCTTGACCGAGGAACAGACCAGGACGCTGATTGCCCTACTGGCGCTGGCCGGGTTCTACGGCCTCATGCTGATCGTGCTGTTGGGATTCGTGAACGTGGGATCACCTGAAATGTCGAAGCTGGTTGGTCTGTTCTTCGGCTACGCCATGGCCCTGATGAACCCGATCATCGTTAGGTACTTTAAGAACAGGAGGGAAGAATGAAATTCGCCATATCCAGCGGCCATGGGAAGTACGTACGCGGGGCGAAGGGGCTGATCGACGAGGTTGACGAGGCCAGGAAGGTGGTTCCCGCGGTCGCGGATCAGCTGCGCATGCTGGGCCATCAGGCGGTGACGTTCAATGACGACACTTCGACGTCGCAGCAGCAGAACCTGCAAACCATCGTCAACTGGCACAACGCGCAAACGCGCGATTTCGATGCCAGCGTGCACTTCAACGCCTACATCCCGACTTCCGGCGGCCGCGGCTGCGAATGCCTCTACATCACGCAGGGGGACATCGCCGCCAAGGTGTCGGCCGCAATGTCGTCGTCCGGCGACCTGATCGACCGCGGACCGAAGAAGCGGACCGATTTATATTTCCTCAATAAAACCAACAAGCCGGCGATCCTACTTGAGGTTTGCTTCGTCGACGCGGCCCAAGATGTCGAACACTACCAGCTGAACTTCGATCAAATCTGCAAAGCGATCGCCGCCGTGGCCGGCACCGCCACCGGTATCGAGCCGCCACCGCCCCTTGGCGTCGATGCGATGTTTGCAGCCACCGGTAAATGCAGCTGGTTCGGCGGACCGTATGACAAGGGCGTCACGCCGAGCGAGGGGCTGGCGTTCATCTACAAGTACAGCGACCGACCGGACCTTTTCCTTACTAAGCAGCCGCCCAACACCACCGGCCTCGCGCGTCGGCTCAATCCCGATGTGTTCTACGTCGCGTGCCGGTGGGACTACTCGGTGACGCCGAAGACCATGTTGGCCGATCGTGCCTTGCAGGCCGTGGTGAGCGCAAAAGGGAAGCGGTTGCTGGCGTGGCCGTCCGACTGGGGGCCGAACCAGTCAACCGGCAGGGTGGCGGACCTGTCGCAAGGGCTGATGGATGCGCTGGGCATCACCACCGACGACGTCGTCACCGTGGAATATCCCGCGCCATGAGACCCGAGCCTACCATCGTGCACGAGCAAGGGCGCGAGCACTACAAGGCGCGCTGGTGGCGCAAGAACGTGGTGCGCCTGACGATCGCCGAGCTGGCCGATCGTACCGGCTACTCCGTCAATTCAATCTACCGTTTCGAGAAGGGCTGCACATCGGCCGGAGAGCCGCACGCGCCGCAAGCGTGGCAGCGTTACCGCATGGTGTGCGCTGCGGTCGGCAAGCGTGAGGAGTTTCAATGGGATGCTCGATAAAACGCGCAAAAATACCCACAAGCTGATGCATATGCTGGTCACGATCGACGTTACCACCCAGGACCTGCGCATGCATGCTTACGCCTTTTGCCCGCAGGGGGAGGAAAACGAGCGAGCGGAGGCCGTCATCGATCTCATGTTGGCCCACGCCAAGAAGAATCATCTGGAAACGCGGCCGGTTGTTGCGCTGGTCACTATGCTAGGCAACGATGCGCTGGATAGCGGCGTCGTGGCTGTGCGTGAGATTATAGACAAGCTGCACCCAGCAGCAAAGGTGATGCGTGAGAAAGCGGAAAAATACCATTTGTCTATCTGGTTGGTGCCGTGCTCGCATTCGTACGATGAAATTCTGATGGGCTTGCACTGACATGGACATTGTGTGCCTCGATTTCGAGACGTTCTTCAGCAAGGAATATTCCTTGTCGAAGATGACGACCGAGGCATACATACGCGATCCCCGGTTTGTCGCGCATGGAGCGGCCTTCAGTTGGAACGGAGCCCCGCCGCAATGGTTCCCCGGTCACAACTTGCGAGGCATTCTTAATCAGCTCGACATGCGGCAAACCGGGGTCCTTTGCCATCATGCGCAATTCGACGGGCTGATTCTCTCCCACCATTACAACGTCCGCCCCGCCTTCTGGTTCGACACCTTGAGCATGGCCCGGCAGGTGCTGGGGACGCATGTCAACATATCGCTCGACTCGCTCGCCAGGCATTACGGGCTGGCCGCCAAGCAGGTCCCTTATGCGCTGTTCAAGGGCAAGCACTGGCACGCGCTCGATGACGCTACACAGAAGATGGTGGCGGATGGCTGTTGCCACGACGTCGCTTTGACCTGGAACATCTTCCGCCGCTTTCTCAGTGAATTCCCGCGCGATGAATTGAAGCTGATCGACCTGACCATCCGCATGTTCACCGAGCCGGTGCTGCGGGGGGATATCAACCTGCTGGCCAAGGTGTGGAAAGAGGAGCAGCAGCGCAAAGAGGACTTGATGGAGTCGATCGACGTAACTGCCGACGACCTGCAATCAGCTGCCCGCTTCGTCGAGCTGCTGGAGGCCGCGGGCGTCGAGGTAGAGTACAAGAACGGCACCGCGCAATTGATTCCGGCGATCGCAAAAACCGATCAGTTCATGCGCGACCTTCTGGAGGATGACGATGATTACATACGCGGGCTGGCTCAAGCTCGACTTGGTGTTCGATCCACCATTGACCAGACAAGAGCAAACCGTCTTGGATGGATGGCTAACCGGGGCGCTATGCCGGTTTATCTCAAGTATGGGGGCGCACATACAACACGTTGGTCCGGAGGAGATAAAGTCAACTGGCAAAATTTGCGCCGTGGAAGTGACCTCCGAAAAAGCATATCCGCACCAGAAGGATACCTCCTGGCAACCATCGATCTCAGTCAAATCGAGTGTCGAATCCTGAACCTGTTCGCCGGGCAGGAGGACAAGGTTGATGACTTCCGCCAGGGACGCGATCCTTACGTGGGCATCGCCAGTGAGGCTTACGGGCGAGAGATTACGAAAGAGGACAAGGCCGAGCGCGGCATGGGCAAGCAGTCCGAGCTTTCGTGCGGCTTCGGCTGCGGCGCGGAACGCTTCCAGGCCACCGCCAAGTCGGGCAACTACGGGCCACCGGTTCACTTGACGCTAGAGGAAGCCAATCATTTCGTGCAGACTTACCGCTATACCCATCCGGCCGTTGTCGGCTTGTGGCGGGCGGCGGACCAGGCATTGATTCAGATGGACCGCATGGCCTCGTGGAGATGGGGTCCGCTGCTGATCGAGAACCGGCGGATTTATTTGCCCAATGGGGGATGGATAAATTACGAGACGCTGAACTGGTTCAACGGCGATATGAAAATAGAAGGCAATCAGTTTAACGATAACCGCGTGCTGAGTCTTCCCGACCAGGGGTGGCGGATGCAAACCCGCTTCGGGTGGTCGAAGATGTACGGCGCCAAACTAGTCGAGAACGTGGTGCAGGCCATGGCCAGGGTGGTCATGAGCCAAGCCATGGCACGCATTGCCGATGCCGGCCTCCGCATCGTCAACAGCGAGCACGACAAGGTGGCAGTGGTATTGAAGCAGGATGGCACGGAGAACGAAGCATTCGAATTTTGCAAGTGGGAGATGACTCGGGTGCCGTCGTGGATGCCCGACCTGCCGCTCGCGTGCGAGGGCCACCTGGGGGAGCGGTATGAGTAAGATCATACTCGATTTGTGCGGCGGCACCGGGGCGTGGTCCAGGCCCTACTGGGTGGCGGGATACGACGTGTGGATTGTGACACTTCCGAATTACGATGTGACGCAGTTCGACCCGCCGATGCCGGTTCACGGCATCCTTGCCGCGCCGCCCTGCACGGAATTCGCCGTGTCGGGGGCGCGCTGGTGGGATATCAAGCCTAGCTGGTTGCTGGACGAGGCAATCGAGACGGTCAAGGCTTGCCTTCACATCATCAAGCTGTGCGATCCGCGCTGGTGGGCGCTGGAAAATCCGATCGGGCGCATTGCCAAGTGCGTGCCGGCTCTTGGCAAACCTGCCGGCAGGTTCAACCCCTGCGACTACGGCGACCCGTGGACCAAGAAAACGCTGCTGTGGGGACGGTTCAACATGCCGATCAAGCGGTGGGTGCATCCGACCCAGCATTCTCCCGATCACTGGCATTCACAAGACTTGGCGAGCGGGCGTAAACGCGGGGAGTTGCGATCGACAACTCCGTCCGGTTTCGCGTTTGCTTTTTTCCTGGCAAACCCATGAACGACGCAGATTTGATTGACCAGTTACGGCGCGCGGCGTTTATTTGGTTTCGCAAGGAAGACATCCTTGCGCTGGAAGAACTGATCAGGAGGTACCACAATGAGCAAAAGCGGAAAGATGCAGAAGGTGATGCACGAGTACAAGGAAGGCAAGCTGCGATCGGGCAGCAAGAAAGGACCGCCGGTGAAGTCTCGCAAGCAGGCGATCGCGATCGGCCTTAGCGAGGCTCGCAAGGCCGGCGAGAAGGGTGCCGCCAAGCGACGCGAGAAGCGACTGGAAAACGAGCCTATGTAAATGAAGAAGTTACCAGAACGCTTTCAAAGCAAGATACTACCAGAACCCAATTCAGGGTGCTGGTTTTGGAACGGTGCTATTGATTCGCGCGGTTACGGAAGAATTTCAGTAGCCGGTAAAAATAAATTGGCGCACCGAGAAGTCTTTCTGCGGCTAAAAAGAAATTTAGCCGCAGAAGAATGTCTAGATCATCTGTGTAGAATACGATGTTGTGTTAACCCTGAACACTTGGAACCTGTAACTTTGGCAGAAAATATACGTAGGGGTAATCACAAGTACAACAAACTAAAAACTCATTGCAAGTATGGGCATGAGTTTAACATTGAAAACATTCGTTTTTATAAAACTGAACGGGCGTGCCGAGAGTGTAACAGGATACGCATGCGTAGAAGGAGACAAACGTGAGGTTGCCACCGTGGTCCTACTCCATGCTGCGCGACGAGGGCAATTGCCCGCATCTCACTTATCGGCGGTTCATAAAAAAGGACCTGCCCAAGCCCAAGAGCAAGGCGTTGCAGCACGGCATCGACGTCCACGAGGCCCTGGAGAAGCGCATCCGGGATAAAGAAGCGTTGCCTGGAGACTTGGCAAAATATGAGCCGTTCGCGATGTGCTTCGATAAACGGGTTTGTGCCGTCGAGATGAAGCTGGGCGTCACCAGGGAGGGACGGCCTTGCGACTTCTTTGCCAAGGACGTGTTCGGGCGGGGAAAGGTGGACGTCGTTTACTCGCCCGCAGCCAAGCGGCTGCACGTCTACGACTGGAAGACCGGGAATGTCAGAGAAGACCCACACGAGCTGGAGATTCAGGCGTTGCTGTTGCAAGCCCGTTTCCCCGACGTGACCGACATGCGTGGCTGGTACGTGTGGCTGGGCAATGGCGAGCTGGGTGAGGAGCACGACCTGTCGAACACACCGAGGACGTGGCGCAACGTGCTCGAAACGGTGTTCACCATGGAGAGCCGCACCAGCGACACCGACTGGGTGAAGAAGCCGGGGCCGCTGTGCGGATGGTGCGAAGTGAAGGACTGCGAGCACAACAGGAACAAGCAGCCATGACCGTAGTATCGAATCCCAACGACCCGTTCAAGATGATGGCCGACAACTGCACCGGCTGCGGGTGCAAGATAGACCATATCAGCTGCTACCCCATCATCCAATGGGGCGATCGCGAGATTATCACCCTTTGCCGATGCTGCATCGCCCGCATGGTGCCTGGATTTATTGCCGACTTAGTGGAGGCCAAGGCAATCATGGACCTGCAAGATGTCGATCCCCGCTACAGAACCGTAACGCTGGTCAGGACGTGGCACAAGGATTTGGAACGGCAATGGAAGGGAGAACGCACACTGGCAGAGATAATGCACAATGCACAAGTACAAAAAGAGTGACGTCCGCTATACCGACGACCACGGCAAGTCGGAGGAGAAATGCTCCCTGTGCTGGTGGTGGGAGGGTAAGGAGACGTGCGCGATCGTCTCCGGGGTGATCGATCCGGACGGATGGTGCATGAAATTTGCATGGGATGATAGCGACCGATGAAAGCTGTTCGCCTCTGGATTACCGACGACTTCAGCAAGTGGGTGGACGTGCCGATCCCGGAAGGCGGCAACTTCATCGGCATGCTGACGCAAGCCCGGTTCGAGAATGGTTTCACGACACCAACGCTTCACGTCCCATGGAAGTCGGTTCATCTCGCTTTCGAGGTAGAAGTAGCAGGGCCGATCAAAGGGGTAATGCTCAATTGAGGACGCCAGAGGGATACGTCAAGCACGACATTCGCATGTGGCTGGAGCGCCAGGGCGCCTATCTGTTCCTCCCGGTGCAAACCGGCATGGGCAAGCGTACGCTCGATATTCTGTGTTGCCTCAGAGGGTTGTTCATCGCTATTGAAGTGAAGCGCGAGGGCGGGCGCAAGGCCACCAAGCCGCAGGAGCGGATCATCGAGGAGATCGGGAAAGCTGGCGGCCTCGCGTTTGTGACCGACAGCCTGCAGCATTGCCAGGAGGTTTTGATTTTGCGAGGTATTATAAGGCGAGTTGACATTGCTTAAATAGTCGTGTTACCCTTATTACATGCTTAGTTGCCCGCATTGCGGACAGGCTTTGTTGACCCGGATGCAGTCGCGATTATTCGCCGCTGTTTGCAATAACCCATTGACGTCGCTCGAATTGGCGGAACGGTTCAATTTGTCGGCGCCCTGCATCCGGGGTCACATGATGCTGTTGAAGCGCGCACTTGAGAAGACCGACTGGCAACTCACGCATAAACGGCATTACGGTTACATGGCAAGAAAACAACGATGACTCAATTATTTCACTCTCCCGAGCGCAACCTGCTGGTCTACGAGACCAGCAAGGTGGCCGACGTCGTGCGCTACGTGCCGGACGCCAGGCAGCTCAACGGCTCCTATGTCGCGGTTCCCAAGAACCTGCACAACATGCAGCTCCTGCGCTGGCTCGACTTGCCGGTGCTGCCGCCGATGGCAGATTATGACTGGCCACGGGCGCAGGGGTTCACACCGACCCAGGCGCAGCGGACCATGGCCAACTTCATGGCGTTGCACCCGCGATCGTTTAACCTGTCCGACATGGGCACGATGAAGACGCTCGCCACCCTATGGGCGGCCGACTTCATCATGCGGCAACATCCGGAGGGTTCCTGCCGTGCTGTCATCGTCGCGCCGCTTTCTATATTGCAGCGAGTATGGGGAGACGCGATTTTTCGCCACTTCCTTGGCCGCAGAACTTACCAAATTGTGTACGGAGATGAACGAAAAAGAAAGGATTTGCTACAACAGCCGGCCGATTTTTATGTCATTAACTTTGACGGTCTTGGCGTCGGGGCGCAAACCCGCAGAAAATTCGAGCTGGCCGGCCTGTCTGCGCAATTTAGAGATCGGGCTGATATACGAATTGCCATCATCGACGAAGCCTCCGCATACCGAGATAGCAGAACGAAGCGCAGCCGAATTGCGCGAATTTTGTTCAGCCCTGAAAGAAGGTCGTATGTTTGGTTTCTCACCGGCACCCCTACTCCGAATGGACCTTGCGATGCATACGGGTTAGCGCGCCAAGTCAACAACGCATTCGGCGAGTCGTTCGTTAGCTTCAAGCAGCGCACGATGATTCAAGTCAGCCAGTACAAGTGGATCCCACGCGCCGGGTCCAACGAGATGGCGCGTAAATTACTGTCACCCGCCATCCGCTTCGGCATCGAGCAGGTGTGGGACGGGCCAGAGCTAACGTATCAGCAGAGAGACGTGGAGCTGACGCCGCAGCAGCGCGAGCTGTTCAAGGCGTTGCGCAACCAGCTGCAGGTCGTGGTCAACAACGAGCCCATCACCCCGGCCAACGAGGCGGCCGCGCGCCTGAAATTCCTGCAAATCAGCATGGGCGCCATCTACGACCACGCGCACCATTCCCATCCGGTGGACGCCTCTCCGCGCTTCCGCGAGGCTGAAGCGGTGATCGAGCAGACCGACCGCAAGGTGGTCATTTTCGTACCCTTGACAAACGTGCTACACTTGTTAAGGTCACACTTGTCCAAGCGGTGGTCGTGCGGCGTGCTCAACGGAGAAGTGTCGGTGAAGGATCGCAACGAGTTGCTGGCGAGGTTTGCGGGCAACGAGCACCCGCATATCATCCTCGCCGATCCACAAACCACCGCGCACGGCATCAACGAGCTGGTGGCCGCCGACACCATCATCTGGTTCGGACCGACCGATAAAACCGAATTGTTCATCCAGGGGAATAAAAGATTGCACAGACCCGGTCAAAAATATCCGGTGACGGTGGTGCAGCTCGTTTCGCACGCGATTGAGCGGGAGATATTCCGCCGGTTGGAAAACAACGAGTCGCAGCAGGGCATCTTGTTGCGCATGGTGAAGGAAGGCAAGCTATGACGACGTTCAAAGCGGATGAGCTGATCGCCAAGGCGTTGGAGATCGACCGCCACATAAAGGCGCGCGAGGAAGCCCTTGCAGAGGAGTTGAAACCGTACAAGGAAGGCCGCCAGGCGATCGAGGGCGTGCTGCTTCAGATGCTCAACGATGCCGGCGCGCAGAATTTCAAAACGGACGAAGGCACCGCCTACAAGACGCAAATTCTCCACCCCAAAGTGACCAACCGTGACGACTTCCTCAAAGTGTGCCTGGATAACTGGACGAACGGCGGCGGAGGTATGTTGCAAGTTGGCACTATCAAAGGTGGCATCAAAGATTGGTTGGAGTCGCACGAGCAGGCCCCGCCGCCCGGCGTAGAAATCAGCTACAGCATCAACCTCAACATAAGGAAATCGTGACATGACGAAGAATCTCCCCGCTTACCTGGCCGGGCGAAAGAGCCTGGTCCGCACAGTGACTGAGGAATTCGGCCTCGTGCTGCCGCCTCGTATCTCCATCAGGGGAAGTCGCTTCACCATGATAAACGCCGGCGGCGAGCTGCTGCCGCTGGAGACGCTGCATCTCGACTGCATCATTCTCGATATGTCGGACCAGTACGTGCGGCGCTATTACGCCGTGGGATTCAACGATGCCGAACGGCTGCCGCCGACCTGTTTCAGTGATAACGGAGTGGCGCCGTCCTCGCGTGCCAGCGCACCGCAGTCCGCGCGTTGCGACTCGTGCAACTGGTCAAAATGGGGGTCCGACGTCAGCGCAAAAACGGGCAAGGGCATCCCGGCTTGCCAGCAGCGCATCAAGCTGGCCGTCCTCGTGGTCAGCGTCGATGCCCGCAACACTACCGTGACGCCGATCGCCAACGGTCCCTACATGCTGGAGGTTCCTCCTGCTTCGCTGACAGGGTTCAAGAATTACTGCAAGGTGATCTCGTCCCACGCAGACACCGACCTGTTCGATATCGTGACCCGCGTCACGTTCGACCCCAAGCAGGCGGGCACCTTCGTGTTCCGCCCGCTGGCGGCAGTGCCTGACGAAGTCAAGGCGGTCTTCTTCGGCTGGCCGGTCGGCACCACCGACAGCTACGTGGGCAGGGACGATGAGCCCTATACCGGCGAGATCGACCCGGAAGCGATCGTTGCGCCCGCCAGGGGACAGATTGCAGCTCCTGCCGAGCCAATCCGTCCCTTGACACCCGCTCCGCAGCCACAAGGGCAGCGCGTCGGTGATTACCCGTTCCTGCCAATCCAGAAGCAGGCCGCCAGCCAGCCGGTCGCCCAGCCGACCGAGTTCAAGATGCCGGTGCAGCCAGCCACGGTCGAAGCGCCGGCAAAGCGCGGTCGTCCGGCCGGTGCCCGCAACAAGCCGAAGGAAGCGGCACCCGCACCGACGTCCGCGCCATTCTTGCCGGCGCCTGCCGCTAAGGAGGAGGACGAAATGCCTGCCTTCTTGCAACGCCCACTGCCGGCACAACAGGCGGCGCCCGCTCCCGCGCCTGCCCCCAGCTTTGGTATGCAGTCGTCCGCGCCGGTTCCCAATGCCGACCTGATGGCGACGTTGGACCGCGCAATGGGGCTCAAGACATGAAGACCTTTGCGGAGCGGCTGGAGCACTGTTGCGAGTATGGCAGTTTGACGACGGCCGATCTCGCGATATGGTTTCAGCGAGCATACCCCACGGTACGAACCTGGCGCTATGACGGGCGGCTGCCGTGGGGGCCGCCGGGGCAAGAAGTAGTTCGGCGTCTCAACGTCCTGGAGACGCTGATTAAAGAAGGAAAAGTGTTCCCGGTTCCGATTCTACTGACGTGGCAACATAGACGGTCCTACATGGAAAAGGCCCGCAGCAATGCCATTCCAACTAATCGCTCAAGCGTTGACCTTTCTACTGCCCCGCGCCAAGTTCTACGTGGCCGTTACCGACACTCGCCAAGCAAAGTCTAACCGCTTCTTCGAGTCGATCTCGGATTTAGCGGCGTACATTGGCGAGCAGGACCGGCTAGGGCATACCGTCTACCACGCATGCGCCACCTTCAAGCTGCCCCAGGGCAACCGCCCTGGGGTGCGCAACCTGGGGCGGTCGCAGGCGAACGTCGCCTTCCTCCGCAGCCTGTTCGTCGATCTCGACGTCGGCCCCGACAAGCCATACCAGGAAGCAGCCGACGCTTTGATGGCGCTCGATGCATTCTGCGCGGCCGCGGGCATGCCGCCGCCGACGATCGTCTCGTCCGGCCGGGGCTTCCATGTCTACTGGGTGCTTGAGGACGACCTGACGCTGGAGGAGTGGCAG
>Ga0126379_10000705_pt1 | contig 18892 bp, 17 predicted proteins | sample PanSoiMetPlot_24_FD_92640 | JGI IMG/M metagenome (GOLD analysis project Ga0126379, IMG submission 92640) | Tropical forest soil microbial communities from Panama - MetaG Plot_24 | ecosystem: Environmental > Terrestrial > Soil > Tropical forest > Bulk soil | place: Panama | collected 2016-02-17
CCGCATTCTGCCACAAGGCCCGCGCGGCGACTCGTCCGGACCAGGGCATCGCCGCGACCACCGCGCGCGCCCCGACCGGCGAAGCGCGCGGTTACCGGCGCCGGTCAACGATGCGGGGCCGGAAGCGGCGACCCGCCGAGCCCCAGATACAGGTCCTTCGCGACGCCCGCCGCGAGGTCCTCGATGGACCGGTCCGGGACCACATCGAGCTGACCGTCGATCACCAGCGCGGAGAAACCGTGGACCATCGGCCACGCGGACACCGCCAGCTCCTCGACGTCCCCGGCGCGGATGAGTCCGGCGCCCTGGCTCTCCGCGATCGCCTCGACGAGCAGTCGGAACGTGGCGGCGGCAGCGGCCTCGTTCAGAGTCGGATGCGCAGCGCGGTTCGCGATCTCGCGCCTGAACATTACGCGGATCTGCGACGGATGACTGCGCGCGAACGCGATGTAGGCCTGGCCTAGCGCCTGGAAACGGCTGAGGGGCGCGCCGTCCGCGGCGGCGAGCGCCTCCCGCATCGCCGCCTCCGTCGCGTCGATCAGAAGCGCCGGCGGTCAGGTTCGCCTTCGCACCCCGGCGCGTCGCATCCGCGTCGAACGTGGGCACGCCAGCGGTGTGGAACTCATGAATGGCGAGTTCTGCGGCGCTCGAGCTGTGGTCTCGAACGCCGACGCGCGCCGGACGTTCCTGGAACTGGTGGGCCGCGAGCACGTCCCCGCCTCATTCTCGCGCGAGCTGGAGCAGATGCGGCCGTCGGCTTCAGCGCTTGCCGTGTTCCTCGGCGTGGACTACGTCCCCGACGTGGAGCCCATCACGATCGCCGCGGGCGGCGAGGCGACCTGGCCGTCGCGATTCCCTCGAAGGTGGACGACTCGCTGGCACCTCCGCAGCACGCCAGCGTGAGCCTCATCAGCCTCGCTCCGCCTTCAGAGCGCTGGGATCGCTCCGCGCCGGGCTACACCGCGCGCAAGCGGGCTGCCGGCGATGCGCTGATCGCCCGGGCCGAGATGGTCCTGCCGGGGCTGTCCTCTCACATCGTGTACCGTCAGGACGCCACCCCCGCCACGTTCGCGCGCTATGCCTGGACCACGGGCGGCTCGATCTACGGGCCGGCCATCGGCGGCTGGTGCCCGTCGGCGAAGTCACCGATCGAGGGGCTCGTGCTGGCCGGCGCCGGCGTCTTCCCGGGAGCAGGAATCGAAGCGGTCGTCATCTCGGGAGTCGTGGCTGCAGACGCGCTCCTCGCAACCTCGCCCGCTCAGGTGCCCGTCGACGCCGCGGCCTGAACGTCCGGCGCGGCGCTCGCCCGCGCGTCGATCCTCGCGTACCATCTCCACGCGACCGGGCGCCGCGACCGTGGCGTCCGGTGACGCCTGCCACCCGCGGTCCCGTGAGACGAAAGGAGCGTTCGCGATGCGAGGGAGACAGGTCCTCATGGATACGCTGGCGGGTCATGGCGTCGAGTACCTCTTCGGCAACCCCGGCACGACCGAGAGCCCGATCATCGACAGCCTGCAGGACTACCCCCAGATCCGGTACATCATGACCCTCCACGAGGGGGTCGCGGTGGGCGCGGCCAGCTACTACGCGCAGGCCAGCGGGCGGACCGGCGTGGTGAATCTCCACGTTGCGCCGGGACTCGGCAACGCGCTCGGCATGCTCTACAACGCCCGGAAGGCGGGCTCGCCGCTCGTCGTCACCGCGGGACAGCAGGACACTCGCTTGCGGCTCCGGGATCCCCTGCTGGGTCATGATCTGGCGGCAATGGCGGCGCCACTCGTCAAGTGGAGCGCGCAAGTCGAGCGCGCCGACGAGATGGCGCCGCTCCTGCGGCGCGCCTTCAAGGTGGCCCACGACGCGCCCAGCGGACCCGTCTTCGTCGCGCTGCCCATCGATGTGCTCGAGCAGGAGACGGCCGAGGCCGCCCAGCCCCCGAGCTCCCTCTATGCGAACACCGAGCCAGATCCGGCGGGAGTGGCCGCCCTCGCGGCATGTCTGCTCGCCGCGCGGAATCCCGTCATCATCGCCGGCGACGACGTCCCGCGCCGGGGCGCGATCCCCGAGCTTCTCCAGCTCGCCGCGCTCCTCGGCGCGCCGGTCTGGATCGAAGGGCTGCGACAGCACGTCGTCGTTCCGTCGGGGCATCCGAACTCGCGCGGCGCGATCGGATTCGACGCCGCGGCCATCCGCAACGCGCTCGACGGCGCCGATGCCGTGCTCCTCGTGGGCGGGCCGTTCTTCGAGGAGGTGTGGTTTGCCCCCGGCTCGCCGTTTGCGCCCGGGACGGCCGTGTTCCAGATCGAGGAGTCGCCAGAGCGCCTCGCGCGGAATTTCCCGTTGCGCGCGGGTCTGCTCGCGAGCCCCGCCGCCGCGCTTCGGGCGCTCCGAGCCGCGGTCGATCAGGGGGCCGGCGCCGCATTCCGCGAGACCGCGCACGCGCGGAACGAGGAGCTGCGGGCGCTCAAGCACCGTGAGGCGGCCGCCCAGCGCGAACGCGCGGCCAGGCGCTGGGATGCCAGGCCGATCTCGATTCCGCGGCTGATGTCCGATCTCGAGACGTCGCTTCCAGACGACGCGATCGTCGTGGACGAGGCCATCACCGCGAGCATCGAGCTCGCGCGAACGCTGTCGTTCGAGCGGCCGGGCGACTACTACGGGGCTCGCGGCGGCGGCATCGGTCAGGCGCTGCCCGGCGCCCTCGGGGCGAAACTGGCCCATCCAGATCGCCCCGTCGTCGCCGTGTCGGGCGACGGCTCCGCGATGTACAGCATCCAGTCGCTGTGGACGGCGGCTCACCACGACCTGGCGGTGGTCTTCCTGATCATCGACAACCGCGAGTACCGCATCCTGAAGCACAACATGGACGCCTACCGCCAGCGGTTCGCCGTTCGCTCGGAGCGGCCCTACGTCCACATGGATCTGGCCCGGCCGGATCTCTCGTTCGTGGACATCGCTCACGGTCTGGGCGTTGCGGCCTCGCGGGTGACCGAGCCCGAAGAGCTGGCCTCCGCACTGGCCAAGGCGCTGGCCTCGGGCGGGTCGTATCTGCTCGATGTCGTGGTCGAAGGGCGGAGATGAGGGCTCGGTAGACACCGCCGCAGCGGCTTCCTGAAGAAAAATTCACCTTGGCTTCAGCGATTCTTCAGCCGCCGGCTGCTACGCTCCTTCCATCGCCTGCCTCTCGACTGACATAACGCGGCGAGCGAACGCGGAAGGAGAGCAGCATGAAGCTCACGATCGTGATGGCGTCACTGTTGGTGACCGTTTCGGCCGCCGCCGCGGAGGAACCGAAGGGCCTCGAGGGCCTCCCCTGGGGCAGCCAGCCGGCGGCGTCGCGAGAGGTTCTGAAGAATCGTTGCACCCTCGTCGAGTCGAATGCGGACGGCGTCGATGTCTGCGCCGACTACAAGCTCTCGGACGTCATCGGCAAGCTCACCCTGATCAACATCCAGGGGCGCGGCCTCGCCGCGTGGCGGTTCGACTGCCCGCAGGCGGATGCCGGCCGTCTCGCGCTCTTGATCACGACGCGGTTCGGTCCGGCGCCGCACGACGGCCCGTACCAGGCATTCTGGGGATGGCCCACGACCGCGGTGTCCCTCAACAAGCGCGAGTGCTCCGTCGTCTTCGCGACGAGAGACGGCGCGCGGCGTATCGAGGAGCTCGAGCGCGAGCGCGTGGCCCGATCCTCGAAGGACTCCGACAGTCCCATGACGTCTGGTCATGCGGGCGGCAAGCGAGGATCGGGCCCCGCGCCAGCGGGGGGCAAGGGTGGCGGCTAGAGAATCGAAGGGGGCCCTGATGGCCCCCTCCGACAAGCTCCTAGTCTAGAAACCGCTACCCTCCGTGGCTGCTCCCCTCTTCGACGAAGTCGAACTCGCGCACGGCGACGCGGTACGCGTCGCTCCGCGGTACTTTCACATCGAAGTACGCGCGCCCCTCGGCGGGCACCAGGCCGTAGACCGGACGCGTCTCGCGCCCGACGGGCTGGCCGGACGCGTCCAGGTCCGTGATCTCGAGCTCGACATTCTCGGCTGCCAGGCCGTACACGTTGTACACGTAGCCGCTGAGCTCGGCCTGTCCCGCGTCGCGTGGGGTCGCGGTGTACTCCACGTGGAAGAACTGATCGGCCAGCGGCGCCGGTGACGGGACCGCCTCCCAGGCGCCGCGCCACTCGCCGCGCGGATATTCCGCGCCCGCGCTGCCGGCGATGAGCATCGCCCCACACAGGACCAGCGCGCACGACGACCCTATCGAAACGACCTGCTTCAACATGGTCCCCTCCTCTCCCCTCCGCGCAGTCGAGCCGGAGTGATCCCGTTCGGCGGCGGTCGAGGTTCGCGTGTTCGGTGTGACGCCGCAGCAGCTACCCTGACGGAGGAGGAGCGCGGGGACCGGCCGGCGCGCGCCGGGCCGGAGATCGTGGGCCATCCGCCGGGGGAAGGACCTTCCCCGTAAGCGGCGGCAGCCGATCGGCGCTCGCGAACGCAGAACACGCGATGCAGCCGGCGATCGACCCGATGAGCACGACCACATCGTCGTGATCGGCCCCGTCGTAGATTCCGGGCAGCCAGGAGGGATCTGGCGGGCTCGCCTCGGCCAGTGCCGGCAGGGTGGCCGGCCCGGCGATCACGAGCGAAATCAGTAGCGCACGTATCACCCTCCGTGCGGCATCGCGTCCTTTGCTGGTTCGCGCCATCGTCGGTCGTCGCTCCCGCATGATTGCTCTTGCGACGACCTCGCCACGGCGGGAATTCTCGCCATCGGCCAATGTCCGCAAGCTCAGGAAAGTGGCCGGATCCAGTTCCCCAGCGGTCCGCGCCGATGTCTCCGGCGGTGGGCCGCCGATGATCGTCCGGGCGGGACGATGTCTAACTCGTAGCAGGGGTGCGGGACGGCCATCCGGCGCGAAAGGATTGTTCTCGTACAACTCCACGTCCGGCCGTAGAGACCCAGCCTCGACCTCGGCGGCGCCGGGGGCGAGGCTACGCCATCGAACGGAATCGTCGACAACCTGGTGGATGAGCGAGATCGTCGCCTGGCGAGTGACGCCGCGCAGCGGGCATTGGAAACGGCGCCCACTGGTACCCGCGTCGCCTGGAACAACCCTGACACCGGGCACGAGGGATCGATCACCCCGATGCATACCTACCAGGCCCTGGGTGGCGGCCACTGCCGGGACTACGAGACGACGATCACCATCGACGGCCAATCGCGGCAAGGGCGCGGCGAGGCATGTCGCGAGCGGGACGGCAGCTGGCGAGCGCTCCGCCATCAGCAGTAGCGGAGAAATCGAGGAGGGACAGGACGGGTTGGCTACTCCGTCGCGGTCACGGTCGCTTCGAAGTGCGCCGTCCTGATGTCGAGCTCGCCGCCAGAGTGGTAGCTGAATCGAATGATCCCGCGCACGGTATGGGCACCCGCCCGTTTGGCGATCACCCCTACCTTGAACAGGATGCTGTTGTCCTCGATGACGCCGCGCACGACATTCCGCTCGAGCTCGACGTCTTCGGCCGGGGACACGGTGATCCGGTGACGGTAGGAGTCGGTGATCTGGAGTCCGTCTCGCACGGAGATCTTCGCGACGATCACCGCCTTCTCGCCGACTCGGGCCACCGCGTTCTCGACCGTGATGTCGACGAGGGACTTCGAGTCCTCCACCGCGCTCGACGTGGCGGCGGTCAGCACGACGCCCAGCACAGCGCTCACGAGGCCGCTCGCGAACGCATGACGCCGCCGGCCGACTGGTCGTGGCTCGCGCAGCATGCACCCTCCAGAAACCGCCCGCGCGATCTCTCGGGGACGTGATCGAGTGAGGAAAGCAACGGGCCGGCCGCCCTCAAGCGACCGGCCCGACGATGCCAGAGCAGCTGATCGCGGCAGCTATTGCGACAGCGCGTATACCCAGACCACGCCGCCGGTCGGGACGTCCTTCTGCCAGCCCATCAGATTGGACAGGAGGCCCTGCTGGAACTCCGGATCGACCCCCCAGCCGGAGACGACCGCGACGTACTGCACGCCGCCCACCGAGAAGCTCACCGGCGGGGCGGTGATCCCGGAGTTCGTCCGGGTTTGCCACAGGACCTGTCCGGTGTTCGCGTCGAAGGCCCGGAAGTAGCGGTCATTGGTGCCGCCGGCGAAGACGAGGTTGCCGCCGGTCGTCAACAGTCCTCCCCACGCCATGGACTTGGGGAACTCGTGCGACCACACGCGCTTCGTCGTCCCGAGATCCCAGGCCTGCACCTGGCCGAAGTACGTCGCGCTCTTGTCGACGGTGAACCCGATGTCCGGGATGTCGACGCCGGTCCACCACTTGCCCGCCTCGTACTTCTGCACCTTGCCTTCCATGAACCCGCAGTGGTTGTCGTTCGTCGGCATGTACAGGCGCCCGGTCTTGGGATTGTACGCGGCGTTGGGCCAGTCCTTGCCGCCCCAGAGCGACGGACAGAAGTCGGCCCGCTTGCCCGTCTTCGGAATTCGCTCGGGATTGTAGCTCGGACGTCCGGTGCTCGAGTCGACGGCGTTGAACACGTTCTGCTTGACGTACGGAGTGGCGGAGACGAACCCGATCTTGTCCTTGCTGCGCTCCAGCAGATAGAGATAGCCGTTGCGCGCCGGGTGCACCAGTCCCTTGACCGAGCGTCCACCGGTTTGATAGTCGAGAACGATTGGCGCGTCCGGCTCGTCCCAGTCCCACGACTCGTTCCACTGGTACTGGAAGTGGTTCCTCAGCGCCCCCGTGTCGGGATCGATGGCGACGGTCGAGGAGGTATAGAGATTGTCGCCGGGCCGCTGGTCGCCGAACCACGGCGAGGCGTTGCCGGTGCCCCAGTACGTAAGGTTCAGATCCGGATCATAGGTTCCCGTGATCCAGACGGATGCGCCTCCCCGCTGCCAGGTGTCGCCGGACCACGTCTCATGGCCCGGCTGACCGGGACCGGGGACGGTGAACGTCTTCCAGGCCGGCGCGCCGGTCTCGGCGTCGAAGGCCTGGACGAAGCCGCGCACGCCAAACTCGCCACCCGAGACGCCCACCATCACCTTCCCCTTGGCGATGAGCGGCGCCAGCGTCATGTAGTAGCCGGTCTTGTAGCTCTCCACGGGCTTCTGCCAGGCGACCTTCCCCGTCTTCGCGTCGAGGGCCACGATGAAGCAGTCGAGGCTCGCGAGGTACACCTTGTCGCCGTAGAGCGCGATGCCGCGGTTGGTATTGTGGAGAGGCTTGAAGTCCTCGGGCAGCTCACGCCGATACCGCCAGATCAAGTCGCCCGTCTTGGCGTCCAGCGCGATCACCTGATTGTAGGGTGTCGTCACGAACATCACCCCGTTGTTCACGATGGGCGGAGACTGGTGGCCCGAGTCCACCCCGGTCGAAAAGCTCCACACCGGAACCAGCTTCTTGACGTTGCCGGTGTTGATCTGGTCCAGGGGACTATAGCCCCACCCCTGATAGTTGCCGCGGATCAGCAACCAGTTCTCGGGCTCCGGCTTCACGAGCCGCTGGTCGGTCACCGGGCTGTAGCTGCTCTGGGCGGTCACCAGCACAGGCATGAACGCCACGCCGAGGACGATCGCGACGACGAGGAGCGCTCCGAGTGTCTTCATCGACATGCCTCCTTGTGGGAGCAGGGTAATCCAACCCCCGCTGTGAAGGAACGCGTCACCTCACGAAGGCGTCGTGGGGCCGGGTCGACCCGTGAATGCGCCAGCCACCACCAAGACGCCACCGACCACCTTGAGCGGGAGCATCGGGAGCCGCCGAGGTGCGGGCCCGTCGACCACCTTGCCACGATCCCGCGGGTCGAACTGAGATGCGTGGCAGGAGCAGAAGAGATTCTGGGCGTCGGCCTTCCACATCGATACGGCACATCCCTGGTGCGTGCAGACGGCCGAATACGCCACGACCCCATCCGCCGCGAGTGCGCGTGTCTCTTCACTCAACTGCGCGGGATCGAGGCGCACGAGCGCCACCTGGTTGAAATACGATCCGTCGCGGACGACCCGCGCGCCGGGATCCATGGGGAAGGCCAGTTGCTGGGGCCCGCCTACTGACAGGTCCCCGGGTTTGATCACTTTCCCCTCCTTCTCCCCGGACGCGGCAACCAGCTGGTCGCCGACCTGTGGGCGGCTATCTTTCGGGTCGTCGGCGTGGGCGGGACAGACCTCGAGCAGCGGGACGCAGAGCGCGATGCCGAAGGCGGCCTTCAGCACCTCCCTCCGCCGGGGCAGCGCAGGCCCGGAATCCGGGGAGCCGCCATCTCCACTCTGCGTATCAGCCGGAGCGCGATCATGGCCTGCTCCGCACGGCGCCGGAAGCCGGGATTGTGCGACCCTGCCGTTGACCGCTGCCCGACGCTTCACCGGTTCCTCATGGATGGAGTGACCCTGGTGGACGCACCCTCGTTTACAACGAAGCCCCTCCAAGGTCAAGGCGCTCCAAGTCAAGGGGCCGTGTCTCCGTCGTCCTGGATGTTCTGGAGCCGGCGTGTTCGGGTGAGCCATGAAGACGATTCACTCGTCGGGTTTCTCCTTGCGGATCGGGCCCCTGGCTGATTTGCGATCGCCTCCTTCACAACCCCACCGGATCATGCTAATCGTGCTAGAAGTGGCTGACGTAGGCGTGCTAAAGCTCCCTAGTAGCCGGCGAAACCCGGCGATGGAGCCGGGGGTCGTCCTGAAGTGGAGGGCCAGTGCATGACGCTGCTCGACCTTCACGACACGACAGCTCCGATCCTGCTCGCCCATTCGTTCTTCCTCAAGAACGACCCCAAGCAGGTGGAGAAGATGCGGCCGTATCCGCCCCTGGGGACCCTCTACGCCGCCGCCGGATTACGTCAGGCGGGCTACGAGGTGCGGCTTTTCGATGCGATGCTGTCGGAGGGGACGCACGAGTTCGAAGCCGTGCTGGATTCGCTGCGGCCTGCCCTCGTCGTGCTGTACGAGGACCAGTTCAACTTCCTCAGCAAGATGTGTCTCGCTCACGTGCGCGCCGAGGCCTGCCTGATGAGTGCGGCGGCCAGAGCTCGTGGGGCCACCGTGATCGCCTCCGGCGCGGACGTGAGCGACCATCCCGACGCCTACTTCGCCGGCGGCGTCAAGTACGCCCTGAGCGGCGAGGCCGACCACAGCCTGATCGATCTGATTCGGGTCCTGACGGGCCGGGACGCGCGTCCGCTGGGAAGCGTGGACGGCGTGGTCGTCTCGGACGCGGCGTCGCCCGGGGGCGTCCGCCGCAATCGCAGCCGCGCGCTCGAGCGCCATCCGGACGTTCTGCCCTTCCCCGCCTGGGATCTCCTCGACGTCGAGCGCTACCGCGCCGCGTGGACGAAGAGGCACGGCTTCTTCAGCCTGAACCTCGTGACCACCCGCGGATGCCCCTTTCACTGCAACTGGTGCGCGAAACCCATCTGGGGGCAGCAATACGCCATGCGGTCGCCCGCCAACGTCGCGGAGGAGATGGCGCTGGTAAAGCGCCAGCTCAAGCCGGATCACATCTGGTTCGCCGACGACATCTTCGGGCTGCAGCCGCGCTGGGTGAGCGAGTTCGCTGACGAGGTGCAGGCGCGCCAGGCAGCCGTGCCGTTCCAGATCCAGTCTCGCGTGGACCTCCTGTCCGAGACGGCCGTGGCTGGGCTGGCCCGGGCCGGTTGCATCGAAGTCTGGCTAGGGGTGGAAAGCGGCAGCCAGAAGATCCTCGACAAGATGGACAAGGGCATCCGGGCCGCAGACGTCCCGGTGGTGCGCGAGCGGCTGCGGCGCGCGGGCATCCGGGCCTGCTTCTTTCTCCAGTTCGGTTACCCCGGAGAGACCCTGGAGGACATCCTGAGCACCGTGCAGCTCGCGCGCGAGACTCTGCCCGACGACATCGGCGTGAGCGTGAGCTATCCGCTGCCGGGCACCCGCTTTCACCAGATGGTGCAGCAGCAACTCCGGGACAAGGGACACTGGGACGATAGCAACGACCTCGCCATGATGTTTCAGGGGACCTACGAGACGCTCTTCTACCGCCAGCTCCATCGCCTGCTGCATCGCGACCTCGACGTCCGCCACCGGCTCCGCGCCAGCGCACCTCCCGGGCCGGATCTGATCGTGGAGATGGATGCCCTCACGCAGGCCTGGTTCGAGCTCGGGCGCATGGAGGAACGATCCCGCCGCGCCCATCCCACGCGCGTGGGCGATGGCGCCAGCATCTCGGCCCCTCCCAACCTCACAGGGATCAGGAGCTGATCATGGCCGACCTCCTGCTGAGTCACGGCTACTTCCTCTACGAGGACGAGAAGGAGCTTCAGATCATGAAGCCCTACCCCACGCTGGGGCTGCTCTACCTCTCGGCCTATCTCCGCCGGGCGGGCTTCAGCGTCGCCGTCTTCGACTCCACCTTCGCTACGCGCGAGGAGTTGTTCGCGCGCCTGGCCGGCGGGGCGGGGACTCTGGGGCTCTACACCAACTTGATGACCCGGCGCCCGGTGCTGGACATCATGGCCTGCGCCAAGGCCCACGGCTGGACCGTCGTAGTGGGCGGTCCGGAGTCTGCCAACTATCCTGTCGAGTACCTGGCGAGGGGCGCCGACGTGGTGGTGATCGGCGAGGGCGAGGTGACCCTCGCGGACCTTCTTCCAGAGCTGGCTGCTCGAGGGCCCCATCGACTGCAGGGCGTGGCGGGCATCGTCTTCCGCGACGAGGCGGGCGCCGTCATCACCAACCCGGAGCGAGAAAAGATCGCCGATCTCGACAGCCTGCCGTGGCCGGACCGCGAGCAGATCGACGTCGGGCGCTACATGGACGTCTGGCGCACCCATCACGGGATGGGTAGCGTCAACCTCATCACGACCCGGGGATGTCCCTACAAGTGCCGCTGGTGCTCGCATGCTGTCTTCGGCTACAGCCACCGCCGGCGCAGCGCGCGCAACTGCGCCGACGAGGTGCAACACATCGTCGAGCGCTACGATCCCCAGCAGCTCTGGTACGCCGATGACGTCTTTACCCTCAACCACCGCTGGCTCTACGAATTCGCGGGCGAGCTGAAGAACCGCGGACTCAAGCGGCCGTTCGAGACCATTTCCCGCGCCGACCGGATGATGAAGGACGAGGTGTTGGCGACGCTCGCCGAGATGGGTTGTTACCGCGTGTGGATCGGCTCGGAGAGCGGGAGCCAGCGAATCCTGGACGCCATGGAGCGCGGCGTCACCGCGGAGCAGGTGCAGTGGGCCACCCGGGCCGCGCAGCGCCACGGCATCCAGGTGGGAATGTTCCTGATGTGGGGTTACGACGGTGAGACGGTGGACGACATCCAGGCGACCATCGAGCATGTGAAGAAGGCCAGCCCGGACGTGTTCTTCACCACGGTGGCCTATCCCATCATGAACACCAGGTACTACGGCGCGGTGGCCGATCGGGTGGTGCTCCAGGAGAGCTGGGAGACCTCGACCGATCGCGACTACAAGATCAGGGGACGTCACTCCCGCGCTTACTACCGACACGCGGACCGGTGGTTGCGCAACGAGGTGGAGGCATTCCAGCTGGAGTCCCGAGATCCTGCCGGGGCCAGCGCGAAGCGGCACGAGGCGGAGGGCGCGCGGCTGGCGCTGCTGGCCGCGGCGGATGAGGTGGAGGCGTGACTGGCTCGACGCCATTCGACCTCCTGGCCATCGAGTACGATGCGCAGTTCACCCAGAGCGCGGTAGGGACGGCCATGCGCCGGGCGGTTTGGCGGCGAATGGACGTCCGCTTCTCACCCGGCCAGCGGGTCCTCGATCTCGCCTGCGGAACCGGCGAGGATGCGGTGCACCTGGGGCGCCGCGGCGTGCGCGTGATTGCCATGGACGCCTCGGCGGCGATGGTCGACGCGGCCCGCCGAAAGGTCGCCGGCGCCCGGCTCGAGGCGGAAGTTGAAGTGCGGCAGCTCTCGATCGAGAAACTGGACCGGCTGGACGGTCTGCACTTCGACGGAGCCGTGTCGAACTTCGGTGCCCTCAACTGCTTGACGGATCTCGCGCCTGTCTCCCGGGCGCTGGCGGCCCGACTGGCGCCCGGCGCCGTGGTGCTCGTCTGCGTGATGGGGCCGCTGGTGCCCTGGGAGTGGCTGTGGTTCCTCGCGCGGGGCGACCCGGGCAAGGCGTTTCGGCGCCTCCGGCCCGGGGGCCTCAGGTGGCGCGGCTTGACGATCCGGTACCCGTCCATCCGCAGGCTGCGCCGCGAATTCGCCTCGGCGTTCCGGCTGCTGCGAACCAGTGCGGTCGGCGCGCTCTTGCCTCCCTCGTATGCTGAACCCTGGGCGACACGGCATCCGTGGCTGCTGGAGCGCCTGGACGGGTTGGAACGCCGGCTGGAGACGCTCCCGCCTCTGCCCTGGCTGGCCGACCACTACCTGGCAGAGTTCGTCCGGCCATGAGGGTTCCGTCGCTTCAGGCGCGCGGCACGCCGGTTGTCCCACAACGCGGGACACCTGCCTCGGCCACGGAGACGACTCTCAGAATCGGCTTGATTGCCCCTGGTGGCCTGGACCGGACAGGGCGCCGGGACGTCATCCCGGCACTGCTGAGCCTGACCGAGCGACTGTCCCGGAACCACCGGGTCACTGTCGTGGTGGTGCGCCAGGAGCCCGAGCCGAGCCGCTTTTCGCTTCTCGGCGCCGACGTCGTCAATCTGGGCTACATGACTGCGGCGAGACCTGGCCGCGTCTCGCTCAGATGCCTTTTTCGGATGCTGGTCGCTCTGGGCCGCGATGGCTGGTCCTTCGACGTGCTCCATGCCTTCTGGATCGCCGAGTGTGGGGTCCTGGCAGCACTGGCCGGACAACTGTGGCGGGTTCCCGTAGTGGTGAGTGTCGGCGGGGGGGAACTGGTCTGGGTGCCACAAGTGGCGTATGGCGGGCGGGGCGACTGGCAGTGCCGAGCGCAGTCCGCCATTGCGCTCTGGTGCGCCACCGCAGTCACGGCTGGAAGCCACTATGCCCGGCGGCCTCTCGCCGGACACCGCTCAGTGACGCGGATCGTCCCCCTTGGGGTCGACACCGCGCGCTTCCACGGGCCGCTCGAGCGGCCCGACGGCCCGCCCTGGCGACTGTTGCACGTGGCGAGTCTCAATCGGGTCAAGAACCAGGGAATGCTCCTGCGGGCTGTGCAACTCGTGCAGGACCAACTCCTCGGCGTGCGATTGGATATCGTGGGCGAAGACTTCCTCGATTCGGCCCTTCAGGAAATGGCGGCGGAGCTGGGCCTCAGTGAGGCCGTCCACTTCCACGGGCCCCTCGACCACGAGGCCATAGTGCCTCTGTATCGGCAGGCCCACCTGTACTTGCAAGCCTCCTGGCATGAGAGTCAGGGGGTCGCTGTGTGCGAGGCGGCGGCCTGCGGAGTTCCCACGGTCGGCACGGCCGTGGGCCTGGTCGCCGATCTGGCGCCGGCCGCCGCCTACATTGTTCCCGCCGATGATGCTGCCGCCATGGCCACCGCCATCCTCACCCTATTGGGCGATCGCCCCCAGCGCGAGCGTCTCGGGCGCGCCGCTCAGGCCTGGGCGCGCGCTCACGATGCGGACTGGACCGCCGCCACCTTTGCCGCTTTGTATCGGCAGCTCGCCGCCCGGCGAACGGCGACGGCGACGGTCAGATCGGGCCGAGCCGGAGCCGCATGATATGGACACCCGATCGATTGCCGCGGCGTACGACCAGATCGCCTCTGACTATGACACCTTGCTCGAGGGCGACCAGGGGATGCGGCGCGTGTTGTGGGAGCACTACACGAGCGTCTTTCCCCCCGGCGCCCACGTGCTCGACCTCGCGTGCGGCACCGGTCTCGATGCGGTGTTTCTGGCCGAGCGCGGCATTCACGTCACGGGGATCGACCTCTCACCTCGGATGATTGCGCGGCTCCAGGCCAAAGCGCGACAGCGCGGCCTCGAAAATCGGATTGCGGCGCATGTCGACGATATCGCCACTCTCGGCGCCTGGCCGGCCGCGCGCTTCGATGGCATCGTCTCGGCCTTCGCGGGCCTCAACACGGTGCGCGATCTGGGGGCGTTCGCCTGGGAGGCCCATCGCGTGCTGCGCCCGCGGGGCCGAATGATCCTCCACGTCCTCGGGCCCACACACGTCTGGACGCAACTGGCGCTCATATCCACGGGGCACTGGCTCACCGCGCGCGCGCTCCGGCAGCGTCGTGACCGCACCGTCACCATTGCGGGCCATGAGATCCGCCACGCGTTGCTGAAGCCGGCAGAGATGCACGCCAGGTTCTTCGCCCCCTGCTTCGAGTTGCGCCGCGCGTATGCCCTCGGATTCCTCTGGCCGCCCGACTCCTCCCGCCGACTGCCACCCGGGCTGTCGGCGCGGCTGGGGCGCCTCGAGGCGCGCCTGGGATCGCAGTGGCCATGGCGGACATGGGGGCGCTTCTTCGTGGTCGATCTCGAGCGGCGCGATGCCGCCACGCCGGGACGTCAAGCGTGACCGTGGCCGCGGTGGGGTCATCTCGCTCGGCTCCGGCGCGGATGCCGCGGGTCAACCCTGCCGTCCGCTGGTTGTCCCGCCTCGGCTACAGCGTCTTGCGTCCCTACCTGCGCCGCCGACTCGGCCGGACGGTCGTGGAGCATGTCGATGGCGTCCCCCTGATCGTCTTGCCGCAGGTCTTCAATCCGGGGATCTTTCGCTCGGGGCGCCTCCTCGTGCAGGCGCTGGCCACCATCCCCCTCCCGGCCGGGCCGGGCAGCCAGGCACCTCGCGCTCTCGACATGGGCACCGGATCCGGGATCGGCGCGGTGTTCGCCGCGCGGCTCGGCTACCGCGTGACGGCCGTGGACATCAATCCCGAGGCGGTCCGATGTGCGCGCATCAACGCCTTGCAACACCATCTCGAAGAGCAGATCGAGGTGCGTCTGGGCGACCTGTTCGATCCGGTGCGCAGCGATCGCTTCGACGTGGTGCTGTTCAACCCGCCCTTCTTCCGGGGGCAGCCCCGCAGCGCTCTCGATGCGGCGTGGCGGAGCGTCGATGTGCCCGAGCGCTTTGTCGCCGGGCTGCCGGCCGCATTGCCGCCAGCGGGGGTGGCGCTTCTGGTGCTGTCCACCGACGGGGTGCAGGACGCCTGGCTCCGAGCATTCAGCCAGTCGCCCCTCCAGGTGGATGTCGTCGCCCGACAGCACTTCGGCAACGAGATCATGTGCGTGTACGGCCTTCGACGGTAGCAGGGGGACACCATGATTCTCTTGTACAATCCCCAGTCGTCCTCCACGCGCAAACCCTGTCTGCCCATGTCGCTCATGGCCGTGAGTGCCGTCCTCGAGGGCAAGTACGACCATCAGATCGTCGACGGGAATCTCGAGCCCGATCCACTGTCCTGCCTCGATGAATTGCTCGCCGCGACCCGGGCCCCGGTCCTGGCCTTCACCGTCATGCCGGGCCCGCAGCTCCAGGAGGCCGTGCCCCTGGCGCGGGAACTGAAGCGCCGGCATCCGCAAGTGACAATCGTATGGGGTGGCTACTTCCCCAGCCAGCACTGGGACGTCTGCCTGCGCTCCGACTTCGTGGACTACGTGGTGCGCGGGCACGGGGAGATCGTGTTCCTGAATCTGCTGGAGGCCCTTCACGGGCGAGGTCGGGTCGAGGATGTGCGGGGCCTCGCCTATCGCGGGGAGAACGGGACGCCCAAGACGAATCCCCTCGCGCCCATCCCGCAGCCCGCCGAGCTGCCCGAGTGGAACTGGGACCGAGTCCCCATGGAGCGGTACGTCTGCAAGTCCTATCTCGGCGATCGCACGCTGGCCTATCACTCGTCGTACGGATGCCCCTTCTTCTGTAACTTCTGCGCCGTGGTCAACATGGTGCAGGGCGGCTGGCTCCCGCAGCCGGCCGAGCGGGTTGCCAGCGTGGTCCAGTTGTACGTCTCGCGCTGGAGGGCGAACGGACTCGCCCTTTATGACAACAACTTCTTCGTCTCGCAGAAACGCGTCGCGGAGTTCGCGACGCGGATCATGGGCCTCGGGGTCAACTGGTGGGGCGAAGCGCGGATCGATACCCTCCTCGCCTTCCGGCCGCGCACCTGGAAGCTCATGCGCGACTCCGGCCTCCGCATGGTGTTCATGGGCGCCGAATCGGGTTCGGCGGAGACCCTCCAGCGCATGGACAAGGGGGGGACCATGCATCCGGACAAGACGCTGGCCATCGCGGAGGTGATGAAGGAGTGGGGCATCATTCCGGAGTTTTCCTTCGTCCTGGGCAACCCCCCCGACGCGGTGGGCGACATCCGCGAGACCATCGAGTTCATTCGCAAGGTCAAGCGCGTGAACCACCAGGCGGAGATCATCATGTACCTGTACAGCCCCGTGCCTCTCGCCGGACAGCTGTTCGAGGCCGCCGCGGCTGAGGGCTTCGCGTTTCCGGAGACATTGGCCGAGTGGGTCAGTGAGCGCTGGGTGAACTTCGCCCGGCGGCGCAGCGATACGATGCCCTGGCTGCGCCAGTCGCTTCGCTCACGCCTGCGCGACTTTGAACGAGTTCTCAACGCGTACTACCCCACCTCGACGGACGTCAAGCTGACCAGGTCCTGGCGCACCGCCCTGCGAGCCCTCGCCGCCTGGCGCTACCACACCCGCATCTATCGCTTCCCCGTGGAACTGGCGGCCATGCATCGCCTGATCGCTTATCAGAGGCCCGAGACCACCGGCTTCTGAGCGCGTCTGGAGAACCCCGTCACGGCACGCAGTCTAGAGCTGCGGCTCCACGCCACTTCCGCCCCCGGCCCGATATGCCAGCAGGTACGGGTTCTGCCCCGTCACGACGAGGCGCAGGATCTTGAGGACACTGCTCGCGCGCTCCCGATCCCCGGCGTAGCGGCTCTCCAGGTACTTGCCCGCCAGCGACCACAGGAAGACGAGGCGATGCCGGCGCGAAAAGGCCGGGCAGCGACTCAAGAAATAGTGCAGGCTCAGCGTCCTCCGATAGTGCACGACATTTCTGGGAAGGCGATTGATCGTGGACTGCTGGTGGTGCACCCAGGTCTCGGTCACCACCGTCACCGGGCGATCGCCGGGCAAGGCCAGGCACAGGCCGTAGTTGTCGCCGATCCCGTGGGCGTCCAGAACCTCGTCATAGGGTGGATCCGGCAACCATGCGCGGCGGAGAACGCTGGCCCCCAGGCCCCAGATCCGTGTGCGGAAGGCCGGCCGTTCAAAGCGGGTCACCTCCGGCCAGCCCGCGGCCGATACGCCGTTGTCCCGCCAGCGGTAATAGCGCCGCAAGGCGGCCAAGACCATGCGGCCCGGGCCGGCCGCCCGCAAATGGTCGATCCCCCCCCACACCGACAGCTGGAAAAGAAAACAGAAGAAGAGCCGGCCGACCGACTCCACGGGATACTGCGACAGATGCGCCGGCGGCTGCCCGGGCTCCACCACCAGGCCAGAGACCGCCGCCACATCCGAATGGTCGATCATGTACGCGCGGAGGGTGGCCACGTAGTCGGGGGACAGGATCATGTCGTCGTCACAGAGCAGGATCAGGGGACTGGTGACGCGCCGGATTCCCAGATTCCGCTGCCGACAGACGGAGGCATCGGTGTGCATCGAACTGATAGCCAGGCTCGGGTGGCGCTGTCGGAGCTCCGCGTCGGCGCGCGGGGTATCACTGGCATCGACGATCAGGACCTCGCTCAGAGGAAACGTCTGAGCGGCCAGCGAGTCGAGCAGGTCGTCGAGACACTGCGCGCGGTTGCGGGTGGGAATGACAGCACTGACCTGCATCCCGACTCCCCCTGGCGCGATGGCTGCCGCGCCGGGTGGCGCCACTGGGCCCCGCTTCATACCGAGTCCGTCCTGGGCCTTCTTCGGCAGAGCTCCGAACCCGCAGTCACCGGCCCGACACCTTGCGCCTCATCGCGCGGGCATAGAGGGCCGCCGCCGTTCGGGCGAGCGCCGGAAAACTCCAATGCTCCCGGAAGTACTGGCGGATGGCGCGACGCGACGGCCGCCGCTGTCTTGCGTTCAGCAAGGCGCGGGCGAAGGCCGTTGGCGAGCCGGGCCGCCACAAAGCGCCGAGACGACCTCCATCGGTGATGCGCCGGAAGGAGGGAATATCCGTGACGACGGGGACGAGACCACAGGCCAGCGCCTCGAGCAGCGCGTACCCGGTTCCTTCGTGGTGGCTGCCCAGGACGAAGTGATCAGCCGCGCTGTAGAGTTGCGGCAAGGCCCGATGGGATTGCCGGCCCACCAGGTGCACTCGTGCAGCCAGGCCCAGGGCGCGTATCGTCTCCTGCACCTGCGACCGGAGTTCTTCCGTGTGATACACCATGTACAGGTGGGGGTCCGGCAATTGCTCGACGACCTGCGCCAGGCCGTGCAGCACTGTCAGCGGATCCTTGTTGGGGTTGAGCCGTCCCACCCACAGCAACACGGGATCGCCCCGCCATCCGATCCGACGACGGCATCCTTCCCGGGGCAGGGGAGAAAAGTAGGTCGAGCCTTCCATCAGTTCGTAGATGGCGTGGCGCGACTGAACCAGGCCCGCAGCCTTCCAGGGCGCGGCCTGCTGTTTGGCGCTGAAGATCACGCCGTCGAGCACATCGAATCCTCGCTGTTCCGACCGGCGCGCGCGCCCCGCGGGCGGGGGGCCGCCGTGATACTGCGACAGCAGCACGGTGCGCCGGGGGAGGACCGAGGACAGGCGGCCGAGGGGCGCCGCTCTTCCGTGGTGGTGAATGACGTCCGGGCGAAGCTGCGCCGCCAAGGTATGAGCGGCTCGCGGGTCCTCCCCCGCGCCGAGGTCGGGACGCAGACGGTCGTCCACGAAGTAGTACGTGACCCCATCGCGCACCAGGGTGGTCGTCCGGGAGAAGCGCTGCAGCACGCTGACGCGCTCCACCCCTTCCGCGTGCAGGCTGGCGCAGAAATGGGTCGTCGTCGAATA
>Ga0126379_10000706_pt1 | contig 18880 bp, 14 predicted proteins | sample PanSoiMetPlot_24_FD_92640 | JGI IMG/M metagenome (GOLD analysis project Ga0126379, IMG submission 92640) | Tropical forest soil microbial communities from Panama - MetaG Plot_24 | ecosystem: Environmental > Terrestrial > Soil > Tropical forest > Bulk soil | place: Panama | collected 2016-02-17
CGGGGCTGGCGACGATAGAAGGGTCGCGCCGCACATGCCGCAGAAGCGGTTGTTATCCGGATTTTCATTGCCGCAACGGGGGCAACGCACAGAATCTTCTCCTCATGAATAGCTTCCGTATAGCTTACGCTATCTGACAGGTTCGATGCAGCCGGGAGAGGATGAGGTTTGGGTTCCCGCTTGCCGGCCTTCGATTTTGGCTGCAACCATTTGTGTTAACCGCAGAGGATCGCGGAGGCCCTCGCCGAGCAAATGGGCAAGAGGGCGGACCAATGGGTCCGCCGCTACACAATCCGAGCGCTGAGAAATGCTGCTGATTTCAAATATCTGCTTCCGCGTTATTAAGAATGCGGGAGCTTGACTCTCAGTGTCGGAAATCGCGCAGGGTTCGCGAGTGTGAAGGTTCTAACGGTAGATTGCCTTTGTGATTGGATCAGGTGGTGTCGTGAAGACGTCATTCGCCATGGTTGATCGTGGGCTTCAGTGTCTCGTTCCTGCTGGCTCAGGACCGGATCCCGGTGAGCGTTCCAGAGGAGGAGATGCAGAAGCTTCTGATCCACCGGGTGGATCCAGTTCTGCCGCCGGAACCCGGAATGCGTCAGCACAGTACGGTCGTGTTGGGAGCGGTTGATCAGCAAGACCGGCACTATTGAGAGTCTGCAGATGGTCAGTGGACATCCGATGCTGGTTCCGTTGGCCTTGGATGCGGTGAAGCGATGGAGGTACCGGCATTACGAAGTGAATGGGATTCCGGTGAGGGTGGAGGCAACGGTACGCGTGGCATTTTCGAAAGCGAGAGAAACAGGAACCGAGACGTCCGTGGCTCAGCCGGAATTGCCGGTTTCGGTAACGGCGGAAGATATCCGGGATCGGCTTGTGTATCGAGTCGCGCCGGTGTATCCCGCACCGGCGCGGCAGGCGAGGATTCAGGGACGCTGATTCTCAGGGTCGTAATCAATCAGCTGGCAGAGGTTCGCGATGCACAAGTGGTGAGTGCGCAACCTATGCTGGCTCCGGCGGCGGTGGAAGCGGTTAAGAAGTGGAGAAATATCCCGTATGAATCTGCGGGGAAGACAGTCGAAACTCAGACCGAGGTGAGGGTCATCTTCGCGTTGGCAGGCACATGATTCGCGCGCGCCCGGTACAGCGGACTCGGTTCTCTTGGGAGTTTTGCCGGATCTGCAGTTTTTTCACTGCCCGTGATTCCTACGCCTCCGGGAACGCGGGCGCGGGCGCCCGCACCACATTATTTTGATCTAGTCTGCGGCTCGGCTTCTGCCTCTAAAGGCTTTTTGCACTAGCGTGTATCTTGCGGCACCGATCAGGCCGGCGTCGTCGTTGGCGATGATCTGGACGGGCATATCTTTCAGGATGGATTCCATGCGGCCTTTCTCGAGGAATGCCTTTATGAACGTCCCATCCTGCATTTTCGGAGCGATCTTGGCGGCGATGACTCCGCCTATGTAAATGCCACCTGTCGTCATGTAGCGCAGGGCACAGTTTCCGGCTTCGGCGCCGAAGACATCTACAAAGATTGAGAGCGTCTTTTCGCAGATTGGGAATTTGCGTTCCAGTGCCATGCGCGAGATCAGGGGCGAGGGATCGGTTGTCGCGTTCATCTGTTCGCGCAGAGTTGCCGGTTCTTCGGATTTCTTTGTATCGCGAAGAAAACTGTAGATGTCGTGAATACCGGGCCCGGAGAGAACGCGCTCGCAGCTTACGCGGCCGTACTTTTTCTGCAAGTACGCGAGCAATTCGATCTGAATTGGATCGCGTGGGGAGAAGTCGGCGTGGCCGCCTTCACAGGCGAACGGATGGTGGCGAAATCCGTCCCAGAAAAGGCCCGCCATGCCCAAGCCAGTCTTGGCTGAGATTACGGCGCGGTTGCCTTCGGCGTACTCCGAGCCGGGGATGATGCAGACGAAGTCTTTCGACTCTAGTGCGTCGATTCCGTAGGCATAGGCTTCGAGATCGTTGAGCAAGCCGACGGTAGGGAGTTTCAGTTGGGCCGCGAGTTCATTGGCGTCGATGGTCCAGGGGAGATTGGAAATCTTGCTGCGTCCATTGCGCACCGGGCCGGCTACGCCGAAACAGGCGCTGTGCACGGGAATCCCTTCGGTACGGGTGAACTGCGGAAGGATTTCGGCGAGACCGGTGTGTTCCTGGCTGGGATAGTTTTTTTCGACGACACACCTCAGGCGATTGCCTTCGGTTTCGAAAGCTGCGAGACGGGTACGGGTAGCGCCGATTTCTCCGGCGAGGATCATGGCTCGATTTTCCTCCATTGGCGGTTGTCGGCTTCGAGCAAGTGGTCAGACTCGGCTGATCCCCAGGAGCCAGCAGCGTAGTTGGGAAATTTGCGAGGAGGCAGGGCTCTCCAGACGTCGAGGACGGGATCAATCACGGTCCATCCGGCTTCGACCATATCGGCACGCTGGAACAGAGTTGCGTCGCCGATCATGCAGTCGTAAAGGAGGACCTCGTAACCGGTGTACGCATCGGCGCCGAAGTATTTCGAGTATTCAAAACTCATGTCGACGGCGCCCACGCGCAGCACGGGGCCGGGGATCTTCGCTCCGAAACTCAGTGAGATGGCTTCGACTGGTTGGATCTGGATGACCAGTGTGTTGGGATGTCCTTTGTGAAATGGTGCATTGCGGAATAACTCGAACGGCATGCGCCTGAACTGGATGGTGATTTCCGTGTGGCGTCTGGCGAGGCGCTTGCCCGTGCGGAAATAGAAGGGAACTCCGGCCCAGCGCCAGTTGTCGATGTTGAGTTTGAGTGCGACGAAGGTCTCGGTGCGCGACTCGGGGTTGACGCCCGGTTCGGAACGGTAGCCGGGAACTCGCTCGTCGGCGATAGCGCCGGGTCCGTACTGGCCGCGGACGCTGTATTGCAGGACGTCTTCGGAGTTCAACGGCTGCAGTGCATGGAGCACTTTCGCCTGCTCGTTTCTGACGGCATCGGCTTGGAACGAGACGGGAGGCTCCATGGCGGTGAGGCTGAGGAGTTGCATGACGTGGTTGGGGACCATGTCGCGCAGGGTGCCGGCCGTGTCGAAGTAGGTGCCGCGGCGCTCGACTCCGACGGTTTCGGCGTTCGTGATCTGGACGTGATCGATGTAGCGGCGGTTCCAGATGGGCTCGAAGATGGCGTTGTCGAAGCGGAAGACCATGATGTTCTGCACGGTCTCTTTGCCGAGATAGTGATCGATGCGGAAGATCTGGTTTTCCTCCAGGACGCTTTTGATGTCGCGGTTGAGGGCTTTGGCGGATTCGAGGTCGGTGCCGAAGGGCTTTTCGATGACGACGCGGCGCCAGCGTGCGTTGTCCTGGCAGGAGAGTTCCGCACGGCCCAGCTGCTGAACGATCGGAGCGAAAAACTTTGGCGCGGTCGCCATGTAAAAGAGGTAGTTGCCCTCGGTGTGGAAATCGGCGTCGATTGCGGCGAGGCGATCGCGAAGTTTTGAGAACGTGTTGGCATCGGCGAAATCGCCACGCTCGTAGAAGAGGCGGTTGTGCAGCCAGTCGAGCGCGGTTGGGTCATTCGTCGGCAGAAATTCGCTGACCTGCTGGCGGAAACTTTCGACATCGAGATCGTCGACGGAGACGCCCATCACGGCGAAGGTGTCGGGGAGCAGCTTGGCTTTGACCAAGTTGAAGAGTGCGGGGATGAGTTTGCGCTTGGTGAGGTCGCCTGATGCACCGAAGAGGACAAATATGCAAGGTCCTGCAACTTTCCCAGGGAAGTCTGGTGCAATCGCGGAAGTGGCCGGGAGTGTGGCGGACATGCTCGACACGGAATGGTTCCCCAGAGGTGAGTGCCAAGCATTCTAGGCGAAAGCGATCAGAATTCCCAGCGTGCCCGACGAAAATCGCCATGTCAGTCTCTCATGCAAGGGTGCGCAACCTCGCGATTTTCAGGTGACTGTGATAGCCGCGACTTCATAGTCCTCAACTCGAGGGATGGTAAAGCGCAGAACCTGTGATTCGAGCTGAAATGGAATGCTACGTTCGGCGTGCAGCAATTCGACGGTTTTGACCTGTATGTGCGTGGGCAGATTCATGCTGACCGTCTGTGCTCCTAATGGGTAGATCGAATCCAGCCATCCATGGTGCGCATTCGGATTCGTATAGTTGAGCAGGTGGATTGCGTAACCGGGAGATGTTTCCCAGGCGAACAGCTCGACGAGTCCGTCGCCCTCGACGTTCAGAAGCTGCTCGTCGTGCGTGATCCAGCGAATGGTGTTGTGGAGCAGTCGCAATAGATCGCCGTGGCCGGTGAGCCAGAGGGTGCGCTCGATGTCTCCGGGAAAGTAAACGAGGCGGCTCGAGCCGGTTTGTTGCAAGACGATGGCTGGTTCATCGGTGTGCGATACCGGTGGGTACGCCAGCTCCGGTGGATACTGAACAAAACCAGGGACTACGGTGAGGACTGGATTACTCACCGTTTTGAGAGGAACGCGGTTCTGCGCGCCGGGCAGCCAGTTGGTGTTTGCGAAGCCATCGAGAATCGGATGATTGCGTGCGATTCGGCCGTAGTAGGCGTTGCCGTTGGTGCCGATGACGTTTCCAGCTTTGCTGATGCCTAGCAGGTCTGCGAGGCCGAATTCCGTGCGTGGCCGGAGATTGTCGTCGTACAGGCTGGTTTCGAAGCTTGCCATGATGGATCCGCCGGAGCGCACATAGGCGCGGAGTTGCTCGCATTGGCGATCGCTGAGTACGGCAATGTTCGGGAGCAGCAGCGCGCGATACTTGCTTATTCGTTCAAGGTCCAGGCGGTCTTCATGCAAGAAGTCGAAGGCGAAGCGGCCGCGGAGGAGAGCTTCGTAAAGCCCGTGAGTCGTCTCGCGCATGTATGCATGGGCGTGCGCCGCGGCAGGGGGCTGGTAGAGAAGTTGTGTGCTTTGCCCGATTACGACCCCGATGTTCGCCAGCGAGCGGTACGGCTTGAGGTGAGCGTCGTGTTTCTTCGTCCACTGAAAATAGTCGGAGCCGACTCTTTGCCAACGGCGATCTTCTCCGAAGCCTGCTTCTGAACCGATGAAGTGGAAGTAGGGCGCCATGCCGCTGGCCACTGTTTCGTTCAGCCACATCTTGGCTTCGGCGCAATTCTTGGATGCATTCCGCCACCGTACACTTCCGGTCGAGTATGCGGCGGTGACATTGCCGGCGAATTTTCCGTCCATCATCGCGCTGCATACACGGCCTTGCAGGCTGCAGCCCCAAACCGTTGGGTCGTCCGAGGTGCGGCCTTGGTTGTCGGCCTGGAACCAGACTGCGGTTTTGCCGAGTTGGTCGAGATTGGGGCCGCAGCGGACGTTCCCGCCTAGGTTCGCGAAGAAGAAGCTGTCGGGCTTCTTTTCTTTTGCGATGGCATCGTACTTGTGCCAGAGCTCAAGCACGCGATCATTGAACATTTGCCAGTAAGCAGCTGTATTTGGTGGTGGTAATTTACTGCAAATGGCGCAATAGCAATCAGGAAGGCTGCCGATGGGCGGCCATCCGTTGGTGTAGAAGCAATCCACATCATAGAGGGAATTGATTTCGCGCATGATCGCCGGAACATAGTCGTCCATGTAGCTGCTGAACATGCAGGTTTGGAACAAGCGGGGATCTTCATCGCGCAAGAGAACGGAGCCATCGGCGGCGCGCATGGCCCACTCCGGGTGGGCTTCGAGGGCGTCGCCCCAGTTGAGATCCGGGCTCATACGGGCAACCACTCGCATGCCGTGCTTTCTGGCGGCGGCGACGCATTCACCAAAAAAGTCGCGGCTGTTCAGAAACTTTCCATGACGGTGATACTTTACCTTTGATGGATAGAACGCCAGGATGCCGGTCACGCTGATGAAGACGATGTCGGCGCCGGCTGAGTGCCAGTAGTCCGCCCATTCTTCGATGTTCATGACGGCGGGGTCGTGCTCGGTCATGTTGCTCTGGCCGACGCGGCGAATTTTCTGCTGCCACGGCAAAGTCGCTGGATCAACAGGAGCTAGGCGTGCGGGCAACGGTATGAGTTTCGGAGTGGACCCCCGGGTTGCGGCATCGGCAATCGTTTCCGCGGAGCTCACTCCGGGGTTGAGCGCCTCGAGGGCGGCAGCCAAGGGTAGCGAGACAGCGCCTGTCTTGAGAAAAGTGCGGCGGTTGAGCATGTCGCCATTATTGCGCATGATCTGCAGCACCAAGAATTGGAAAAATCAGGTTTACATTTCTCAGGCTTATGACGCTATGTGGTCGTGGCGACTTCGTACAAGTACTCGACGAACGATCGCACTGCGCCGTCCATGCCTTGCACTTTTTCGTTCTTCGATTCGATGACGTAGTACTCGTCGGGAGCGTGGGCTCCGCTGCCGTGGCCGAATCCGAAGTGGCCGGCGGCGAGGCGGAGTGGTTCCCCGGTGAAGACGTAACCCGGCCACGATCCGGCGCTGCGTGGAAGAACGATCGGATCGATGCTGTGCTGCTTGTAAACGGCGGTTTGGGCGCGGATCAGCGCAGCATCGGCGGGAGTGCTGTTGGGGTCGTATCCGCCCGTCATGTTGACTTCGATATCGCCGAAGCCGTGTTTAGCCAGGTGAGCTTTCAACGCCGCGAGAGCTTCCGTAGCTTTCATGTCGGGGACCAGGCGCATATCGATTTTTGCAACGGCCCGGTGGGGAAGGATCGTCTTTCCGCCTGGGCCCGTATAGCCGCCGACGAGGCCTTCGATATTTACTGTGGGGCGAGACTCCAGCAGTTCGAGAGCTTCCTGCCAACTTACGTCGCGGACCCAGTGCTCGACGCCCATCTGCTTCTTGGCCACAGATTCATCAAGGCGCTGGGCGGCGGTGGCGATCATGGCTTTCTCGGTGGCCGACAACGGGCGCGCTTTCTCCGCAAAGCCTTCGATCATGGGATCGTTTCCATCCGGAGAGACGAGCGTGACCAGCGCTTCCACGAGATGCCACGCGGGGCTGTCGAGGCGTGCTTTGTTGCTGGAGTGAATGTCGCGACGCGGGCCGCGTCCCCAGCGCTCGCCGCTAGAGACCAACTCTAACTCGACTACGCCTTTCGCGCCTAGCGTCATCGTTACTTTGCCATCGAGTTCCTGCTCGGCCGAGGGCATGAAAATTCCGACACACGGGCGCAGCACCGCGATGACTTCTGGACGATTCACGATCTGGGGAAAGTGCGGGGAGCCGATTTCTTCTTCGCCTTCGGCGACCAGGACGAGATTGACCGGTGGCTTGCGGCCCGCGGCGCGCAAGGCGTGGAGGGCGGCGATGAAGGAACTTTCAGGACCTTTCTGATTCACGGCTCCGCGGCCTACCACTATGGACCCGAGGCCGGGCTTGTCGATAAGAGCCGCGGTCCATGGCGGCGATGACCATTCGGCGGGATCCGCTTGCTTCACGTCATACATGAAGTAAAGTCCTAGCGTCTTGGAGGCTCCGGCGTCGAGCGTGGCGAAGATTCCGGGCTGACCATCGGTCGGAATTTTCTTGACTTGGCCGAATCCGGCATCGCGGAGGAAGCGCATCGTGAGGTCGCAGCCTTCGCTGACGCCCCGGTTTTCGGCGGCAATGGATGGCTGCTTGATCCACTCCTGCAAGCGCTGAACGGCTTCATCGTGATGTTTCTCGATTTGGGTCCAGATGGGGGCGAGGTCAGCGTCAGCAGCAGAAGAGTTTCGGGAGACAGCTAGTGTCGCCGCTCCAGCGAGGGTGCCTTGGAGGAAGGTTCGTCGATTCATGAGGCGAGAGCATAACGGCAGGGAGGTGTTTTGGTCTAGATAGTTCTAACTTTCGATCGAAAATCGTTCACCACAGGGGACACGGGGGTCCACGGCGAAAGCGGTGGTTTCGTTGGGTCAGGCTGCGCGATCTCGAGGCTGGTCGAATCCGGAATTGATTTGCAGGAAGCGGGCGATCTGGTTGCGGGAGAAGATACCTTCGAACTTGCCACTGGAAACAACTGCCAGTTCGTTTACATTTTCTCGGCTCATCAGTTCAAGAGCTTGCATGACCGGCAGCTCCGGAGGGACTGTGGGCATTTTGTCTAGGGGATGCACGATGCGCTGCAGGCTGGATTGCATCCAGCGATCTCGAGGGACCTTCCTCACGGCTCCAGCAGTCACTATACCGACAGGGTCGCGGTCCAGCACCACGACAAAAGAGCGATTCGCGCTATGGAGAAGATATTCGTCTACAAAATCGCGAACGCTCAGATAGGCGGGCACGCTGGGGCAGTCACGCTCCATAAAATCGGCGACACGATGTCCGCGTAATCCGGCCACAACACCAATCTGGAGGTAGCTGGTGCGCGCGGCATCGAGCAAAAACCATCCGATAAAAGCGATCCAGAGGCCGCCGATACTCGCGCCGAGGAAAAAGCGGTAGATGCCGTACAGGATAAAGAGAAATGCGACAACCTGGCCGTTGGTGGCGGCGATTCTTGTGGCGCGCTCCATGTTGTGAGTGATCCACCAAGCTACGGCTCGCAACACGCGGCCCCCATCCAGGGGGTAGCCGGGAATCATGTTGAAGGCGGCGAGACCGATGTTGATGTATCCCAGCCAAATCAGAACAGCGGGCATAGGGTCTGAAGGTTCTCTTCCTGGACTCCAGCCCAAGGCGACGGCAATTCCAAGGCAGAGAACACCGATTAAGAAACTGGCCAGAGGTCCGACGATGGCGATCCAGAACTCGGTTTTTGCGTCTTGCGCTTCGGACTCGATCTGGGAAACACCGCCCAGGGCAAACAACGTAATGGCCCGCACGCGAAGGCCGCAAGATATGGCTACGAGCGAGTGCGCGAGTTCGTGCAGGAGAAGAGTTGCGAAAAAAAGAACTGAGGTGATTAGGGCTGCGCCCCACACCCAGGCCATGTTCCAGCCAGGGTTGACTGATCGAAAATGTGTTGCGAGCGAAAAGGCAATCAGCAACGCGATGACGAACCAGCTGTAATGCAGGCCGATTTCAATGCCGCCAATCCGTCCTAGCTTGATGTGGTACCGCACAACCGTGATTCCTGCCAATTTAGATGCGGTTGCAACGGAAATGTGTCGGGAAATTCACGCCTGTTTTTTGGCCTGGCGAAAAGAAGCCCGTCAATGGGAGGCTGGCATCGGGTGGGGGCGGTGCCAGTTCGCTGATGACGACGTCGCTGACATAGAACGAATCTGTCGGGCTGCTCGACTGGAGGTAGGGAATCAGCGTGCTGGGCGGTCCCGGCTGATTGCTGAAGCTGAAAGTGCTTTGCACCTTTGTCCATGCAGCGTTCGAGAGCGCCGGAAGTGGCAAGGTTGCTGTACGTGCCGTTGGTTTGCACAGCCTTCGCGCTTGATGGAGATAGTTGCCGTGGGATTCCCGGAGTCTGCAGCGGCGAGCAGGGCGTAAGCGCTCACCCTGACAAGTAGCACCGGCGAGGATGTTGTTGGCTCCCAGTAGATTGAGACTGGGACCCATGTAACCTGCGGTTCGATTCGTGACTAGCTGGTTATTGCCGTTGCCCACGGGGTCGGCGAGAGGAGAGACGGAATTCGTCGGAGTGGGAGAACCGAAGGGTGTCCACAGCCGTCGAGGTAAAAGGATTCCGCAGTACTGGTACCAATCAGCTGTGCGTACCGCAAAAGACCAGTTTCAGTGGTTGCAGGCGTATACGTTCCGCCAATCTGAGTCCGACCGGAGTCGTTGACCGCGATGGTGTAGCTGCCGATCAGGTCATAACAGGCTCCGCCGGCAGGAGGGATCGCTGCGCTTCATGGTGAAATTTGCGCTGGACGTCCCTTCGCCACTGGTGAGCCGGACCCAGCCGGTGATGGTGTACTGAGCGCCAGGAAGCAGAACGGAGCTCAGGGAGATTGAGGGGCCTCCGGTGTCGGTCGAACGGGTGCTCGTCAGCAGACTCTCGGAGCCGCTGCAGGACGCGGTACTAGTTGCAGCTGGGGCGCTTGCCCAAAAGAAGGAGATCCAGCCGTCGGCTGTTGCACCTTCGAAATCATAGGTGGAGACGCTTTGCGCTTTTAGCTGGAAAGGATCAAAGACGAAAGCGAGGACCATGAGACCTTGAACGTCTACGGTCCTGCGGGTGCAGCAGAATGGAGCATCGCGGCTTTCCTTTATGTCTAGAGGCAAGCGTGGGGTTTAGAGCGGCTTTGCCCTCCGGCTGCTCAGCACAGAGTGGGAACCACAAGGTTGTGAAGCCGTCGGGATTCTAGGCAGTATCGAAAACGGCTGTCAATAGGCATATCCAGAATTCATTATCTACAGCAAATGCCTGATTTGCGTGGAGGCCTACCGGTGAGTTTTACTGGCAGGAATGTGGGACCGCAGTATCGCCCGCAAATTGATTTATTCTTGTTGTACGTGGACGGTGCGAAAGTTCAGCATGCGATTTCCTCGGGCAAGCGGCATTCTGCTTCATCCCTCATGCCTTCCTAATTCATTTGGGGTCGGCGATTTTGGCCCGGTGGCATTTGAGTTCGTTGACTTCCTGCAAGAGGCCGGACAGAAGCTTTGGCAAGTGCTGCCGCTCAATCCCACCGGGTATGGTGATTCGCCATTTCAGTGCTTTTCGGCATATGCCGGGAATCACCTTCTGATCAGCCTTGAAAAATTGCAGAGAAATGGGATTTTGGAAGCCTCTGACCTTCGCGACGCGCCTGACTTCCCGCAGGACTTCGTTGATTTTGGCGCGGTCATTCCATGGAAAACTCGCCTGCTGAATAAAGCCGCGAGAGCATTTCTAAGCAGTGCGAGGGGAGAGGAGCGTCGCACATTTGATGAATTTTGCGCGAACAATGCCGCGTGGCTGCAGGACTTTGCACTCTTCATGGCATGCAAACAGGAGCATGGCGGCATTTCTTGGAATCAGTGGCCTGTCGAAATTGCTCAGCGGGATCCAAGCGTTGTGAATTCTGCACTTGATCGGCTGCGGGAACAGATTCTTGCAGTGCAATACTGGCAGTTCGAATTCTTCCGCCAGTGGAAAGAAGTGCAAGCCCGCGCACATAAGGCCGGCATTCGCATCGTTGGAGATCTGCCGATCTACGTCGCACTCGACAGTGCGGACGTCTGGACGAACCGTGAATACTTTCAACTGTCCGATGAAGGCCAACCGCTGAAGATTGCCGGGGTTCCTCCAGACTACTTCAGCGCAACCGGCCAACGTTGGGGAAACCCGATCTATCGGTGGGACCGGCTGCAACAGATCGGCTATCGCTGGTGGATCGAGCGTTTCCGCGCAGCTCTGCAGTTGTATGATGCGGTTCGCATCGACCACTTTCGGGGTTTTGAGGCTTACTGGGAGATTCCTGGCGATGCCACGACGGCAATCAATGGACGCTGGGTAAAAGGACCGGGAGCGGATTTTTTCTCAGCCCTCGAGCGCGAATTCGGTGATCTGCCGATCATCGCTGAAAACCTCGGCGTCATCACTCCCGAAGTGGAGTCGATTCGCGAGCGCTTTCGTTTCCCGGGGATGGCAATCCTGCAATTTGCTTTTGGAAAAGATCCGCAAGGGCCGTCTTTCCGTCCGCACAACTATTCACGGGAACTAGCCGCATACACAGGTACGCACGACAACGACACGACCGTAGGATGGTGGAACAGCTCCGGAGCGAGTGACAGTACCCGCGCTCCCGAGGATGTCGCCAAGGAGCGTGCCTTTGCCAGTTCGTATCTCAATCTGAAGGATGAGCCGATTCAATGGGTCATGATCAGAACCGTTTTTGCTTCAATCGCGGATCTTGCAATCATTCCTCTTCAGGATGTGCTGGGCCTGGGCAGCGAGGCCCGCATGAATTTGCCAGGCACCGCGAAAGGGAACTGGGGCTGGCGCTTCCGGCCGGGAGTACTGACGTCAGAGTTCGCCCGGCGGTTAAAAGAAATGGCCGGACTTTACGATCGCTGACCCTACCAACTTCACCAGCCGCCACGGTTGCGCGCTGCTATGCTAGTAATGGATTGTCGGGTGGAAACGTTCGCCGCAAGTCATAACGACATCACGCCTTGCTGCGCTCGACGGGGCCGGATCCCTCGACTGCGCTCAGGGCAGGCTGCGTCCGCCCCTACATTGACGCCGTCTTTGCGACAGTCTCGTACCTGACCTACGCGATTGGCAGGTGCCGTACGTGGAGGAATCGTTGTCTCCAAAGCTCGAACCTGGCTGGTACAAGAACGCCACTATTTACCAGGTGCATGTGCGCACCTTTTACGATTCCAACGGCGACGGAGTGGGCGACTTCGCAGGTCTCGCGCAACGACTGGATTATCTGCAGGAACTGGGTGTCAATGCGATATGGTTGATGCCGTTTTTCCCATCGCCGCTGCGGGATGACGGCTATGACATTTCCGATTACCGATCCGTTCATCCCAGCTATGGAACGTTGGAGGACTTTAAAAGCTTTCTTACGATGGCCCACCAACGTGGCCTGCGCGTGATCATCGAAATGGTGCTGAACCATACCTCCGATCAACATCCCTGGTTCCAGGAATCCCGCAGTTCACGGGACAATTCGAAACGCGACTGGTACGTGTGGAACGAATCTGACGCGAAATATCGTGGAACTCGAATCATCTTTCTCGATACAGAGATGTCGAATTGGGCCTGGGATCCGATCTCGAAGTCCTATTACTGGCACCGGTTTTTCGGTCATCAGCCGGATCTGAATTACGACAACCCTGCCGTGCGGGAAGAGATGTGGCAGGTGATGAAGTTCTGGCTCGAGATGGGCATCGATGGTTTTCGGCTGGATGCTGTTCCGTACCTCATCGAGCGGGAGGGGACGAACTGCGAGAACCTGCCGGAAACTCACGCGATCATCCGGGATTTGCGCAAGCGAGTGGATGACGAGTTTCCGAACGTAATGCTGCTGGCGGAAGCGAATCAATGGCCCGCGGATCTGCGACCTTATTTTGGCAATGGCGACGAGTTTCACATGGCGTTCCATTTCCCCCTGATGCCCCGGATGTTCATGGGAGTGCGCCTGGAGGATCGCAAGCCCATCACTGAGATTCTGCAGCAGACACCGGAGATTCCAGCTACCTGCCAGTGGTGCCTGTTCCTGCGGAACCACGACGAGTTGACGCTGGAGATGGTCACCGATATCGAACGCGACTACATGTACGACATCTATGCGCGGGATAAAGCCATGCGGTTGAATCTGGGGATTCGGCGGCGCCTGGCTCCGTTGCTCGATAACGACCGGCGCCGCATCGAGTTGATGAATGGCATGCTGCTGTCGCTACCAGGGACTCCCATAATCTATTACGGCGATGAGATCGGCATGGGAGACAACATTTATCTCGGCGATCGCAACGGAGTAAGAACTCCGATGCAGTGGAGCGGAGGCTGGAACGGGGGCTTCTCGAATGCGGATCCCGAACGACTGTACTCGCCTCCGATCTTGAACCCGGTTTACGGCTACCAGGCGGTAAACGTGTTATCCCAAAAGCGCAGTCCACACTCCCTGCTGTCGTGGATGCAGCACATTCTTCAAATCCGTCGTTCGACTCCGGTGTTTGGTTCCGGATCCATCGAATTTATCCACCCCGCCAACCACCGGATTCTTGCCTATATCCGGCAGCTTGGGAAGGAAACGATCCTGGTCGTAAACAATCTTTCCAGCGCGGCGCAGTCGGTTGAGCTGGATTTACGACGCTATAAAGGAAATATCCTGATTGAAATGTTTGGCCGAAATATTTTTCCACGTATCGGCGATCTGCCGTACCTTCTAACCATGGGTCCTTACCAGTTTTACTGGTTCCGGCTGCGCCAGATTTAATCAGGAATCTGAAGATCGCGGCGGGCGTATCTAAACCTGTTGTTGAGATATTTCTCGGGAGGTTGAATTGGCGGAAGAAACTCTTATGAGCGATGAATTTCTTCGCCAGCTCATTAACGTCGGCGAGGTTGACATTGTTGTGGGTGTATCGACGCACAACAATGCCAAGACGATCGGGCCTGTAGTCGCCGCGATTCAGGCTGGAATCCTGAAGTGTTTCCCCCGTGAACGAGTCGCCATCATCAACGCCGACGGCGGATCGCAGGATGGCACCACAGAATTAGTGGAAAAGGTGTCGATCGATGATTTGTGGCGAGAGCACAAGGTCTATGCGTTACGCACTTTGCATTCCATCAGTGCTCGTTATGCGCGCATTCCAGATCCGAGCAAGGCGTTGCAGACGATCTTAGCCGCTGCAGATCTCCTACACGCTAAGAGTTGCGCATTTATTTCTCCTGAGTCGACCACCATCGAGCCCGACTGGCTTCAGCGCCTGGTCCGACCGATTTACAACGAAAACTTCGACCTTGTCTGCCCCATCTATGTGCGTCAGAGGTCGGAGGGAGCATTGATGCGCAACGTGCTCTACCCGATGACCCGATCCATCTACGGGTGCCGAATACGGGAGCCATACGGATCGGAATTCGCCATCTCTGGCCGATTAGCGGGCGACTTCCTGGCGAAGGGAATCAGCAACGAAGACTGGGGCAGGATGGGTCCGGAAATCTCGATGACGATCATGGCCGTTGCCGGTAAATACCGCGTGTGCCAATCCTTTCTGGGAGCAAAGGCGCTTGTGGGCCACGGCACACAAGATGTTGTCACCGTTATGCGCAGAACCGTTGGGGCTCTGTTTGCCTCGATGGATCCGAACTTTCCAGTGTGGAGTGCGATCACGGGATCGGAAGCTCCACCCACGTTCGGGACCTCGACGGAAGTGGAAAACGAAGCGGTTCGGATCAACCGCAAGCGGTTGCTGGATATGTTTGCCACGGGTGTTGCGCAGTTAGAGCCCGTGCTTGGCTCGATCCTGCCCGAGTCGGTGCTGTCGGAACTCAAGCGCATTGCGGCCCTGGGACTGAACGAATTCGAATATCCCGCGGAACTCTGGACGAAGACCGTGTTTGAGTTCGCCGCTTCCTATCACAAGTCCACCATCAGCCGCGACCATATCATTCAGGCGCTAGTCCCGCTGTACCGGGGCCGCAGCCTGACTTTTCTCAGCGAAAACCGGAATGGATCGGGAGAGGACGTCGAAACGCGTGAGGAATCCTTGTGCACCGATTTCGAACGACTGAAGCCGTACCTGCTCGAAAGCTGGGCAGACAGAAAGTGAGAGGCCCATGCGAGACATTATCATCAACGAATTAACACAAGCCTTCCAGCAGATGGCGAGGGAGGTTGTTCACTACCTTCCGCGCCTTATCGTGATGCTCATCATTGCTTTGATTGGATGGGTTATCGCTTACCTGTTGAAGCTCATAGTGCGGAGCCTGCTGCGTCTGACGAAGTTCTCGAAGTTGTCGGAAAACGCGGGGGCGACGCAACTATTGCATCAGGCCGCTCTCCCTTCGTCGACCGAACTGCTCAGTCGCTTTGTATTTTGGGTCGCCTGGATTGGCTTCGTCCTTCTCGGCGTAAGCGTTCTGGGGATCGCAGGTTTGCAGGAATATATCTCGCGCTTCTTCCTTTTCTTGCCTCGACTGTTTGTGGCGCTGGTGATCCTGTTTTTTGGATTGGTGGCAGCGAGCTTCTTCTCTCGCGCCGCTTTGCTTGCGGCCGTGAACGCAAACTTTCGATCCTCGAAGATGTTAAGCATCGCAATCCGAATCGTAATTATCATCTTCGCGCTTTCCATGGTGTTCGAAGTCCTGGGTGTGGCGGAAGAGACGATGCTGATTGCATTCGCGACGGTGTTTGGGGCTACGATGCTCGGACTGGCCATTGCATTTGGGCTCGGAGGCCAAGACTTGGCGCGAAAGTTCCTGGAGAGAAGGCTGGCTCGGCAGAACAAAGAAGAGAGGGAGGATGAACTGTCGCCGCTCTAGACTTTGTGGCAAATAGCTTGCATCAATCCCGCGCTGCGGTGGAGCGGCCGTATGAGTGAGGGTTACGGAGTTACGGTGAAGGTAGCGGCGCTCGCGGCTTTGCCGCCCGGCGTGGTCACCGTTATTTTCCCGGTGGTAGCGGTGGCGGGCACAATCAACGTCAATTGCGTGTCGGAGTTCTTCGTAAATGAGGTTACTTTCCCTTTACCCACAGTAATCGCGCTGGTCTGAATCAGGCCTGTGCCCGCGATGACTACGGAATTACTCACTTTCCCACTGGTGGGGCTGATCGCGGTGATTTTCGGCGTGACTTTGAAGATACCGCCGCTCTGCAGGGTGCCCGTGGATGTCGTCACAGTGACCGGTCCGGTTGTGCCCGCAGGAACCGTGGCTGTCAGAAATGAATCGGAGAGCACATGGAACGAGGACGGGGTTCCGCCGATTTTTACGCCGGTGGCGAGGGCGAATCCCGTTCCCAGAATGTTGACGGTAGCTCCGACGGGGCCAGAGCGGTTCACGGGCTTGACGAAGCGCGGCAGGGCGTCGGCGAAGCTGTAGATGACACCTTTGCCCGCGGCCCCTCCGTGCTCTGTCATTCCAAAGATCGTGCCGTTCGTGTGCAGGATCGGGGTCGTGTACGCTCCATCACCCGATGGGGCACTGAAACTATAAAGGGGTGCATACGCCCCGCCGGTCGTCAGGCTGAAGATAACGCCGTAGCCAAACTGACCTCCCCAGATGGTCGCGCCATAGAGATTGCCATCACTGCCGGCGATTAAGCCGGCGTAGGTCTGATAGCCGGCACCCGGGTGGACACCGTCAAAATTGACTAAGTCTGTGTACGTTCCAGTCGGAGTAATGCGATAGAGTACACCGGCATTGGTCGTCCCTCCAGCGGTCGTGGTCCCGTAGAAGTTGCCGTCGGTGCCCAGAACCAGCCCTCCAATTGGATATGAGCCGGTCGCCATGTCGAAGTTGTGCAGGATCGTGTAGGTCTTCCCAGTGATTTTGTAAACCGTCCCGGCACCGTTGGTGCCGTCAAATTCTGTGACACCGTAGAAAGTTCCATCGTTCGCCTGCAGGAGAGGTCCATAGGTTATCCCTGGGATCGTCCCTATGACATGGAACACTCCTGCTGGAGAAATCTTGTAAGACATTCCGGGATACGAGGTGCCGTAGAACAGCCCGTCAAAACCGACCATCAGAGGCGATACCGGCTGGCCGCCATCCGCCGCTCCTGTGAAGTCATAGAGGACAGTCAACGCTCCCGCCGGGGTGATCTTGAAAATGTTGCCAAGGCCATGAGCGCCGCCCTCTTTCGTAGTTCCGTAGAGGTTGCCGTCTGCGCCCAGGGCCAAACCACCGATAGGGGTGCTGCCATGAACCGTGTCGAAGTTATAGAGAACTTTGTAGGTACCGGTAGGCGTGATCTGGAAAACGAAACCCTGATTGTTCGTGCCGCCGGCGGAGATGGTTCCATAGAAATTTCCATCCCGGCCCTGCGCCATAACAAAAGGATATTGTGGACAACAACTACTCCCCGCGAAGTCCAACAGGTCGGCATAGGTCTGCGCGGTAAGCGCGGTCGTTGCCAGCGCAATCACAAGGAGAACTTGGGCAACGGCGCAGGCGCCGCGAAGCCACAACGGCGGTCTGCTCGTTGTGAAGAATGGTCTTGCCGTGGGCAGTATCGATCCGATAGGCATTTGGCTAATCTCCTTTGTGGTTCTCTCGCCTAACCCGGCGAGCACTGCCGGAATGGGTGCTTCTATCAATTAAAGCGGGAAAAAGCGACTAGGTTCGGTGTCGACGGGGGGGAGGAAATATTACTGCAAATCGGTGGAGTGGAAAAGTACAAAATTCCGCTAAGACGCCATGGCGCACGGCCAGCGGACGCGTACGCTCCTCGAATGCTGCGAGGCTGTGCTCTTTTCAATTATAAGAAACTCACATATGGCGTCCGACCTTTCGTATTGGCAGTTCGTGCGATTCTATCGCCCGCAATTGCGAATTGTTAACAAGGAGCATGGCGGCTAGCAAAGAGATTTGATCGGCTCCGCGGGCGGGTTACCACGATGCTGGTTGAGCTTCTAGAACTGACTTGAAGACTCCCAGCACTGGGCGGCTCTAGGCATTATGGATTCATAATTAGGATCGCCGCACTTGCGGCAGGAAGTAGAAGAGAGACCTTTCCATCGGAGGATCGGATTTTGTCTTCGCTGCTCGCGCGCCAGGTGCCATTCGACTTGACGGTTGCGCCACCAAACGTTGTGCCGATTTTGCTTTCCATGGATGGCGCCGATAGGCGCAGCACGGAGCCACTCCGGAAGGGAATCGTTGCCTCAGTCGCAACCATAACATCCAAGTTCGGTTCCTTGTTGATGAGCGTTATGCATAGTCGCTTGTCGCGTTTTAAGGTCGCGTACCCGTTAAGGTTGAATTTGCCCGCTTGCAGCTGACTATCGACAAGCACTCCGTCAATTGCTTGCGCGAAGGCGAGCATGCCGTAGAATTCCGGAGCTGCTACATAGTTCCCGTGCTCGTCATCGCCAATCGGCGAGTACGAGCTGATGAACCCAAGCTGGTTAACGCCAGTTTCCATGTTGACGCCGCCGCATTGGGCCGTGGCCAGCTTGTACATGAAATCAAGAACCCACAGAGCTGAAGCAAAACGATCACTGACGCCAGGCTTACCTCCGCCGGAAAACGAGTTGGTCTCGCAGATGCGGTAGGGAACGCTGCCATATTTGGAAGCAGCCTGTAATTGGTCCAGCATAGGATCGAGTTTCGGATCAGGGTGGAGTAACTTGTCAATGCTGCTCGCCGGATTCTGACCTTCACGGTAGTAATGATGGGTCAACAGTTTGAGGTCACGGCCTTCATCTCGCGCAAATCTCGACACCCATGCGGTAGCAATGGCGACATCGGGCCCTGCCAAGGGTATCCCAGGGATACTCTTGCGAAGTGCATCCCGGAACCTGCGATACTCCAGAAGATAATCCTCGTAGTCATATCCCTTCTTGCGGTGGATTTCTCGGTGCGGGAATAGGTCAGGCTCATTGCCA
>Ga0126379_10000708_pt1 | contig 18872 bp, 19 predicted proteins | sample PanSoiMetPlot_24_FD_92640 | JGI IMG/M metagenome (GOLD analysis project Ga0126379, IMG submission 92640) | Tropical forest soil microbial communities from Panama - MetaG Plot_24 | ecosystem: Environmental > Terrestrial > Soil > Tropical forest > Bulk soil | place: Panama | collected 2016-02-17
ACAATGCGATAGTGCGGTTGTTTGCGCGCACCCATGCGCGCCAGTCGAATCATTAACACGAGACGTATATCCTTGTTCCGGAAGAGTCCGGCGAGGTCAAGACAAACTATTATTATGCAGGAGCTTAGCCGGGAAAGCAAGGCATCGCCGATGATTCACGACATTGAACGCATGCCGACGTGAGGACCTCAAAGATGCAGGGGGCCGTCGGCTGTCATTCTGTTCCGACGACCGGATTCCAATGCCGTTTCTTATCCGCTGAGGTGGTCTGAGTTCGAAAATGTGAGTTTGCTCGACGGACTTCAGATTCTGAACACTCAAGAGCACCCTTCCTGCCGAGGTTAACCCGAGCCCGGTAGCAGATGTAAGGTCGTTTGAAAAGGCCTCGATGTCTGCCTCTGCTAAAGCTCCCGAGCCTTTGTCGTACTCGAACCATTGATGGGTGACGTCGGAATATACGCGGACAGTCGGACCATCGCATCGGAGAATTGCTGCATGAATGGGGCCGCCGAATGAGACTCGCTCGCCCCGGAACTGCTCAAATTCGACTATCCCGCGCACAAGCCCGGCGGTGAAATTGTAACCACCGTTCAATCGAGATTTTCCATTTCTGGGCTAGCCAAGTAGCCCACATCGCGGATGTCCTCGTAAACGTGGCCCGATGTTAGCCAGCAGTCCTAGGCCTCGGACAATTACACACAAGGGTCTGCGACCTAAGAAGCTCAATTATTCCGCAGCGCTTCCATCGGGTTGATCGATGACGCTCGGCGCGCCGGGATGTACCCCGACATGATCGCAACCAGTAGCAGCGCCACCGCCATTGCCAGATAGCTCGGGAAGTCCCACGGAGACGTCGCGAACAGCAAAGAAGCGATCGCTCTGGCGACGATGAACGCGATGAGCGTACCGATCACGATTCCAGCCAGCGCCAGCCGCAGCGTGTTGGCCAACACCTGTCGTTGTACCTGGCCCGCTGTTGCACCCAGCGCCATGCGGACGCCGATCTCCGGTCTTTGCCGGGTCACGGAGTAAGAGATCACACCGTAGATGCCAAGTGTCGCCAGGAGCAAACCCAGCCCCGCAAACCCGGCGACGAGGAGCATGAAAAAGCGGCGCGGCGAGACCGCACGATCGACAATCGTTCGAATCGGGCGGAATTCTGATGCCGGTTGATTCGGGTTCAGTTCGCGCAGCGCGCGCAGCACGGTCGGAGCCAGCGTCGAGGCCCGCAGGCTGCTACGTACCACGAGTTGCGCACGCGACGGTCCCTGTTGCGTGCAGGGATAGTAGACCTGCGCTCCCAAGGTGCTTTCGACACTCTCTTCGTGAACATCATCGACCACGCCAACCACGCGGTCTGGTTCATCGCCTCGCATCAGGATCTTGTTGACGGGATCTTCGCCGGGCCAGAATCGCCGGGCCATCGACGCATTAATAATGATCACTCGCTCGCTCTTCGGACCATCGGCCCACGTAAAGTCGCGGCCCTGCAAGCCCATGCCCATGGCGCGAATGAATCCCGGTGTAACGACGTACACCAGCGGCTCTGGCAGTTCACCCGGAGCGAAGACCTGTCCTTGGGGCACAGGCGTGTCCCAGGAGCGATTCGGGCCGAGAGGAAGATAGTCAGAGATGCCCACGGCTTGCACTCCGGGAACGGCTGAAACACGGTTGACAACCTGCTGGAAGATTGCTGCGCGTTTGGCGACCGAGGCTTCGTAGGTTGGAGCGCTATCATCGTATTCCACATTCATTGACGATGCGTGATCCGGCTCGAAACCGAGATCGACCTCAAGAACTTTGCTGAAGCTGCGTAGCAACAACCCAGCGCTCACGAGCAGTACGCAGGCCAATGCGACTTCGGAGATGACAAGAGCGGCGCGGATGCGCTCGTGCTTGCGGCCCAGGCCTGCTCCCGCGCCGGAGTCCTTGAGCAACTCTTGCAGATTGCCGCTGGCCATGCGCAGCCCCGGGAGCAGTCCGAAGATCATTGCGGTGAGGATCGCGACGAGAACGGTCCATCCGACCACTTGGCTGTCGATCCGCAAAGAGTTGAGGAGTGGGAGAGCTAATGATCCCTGGTGCGCAAGCCAGCGGATGACAGCGATCGCCAGTCCAAGGCCAAGGACTGCCCCCGCGCCGGAGAGGACGAGGCTTTCCATCAGGAGTTGACGGATAATGCGTCCACGGCTTGCTCCCAAAGCGCCACGCGTCGCAAACTCCTTGGCGCGCGCCGCCGATCGCGCCAGGAGAAGGTTTGAGAGATTCACGCCGGCGATCAGAAGAATTGTGCCCACCGCCAACCAGAGCGCGATCAGGGAGCGGCGAAGTTTGCCCGTGACGTAATCCTTTAGCGGCACGGGAACAAGGTCGCCCTTGTAGCGGCCCTTGCTCTGGGGGTATTTCAGGTTGAAATACATGTCCGGCGCGACGCGATTAGCATCAGCGAGCGCTTGCGCGACGGTGACGCCGGGCTGGAGACGGCCGATCAGCGTGACGATGTTGCCCCACATGCGTTCTTTGTCGAGACTCACAGGCAGAAAGAGGTCGGCTTTCGCACCGGGAGAGAATACCGCGCCGTAGTCGAAACTCTCCGGCAGCACTCCCACAACGGTGACTGGCGTGCCGCTCAACTCGATCGCCTTTCCAACGATGCTCGGATCAGAATGAAATTGTCTCCTCCAATACGCGTGGGCAAGGAGTGCGACCGGTTCGGCTGACGATCCTCCCACAAAAGCGCCCGAACGTGCTTCCTCCGGAGTGAACCAACGGCCCAAGATTGGCTGAACGCCCAGAACCTGGAAGAAATTTCCGATGACTTCCATGCCGGTCGCAGCCACTGGCTCACCGTGGCCGGTGAGTCGGAAATTCTCAGGGGTGGTGAAAGCCTCGTATCCGGTGACGTCTTGATAGGCACGACTCATGGTGCGGAATTCTTCATAGGCATCGGCGGAATAGGTGGCGCAAGACCATCCGCACTCGGATGGCGGTGGCGCGATCCATACGAGTTCGGTTGCGTGCGGGAATGGCAGCGGCCGCAAAAGGATGGTGTTGACGACGCTGAAGACAGCGACATTGGCGCCAATCGCAAGCGCGAGAATCAGCAGAGAAATGGCCGCGAAACCGGGATCCCGACCGAGGGTACGAATGGTATACCGCGCGTCGTGCAACAAGTCATTCGCGTAATCGGACAGCCGTCGACGCCTTTCAGTTTTCTGGCCGATTCTTTGACCGATCTGTTGTACGGTGCGGAGATCACCGAATTGTCGCTCCGCTTCTTTGCGCGCGGCATCCGGTGCCAAGCCTTGTCGGATGAGATCTTCTGTTTTCGCTTCGAGGTGGAAGCCCAGTTCCTCCTTTACATCGGACGCCGGGTCAGGACCGAAAAACCGCGCATAGCGCCGCCAGAACGGAGTGGTTGTCATCAGGCCTCCTCCGGTTCCGGCAGACGCGTCGTAGCCAGCACCTTGGCTACAGCCACAGCGTACGCCTCCCATGTTTTGACTTCCTGACGTAGACGACGCCGACCCTCGGACGTGAGCCGATAGAATTTCGCTTTGCGGTTGTTTTCGGAAAGACCCCACTCGGCAGCAAGCGATCCCTTGCTCTCAAGACGCCACAGAGCGGGATAGAGAGTGCCCTCTTCTACGAGAAAGGCATCATTACTTTGCCGTCGGATGAAGCTGGTGATGGCGTAGCCGTGAAGTGGTCCCCACACCAGAGACTTCAGGATGAGAACATCGAGAGTGCCGTGCAGAAATTCTAGCTTTGCTGGATCCATTGCTTCCCCTTGAGTGGCAAGGGGAAGCGTCTCATGGCTCCCCTGTGAACACAAGGGGAGAGAATGATTTTTTTCTCCAAGGCAACATAACATTGCTCACAGAGACTCGAATCGCCAGTCAAACAACGGAAGGTACACGAAAGACTAGCCATGCACTTATCCACCAAGCTTCTTATCGCCATTCTTATAACGTTCCAAGCTTGTGTAGGGGTGGATGCCTTGGTCCGCCCCCGCGAGGGCGAAGCCGAGCGGGCTGTACTGCTCCACTTCGGAGTGGCACGTCTGGCCACAGCGCAAAAACTGCGGACAGTGCAGAACAACACCATCATTTCGCCAGAGTTCCCCAAGGCCGATCTGACCTTTGGCCCCGACTTCCATTACATTGGCGGGCAGCAGGTCAACCTGTACGGCATGGCCGACGCTGAGCAGCATCTGTTTGTTAAGGAGAGCCACAATGGCGTGATCGACGCTTTCTACTGGGTGCAGTTCGAACATCGCGTTCCGAGTGACACTCATACCTACAACTACCCGGCTGACCACACCACCGATATCGGTGGCTTGAATTTCGTCTATGACGCAAAGAGCTGGCCGGACTATGCGGTCATGCAGATGGAAGACCCGCAGTCAGATGGAGCCGCGATCAGCCATCTTGCTGAAAAAAACAACATGAAATTTCCCCAGCGTGCCGCACGCATACGAATGTTTCACCTGCCCACGCCAGACCGGCGGACAGAACTGATGATCATCTATGGAGAGGTCTTGCCGGAAGACTCCGCTGTCCCTCTCCGAAAAGAGGGTGTCGACCTGATGAAGGAGTCTTCGGCCTATGCCCAAAAGCTGCTCGAAAACCTGAAGAGCCAGCTGACAATCCGCACAAAGTAATCTGCCGAAAATAGGAAGGCACAGATTCCCTGTGGTCCTCTGTGCCCGCTGTGTGAAACGATCCTTCAAGCTACAGCTTCTTCTTTCTCTGTCCGCCTGCCCGCGCTCGACTTTCCGAGAAACTTAAGCAGCGCGGCATTGACTTCCTCCGCGTGCGTCCATGCGACATTGTGCGGGCCATCCTTAATCGCTACCAGCTCAGCTCCCTTTACCAGCTTTGCCGTGCGTTGCCCCGCTGCGGAAAAAGGCACGATTCGATCTGAGTCGCCGTGAATTACCAGCGTTGGGACATCGATTTTGGCGACGTCTTTGCGGAAATCCTCATGCCATGTCGGAACGCATGCGAGGCTCGCATGGGCCGACGCGATTGCGGCGGTGTTCCAACTCGCCTGAATCGCCTGCTCACTGACGCGCTTTCCCAGGTGAACGTCGGTGTTGTAGAAGTTCTTGAAGAACTCGGTGAAGAACGCATAACGGTCGGCTGCGACCGCTTTCTTGATTCCCTCAAACACCGCACCATCGACGCCCTCCGGATTGTCGCCGGTCTGCAGCAGGTAGGGAGGTACACCGCCGATGATCACTGCCTTGCTTACAAGCTTCGATCCATATTTCCCGATATAGCGTGCCACCTCACCGCCACCCATAGAGAAGCCCACCAGCACAAAATCCGTGAGCTTCAGTTGAGTGACAACCTGATGCAAGTCCTCCGCAAACCTGTCGTAGTTGTAACCCGTGGTCGGCTGGCTCGATTTCCCGAATCCGCGCCGGTCGTATGCAATCACTCGATACCCCGCCTCGAGTAGCACTGGCACCTGCTTTTCCCACGATGCGCTGCTGAGCGGATAGCCATGAATCAGCACGACAGGCTGTCCGGAACCATGGTCTTCATAGTAGAGATGGATGGAAGTGGAATTCTCTTTTCCGACATCGACGTATGACATGGAGCGCCTCCTGGCAATTTGTGAAAGGAAGAAGTTAGCTGGTTAGTTGGAGACTGTACTGGCTCAGTAGATGGTATACCTGCCGGCTAGGTTTCGTCTGCAAGGCAACTCCCGACAACCCAGTCGTTCTCCTGCTAGACTCAAGGGTTTGGGAGGCAGCACGTGCAAGCGGTATACATCCTCTCCGCAGTTCGTACCCCAATCGGCAAATTCGGCGGTTCGCTCGCCTCGCAGACTGCCGCCGATATCGGCGTGGTCGCGGCCAAAGCAGCAATTGAGCGCGCTGGTGTGCATCCTGAGCAGATCGAAGAGACCATCTTCGGCAATGCACGCCAGGCCGGAGGCGGGCCTAATCCTGCACGCCAGATTTCCGTCCGCAGCGGTGTACCGCAGGAAGTTCCGGCGTTCACTGTGAACAAAGCGTGCGCCTCGGGCATGAAGTCGATAGCTCTTGCCTACCAATCGATCCTGCTCGGGGATTCAAGCTGCGTTCTCACAGGCGGCACCGAATCCATGTCGCGCCTACCTTATTACTTGGACGGCGCGCGCTGGGGATACCGCCTTGGCAACCAGCAATTGGTCGACGGCATGTACCAAGACGGATTTTTCTGTCCGCTAGCCAAGATGGTGATGGGAGAAACCGCCGAAGTCCTCGCCGAGCAGTACAAGATCACGCGCGACGAGCAAGATGAATTCTCACTGACATCTCAAACCCGCGCAGCCAGGGCCATCGCAGCTGGACGCTTCGATGCAGAAATTGTTCCCGTCACCGTCGAGAGCAAGAAGGGGACCACGAGCTTCGCGCGCGACGAGCATCCCTTTCCCGACCCGAGTCTCGAGAAACTTGCCAAGCTTCCTCCCGTCTTCTCCAAAACCGGGACCATCTCTGCGGGCAATTCGTCAGGCATTACCGACGGCGCCGCCGCAATGGTGATCGCCAGCGAATATTTCGTGAAGCAGAACAACCTGAAGCCGCTGGCCCGAATGGTTGCGGTGACTTCCGCAGGAGTCGATCCGCGCACCATGGGAATCGGTCCGGTTCCCGCGATCCGGAAGCTCGAGGACAAGCATGGCCTGCGCCCACATGAATTCGGCCTGATCGAACTCAACGAGGCCTTTGCTGCCCAGGTTCTTGCCTGTGACCGTGTGCTGAATTTCAACCGCGACCGTCTCAACGTGAACGGGGGCGCCATCGCTCTGGGTCATCCCATCGGGTGCACCGGCACGCGCATCACCGTCACCCTGCTGCACGAAATGCTGAAACGCAATACGAAAAAGGGTGTAGCCACGCTATGCGTGAGTGGCGGGATGGGCATGGCGATCGCTCTCGAGAGTGTGGCCTAGTGACCTATGACCGACAGTCCACTATTTCGAGTCGCGCAACCCGACGACGTCGAACTCCTGCTCGACTTCATGGAAGCACTTTATACCCTGGACGGCTATGGTTACGATCGAGAGAAGGCTCGTACCGCTCTCAAACCGCTGCTCGGAAGCTCTGCCCTTGGCCGTGCTTGGTTCATCCTGGATGGAGTCTCGCCAGTTGGTTATGCGGTCTTGTGCTTCGGGTACAGCCTCGAATGGCTCGGACGGGATGCTTTCGTCGATGAGATCTACCTCCGTGAGGAATATCGTGGCCGCGGCTGGGGCAAGAAGACGATGGCTTTTCTGGAAGATGCAGCCCGCGAGTTTGGAGTAAGGGCTCTCCATCTCGGGGTCGTGGAAGGTAACGACACGGCGTTGCGCCTCTATGAGGCGATTGGATTCCATAAACACACGAGCTCTTTCCTGTCAAAGTGGATCGCCTCGGATTTCTCCAAGCCTCCATCAAGACCCAGACATTAGCCCGATTCCGCGACACAAAAACCCGAGCGTCTGCTATGCTTTTTCCGCTTTCGCCCCAGCGATGCCTGTTCCGTTGCACATCGTGAACCTGGAGGAGATGTCATGATTCGCCCCCTCAGCCTTGCCGGTTGTCTATTTTGCGGTTGTTCTCTCTACCCACTTCGCATGGGCACAAACGGAATTCTCCGCCGAAGTATTCGACAACCAAAAGCAGGAGCCCCAAGCCAAAATCTACTTCGGAAAAGACAAAATACGATTTGAGCCCGGCAAGAAAGACGCCCGTGGCGGAGGCGCTCTCATCACGAATCTGGCGACCCAGAGCTCCACCGTCGTGATGGATCAACAGCACATGTACATGGAACTGCCGGCCCAGGTGGCGGCACAGCGGAACACGTTGCATTTCTTCCGCACGGGTGACGTCGATAGTGCCTGCTCCGACTGGCTCGCGCAATCCTGGAATAAAGGCGGAACCTGCCACAAGGTGGGCAACGATACGGTGAACGGACGGAGCACAGTGAAGTACGAAGGCACAAATTCACACGGAGAGTCTGGCACGGTCTGGCTCGATCCCAAACTCCGCTTTCCGGTGAAATGGGAAGGCAAGAACGGAAGCGGCGAGCTCCGCAACATTCAGGAAGGCTCACAGCCGTCCAGTCTGTTTGAAATCCCATCCGGCTATACCAAGTTCGACATGGGAGCGATGATGAAGCAGCAGTCCCAATAGTACGCGGTTGGCACAGATTGTCTGGCGGCTAAGCCACAGCCAGCCGCCGCTACGCAAATCTCTACTCAATGCGGCAAAAGGGCCGTTAGAGTACCCGATTTCACCAGCGGCTTCCCTCGGATTGCAGCGTGCAGTTGTGAACACTATACTGGCCGGTAGCTCTTACTACATGCAATGTCCTTATCCGCGGTGATCGTCGATGACGAGCAGCTTGCCCGAGACGAACTCGCTTATCTTCTGAAAAACGCCGGCGACATTGAGGTCGTGGCTCAGGGCAAAAACGGGCTCGAAGCCGTCAATCTCATCAAAGAGCACAATCCCGACTTGGTATTCCTCGATGTGCAGATGCCGGGGCTGGATGGCTTCGGCGTAATCAAGAAATTGCTCGACAAGAGAGTCCCGCTGCCCAAGATCGTTTTCGCGACAGCATTCGATCAGTACGCGGTGAAAGCGTTCGAGGTGAACGCGGTGGACTACCTCCTGAAGCCCTTCGACAAGAAGCGCGTGGCGCAAGCGATTCAGAAAGCCCGCGCCCAGCAGGATGCAAATGCCGCGCCCGGCGAGAAGTTCGAAACCCTGGTGCGGATGCTCGAGTCGCAGAAGCAGCCCGCCTCAAAGGTCCTTCTCAAGGCCGCAGGCCGAATGTTGCTTGTCGACCAGAAAGACATTTGCTACGCGTGGATTGAAGACGGCGTGATCACAGTCGTGACTGCGGGAGCAGCAGGCATGGAAGGACAATCCAACTGCCGGACGCTGGAAGAGCTCCTGGACAGTCTCGACACGAATTTGTTTTGGCGGGCCCACCGCTCGTACCTTGTGAATATCAACCGCATCCGCGAGGTCGTACCCTGGTTCAAGAGCTCGTATCAATTGCGGATGGACGACAAGAAGCAGACCGAGATCCCGGTCAGCCGCGCTCAGACCAGGCGGCTTCGGGAACTCTTCGGACTTTGAAGCGCGTCGGCGGACCTCAGCTGGTCCCTCCGCCTGACCGCGGTTCTCAACATCCGCTACTTCCACCCGCTGCCCGGTGGCGTGCCATACGGGCTCGGCTGTTTCTGTCAGTTCGTCGATCATTATTCCCGTGTACATAACTGTCGTTTCCAACCCGTCTCTTTTCAAAAAGACCGGAAACGGACGTAAGAGAGTCGCCGCCCTCCGGCGTTGGGGAAGGGCTTACACAGCCAGAGCTTCCAGAGCCGTTCGGTCGCTGATCACCAACATCGGTCCATCCATCCGAGTCAAGTGTTTCTTTCTATACCTGCGCGCCGGGAATTGTCCATCCAAGTACCGCGCGGCTCGATTCGAACTTTATAATGTAGGCAGATGGCGCGAGGTTGGGAGAGTAAGTCCGTCGAAGCGCAGCAATCCGAAGCATTGCAAAAGTCTTCGGAAGTCCGGCCCAGGATGTCCGCCGAAGCCGCTGCCCGCGCGCGGGAGCGCGAAACACTTCGCTTGGCCCGGCAAAGAGTGCTCCAGCAACTGGAGAAATCACAGAACATCCGGCATCGATCTCTGTTGGAAAAGGAATTAGCTGACCTAGACCAGAAATTGGCTTCGACTGGATCCAGTTAGGCCAACGTCCTTTTCCTTCTGTCACGTATAATGTTGGTTTTATGACAGCCTACGTTTACGTGTCTCTTAAGAAAAGTGTTCTTGATCCTCAGGGAAAGACGATTCAGGGCGCGCTCAAGAAAATGGGCTACAAAGGCCTCGACAGCGTCCGGCAGGGAAAGTATTTCGAACTGACGCTCGACGGAGGCTTGTCCAGGAAAGAAGCCCAGTCCGAAGTCGAACGGATTGCCCGCGAAGTCCTGACCAACCCCGTCATCGAAGAGTTCCGTTTCTCCCTGGCCGAGTAATCAGGGCCTCAGAGGTAAAACCATGTGCGGCATCGTGGGTTACGTCGGCAAGAAAAGCGTCGTTCCCGTCATTATCGAAGGTTTGCGGCGGATGGAATACCGGGGTTACGACTCGGCCGGTATCGCCGTATCGGGCAATGGAAATGGTCTCGAGGTTCGCCGCGCGGAAGGCAAGCTGCGCAATCTGGAAGAAGCCATCCGCCAGAAGCCGCTGCATGGGACCTATGGCATCGGCCACACCCGGTGGGCCACTCACGGACGTCCTACCGAAGAGAATGCCCATCCTCACCGCGATTGCACCGGCAAGATCGTCGTCGTGCATAACGGCATCGTGGAAAACTATCTCAGCCTCAAAAAGAAGCTGACGGAAGAAGGCCACAAGTTCACCACCGAGACAGACACTGAGATCATTGCGCACCTTGTCGAGAAGTACTCCGCGCCGAGTAATGGTCATCGTCCTTCCCTTGAAGAGGCTGTGCGCAGAACTGTGAAGCAGTTATCGGGTGTCTTCGCGCTGGCCGTGATTTCAACTGACGATCCCAACAAGATCGTGGCGGCGCGGAATGGCCCGCCGGCCGTCATTGGGCTAGGAAATGACGAGTATTTCGTCGCTTCCGATGTGCCCGCGCTTCTTCCGCACACGCGCGACATCTTTTTCCTCGCCGACGGCGACTTGGCGATTGTTACTTCTGAGGGCGTGCAACTGACGGACTTCGACGGCCAGCCGGTTGTTCGCCACCTGCAGCACGTTACCTGGGACCCGATCCAGGCCGAAAAAGGCGGTTTCAAGCATTTCATGCTCAAGGAAATTTATGAGCAGCCCCGCACGGTTCGGGAAACCACGTTGGGGCGCGTCTCGCAGGACACCGGACAGGTTTTCCTCGACGAGATGCAGATCACCGAGGCCGAATTCCGCGCAGCGAGCAAGATCAACATCATTGCCTGCGGAACCAGTTGGCATGCCGGGCAGGCTGGCAAGTTCATGATCGAATCGCTGGCGCGAGTACCCGTGGAGGTCGACTACGCCAGCGAGTGGCGTTATCGCAACCCCATCGTCGAACCCAACACCATCACCCTGGTGATTTCTCAGTCGGGTGAAACGGCCGACACCATCGCAGCCCAGCGGGAGGCCAAGGCGAAGGGCTCAAAGACACTTGCCATCTGCAACGTTGTTGGATCGATGATTACTCGCGAAGCGGCCGGAACGGTCTATACGCACGCCGGCCCTGAGATTGGCGTTGCCTCGACCAAGGCGTTCACGGGGCAACTCACTGCGCTTTACATCTTCGCCATGTATCTCGCGCAGGTGCGTGGTGTCATGCCTCTGGAAAAAGCTCGCGCAGCCATGCTGGAACTGACGCGCATTCCCGCAAAACTCGAGAGTATTCTCGCCCACGATGAAGCTTGTGATGAGCTCGCGAAAAAGTATCAGAAGGTGCATGATTTCCTGTTCCTCGGCCGTGGCATTCACTATCCGATCGCTCTCGAAGGCGCGCTGAAGCTGAAGGAGATTTCTTATATCCACGCAGAGGGATATCCCGCGGGCGAGATGAAACACGGGCCGAACGCGTTAATCGACGAGAACCTGCCGGTAGTTGTGATTGCAACGCGCGACCTCAACAATGCCGATGCCGTCCTGCGCTATGAAAAGACGATCTCGAACCTCAAAGAAGTAAAAGCCCGTTCGGGCGTCGTGATCGCTCTGGCTACCGAAGGCGACGAGGAAATCAAGGAATCGGCGGACCACGTCTTGTACATTCCGCCTGCTCCTGAGGAGTTGTCGCCGATTCTGGAGATCGTTCCACTACAGTTGCTGGCCTATCACATTGCGGTCCGTCGCGGATGCGATGTGGATCAACCCAGGAACCTGGCAAAATCCGTTACCGTGGAATAGTTCGCGGTGGCTTGGGTCCACAGAAACTACTCGGGATTCGTGCGATAACTCCAGAGCGTCGCAGTCTGCTTCTGTAATTGTACGAACGACGAAGCCGGTGCGGGCTGTGCAATGGCAGGCTCGGAGTTTGCCTGGAGCACTGCCGCTTGTATGAGATGATGCGCCGGCGCCAGCGAGCATGCCGGATCCGTTGCCTTGGCATTGGCAGTGAGAAGAAAAGCCTGACAGCGACATCCGCCGAAGTCTTCCCCGCGGCGATCGCAACTGCGGCAAGGTTCGGGCATCCACTCTTCGCCGCGGAACTTGCGGAATGATTCCGATTCCTGCCAGATCCATTCCAAGGACTTCTCGCGCACGTTCTCGAATGACAATTCGGGAAGTACTTCCGCAGCATGGCATGGCAACACTTTGCCGCATGGATTGACCAGTATCAATCTTCGTCCCCAACCTCCCATGCAGGCTTTCGGATACCTGGCGTAGTAGTCTGGGACAACGGAGTCGATGCGGATACGTCCGGCGAGCCGTTTCTCGGTTTCGGCAATGATTGCAACTGCATTTTCCACTTGCGCCCGAGTGGGCATCAGTGCCGCGCGATTCTGAAGTGCCCAACCGTAGTACTGCGTATGCGCAATCTCGACGCGTTCTGGCTCGAGTTGCTCGATGAAGGAGATCATATCGGCCAGATGATCCAGATTCTGCCGGTGCACCACGAGATTCACCGTGAAGGCGATCCTGTGCTTGCGGATCGCGCGGGACAGTTCGATCTTGTGCGCGTGCGCCTTCGCACCAGCAATCCAGTTAGCAGCATCTTCCCGCGAGTCCTGAAAGCTAACCTGGATGTGATCAAGCCCAGCCTCGACGAGCATCTGCAAGCGCTGCTCGTTCAGTCCGATACCGGATGTAATGAGATTCGTGTACAGTCCCGCGGCACGCGCCGCAGCGATCAAGTCGGTCAGATCGGCTCGAGCCAGCGGTTCACCGCCGGTGAAATGCGCGTGCAGCACTCCAAGCGTTCCCGCTTGCCGGAAGACACTGATCCATTCCTCTGTCGTAAGTTCGTTGGACGCAACAGCCATCTGCAGCGGGTTGGAGCAATAGACGCAGTGCAGAGGGCAGCGGTGCGTGAGTTCGGCGATGAGGGCGAGAGGGTTGAAAACCATATGATTGGTAGAGACGTATCTTGCTAAGTCTCTTGCCGATAGCGCTCCGAGATCCGGCTCTCCAATACGCCGAATGCAGGAGACGTTGCAACAACGTCTCTACATTAATAATCTACGATGCGCCTCTTCTGCAGTTGCTCCAGGAACGTGCTGATGTCGACACGGATCTTGGCGGGATCCGTCTTGCCGAACTCCTTCTGCAAGTCTGCCACAATCTCTGCAAATGTGCGTTGACCGTCGCAACACTCGAGAACTTGTCGTCCCGTTCCTTGCAGCTTGATTGCGCCTTCGGGGAACAGGATCATGCGGCTGTCATCGGTTCCACCGGCCGATGGCGCAGCCCAGCGAGTTCCGGTCGCGAGCCGCGGACGAGAATCGTCATTCGGTGGAGGCATATTGCTCCTCGATCCGGAATGCTCCAGGCGGAGGCCATGCGGGCTGCACATATGCGAAGTACAAGGCATCGAGCTGGGCCCAGAGAATGTCGCACTTGTCGCGCAGCGCTTGAATCGCAAGCTCCTGCTGCTCGCGGGTCTGGGCATTCTCGTATACATACTCAGTAGCGAACTTCGCATCCTCTGGCGCTTGCGTCAGTCGTGCTGTGAAGTAGTCCAAGCCTCCGGACAGCCACGGATAATGCTGGCGCAGCTTCTCCATCCGCAGCGAGATCAGGTCGCGCGAGAACAACTCGGTGAGCGACGACGCAACGGCTTCCAGCAGGCTGCGATTACGAACGATGTGCAGATACTCATTCACGGCAAACCTGGTGGCGGGAAGAATTCCGGTTCCCGCCTGAACCTGGTCAGGCTTTAAGCCCGTGGCTTCGGCTAACTTCAACCATCGTTTGATGCCGCCTTCGCTGGTTGCGTCGCCATCGTGATCGATGACGCGCTTGCGCCAGGCACGGCGGAACGCAGGATCGGGACCTCGCGACAGGATGATGGAATCCTTGATCGGAATACTGCTCTGGTAGTAGTAGCGATTCAAGGCCCAGGCTTGCAATTGGCCGCGCGTGAGTTGGCCTTCGTGCATCATCAGGTGGAAAGGATGTTTGTGGTGATAGCGTTCCTCACCAACGGCGCGGAGGGCAGAACGCAGTTCGTCGAAGGACAGCAACGTGTCTGTCTTTTCGTCTAGAGCTCGAAGTGCCATCCATCCTCCGCGATTTCCCAGCCGGCGTCGCGCACCTGGCGATGCTCGGGCGAATCCTCGTTCAGCATGGGATTCGTGTTGTTGATATGTATATAGATTTTACGTGGGTACTTGAGATGCGCCAACTGCGCGAGACTTCCGCCAGGCGAGGAGACTGAAACGTGTCCCATCTGCTGGGCCGTTTGTCCGCTGCCTTGAATGCGGATCAGTTCGTCGTCGCTCCAGAACGTGCCATCGAAGAGGAGGACATCCGCGCGTTCTAGTTCCGACAACAACTCATCCGTAATTTGCGGAACTGCAGGCAGGAACGCGAGTTTCTTCCCCGAAGGAGCTTCGATAAGCAATCCAAGCGAGGCTTCTTTGAGATCCGATCGCCAGAGTCGCTTCGATGGAACGTAGGCAGGAAAGTGATTCCCAAGAGAAAGAACTCGGCATCGAGGACAAGATTGGTTATGAGAAGAACTGTGCAACGGAAACCATTCGTTCGGCGAGATCGAACTCCAGGAAAGCTGTCCTTCAACGCGCTGCAACATAGCGAACATTGAGTTGTCCTCGACGATGTGGCGAACCGAGCTGCTGGAGTAGATATGCAGCGGCTGCAGTTCCCGCATCAACAGCAATCCGAGGATGTGGTCAATGTCGGCGTTCAGCAGGATTGTGCCGCAAATCGGAGAATGTCGCGTGCTATTGTCCCTGGGATGAGGATGAAGTTCGGGTGTGGACTCGATTTGCGAGCGCAGGTCGGGAGAAGCTCCTAGAAGAAACCAGTGTTCCGCGTCAGCGCTGATCGCGAGTTGGGCTTGAGTGCGGGCTTTACCGAGCAACGTTCCGGCTCTAACAGAGCGGCAGTTGGGGCAGGCGCAATTCCATTGGGGGAAGCCTCCGCCAGCGGCTGAGCCAAGAATTTTGACCTGCATTTAAGGGAGTGTAGCAGCGGGGAGTTTGTTTCTTGGAGGATTGCTGTTTAGTAACTCCCCTTCCTCCCGGCTACTGAAATGAGAGATCTGGGGGGAAATCCCACGAAAGATCCTGGGCTGCAATAACTTACGGGTAAAATCTTGAGCCACAAGGATTTATCGTTATCATGATCACGGCTTCTCAACCCCGAGATCAATAGTCAATAGGATCGAACAGGCTACGAACCAGAGTCAAGCAAATACAGGCGAATTTTGTTGGTCGGGTTTCCCGCTTCGGGAAATCAATCTCGGACCTGATGCCACTAATCCAGTGCACTGGCCTCGGCCTGCGCGTCCGGTGTGAATCACCCTCGGCTGCATCGTTGGAATGACTTATCGAGTACAGACGGGGAAGGAAATAACGAGGACCGCCACCTCTCAGGTAAGAGACGATTCGTAGAGGGCGGCGCAATGGTCATCCCTAATCACACCACCTGCAACTTATGACAGTTGCTCATCCGTCCGGGCGAAACTCAAATTGTCTTTCGCAATCAGGAGGACAGACGAGTGAAAAAAATAGCCGCAGTGGTGTTGATAACGGGATCGTGGATGCTGAGTGGAACGATAGCGCGTGCACAAACAACGCCGGCCGAGAAGGACAGTACTCACGTTATCAGCGATCAGGATCTGAACCTGCTGCGTAAAGATCTTCGTTCGAAGAGAAAGCAGTTAATCGCGGCGAACTTGAAACTGACAGACACGGAAGCGACAAACTTCTGGCCAGTCTACGACAAATATGTACAAGAGTTGATTGCGATCAACGATAAGAAATTCGCGCTGATACAAGACTACGCAGATAACTGGGGAAAGATGACGAGTGAGCAGTCTTTGCTGTTCTCCCGGCAGTGGTTGGATATGGATATTCAGACAGCCCAGTTGCGGCAGAAGTATGTGCCGATTGTGGCCAAGGTACTGGATGGGAAGAAAACAGCAACATTCTTTCAGTTAGACCGCCGCATTGCGATGATGCTGGAGTTGCAGGTGTCATCGCAGATGCCGCTGGTACAGGAACAGGATCGATAGCCCCCGGACGATAACGAAAGCTTCCTGGTCTTATGGGGAGGCCCCGTTCTGGCGGCTTTTGCCCCGTGCGCTTCTACGAGGGGCATCGCTATCCTCCGACACAAGCGGACTTACCCAGACTCGAGCCGTGGAAGGAGCCAATGGGGCCTGGGAGTGGTACTCTCACTCGACAGGCGTGTCGGGAGCCCAGCACATACGGGAGCCCAGCACATAGAGGATCAATCGCTCAGAGGAGAGCCGTGTTGCCCGGAGATAAATGTTGCGGAACGGGGTGCCAGTAGATGGCTGTGCCCGCGAATCCAAAGAGCCTCAAGCGGCGGTCGGACCCTTCCGAGATCCACTAGCAGTCGCTGTTTCCTGCTGTGTAGCAAACATGCCAGACGCTGGCAAACTTGACAGTTCATATCAGCTTGTCGTTCGCGAATCATAGATAGGAACAACACTAGCGTGTGTAACCCCTCAGAGTAACTGTCTGATGGTTGTCGCTAGAGGAGGAATACGATGCCTTATACCACTATCCAAAGATGGCTGGTATTCGCTGCAAGCTTGTTTTGTGCTCTGTCCGTTTCGGCGCAGGATGGCAAACTACGGGTCCAGGTAGTGCCAAAGCAGGCATATATTTTCGTCGACGGGACTCCGTTCGGGGATGGCTCGCGAACCATCAAAATCGCATCAGGCCATCACACCGTTGCCGCGTACAACTATGGATTCACGCCGCAGACGCGCGAGGTTACGGTTGAGCCGGGAACTGCTGCCAGCGTGGAGTTCAAACTCGATCCGGTCGCGGGAGAGGTGAAGGGACCGTGGGGACGAATTCAAATTGAAGGTGCGCCACGCGCCGCGGTGCTGCTGAATGGAAAGACTCCAGAGTACTTTGTTGGACACGGAGATGAGTTCAACCATGGTGCTTTTTTCCTTCCTTGTTGCGTTCAGCAACTGGTAGTTCCGGCTGGGACATACCCGGTTACCATCGTGAATAAAGAGAAGACCGTATGGTCGGGAACAGTAAAGGTTAACGCCAACGAGCGCGTGATTATTAATGCGGCGAAAGGCACACAGAAGGTGAAACCGTGGCCCGATGGCAACAGTCTCGGATCTCTGCCAAGATTCAAAGCGGGCACAGCCAGCGCCTCGGTCGCGGTTGCCCCTGTTACTGGAAGCCTTACCGCGAATGGAACCCAGATCAACTGCGGCGATTCTACAAATGTCAATTGGACCACGGCCGAGACGGTGGAAAGAACCATCACGGCTGGAAGCGAAGCCGTGAAGCAGCCACCGCCCTCGGGCGAGGCTACGTATAAGCCGCTTCAGACGACGACCTACACTCTCCAGGCCTCCGGCCCAGGTGGGACGGTGACGTCGGACGCGACGGTAAATGTGAACACTGCTGTGAAGAGTTCCTTGCAAGCCTCACAGGGTGAGATTCGGTACCGCCGAATTGGAGACAAAGTTCTGGAGCAAGGTTCGAGCAATCTCGCGTGGACCACGTCGAACGCCAGTTCGGTTTCCATTGATCCACTCGGGTCCGTGACGGCGAATGATTCGCGCACGGTGAAGGCCGAGCCGAAACAACAAGGGAATGGCTCGGTGAATGAGACACAGACTTATACGTTGACCGCCAAAAATGAGTGTGGCGGATCGGACACGCAGACTGCAACGGTTCGGATCGTCGGCTCCATCGAACCCATTCCGGAGGTAACCCTGTCCAGTGTCTTCTTTCCCACTGGGTATCCGACCAAGAGCGAACCCGATGGCGGTTTATTGCCGAGTCAGCAGGAAGTACTGGCCCGCACCGCTACGGCATTCAAGGCATATCTTGAGTATGATCCGGATGCGCGGCTGACCATTTTAGGAAATACAGACGAACGGGATTCCAGGGCTCGGAACCAGTCACTTAGTCAGAGGCGTGCGGACCGCGTGAAGGAGTATCTGACAAAATTGGGTATTCCCGAATCCAAAATCGAGACGGTCGCTCAAGGGAAGGAACATCCCCTCGACAACGCGACAATCAAATCGTTGCACGAACAGAATCCCAACAAGCCTCCCAAATCACTGGGAAGCTTCCAAGACCTCGTTTGGGCCTACAATCGCAGAGTGGATCTGGTATTGCAACCGAAAGGGACGCAATCCACGCAGTTCTATCCTGGCACTGCTCCGGAGGCCAAACTGTTGTTCGATAGCGGATGGCCTGAAGGGAAAGACATTGTTACGCTCGCAGCGGAGAAAGAGTCTCTTCCCACGAACTCAGGTTCTGACGATAATCAGAAATAGCAAGAAAGAGATGGGCAGAGGGAGCCCCCACGGGGTCTCCCTCTTTTCTTGTGTGCCGAGCATGTTCGACAGCTTGGAGGTGCAAGTCCTCTTCACCACCCAAGCCGTGTTCTTCCCCGAGTCGATCTCGCGCATTACAGCAATCTTCAACTCACGGGGATACTGTTGTCGGGGCACAAACATTTTCTCCTCCGTTCAATGTAATTTTCCCCTTAAGTTTGTGTCTCATTTTTGGGGCGCACTCCAGATCGTCCCCCCAATCCCGATTTCTCGTGGAAACCGATAGCGCCCAGAAACTGATACTCGCACTCGTGAATGCGTTCTCCCAGTCAGATTACGAGCAGGCCCATGGGGCGCAGTTCTGCTGCAGAGTTCGCAGTTCCT
>Ga0126379_10000710_pt1 | contig 18861 bp, 17 predicted proteins | sample PanSoiMetPlot_24_FD_92640 | JGI IMG/M metagenome (GOLD analysis project Ga0126379, IMG submission 92640) | Tropical forest soil microbial communities from Panama - MetaG Plot_24 | ecosystem: Environmental > Terrestrial > Soil > Tropical forest > Bulk soil | place: Panama | collected 2016-02-17
CACGGAAAGCATGATCGTCCTGATCGACAATTACGACAGCTTCACGTTCAACCTGTTCCACTATCTGGGCGGACTAGGGGCGGAAGTGGTGGTCTATCGCAACGACAAAATCGCAGCCGATCAGGTCGTGGCGATGGAGCCGGAGGCGATCGTGCTGTCTCCTGGTCCGCGCACCCCGCGCGACGCCGGCATCTGCCTCGAGCTCATCGCCAAGGCGGCGCCCGCGATTCCCCTGCTGGGGGTGTGCCTGGGCCACCAGGCGATCGGGCAAGCCTATGGCGGCGCAGTGGTCCGCGCTCCGATGCAGGTTCACGGCAAGCTTTCGCAGATTACCCACCGGGGCAGCGGCATATTCCGCGGCATCAACGGCCCGTTCAAGGCAACGCGCTACCATTCCCTCGTGGTCGAGCGGGCAAGCTTGCCGCACGAGCTTACGATCACGGCGGAAACCGGTGACCGTCTCATCATGGGATTGGCACATCGCACATTGCCGGTGCACGGCGTTCAGTTTCATCCTGAGAGCATTGCCTCCGAGTACGGCCATCTCATGCTGCGGAACTTTCTCGACATCGCCGGCGCCTGGAACACCGCGCGGGGCCGCGAGCCGACCGGCGCTCGGGCGAGCCGCCGTGTTTCGTGAGACGTCAAAGTGACCGACGAACTCAAGGGATTGATCGCCAAGGCTGCGACCGGCGCTACGCTGAGCCGCGAGGAAGCCGCCCATGGTTTTGACACCATGATGTCGGGCGAGGCGACGCCCTCACAAATGGGCGCGCTCCTCATGGCATTGCGCGTGCGCGGCGAAACGGTCGACGAGATCACCGGCGCAGTAACCGCAATGCGCGAAAAGATGCTGCGGGTCGCAGCGCCACCCGACGCGATCGACGTGGTCGGCACTGGCGGCGACGCCTCCGGCTCGTTCAACATCTCGACCTGCGCCGCCTTGATCGTGGCCGGCGCCGGCGTCCCGGTGGCCAAGCACGGCAACCGGGCCCTCTCGTCGCGCTCGGGCGCGGCCGATGTGCTGGCGGCGCTCGGCGTGAATATCGAGTTGACGCCGCAAGGCGTTACCCGCTGCATCAAAGAAGCGGGCATCGGTTTCATGTTCGCGCCCGCGCATCATCCGGCCATGAAAAACGTCGGGCCTACACGGGTCGAGCTCGGCACCCGTACCATCTTCAATCTCCTCGGCCCGCTCTCCAATCCTGCCGGAGTGAAGCGACAAATGGTCGGCGTGTTCTCGCGCCAATGGATCGAACCGCTCGCGCTGGTGCTGAAAAATCTAGGCTCCGACTCGGCCTGGGTCGTGCACGGCTCGGATGGCCTCGACGAGATTACCACGGCGGGGCCGACTTACGTGGCCGCCCTCGAGAAGGGCACGGTGCGCACGTTCGAGATCACACCCGAGGAGTTGGGATTGCAGCGAGTCAAGCCCGAGACGCTGCGCGGCGGGAGCGCCAAGGAGAACGCGCAGGCACTCCGCGACGTGCTCAAGGGCAAGTGCGGCGCTTTCCACGACATTTCCATCCTCAATGCAGCCGCGGCGCTGATGGTCGCGGGGCGCGCCAAGAAACTCAAAGAAGCGCTTGCGCTGGCACAGGCGTCAATTGATTCCGGCGAAGCCGCGAACCGGCTCCAACGTCTGGTTACGATCTCGAATGCCTAAGAATCGCACGATGGCTTCTCTCGTACGCGACACCAACTCAAGGTCCGAGTAGGGCAACGATGGCGGACATTCTCACCGAGATCGAGGCCTACAAACGCGAAGAGATTGCGGCGGCCAAGCGCGCCCGCTCCATGGCCGCGATCGAAGCCGATGCCAGATCGGCTCCTGCTGCGCGCGGATTTGCCGCCGCGATCGGGCGCGAACTTGCGGCGGGCAACTATGCCTTGATCGCCGAGATCAAGAAAGCGAGCCCCTCCAAAGGCCTGATCCGGGCGGAGTTCGATCCTGCTGCCTTGGCCCGCGCCTACGAAAGCGGGGGCGCGACGTGCCTCTCGGTGCTCACCGACGCGCCCTCCTTTCAAGGAAAGCCGGAACACCTTGCCGCAGCGCGCGCCGCGACCAAGCTCCCGGTCCTGCGCAAGGATTTCATGTATGACGTTTATCAAGTCGCCCAGGCGCGACTATGGGGCGCCGACTGCATCTTGATCATCTTGGCCGCGGTCGACGAGGACGCCGCGCGCGAGCTTGAGGACGCCGCGCAGGCATTTGGCATGGATGCCCTGTTGGAAGTCCACGACGAAGCCGAGCTCGAACGGGCGCTTCGGATGCGCTCGCCGCTGATTGGGATCAACAATCGAAACCTCAAGACGTTCGACACGACGCTCGAGGTCAGCAAGCGTCTGGCGCCAAGAATCCCTGCCGGCCGTATCGCCATCGGCGAGAGCGGAATTTTCTCCCCTGCCGACCTCGAATACCTCGCGTCAGTGGGCGTCTCGACCTTTCTCGTCGGCGAAAGCCTCATGCGCGAGCGCGACGTCGAAGCCGCGACACGTGCGCTAATTCGCAAGCAGCGCCGCGTGGGCGCCGCGGGGTGAGCGGTGGCGCGCGTGTCTCAACTCACCCATCTCAACCGTGGCGGCGAGGCACGTATGGTCGACGTGTCGGAAAAAGCCGCGACCGAACGCGTGGCCGTCGCTGAAGGCCGTGTGGTGATGACGGCAAAGACGCTGGACGTCGTGCTTGCCGGCAACGCGAAGAAGGGCGACGTGCTCGGGGTTGCGCGCCTCGCCGGCATTCTGGCGGCAAAACGCACGCACGAGTTGATCCCGCTGTGCCATCCCCTCCCCGTCTCGAACATCACCGTCGATATTGCGCCCGAGCCCGAACTGCCCGGCCTTAGCGTGCGCGCACGCGTCAAAGTGACTGGCCGGACCGGAGTGGAGATGGAGGCCTTGACCGCAGTCGCGGTCGCCTGCCTCACCATCTACGACATGGTGAAGGCACTCGAGCGTGGCATGCGCATCGAGGGCATCCGCCTCTTGGAGAAGCGCGGCGGTAAATCGGGACATTATCGAGCTAAGGAGTAGCCTAGTGGCGCTGATGCCGGTCGCAGAGGCGCTCGCCCGTGTGCTCGCGGATGCGAAGCCGCTGGCGGCCGAGCATACGCCACTCGCGCAGGCCCACGGGCGGGTGCTCGCCGCCGATGTCGCAGCGCTGCGCACGCAGCCGCCGGCTAACGTCTCCGCGATGGACGGTTACGCGGTGCGTTCGGGGGATGTCGCCAAAGTGCCGGTCAGGCTCAAAGTCATCGGCGAAGTCGCAGCCGGACATCCGTTTCACGGTACGCTCGGTGCTGGAGAAGCCGCGCGCATCTTCACCGGCGGTGTCCTGCCACCTGGCGCCGACACCATCGTGATCCAGGAAAACACCTCGCGCGAGGGCGACGCCGTCATCGTCACCAGGCCCGCCGGCAAAGGCAAGCACGTCCGGGTCGAGGGCCTCGATTTCAAACGCGGCGCAGTGCTGCTCGCCAAGGGCGATCGCCTCACCGACCGCGATCTTGCGCTCGCGGCCGCGATGAACCATCCCACCGTGCTGGTGCATCGCTGTCCCAAGATCGCGCTGCTGGCAACCGGTGACGAATTGGTGATGCCCGGCGCCACGCCTGGTTTCGGCCAAATCGTCTATTCAAACGGCTATGCCACCATGGCGGCCACGCGCCGGGAAGGGTGCGAGGTCGTCGATCTCGGCATCGTGCCGGATCGCCTCGCCGAGACCGCCGCTGCGGTGCGTCGCGCACACGATCTTGGCGCCGATATTCTCGTCACGTCGGGCGGCGCTTCGGTCGGCGATTACGACCTCGTTCGCGAGGCACTGGCGAGCGAAGGGCTCGCGCTGTCGTTCTGGAAGGTGGCGCTGCGTCCGGGACGGCCCATGATGCATGGTCGGCTCGGCCGCATGCACGTCTTGGGACTGCCGGGAAATCCAGTCTCCGCTTATGTCTGTACGGTTCTGTTCCTGCTTCCGCTCATTCGGCGGCTCGCGGGGCGCAGCGATGTCGCCCCCTCGCCCGAGACCGCACGACTGGGCTGCGATCTGCCGGCAAACGACGAGCGCGCCGACTATCTGCGCGCCACGCTGGCGACCGGTCCCGACGGCGTTCCGGTTGCGAGGCCGGCGTCGGTGCAGGATAGCTCCATGCTCATGCCGCTGGCGCGCGCCGACTGTCTTCTCCTACGCCCACCGTTCGCCCCAGCCGCCAAGGCGGGCGAGAGCTGCTCCATCATCCGCCTGGTGCCGTAGCGCCACGGCGGCGGGAAGGCGAGCGATGATCGAAGACGAGGGCGCGCAGCAGGTCGTTGCGTTCTACGATGCGATGCTCAAATCCCGAGGCATACAGCTTACCCCCGACAGCGTGATTCTTGATTACGGATGCGGATCCGGCCGTCACACCTACGAGTACCTCGACGCCGGATATTGCAATGCGTTCGGCTATGACGTGCAAAATTATGTGGCACTCCGCACACCGACAGACCGCGAACGCTTCCGCTTCGACCCACTTCCCGGCAGCGCCGGCGGCTACCCGAGGATGAGCGAGGTTCCCTGGCCTGCCGATACGTTCGACTTCATCTTCGCCACATCGGTGTTCGAGCACGTGGCGGAGCAGGAATTGGCGTATGCGGAAATCCACCGCGTGCTCAAACCCGGCGGCGCCTTTCTCAATATTTTCCCCTCGAAATGGCGCCCTATCGAAGCGCATATCAATATTCCTTTCGGCGGCGTCTTTACGTGGCGGCCCTATCTCAAGCTTTGCGCAGTCCTGGGGATCCGCGGCCTTAACCAGGAGATGTGCACGGCAGATGAGGTCGTCGAGCTCAATCGCGTGTTCGCGACCTACGGCGTCAACTATTTGTCCGGGCAGCAGATCGCAGCGCTGCTGCGCCGGATTTTCGGCGCGTTCGAGTACGTCGAGGACGCCTACATCCGTCACAGCCCGGGCCGGTCAAGACACTTGGCCGTGCCGCTGACGTTCGTCCCGATGCTGCGCCAAGCGTTCCGGTTCGCGCACACAAGGGCGATTCTGGCACGAAAGCGCAAGTAGCCGCTGCGGGGTGCGGAACAGAGCGGACCGAGTCGTCCAGAGGCCGACTTCCGCTTGCACGCGCAGTGCCCGATCAGGTCGGCCATTGCGGGCGAGGTTCCCGCAATTTCCGCGCCGCTGTTCACCTCAAATTAAAGGGTTGCGGAACACATATCGAACATATACCTTCTGTTCATGATTTGTTTCGAGTCGCTTCGGCAATGGGGGAACAAAGATGTTGACCCGGAAACAGTTCGAACTGCTGCGCTTCATTCACGAGCGGCTGAAGGAAAAAGGCGTGCCGCCGTCGTTCGACGAAATGAAGGACGCGCTGGATTTGCGCTCGAAATCCGGCATCCATCGTCTCATCACGGCGCTGGAGGAGCGCGGCTTCATCCGCCGGCTGCCGAATCGGGCCCGCGCCATCGAGGTGATCAAACTGCCCGAAACAATCGCTCAAGGCATCGGGACGGGCCGCGCGCGCGGATTCACGCCGAGCGTAATCGAGGGCAATCTAGGCCGGGTGCGCACCGCTTCTGAGGAGGAAGGCGGCCGCCCCGTGGCCGTACCGGTCATGGGACGCATCGCTGCAGGCACGCCGATCGAGGCCATTCAGACCAAAAGCCATGTGATCAACATGCCGCCCGACGTGCTCTCGAGCGGCGAGCACTTCGCGCTCGAGGTCAAGGGCGACAGCATGATCGAGGCCGGCATTCTGGACGGCGACATTGCGCTACTCAAGAAGACGGAGGGCGCGGATACCGGCGACATCGTGGTCGCGCTGATCGACGACGAAGAAGCCACCCTCAAGCGTTTCCGTCGCCGCGGCGCCTCGATTGCACTCGAGCCAGCAAACGCCTCCTACGAGGTCCGGATCCTTCCGCCCAACCGGGTGCGCATCCAGGGCAAGCTGGTCGGATTGTTCCGGCGATATTAAGTCTCGCGTTCCTCCCCCCAGAGAGGAAGCCCGGAAGCTCAATCTCCCGGTTCTAGATCGTCTGTGCGTGGGGTGGCGTCGCGGGGCTGTGGCGCCGCGCGGCTCGGCGGGAGCGCGTCGCCGTCCGGCGCAACCGCGCGTGCCCATGGACGGTCATAGCCCCTCGGCCGCGCCGCTGTGATCTCAAATTGTTCGCCGCGGCGGCGCAATGCCATCGCTCCCGAGCGTCGCCAAACGTCGCGATCGATCACTAAGGCAGCACATGCGGGTGGCGCATCGCGGTTGCTCACCACCAACACGGCGCGACGGCAGTCCTCCTCGAACGCTTGGATGGTCTTCGCGATGGCGACGAGTGAGCCGTCGCGCAGCTTGCCGACACAACCCGTCGCATCGCATCTAATTCCCTCGCCCAGCGTATCGTCTTTCGGCGTGCGCGCATCGGCGTCGGCCGCAAGCCACTCCCGGAACGCAAAAACGTCGTTGCCGGATTTGATCATGGAAAGCCGGCCGTTCGCGCCACGCAGCGCAACCGCGCTGCCGTCAGCTGCAATCAGCACATCAGGCTGGGGCGCTCGAATCATCAGAATAATGGCGCCGCCCATCATCAACGCCCCGATGAAGCGCAAGGGCGTCCGCAAGAGACAGAGCACAATGAGTCCGCTCGTACACAGGAGAAGCGGACCGGGCCCGAAGGCCGCAACGCGCCCAAGCGCTCCTGGAAAACTCGTCACCCAGCGGGCAACGCGCATCATCCATTCGATGCCCTCCCCCATGAGCCGCCAGCACCAGCCGTCGAGGCCGAGTGGCATGCTCATCAATCCGAGAATTCCAACCGGCATGACCCACGCGGATACGATGGGCATTGCAAGCAGATTTGCGACCACCCCATAGGGGGAAATGCGGTGGAAGTGATAAGCGATGTAGGGGACTGTGGCAGTGCCGGCGAGCAACGAGACGATGACCAGGCCGACGATCTCGCGGCCGCCCCAGAGCGCGACCTTGGCGGCGAGCGGCGTGTCGCCGCCTTGGCTCATCCAGGGTAGACCCTGCTGGTAACCGGCGACGAGCGCGAGTGTCGCTGCAAACGACATCTGGAAGCTCGGATGGACGACGGCTTCGGGTGCAAGCAGGAGCACGCCGAAGGCCGCGGCCTTCAGCGTGCGAAACGTGAGCGTCGGGCGATCGATCATGACCCCGACGAGCACGATACTGATCATGATGAACGAGCGCTGGGTCGCGACCTCCGCCCCCACAGCACGAGGTAGAATGCCGCTGCGCCAAACGCGGCGAGCGCCGCCCATTTTTTGATGGGATGACGGCTGCTGAAGGCCAGCATGAGCGCAAACAGCGCACGCAGCACAAAGAAGATGATCTCGGCCACGACTGCCTTGTGATAGCCGGAGATCGAGAGCACATGGGCGAGGCCGGACACGTACATGGCCTCATTCACCGGCGTCGAGATTGCGTCCCGTTTGCCGGTAATTAAGGCCGAGGCAATCGCGCCCTTGTCGCCGGGCAGTATCGTGCGGATTCGCTTGTCGATGGCCTCCCGCATGCCTTCGACGAAGGCCGCATAGCGCAGCCATAGCCCCGCAGCGTGCGGTGCCTCAACCGTGCGAAACGCGCCAAGTACGAAGCCCGAGGCTCCGAGGCGCTGAAAGTACATGTCGCGCGCGAAGTCATAGCCGCCGGGGCGCAACGGTTCGAGCGGCGGAGACAAGCGGGCCTTGAACTCGATGAAACTGCCCACCGGCGGTGCCGTCCCCTTGCGCACCGATACCCGCACACGCTCGAGCTTTTCGCTCACGCGCGCCCCCTGGCTGCGCTCAAGGCGAACGACTACGGTCGGAGCGCTCGCGCTCTTCCCGCGCCTCGACAAAGCCTGCGAGCTCAGCGTTCCACACAATGGCCGATAGCACCGGATGGGCGATAATCTCGCGCTTGACGGTGGCAGTTGCAAATCCGGCCGCCACGGCGGCAATACCTACAGTTGTCGCGAATGCAAACGGACGATGACGGCACAGGATTGCCGCAAGCACCGTTGCGCCAAGCAGCCTGCGGCGAAATAGATGATAGTTCCGCAGCCGAAGGCGATCGCCAGCCATGGCACCAGCCGGCCAGGGGCGAGTTCTGCGGCCGCCCATTCTTGGACGCGCTGCGCAGCCCGGCGCGCAAAATCAGTGAGGCCCTGCGGCCAAGCCAGCGCGGGCCTGCGCCCGCTCGCAATCCAAGGCCGCCATGCCTCGGCCCGTCCGCGCGACCTGCCCTACCCGATCATCGCGCGCGTCCTCGACGGTCCCGCTCACGTCTTACCCGCGCATGGTACACACTGCAGCCGGTCTTGACATGGCCTCGGGCGCGCATCCACAGCGCTCATCGTCGATGAAGCCGGCATCGTCAGTATCCGGTCCTTTTCGGCAAAATTGACCCGCACGTTGCCAGGTTGATCCCGGGCGTTCGGTTGTGGTAACCGCGCAAGCGCAGAGAGGGTGGCAAGTACGGCAAACGCATTCCGGATTACGCTGCGCTCGCATGCGCACCAGATATGGCAGCCCGAGGCGGACAATGGACCAAGGCGTTGAACTCAGGCGCGCGGATCGCGCGCGAGCGGTCGTGCGTCTGTGCGACTTCATCGTCACATCGATCGATGGTGCGCGCGCGGTCGAGGCGCCGTTCTACCATCTTCAATTGGAGCGAGTCTTTCCCGACGACGTCTATGCGTCGATGCTGGCGGCGATGCCAGAAGCTTCCGATTACCGGCCGCTCTATGGCCAAAATCAATGCAACGTGCTGGCGGACGGCACGCCTACCCGGGTGAAGATCGATCTGTTCCCTGAATACATCCGGCATCTGCCGCCGGAAAAACGGACGATCTGGGACCTCGTTGGTCGCGCGCTCTGCTCAGAGCCGGTGAAGGCCGCTTTCGTGCGCAGGCTCGCCCCCGCGCTTGGACGTCGCTTCGGGCCCCACTACGCCAAAGTTGGCATGTATCCGATCGCCATCCTCACCAGAGACGTGCCCGGCTACAAGATCGACCCGCACACCGACACGCGCTGGAAGGGAATTACGGTGCAACTGTTTTTACCGCGCGATGCATCGCATCCCCATATCGGGACGATCTTTCATGAAAAACTTGCCGATGGCAGCTTGCCGAAGCGTACTCAAATGAAATTTGCTCCCAATTCCGGCTACGCCTTCGCCGTAGGCGACGATACCTGGCACTCCGCCGATCGGGTGGGCGCTGAAGTGACGACCCGCGACAGCATCCTCCACACTTATTTCGTCGACGCGGGCCCGTTGCGCGTGCTGCGCAATCGCGGCAAACGGATCGGCAATTTTCTGCGCAACGAATTACGCCACTACGCTTCGCGTTGAGCGGTAGTCCCGGCGCTTACCTTCGCCCACGTGTCGCGCAAGCCGACCGTGCGGTTGAACACGATATGATTGGGCGTTGAGTCCGGATCGGGGCAGAAATAACCTTGCCGTTCGAACTGAACAGGCTCCGCGGAATTGGTCGCGGCAAGCGCGGGCTCGAGCTTGCAGCCGGTCAGGACCTCAACTGAATCGGGGTTGAGATCGGCGGCGAAATTGGCGACGTCGGGGTCTGGTCGCGCGAACAGCTGGTTATAGAGCCGGATTTCGGCCGTAATGGCATCGGCAGCCGAGACCCAATGCAGAGTGGCCTGCACCTTGCGGCCATCCGGCGAGTTACCGCCCCGAGTTTGCGGATCATAGGTGCAGCGAAGCTCCACCACCTCGCCGGCGGGCGTTTTCACCACTTCGCGGCAGGTGATGAAATACGCGTAGCGCAGCCGAACCTCGCGTCCCGGGGACAGCCGATAGAACTTCTTCGGCGGGTTCTCCATGAAGTCGTCACGCTCGACATAGAGTTCGCGGCCAAAGCGCAGGCGGCGCGTCCCCGCGGCTGGGTTGTCGGGATGGTTGACGGCGTCGATCTCATCGAATTGGCCTTCCGGATAGTTTTCGATGACGAGCTTCAGCGGACGTAGGACAGCCATCCGCCGCAAGGCCGTTCTGTTGAGAACCTCGCGTACGGAAAAGTCGAACATCGCCACATCGACCACGCTGTTGGCCTTGGCGACCCCGACCCGCTTGACGAAATCGCGAATTGCCTCAGGCGGCACACCCCGCCGGCGCAACCCTGCGAGCGTCGGCATGCGCGGGTCGTCCCAGCCGATGACGTACCCGCCACGCACCAATTCGGTGAGTGCGCGCTTGGACAGTACCGTATGGGTGAGATTGAGCCGCGCGAACTCGTACTGGCGCGGCCGGGATGGAACCGGAAGGTGTTCGATAAGCCAGTCGTAGAGGGGTCGATGATCCTCGAATTCGAGCGTGCACAGCGAGTGCGTGACGTGCTCGATCGCATCCGATTGGCCATGGGCGAAATCGTAGCTTGGATAGATGCACCATGCCGTGCCGGTGCGTGGATGGCTCGCATGCAAAATGCGATAGAGCACCGGATCGCGCAGGTTGATGTTGCCCGAGGCCATATCGATCTTGGCGCGCAGGACTCGCGCACCATTGAGAAATTCGCCCGCCCGCATGCGCCGGAAGAGGTGGAGGTTCTCTTCGATTGTGCGTTCGCGCCACGGGCTATTGCGTCCGCGCTCGGTTAAGGTGCCGCGGCTCGCCCGCATCTCCTCCTGCGACTGGTCGTCGACATAGGCATTACCCGTACGGATCAGGTGCTCGGCCCACTCGTAGAGCTGCTCGAAATAATCGGATGCGTGGTAGAGGTGCGATCCCCAATCGAAGCCGAGCCAGCGCACGTCCTCCTCAATCGCATCGATATATTCCTGCTCCTCCTTAGTCGGATTGGTATCATCGAAGCGAAGATGACAACGGCCGCCGAACTCCTGCGCGACACCGAAATTGAGGCAGATCGACTTGGCGTGACCAATGTGCAGGTATCCATTCGGCTCCGGCGGAAAGCGCGTCACCACGTTCATGTGGCGCTTGGCGGCAAGATCAGCCGCGATGATATCGCGGATGAAGTCACGCCCTGTGTCCGTCTCGACGACCGGTATTTCCGTCATGCTGCATGACCCGCTCGAAGTCGCGTCTATGTGCCAAATCCGTGCGCACGCGCCAAGACCGTTAACCTGCAAAACCTTTGATGACCTATGCCATTTCTGTGCTACACGAACGCCGGTGAGCGCGCATCCGCGCCTTAGCTCGGTTGCGAAGGCCTCGTGTGCCTCTCTCGCGACGATGAAGCCGTCGCAAAATCAAGCGCTATGAGCGAGACCATCGTCACACGCTTTGCTCCCTCGCCTACAGGCTTCCTGCATATCGGGGGAGCGCGCACCGCGTTGTTCAATTGGCTCTATGCCCGCGGGCGCGGCGGAAAAATGCTATTGCGGATCGAGGACACCGACCGCGAGCGCTCTACCCAGGCCGCCATCGACGCGATCCTCGACGGGCTCGCTTGGCTCGGGCTCGATTGGCATGGCGAGGCTGTCTACCAATTCTCACGCTCCGAGCGCCATCGCGAGGTTGCGCGAACGCTGCTGGAGGCGGGTCGCGCCTATCCTTGCTACGCCTCGCCAGAGGAACTCGCGCAGATGCGCGAGAAGGCGCGCAGCGAGGGACGTGCCAAGCTTTATGACGGCCGCTGGCGCGACCGCGATCCATCGGAGGCCCCATCCGGGGTCCAGCCGGTTATCCGGCTCAAGGCTCCGCTGACCGGCGAGACAGTGATCGAGGACCAGGTGCAGGGGCGCGTCGTTTGGCAGAATGAGAACCTCGACGATCTCGTACTGCTTCGTTCGGATGGCACTTCGACTTACATGCTCGCCGTCGTCGTGGACGATCACGACATGGGCGTAACGCATATCATTCGCGGCGACGACCACCTGACAAATGCCGCGCGCCAGACCCAAATCTACAATGCGCTCGGTTGGGCCGTTCCCGTGATGGCGCACATCCCGCTCATTCATGGGCCTGACGGCTCTAAACTGTCCAAGCGCCATGGCGCGCTCGCGGTCGATGCGTACCGGGCCATGGGATATCTGCCGGCCGCGATGCGTAATTACCTCGTGCGGTTGGGCTGGAGCCACGGCGACCAGGAAACTTTCACGACCGAGGAAATGATGGCGGCCTTCGATCTGCCGCAGATCGGCCGCTCGCCCGCGCGTTTCGACTTTGCCAAGCTCGAAAGTCTCAATGGCCATTATTTACGGCAGACCGGCGATGCCGATCTTCTCGCCGAGCTCGAACGCGCGCTGCCGCACATGGCGGGTGGACGCGAGCTTGCCGCCAAGTTGACCCCGCAGATGCGCAACAAGCTGCTCGCGGCGATGGGCGGACTCAAGGAGCGAGCCAAGACCTTGGTCGAGCTCGCTGACGGCGCTTCCTTCATCCTCGCCGAGCGCCCGCTCGCGCTGGACGAAAAGGCGGCCGCTCTACTCACGGTCGACGCGCGGGCGCTTCTGGGCGAGCTTTCGGCAGACCTCAAGGCGCTCGAGCCTTGGAGCGCAGAGACGACCGAGCAGGCGGTGCGCGCTTTCGCGGAGCGCAAAGGGTTCAAGCTCGGCAGCGTCGCCCAGCCGCTGCGCGCTGCGCTCACAGGCCGGACCACCTCGCCTCCCATCTTTGACGTATTGGCGGTGCTGGGGAAAAGCGAAAGCCTTGGCCGGCTGGCCGACCAAGTCATGCAGACGGTCGCCAATGGCTAAACTGCCCCCTCCGGCCAGCGGATGATGCTCTGGCCGAACGGACCGCCGGCCTCCACCTAATGTTGTGCGATCCGGCGCGGTGATGCCGCGTCGGTTCCGCCGTCTTGCAGTGCATACTGGGATGGGATACGCAAAAAGCGGCTCCCTGCGGGCATTCGGCAAGGTCGACACACCTAGTTGCTGCAGGGAGTACGGGTTCGCCGGGCGACACAACCGAGGGCACGATCATGGATGCGAAGACCGGCGCCAACATCAAATCGGGCAAAGTCGTCGTCGGCGACAAGGAGACCACGTTCCCGATCTACGATGGAACGATCGGGCCCGCGGTCATCGACATCGGCAAATTCTATGCCGAAACTGGCATGTTCACCTACGATCCCGGCTACACCTCGACCGGCAGCTGCGAGTCGAAGATCACCTATATCGACGGCGATGAAGGCATCTTGCTCTATCGCGGATATCCGATCGAGCAGTTAGCCGAGCACGGCGATTTCCTCGAGACCTGCTATCTCCTGCTCTACGGCGAGCTCCCAACGGCCGCACAGAAAGCCGACTTCGACAATCGCGTCACGCACCACACCATGGTGCACGAGCAGATGAGCCGGTTCTATCAAGGCTTTCGGCGGGACGCGCACCCAATGGCGGTGATGACCGGCTGCGTCGGGGCGCTGTCGGCGTTCTATCACGACTCGACCGACATTTCCGACCCGACCCAGCGGATGATTGCCTCCATCCGCATGATTGCAAAAATGCCGACGATTGCGGCGATGGCCTATAAGTATTCGATCGGCCAGCCGTTCATCTATCCGAAGAACGATCTGGATTATGCGACTAATTTCCTGCGCATGTGCTTCGCGGTGCCCTGCGAGGACTACAAGCCCAATGCCGTTCTCGCCCGCGCAATGGATCGCATCTTCATCTTGCACGCCGATCACGAGCAGAATGCCTCGACCTCGACGGTGAGGCTGGCCGGCTCTTCCGGCGCCAATCCGTTCGCTTGCATCGCGGCGGGTTGCGCGTGCCTGTGGGGCCCTGCACACGGCGGCGCCAACGAGGCGGCGCTCAATATGCTGCGCGAGATCGCCAAGCCCGAGCGCATCCCGGAATACATTCGCCGCGCCAAGGACAAGAACGACCCCTTCCGTCTCATGGGTTTCGGCCATCGGGTCTATAAGCATTACGACCCGCGCGCAAAGATCATGCAGAAGACCTGCCACGAAGTGCTGAGCGAGATCGGCGTCAAGGACGATCCACTACTCGACGTCGCACTCGAGCTCGAGCGCATAGCGCTACACGACGACTACTTCATCGAGAAAAAGCTTTATCCGAACATCGATTTTTATTCGGGGATCACGCTGAAGGCGATGGGTTTCCCCACCACGATGTTTACGGTTCTGTTTGCGGTTGCCCGCACCGTTGGCTGGATCTCACAGTGGAAAGAAATGATCGAGGATCCGCAGCAGAAGATCGGCCGTCCCCGCCAACTCTATACCGGTGCCAGGCAGCGCGATTACGTACCGATCTCGCGCCGCAAGTAATTTTCGGACGGACCACCATCAAAGCTCTGGTCCTCGCCGTAGGTAGGAGCCGGAGGATTATCGCGCCGGCAATGCGCGACGCGCCTCGGCGAGCACGATGTCGGCGGCGCGCTGCGCGGGCGCGCTCGATCCCACCTGCATAATGGCATCAAGGCGGGAAAAGGCCTCGATTTGGCGACGACGTTGCGGCGTGTCGCTGAACAGCGGCAGCAGGGCGGCGGCAAGATTTTCCGCGGTGCAATCGTGCTGGAGCAGTTCTGGCACGACGTTCTCGCCAAGCAAGAGGTTTGTCAGGATGATCGAAGGAATGCGCTTCAAGATGCCACGCCCCACCGTGACGTATTCAATGGCCGAAACCTTATAGGCCGCGACCATCGGCACCCCAGCCAGCGCAAGCTCAAGCGTGACGGTGCCGGATTTGGCAAGGGCAGCGGTGGCAACGCGGAACGCTGCCTGTTTGGCGCTGGTGTCGACCACGATCCGCGGCCGCATCGGCCATTGGGCGGTCGCACTGCGGATCGCATCTGCGAAATGCGGAACGGTCGGCACTACGAGTTCGAGCGATCGCAGCCGCTCATAGAGCAGCGTCACCGCGCCGGCAAACGTACCAAGCAGCCGCTTGATCTCGCCTGCGCGACTGCCCGGCAATACCAACAAGACCGGCGGCATAGCGAGGCGGCGACGCGCTTCCTCGCCGTTCGGGCGCAGGTTCTTGACCTCTTCGACCAAAGGATGACCCACATAGGTGCACGGGGGTCCTCCGAGCCGCTGGTGCACTGCCGGCTCGAACGGCAGCAGCGCCAGGATGTGATCGATATAAGCGCGCATCACCCTGGCGCGGCCCGGCCGCCAGGCCCAGACCGAGGGCGAGACATATTCGACGATCGCAATCGTCGGGTCGGCGGCGCGCACGCGTCGCGCGATTCCACGGGTGAAACCGGGACTGTCGATGATCACGAGGACATGCGGCCGCCGCGCCACGACGGCCTTCGCCGTGAGGCGCATGAGGCGCAAGATTTTTGGTAGCTGCCGCGGAATGGCGCTGAATCCGATCAGCGGAAGGTCATCGATTGGGTAGAGACTTGCGATCCCTTCGTCTGCCATTTCGCGCCCCCCGACCCCGGTAAAGCGCACCCTCCCACAGGTGCGCTCTCGCAGCGCGCGGATCAGCGCGGCGCCGAGCCGGTCACCGGACTCCTCGGCCGCGACGAGAAAAACATCGACGAATTCGGGAGCGGGCGTGCCCCGTGCTGGCAGGGTCATCGCTCGGCCGCCTGCTCGCGTATACCGAGCACGAACAGCCCGGCACGGTCGGCGGTCGCACCGATCTGTGCGGGTTCCGCGACGATCGTGCTGCCGGCGACGACCGCAATGCCGGCGAGCCCGGCCTGCGCCGCCCCTTCGACCGTTTGCGGCCCAATCGAAGGCAAATCGAGCCGGCGGTCCTGATTGCGCTTTGCCGCTTTCACCAGCACGCCCCGACCCGAGGCAATGCGGCCGCTTTGGCGAAGTTCCGTGATGCGTGCCAGCATGCGGTCGGTGCCTTCCGCCGCCTCGATCGCCAGCACGCGCGCATCAGCCACGACAACTGCTTGACCTACGTCGAACGGACTGGCCGCGTTGAGCAAGGCAAGCCCCTTGGCAATGTCGGCGCGGTCGCGATCGTTCGGGCGCTCGTGGCCGAGCGCTCCCTCTGGCATCAAGATTTCCGGCGCGACGGCGTGTGCTCCAACGAGGCGAAAGCCGTGCTCTTCGAAAATGGCGGCGACGCCTTTGAGCAGTTGGTCGTCGCCGCCGCGAAACATACCGAAGATGCGCGGCAAGAGCCGCAGCGTCTTGAAATCGAGCCTGATCTGCCAGATTGCCGGCCGCACCATCGAGCCGATGAAAACGACATCGCGGCAGCCTTCGCGGCGCGCCAGGCGGCAAAACCCGCCGAATTGACCGACCGCCGCCCAGTAATGCCGATAGGCCGCGACCCGCGTTGCATCCGCCCAGCCGCGAATTGCAAAAAGCACGACCCGGCGTCCGTGCTTTGTCACCGCATCGGCAACTGCAAACGGCAGGGTTCCGCCGCCGCAAATAATTGCCAGCGCGCCGTCATCTGCCGGTTTGGCAGGCACTGCCTCGGTCATGCTTCCTCGACCGTCGCCGCGCGACGGATGGCCATGGTCAGCGGCCGCGAGCCCGAACGAATGAACGCAAGGACCTTGGCGACGAGCGGGTCAGCGCCGTTCTCTGCGGCGACCTGATCGAGCCGCTCGCGGAAGGTCCCGCGACCGAAGAACATCATCTCGTACGCTTTTCGAAGCCGATGGATGTCGGCTTTGGTCGAGCCGCGCCGCCACATGCCAACGACGTTGAGGCCGATCAGATCCGCGAGTGGACCCTGGACGAGGCCAAAGGGGATCACGTCGGCGCGCACCCCACTCAGTCCCACCACCATTGCGCCTTCACCAATGCGCACGAACTGACGCACGGCTGCCTGGCCACCGAATACCGCAAAGTCGCCGATCGTCACATGACCACCCAGGACCACGTTGTTGGCAAAGATTACGTCATTGCCGACCTTGCAATCATGGCCGACGTGGGACCCTACCATCAGCCAGCAGCGGTCTCCGATTTCGGTTACGCCGCGATCGTCCTCGGTCCCGGTATTCACGGTGACGCCTTCACGGATATCGCAGTCGGCACCGATCACGAGTCGGGTCGGGCCACCGCGGTACTTGACGGATTGCGGTGGAGTGCCCAGCGAGGCGAATGGATAAAGGACGCTGCGCGGGCCGATTGTGGTATGGCCCGCAATATGTACGTGAGCAATGAGCTTGCAACCGTCCCCGATTTGCACATGCGGGCCAATGACGCAATAAGGCCCGATCGATACGTTCTCCCCGATCACCGCCCCCGGTTCGATGCGGGCGGTCGGATCGATTGCCGCCATTGTCGACCTCACACGACCATGGCGCCGACTTCGGCCTCGGCAACCGTTTGTCCAGCGACCTTCGCCTCGCCGCGGAACCACCACATGTTCTTTTTCCGAGCGACCTTGCTGACGTGGAACTCGACGGTGTCGCCCGGTACCACGGGCTTGCGGAACTTGGCCTTATCGATGGTGAGGAAATAAACGTGCTTGGGATGATCGCCCCCCATCTGCGACAACACGCAGATGGCGCCCGCGGTCTGCGCGATCCCCTCGACGAGCAATACGCCGGGAAAGACGGGGTTGCCCGGGAAGTGCCCGAGAAACTGCGGCTCGTTGATGGTGACATTCTTGATGCCCACGGCCGCTTCATCGCCGCGCATCTCGATGATGCGGTCGACCATGAGAAACGGGAAGCGATGCGGCAGCGCTTTTAGGATTGCCGCGATGTCGGCGGCCTCCAGCGTGGTCGCCGGCTTGCTCATCGGCTCCGGCGGGAGCGCTCGTCCCGCCGCAAGGACGGAGCCTCGGGACTCTCGTCCTCGTGGCCTGCAGCATCATTTTTGCTTACCCAATGGCGCAAAGTCATCATGCTGCGAAGAAACTCACGGCCGCGCATTGCCGGATAGCCGAACCATTTTTCGCCCGCCGGCACGTCGGACATGATGCCGCTCCTCGCTCCGATGATGGCGCCCTCGCCGATCCTCACATTATCCGCGAGACCCACCTGCCCGGCCAAGATGACACGATCCTCGATCACGACGCTGCCGGAGATGCCGCACTGGGAAACGATGATGCAGTGGCGGCCGATCGTTACATTGTGTCCGATCTGGACCAGGTTGTCGATCTTGGTGCCTTCGCCAATCACCGTGTCGCGATTGGCGCCGCGATCGATCGTCGTCCCAGCGCCGATCTCTACCTCGTCCTGAATGATGACCCGACCAACCTGCACGACCTTACGGTGGCCGCTTGGCCCCATCAGATAGCCGAATCCATCCTGCCCGATCGCGCAGCCGGGATGGACGACCACGCGATCTCCGATCAGGCTGTTCGTAATCGTCACGTTGGCACCGATGGTGCAGTGGCGGCCGATGCGCACGTTGGGTCCGATTGCGGCGCCTGCGTTGATGACCGTGCCCGTTCCGATCTCGGCACGCGGACCGACGACGGCGCCGGGATCGACGATCACGCCATTTTCCATGCGGGCGCTGGGATGGATGAAGGCGCCAACCGCGACGCCGCTCGCCTCGAATAACGAGGATGGGCGCAGGGCATCCGGATAGAGCGCTCGCGCGACCTCGACGAAGGCGCGATACGGCTCCGCAACGCAAAGCACGCTCATCTGCGCGGGAGCGCGGGCGGCATATCGCTCCGTCGTCAAACACGCGCCGGCAGCGCTGGTCGATAATTGCGGCGCATACTTTGCCTTGTCGAGGAATGCGAGATCGCTCGGTCCCGCGTGATCTAGCGCTGCAATCCCAGTAATGCGCCGCTCGAGATCGGTGCTGGGCCTCACCTTGGCTCCCGTGCGGGCGGCGATCTCGCGCACGCTGAGCCCGCTTCCCCGGCTGAAGAAAAAGGGCTCGCTCATACCGGTGCCAATAGCGGCGCCGCAGCCGCGCTCAGAATTTCGTGCCGCCGCCGAAGCGGAACTGCTGGACCCGGTCGTAGGGCTCCTTCGAGAGCGGGAATGCATAATCGAAGCGCAGCGGCCCGAACGGGGATTCCCAAATCAGAC